>Ga0255778_10003179_pt1 | contig 13794 bp, 8 predicted proteins | sample 071ome_31_FD_179976 | JGI IMG/M metagenome (GOLD analysis project Ga0255778, IMG submission 179976) | Coastal salt marsh microbial communities from the Groves Creek Marsh, Skidaway Island, Georgia - 071405CT metaG (version 2) | ecosystem: Environmental > Aquatic > Marine > Intertidal zone > Salt...
CATCACCATTCCGATCCAAGCCGCCCTGCGCTTGGTCATGACGCGTCCAAAATATTCTACCTTGGCCGCGCTCGTGTAATACGCCGCGAGCGGGTACAAGGGTACCCACAAAAGCGTGTATGCCAGCGTGTAATACAGCGTCACGAGCGACGCCTGACAATCCCCGTACCCATACCCGTCCATCCCGTTCGCGCACCGTTTGATTTGCTCGTAGTGCAGCACGAACACATTCATCGTCGCGCACACGTTAGACACGTTCATGAGCGCCAGCGACGTCAACGACAAGCCCTCCGAGGATCGCAGCGCCACCACCTTTACGTACTGCGGTACGGCGCCCAACACGCATCCACTCAGAAAGACAAACATCACCGCCGTCGCCGTGTCGCTCGCGCGCGACGCCGTCAGGAAGCACGACGTATCCGTCGTCGGTCGAAAATCCACGCCGTCCGTGATGGTCTTCGTGCGCTCGTCGATCGCGCCGAGGCCACCGAGACGAGCGAACGCGCTCAACACCTTCCCGCGTTCCTCGCCGAGCGCGGCGACGCGTCCGAGCGTCGCCTCGACGAAGGCGGCGAGGACCATGGCGACGATGCGCGCTCGAACGCGCGCGCGCGCGCGAGCAGATCCGCGACTCGCGCGTCGGGCACTTACGACGAGGAGTCGCTGGTCGAAGCGAAGAAGACGCCGGTGGGGTGGACTGCGTTCGGCATTCGTCCGCGCGACGCCCGCGAGACGGAGCGAGAGACGTGCGCACACGCGCGAGTCGATCGCGCATGCTCTCGCGCGCGTCGACGCGCGCGTCTTCAGTTCTCGTCGCGCTCGCGCGCGACGCCAAGCGCGTGAGAAGAGCGACGAGGAGGACGATGGCATCGGTGACCGGTACGCGCGAGGAGCCCCGAGAGGCGGACGATAAACGCGCGATGCGCGGTGAGATTCGACGACGATTGCGAGCGATGGACGCAGAGGCGCTTCGCTCGGCAGACGCGGCGATCGACGCGCGTCTTCGAGCGCTCGAAGCGGTGCAAGACGCGAGACGCGTGGGCGCGTATTTAGCGAGCGCGCGTCTGCGAGAGGTGTCGACGACGGATTTCGTCGCCAGGAAGACGTCCGAGGGGTCGAAGACGATGGTGTTTTCGCCCATCGTCGATGACGCGTCGTCGTCGTCGATGCGCATGCTTCACGTGCAAGATCAAGAGCGGGACGTCGAGCAAGGCGCGTACGACTTGCCGGAACCGCGCGAGACGTACGAGGACGGCGTGCGGCGCCTGGACGCGGTTCGAGACGTGCGAGACGTCGGCGCTTTGGACGTCATTGTCGTTCCGGGCGTCGCATTCGGTGAGGACGGACGCAGACTCGGACGCGGGGGTGGGTATTACGATGCGTTTTTGTCTCGATACGTCGAGGCGGCGGCGAGCGTCGGCGCGCCGCCGCCGTTGATCGTCGCCTTGGCCTACGGATGCCAAATCTATCCTCGCGAACGAGTGCCCGTACACGTGCACGATAGACTAGTCGACATTATCCTCACCGACACTCGCGCGATCGCGTGCACGGAATCGGGTTCGCGCGCGCTCGGCGAGACGTCCTCATAAAGCGTCCAGTCGAGGTCGCCATGGCCGGCGGTGAACCGCGCGTCGCGTCGGAATTCTTTCGGAAAAAGTACGAACGCGAGGCGAGAAAATCGTGGGACATCTTCTACAAGACCCACGGGACGAATTTCTTCAAGGATCGACACTGGTTATCGCCCGAGTGGCCGGCCGTGTTCCCTCGAGCCGCCGCATCGTCCGCGGGCGAGGCTGGTCACGACGCGGACGACAGGGTCGAAGAGGTGACGCGCGGACCCGGACCGAGTTACGTCATCGAACCGGGCGCGCGGCGAGCGTTTCTGGAGGTGGGATGCGGGGTCGGGAACACGGTATTCCCCATGCTCGAGTTGGACCCGGAGGCGACGGTGTATTGCTGCGACTTTAGCGCGAGAGCGATCGATATGGTCAAGCAACGGGCGGCGACCCTTCCCGAAAGCGATCGAAACCGTGTCGTGGCGTTCGTATGCGACGCAACGTGCGAATCGCTTCTAGACAACGTGCCGCCCGGATCGATTGACGTCGCGACGTTGGTGTTCGCGTTGAGCGCGATGTCGCGGGAGAAGATGACGTACTGCGTGCGTAATTTATCGACAGTCATGCGTGGGGGACAGAAAGGGGTGGTGTGCGTTCGAGATTATGCCGCGGGGGATCTCGCGCAGACGCGGTTCTCGGCGAAGGATGCGCAAAAGTTGTCGGAAAACTTTTACGTTCGACACGACGGGACTCGAGCGTACTATTTTACAAAGGAAGACTTGACAGATTTGTTCGCCGAGGAAGGCATGGAGATGCAAGAGATCATGGTGCACGAGCGCACAATCACGAACAGAGCAGACGCGAAAGACATGAATCGAAGGTGGATTCAGGCGTGTTTCGCGAGCGCCCAAGAAGCGCCGAAGGATTTCGTTCCGCCTCCGAAACTGGAAGACGAACAGTGGTGGGCAAAAAAGTAAGTAGACATTAGAATCAACTCTCAATAGTATTCAGAAAATAGTGCAGTATTACGGTTTCTTCAGCTTAGTCCGCCTTCAAGAAGCCCTTCGCTTCCAAGTAGTCGATAATCTTGGAAGCCATCTCGCGCGGCGGCGCGAGGATACCGTCCTCCTTGGCGACTTCCATCTCAATCTCTGCGTTCTCCGGTTCCTCGTATGGGTCATCGATGCCCGTGAACCCCTTGATCTTACCCGCACGCGCGGCCTTGTACAAGCCCTTCGGGTCACGCTCCTCGCACACGCTCAAAGGGATCTTCATGTACACTTCGATGAAGCGGTCACCGACGCGCTCTCGCACGCGGTTACGGTCAGCCTTGTACGGAGAGATGAAGCTCACGAGCGTGATCATACCGCTGTCCGCGAACAACTTGGACACCTCACCGATGCGTCGAATGTTTTCCTCGCGATCGGCCGCCGTGAATCCCAAATTAGAGTTCAAGCCGTGTCGAATGTTATCCCCGTCCAAAACCTGCGCGATCTTCCCTCGCTTGAACAACTCGTGTTCGAGCGTGTACGCCACCGTGGACTTCCCACTCCCGGACAACCCCGTGAACCAAAGCACGCATCCCTTCTGTCCGATCGCTCGCTCGCGCGTGTCCCGATCGACAGCCCCCTCGTGCCACTTGATGTTCGTGCTCTCGCCGACCTTGTACGCGTCAACCTTGGCGTCCGTGGCCATGGTCGTCGCTCTCGTCGTCCACACCGGGGCGGCGCGAAGCGCGGTGTTGGCGCGCGCGAACGCCTCTCGAGCGGATCTGCGAAGCATCGATCGCACGCCACGAAGTGCGGCGACGCCGCGCGACGCGCCGCGAACGCCGCGCGCGCGACGCCGCGAACGCACTTTTTTAGCATCGATCGCGCGTGGCCGTTTTTCCGTAGAATCACCCTTCACACACCAGTCCGTAAAAAGTGCACGCGCGTGATCGGTGATGGAGAGAAAGTACCTTCAGTATGACTGAAGATCGCGCGCGCGGCGACGAAAAGGGGAAGAAGGCTGACTCGACAATTCACGCGCATTCGACGGCGACGCGTCGTGCGCGCCACAACGCGGTCGCGTCGAGGACACTCGAGCGACTCGAGCGAGGGAGCGAGCGAGCTGTTCGGCACCACGTCGCGCGCGATGTTTTTCGACGATCTCGGAAAGACGCTGGCGGATCTGCTCGAACCCGCGGCGGTCGGGCAGACGAAAATAACGACATCCGTGCCGAAGGGACGAGGCGCGCTCGAGGGACTGGAGATCGAGGTGGACGTAAACAAGCAAGCGCACGCGATTGCGGTTGATCTGAAACATGCGTTGGACATGCCCATGGACGGTGTGCGCGTGATCGCGCGTGGGAATCATCACGGCGACTTGAGCGCGGACGTCGAGGCGAACGGCGCGCTTTTGGAGGGATTGGACGTGGCGGTGGAGAATCTCGCGCGCGATACGTCGAACGCGACGATCGGGGCGAAGTTTGCCCTTGATTCCGTCGGAGTGACCGCGAACAGCGCGTTGTCCGGTGGGAGCGACATCGACGCGAGCGCGTGTTTCGCGATCGACGACAACACGGCTGTCGGCGCCAAGGCCACCGTGAGCCCGAGCTCGGGAGGGTTGGGCGATTGGACGCTCGCGTTCCAGCGACGAGATGGACCCACGACGTTGGTCGCGGCGCTCACCGACGGTGGTGACACCATCACCGTCGGCGTCGCGAGCGAACTCGACGCAAACACGACGGCGGGTATGCAAGCGCAGCTTCAAACCGCCGGCGAAACCAACTCTCTCAACTACGCGCTCGGTATCAGCAAGAAGCTTCAATCTGGTGACATGATGCGCATCGTGCACACGAACCACGGCGAAACGGACGTGACGTACACGACGTCTCTCTGCGAAGGCGCCACCGCGACCGGCTGCATGCGTTTGATGTCCAAGGGTCATCACTTCAAGACTGGCTTCTCCATCGCTATGGGTCAATAAACGTAGTTTCTCACCGTGCGAACGAATCTTCGAACAAACACACAACTACCATCTGTTTTTACAATACTCAACGAGCACTTCTCGTGGTAATAATGTCAATAAAATATATTTTAAAGACACGTGCAATATTTATTTCTGGAGAGGATTGTACGCCATTGCGTCTCTTGAAACGTTGCGCGTGAGCGCCTGGACATCCGAGGAGCGCTGCAACATTTCTGCCCTCTCCATGATACTCTCCATGGTTGCGTCAGCGTCCGGGAAAGTCGTCGAAAACCTGAGCATGGGAGAGACGCCGCGTCTCACCTCTCCCGACACCCGAGGAGAATCGGAGCCGGCTTGAATGGAGAGTTCCTTCAAGCTCGCGACGGTGTCGCTCTGTCCTCGACCAGATTTGTCTCGAACCATCATGCTGAAACGATTTATGACTTCAAAAACGTTCCGAACGCTTTGTCGGGGATTCGCGTTTCCTTCGTTTGGACCGGATATGTCCTCCTCTGTCACGGCATCAACCTCTTTTTCCGCGTCTTCAACTTCTTTCAACGCGGCTCCAACGACGTTGGATGCTTCGGTATGACGTTCTTCGGCAACTTTTGCGTCTCTCGCAAGAGTTTCAATTTCGTCATCGAGTGAGTTGGCCCACTTGTCCGCTTCCTCCCACATGCTCTTCGTGGCGTTGTACTGTTCCTCGTACACCTTGACGGCAGCGAGCGCCATTTTACAGGCAATAGTTGCTTGTTGAGCGGCGAGATAACAGACACGTTCGTCGTCCGCGGCAGCATAGAATTCTTCGATTCCATTCTTGATTTCCTCGTCGACACTGGCGAGTAATGTTCTTGTAGACGCCTCGAGCGCGCGCATCTCGGCCATACTTTGACTCGCCGCGTCGTTCAAGGAAGCCTCCGCCCGATCACGCGCCGTGAGAGCGGCGGCTGCTTCGATATCGAATACTTTGTTGTTTTTGCGCGACTTCTTGTGCGATACCGCATCGATGGCATTCATGAGTGTTTCTTCGAGTCTCGTCGTCATCTCGTCGTATGCGGTGAACATCGTCTTCGTAACGTTCGACGCTCGAAGCGCAAACTCTTTTTGCCTAAATTCGAGAAGTTCCACGCTCGAGTCCATTGAGTTTCGCACGGCTTGACGGAAGGTTGAAAGGATACCACGTTTCCGATCGCGAGCATTTTGCAACGAAGTTCTCGCCGCGTGAATGCGAGCCGAAGCCCCCGCCATGTTCGCATCCGCAGCGAGTCGTCTGTCTTCCAGCACTCGCATCTTTTCGTTCTCTCTATTGAAGTCTTCCTCCGCCGCCGTGAACGTGACTCGCGCTCGCGCAGCCGAGGCCATTCGTCGACCTTTCTTGTCTTCAGTCTTTTTCAGGTGTTCACAGATGTCCGCGCTCGCTCGCTTCGCTGATTTGAGCTCCCACAGTGCGACGGCGTGCGCCAACTTTTTCACCACGAGCGTCGCTTTACGCGCCGCCGTTCGAGCGTCGCCCTCTCTCGCCCTCGCAACGGTCACCATGACGTCCCAAGGCATCATTGAGGTTCGAATTTTTGCGGGAGAATTCAACGTCGACGAAAGGCTCTGTTTTCCCGAACTGGTGCTGGAATCGTTGTCGTTGCCATCAGCGGCGTTCTTTCGCCTCGCTTCAGCCTCGGCCTGCTCCGTCGCGCGCTCCGCTTCAACCACAAGCTCGATAAGACGCTGTTCCTCCACCTTGGCCGCCGCCAAACGACTCTCCATCACTCTCGCCGCCGCGTGCCTGGTGTCGACACCAATTGACAAAAACCAGTGCGTCTCCTCCTCGTGCTCTGCCACCGGCACCGACGTCGTGATGCTCCCCGTGCGCGCGTGCGAAGTCGAATTCGTCTCCATCTCCTCCTTCGCGTCCTCCCGCTCCGCTCTGTGGTCGCCGAACGCTCTTGCGAAGAACCCCCCGGGCTTCTTGCCGTCGTCCTCCTCGTCCTCGTCGTCGTCCAGCCCCGTAAAGTGCACGAACGACGACTTCCGCGTCATCCCACTCCCGAACGCGCTTCCGCTCGACCCACCGTCCCGATCTCGCTCCGATCCCGTCGGCGTCGTCGGCGCGCTCCCCCCCGCGAGCGCGTCCAACGAGGAATTCTTCAGGATGCCTCGCACGGGCGCCGCGTCGCGTCCCGGCGGCGATCGCGCGCGATCGATCCCCGCGCCTCGCACCGCGCGCGCGACATCGCTCGTTTTCCCGCACACCGCGCCCATGATCGCTCGCTCGCGCGCGTCTCGCGGCGTCGCCCTGTCCCGTCCCCAACCGCGCGGCGTCCCGAAACTTTCTTTCATTTAAAAACGCCTCAGAGATGCGCGCGACGAGCGCTCGAGCGACGGCGGCGTCGACTCGTCCGCGCGCGAGTCGAGTGACGTCGACGAGGACGTCGGCGTCGTCGGCGAGGATGCGCGCGGCGGCGTCGGCGGTGGTGATGAGGGCGCGCGCGAGGCGCGCGACGGAGGGCGTGTGTCGAGCGCTGGACGTGCGATGTCGCGCCGTGTCGTCGTCGGGCGCGGGCGGGAGGGAATCCGCAGTAGACGGTGAACGGATCGTGGTGCGTGCGAAGAGACGGTGGGGAGAGACGAGGGCGATCGCGCGCGAGGGGGAGGGAAGGCGCGTTGGATTCGTAGACGGTTGGTGGACAGAAGAATCATGATTTGAAACACGGACGACGCGCGCGCGCGCGCAAACGGCGCGCCAAAGGACGTGTGAGACAGAGATTGAACCGAAAGACTGACCGTTTGTGTCGTACGCGCATCGCCACGAACGTCGCGCGCAGAATCGCTTGCGAGCGGGTTTAGACTACGAGATTAGCACGGGGTGCGAAAACGCCAAGGGCAAAGCGTTTGATGATTTTCAAAGCTTTCTGACCTCCTCTCTGACCGAGCTCGAGACGTCGTACGCGTCGCCTATGCTCGCGCACATGGTGAGAGATTCGAAGATGTACGCCAAATTGGACGTGGAACGGCGACAGCGATTGTTGCAGAACGTTTCGGCGGCGCTACCGGCGGTGCTTCGAGCGCCGCCCTCCGCGTCGAGTTCGACCGCGCCAGCGGCGCCTACGGGACAGAAACCGAAGATATGGTCGCCACCGACGTCGACGACGCCGGAACCGAACGCACCGTCTCTCGTGTTGCAAAGGATGGGTGCGTCTGCGAGTCCGACGTTGAATACGTCTAAGCCTCGCGAGGCGGAGATGGCGGCGAAGCCCGCCGCGGCAAAGCCGCCGGCAGTCTCTCGCGACTCTTCAGAGTTTCCGACGATCATCGTTTTCGATCTCGAGACAACGGGTCTGAGCAAAGAGAAGAGTCGAATCATCGAACTCGCGGCGCAATCTCTTCACGATCCCGCGTCGTCGTTCAGTACGCTCATCAATCCTGGTCGTTTCACCATTCCGGCAGCCATCACTTCGCTCACCGGCATTACGAACAGCATGGTGAGCGCTTCCAATGTTCCATCGTTCGCGATGGCTGCCGAGCAGCTGGAAGCTTTCATAGACCAGGCGCGTCAATCGAGACCTGGTGCGCCGATACTTCTCGTCGCGCACAACGCTCGACAGTTCGACGCGGCGTTCATTCAACACGAGTATCGGAGACTTGGCCGAGAGTTGCCATCGAGCTGGCGATTCTGCGACACACTGCCGCTCGCGCGAGCCTTACTTCGACCAGATGGTCTCACAAAGTTCAACATGGATGTCCTGCGTGAACACTTCAAAGTAAGCATCGAGGGCGAAGAGACGCAAATGCACCGCGCCGGCACGGATGCCGGCGTCTTGGCACAGATTCTCAACAAAATGCTCGAGCATCCGAGAGCAAAGGGTGATGAGTTGGCGCAGTTAGAGAAGTACTCGTTTTCTCTCGGGGACCCGGGCGCCGGGAGCCTGAAGCGCGCCACCGCCGAAGCAAAGACCGCGAGCGAGAGGTCCTCCTCTTCGTACGCGGGAGGAGCGCCAGGTTGGGGCGGTGGTGGCACGGTCAATTTGAGCGATGGTGAAGAGGCCGACGCCGGTGGTGGATGGAGCGCTGTTGATGAGATGGAAAATGAAGAGAATATCGAGTGGAACGGTGGATCGAACCTATCTTCGAACGACACGCCGCTTCGGGGTAATCAAAAACCGTTCTGGGCAGCGGAGGACCCCATCAACGGTATTCTCCCAGAGACGGTCGACTTCCAGAAACTCGCCGAGGTGGCTGCGAAAATAGACACGTCGGAGCTTCGTCTCGATATCGAGCGTTGGAAAGAGACGCCGATCGAAGAGTTGAAGGGTAAAGTACCGAACTCTACCATGAAAGCGCTCAAGTCAGAGGGCATCACTAGCATCGAAGCCGTTTTGCGCAACTGCCCTAGAAAGTACCAAGAGTACAGCGCATGGAACAAAAGTCACGCCATGGGCACTCAAGTTGTATTGACCGGCACAGTTCGTTCGATGCAAATACGTGATTTCTTGCGCGGGCGCACCTTTCCGAATACCATATTGGTTGAGGTCGACGTCGGCCCCGATGAACTCGCACCTACAGAGGACAATCCTTGGGGAGCGAACAAGCCTCGATGCAAAATCAAGGTTTGGGAATACATCTCTAAAGATATGCGAGAAACGATGCCTATCGGTGCGCGCGTGAACGTGCGTGGCATACTCGGGCCGGGCGATAGAAACTGTCAGTTCAGCATCGACGGCGGTAGAGTGGTTCCGATTCCAGAAGACTCGCCCATCATGACCTCCGACTCCTCGGAAATCGTCGCCACCTACGCGAAGAGAGGATCTATGAATAACGTACAGTGGCATCGAGCGGTCGATGCATCGATGGAAATCTTCATGGAGAAGCTCGCTGCTGATCCGATGGAGGTGTCCATGGGCCGCGACAACCCGTTGCTCGCGGAGTTGGGATTACTTTCGCACGCATCGGCGGTCAAGAATATTCACAAACCAGTCGACGTCGAGGCGGTTGCTCAAGCGCGCGAACGATTAGCGTTTGAAGAGTTGGTGTTGCTACAAGTCGCACTTTTGCAAGAGCGCAGTCGCTTACAAGCTCTTCCGGTATCGGAGACGACGGAAGGAGTGTGCATCGTCGGCACGGCGCTCACCGATGAACTGCGAAGCGAGTTGCCGTTCGCACTCACTAGATCGCAAGAGTCATCTCTTGAAGAAATCTTGAGTGATATGGCCGGTCCTGCGCCGATGTTGCGTTTATTACAGGGTGATGTTGGGTGCGGGAAAACTGTCGTCGCGGCGATGGCACTCCTCGCCGCGGTGGGCGCCGGACATCAAGGTGCGTTCATGGCTCCTACGGAAGTTCTCGCCACGCAGCACCATCGCGTACTCACCGATCTGTTGTCTCAAATGCGCGATCCACCCAAGGTTGCGTTGCTCACCGGTTCTACGAAGACTGCAGAGCGAGCGCAAATTCTCGAAGAGTTGAACGACGGTAAAATTGGAATCATCGTCGGGACGCACGCTTTGATTCACGAAAAGGTCGTATTCAATTCCCTCGGTATCGCCGTCGTCGACGAACAGCATCGTTTCGGCGTCGAACAGCGCGCTGCATTACTTTCCAAAGGTAAATTACCGCCGCACATGCTTACGATGAGCGCTACGCCGATTCCTCGCACTCTCGCCATGACCAAGTTCGGCGAGATGGCGCTGAGCGTCATCGACGAGAAGCCGGCCGGACGTCTCCCGATCATCACGACCGTGTGTAGCGCCGATGATCACTCGGTCGCGTACGATGCCATGTGCGAGGAAGTGGCTCGCGGCGGTCAGGCGTACGTGATTTTGCGCCTCGTCAACGAATCGGGATCGTCGAGAATGTCAGAGGTCAAGGGAGCAGAGGAAGAGTACGCTCGATTGGTGAGCGAATATCCGAACGTGCGATTTGGTTTACTTCATGGTCAGCTCGGCGCGGATGAAAAAGCGGCCGCGCTCGAAAAGTTTAGTGCGGGAGAGACGCAGGCTCTCGTCGCCACGTCAGTCGTCGAAGTCGGCGTCGACGTTCCGAACGCGAGCGTCATCATCATCGAAGACGCGGACGGGTTCGGTCTCGCGGCGCTCCACCAGCTTCGCGGACGTGTAGGTCGCGGTGAGCGACAGTCCAAGTGTTTCTTGCTTCACTCACCGGGCGTCGGTGAGAACGCCGAATTGAAGGAGGATCGCGCGCGCGATCGTTTGCGCGTTTTGGAACAATCGAACAATGGTTTCCGCATCGCGGAGAGCGATTTACAACTTCGCGGCGCCGGTGAGCTCTTCGGTACGAAACAGAGCGGTCAACAAGTCAACCTCTTCCACGCCTCCATGTCTACCGATCTCTACCTCTTAGAAGCCGCGCGTAAAGCCGCCGCGGAGATGATTTCTCGCGCGTCGGTGCAACGCGAGCCGCTTCCCGCGCCGATATCGGTCGCCCTCGAGACTCGTCCGGCGTTGATTTTGGACAACGCCATCGTCTCTGGTGGCCAAGCCGTCGCCACTAATTAATCCAACGATCTAGTCTCAGTGTATTGAAAACGTACTTCGCTCGCACATCGCACGCGGTATAGTACGTTTCGCCGCCGCGAAGGGTTTTCACCAAAAGTGCACCGATCGTCATTCTTTGGCACACCGACGATGTCCAGCACCTCCCTCTCACTCTCCACGACTTCTCGCTTCGCCTCGCGCGCGTCTGTGTACGTCTTCATCGACCCAACGCGAGCGACTCGCGCTTCGTCGCGCGGCGATCGCGCGGTAATCCGTGCGCCTTATCCGACAACTGTCTCGTCTCGCGTTCGGCGCTCTGGACGCGCGGTCAAGACGCACGTGACGCTCGTGACTGACCCGGTGCGCGACGATGGTTGTACTTTCACAGGAACCGACGTGCGGGCGCTCGCGCGACGCGCTCGGTCGGCGTTCGCGCCTCGGCTGACTACTCGCCGAAGAAGGCTTTCTTCTTCCCGGGTCAAGGCGCGCAAACCGTCGGCATGGCGAAGGAACTCTGCGATGAGTGCCCGGCGGCGAAGGAGATGTTCGACAAGGCGTCTGCCGTGCTCGGATACGATTTGCTCGACGTGTGCGTGAACGGCCCGGCGGAACGCTTGAACTCCACGGCAGTGTCCCAGCCCGCAATCTACGTCTCCTCGTTGGCGGCTCTCGAAGCCATGAAGATGACGGACGAGGGTAAGGCTGCCATCGATGCCGTCGATGTCGCCGCGGGTTTGTCTCTCGGCGAGTACACGGCGTTGACGTTCGCCGGTGCGTTGACCTTCGAGGATGGCTTGAAGCTCGTGAAGATTCGCGGCGAGTCCATGCAAGAAGCCGCGGACGCCACTCCGTCCGGTATGGCGTCCGTCATCGGCTTGTCGGCAGACAAGGCTGAAGAACTCGCCGCGCGCGCCGCTGCGGAGTCTGGTGCTCCGGTGTCCGTCGCCAACTACTTGTGCAACGGTAACTACGCCGTCTCTGGCGCCATCCCGGCCATCGACAAGGTTGAAGAAATCGCGAAGCCGGAATTCAAGGCTCGCATGGTCGTCCGCCTCGCGGTCGCCGGTGCGTTCCACACCGATTTCATGGCTCCGGCCGCTGACAAGCTCAAGGCTGCACTCGACGCCACGCCCATACAAGCGACCCGCATCCCGGTCGTCTCCAACGTCGACGTCAAGCCGCACACCGACGCCGACAGCATTCGCGCGACGTTGGCTAAGCAGCTCACCAACCCGGTTCAATGGGAAACGACGATGACGACGCTTCTTGAAAAGGGTTTAGAAAGCGCCACCGAAGTTGGTCCGGGTAAGGTTATCTCTGGCATCATGAAGCGCGTCGACAAGAAGTTCCCGTGCGACAACTTCTTCGGCCCGGAAGCCAAGTAAATGTCTGAAGGAGACAACGAACGTTTTGTAATACGAAATGAAAATGTAGCCTATTGAATCAATGTTTAAATAATAGTAACGCGAGCGCGCGATTACTCTACTTGATTTGTCTGATTTTGCACTCGCGAACGAATGGAAATTTTGTCTTGAGCGCCTGTGCGATGGAAAAAGCGAGCGCCTGCGGACCTTTGAATTTCAGTACGCACACGCCGCGCTCGAGCGACTCGACGCTCACCTCGCCCCCGTGCTGCGTGATGGAGTTGCGAAGCTTACCGAGATACTCTTCGATCGTCTCCACACTCATCTCAGGCAAATCTTCGCCCACGTTCACCACCTCGTCCACCGCGGATCCAAACTTTTGCTTGAGCAACTTTTCGATGCCGCCCTTCATCGTCGCCGAAGACGACGCGCACGTCCCACACGCACCGTTGAGACGCACGGCGACGATCCCATTTTCAATCTTCACCAACTCGACGTTGCCACCGTCGGCGATGAGATACGGACGCACTTCGTCCAGCGCCTTGTCTACGTTTTCCGGCGTGAGCTCGAGCAAGGGCTCGTCGGCGCCCTTCTCGTCCAAACTCTCCGCCCCCGCGTCCGCCTTCTCCGCCGCCGCCGCCGCCTCGGCCGCAAACGGACTCACCATCACGCTCTTCGCGGCCTCGTCCCCCACGACCGCCTTCACCGTCGACGCGCTCCCCGCCGCGTCTCGCGCGTCCTCGGCGTCCCACTCCGCGTTCAGCGCCGGCGTCTCGCCGTTCCGCAACGCTTCCCGCCATCGCCTCGCCTCCGCCGCCAACACCTCGCGAGTCGCCATCGCGCTGTTTCTAAACGCCATCACGCGCGCCGTGCGCGCGCGATCGTCCCCCGCCCGCGCGCGCGTCGACCGCAGGGCCTGCGCCACGTTTTTCGCAAAGTCGATATACGTCACCGTCCCCGCGTCGTCGTACGTCGCGAACACGCCCGCGGGCGGCGTCGCGTCGTCGGCGTACCGCGCCAGCCACTCGTCCACGCTCGCGCGGGCCGTGCCGTCCTCGGGCACGACGGTGGCGCGCGCGCGCGCGTCTCGACGTCGTCGAGCCCCGCCGCCGACCTCGAGGCGTCCATCGCGCCGTCCGACGCGCGCCGCGCGCGCACGCGCGCACGCGCGCGAAGACGACACGCGCGTCGCGCACGTCGCCGTCGTCGTCGCGGGTGCCGGTCTCGCGACGTGCATGGTCGTCGCGCGTCGATGTCTCGAGCGAGCGCCCGTGCGCTCCCCCGCACATTCGAGCGCATCGGCCTTCGTCGAGCGCGTCGGTACCCGTCGAGCGTCGAACGGGCGCGTACGAGGCGCGCAGTCGCAGTCGTCGCCTCGTCGCGCGCGCGCTCGTCGTCGCCTCGTCTCGGAGACGCGTTCGGCGCGCGGCGAGCGAC
>Ga0255778_10003205_pt1 | contig 13746 bp, 14 predicted proteins | sample 071ome_31_FD_179976 | JGI IMG/M metagenome (GOLD analysis project Ga0255778, IMG submission 179976) | Coastal salt marsh microbial communities from the Groves Creek Marsh, Skidaway Island, Georgia - 071405CT metaG (version 2) | ecosystem: Environmental > Aquatic > Marine > Intertidal zone >...
ATTTTGTTTTGAAACTTTTTCTGCAATTCCATTGGCAAAGGAAACATAAATTCTATTATTATCACCCTCAATGCTTTCACAGACCTTTTCCCTCTGCAATGCATTGTCTTTATTAATTGAGTGTGATTTCAATTTATTGTAAGAGCTTGGAAAGTATAAACATTCTTTATTGTGTGTATGATCTACTAAATCTGAATATATGTACCTGGCTTCAGATTCATCATCACATAAAAACATTATTGATTTATTTGTTTTGTAGAATAAATCAATAATTAAAAGTGATAATGAAGATCCGTGTAGTCCATTAATATCAACTGAAATTTTAGATTTAGACAATAAGGATTCGAGCTTCTGAAATTTCAGAGACCTGTAGAAATTTGTTTTTGAAGGATTAAATTCCTTATTCATTTAAACAAATCAATATAATTTGGCACAAGATAGCTTTTAGATATTGGATATTAAAGAAAATAGTTATAATCATAACAAATCATCATAATTATATATAATTATGAAAAAACCTAATTCAAATACTATACAATAATTAGTTTTGCTTTTAATATGAGTGTGTTAATTAGAGATGCCGTTCAAAATGACATGAAACAAGTTCTTATGTTAATTAAAGAATTAGCAAAATTTGAGAAGGAACCCAATGCTGTCATTCTTGATGAGGAACAATTAGTTCGTGATGGGTTCTCTAAAAATCCAAAATTTAAGTGTTTTGTAGCCGAGTCTAACAATGAGATTATAGGTATGGCACTGTGTTATCCTAGATATTCAACATGGAAGGGAGCGACTATGCATTTAGAAGATTTAATAGTTACAAAAAGTAGAAGAGGCAATGGAGTTGGAAGTCTTTTATTTTCAAAATTCATTAATTATGCTCATTCTCTAAGAGTTAAAAGAATTGAGTGGGCTGTTCTAGATTGGAATGTAAATGCAATTGAATTTTACGAAAAAAATGGCGCAAAAATACTATCAGATTGGAGAGTAGCTCAGATGGATGAAGATTCAATTAAAAAGTTTTGCAATAATGAAAGTATTTAAGTTTGGAGGAGCCTCAGTAAAAAACCCTGAGGGAATCAAAAATTTATTAAGCTTAGTAAAAAAATCAAATAATGAAAGGCTAATTGTTGTTGTCTCTGCTATGGGCAAAACTACGAATGCTTTAGAAGCTATAATCGATTATTACTTTCAAAATAAAAGTAAGCCGGATAGATTAATTCTAGAATTATATCAATATCATAAAGAAATACTGGATGAACTATTTGAAGATAATCACGAAATATTTAATATAATTAAATCATATTTTGAAAAATTATCTCATTTTTTTATTACTAATAAATCACCTAGTCACTCTTTTGTTTACGATCAAGTTGTTGCTTTTGGAGAGTTAATTTCAACATCAATCATCAATAGTTTTTTAAATAATAATAGTGTTGAGTCTACATGGCTTGACGCAAGAAATTGTATTAAAACCGATTCAAATTACAGGGGAGGAAACGTTATTTGGGATGAAACGCAGAAAAATATTGTAAGCTTAACAAAAAATGGAAATGTAATAGTTACTCAAGGTTTTATCGGAAGTGATAAAAATAATTTTAATACTACATTAGGTAGAGAAGGTTCTGATTATACTGCTGCAATTTTTGCTTATTCACTTAATTGTGATTCATTAACTATTTGGAAAGATGTTCCTGGTGTTTTAAACGGTGATCCAAAGGTTTTTGATAATACAAAATTATTAGAACAAATTTCTTATTCCGAAGCAATTGAATTAGCATTTTATGGTGCTTCTGTTATTCACCCTAAAACACTACAGCCTCTACAGAAAAAGGAAATACCTTTATTTGTAAAATCATTCTATAACCCTGAAAGCAAAGGAACTAAAATTTCGAGAGGAGTTGATTTATTCCCATTGACATCCTGTTTTATAAATAAAGAAAAATTAATTTTAATCAAGCTTTCTTCAATTGATTTTTCTTTTATTGTTGAAAATCATATTAGTGAGATTTTTAAATCTCTTCACGAATTTAAAATGAAAGTGGATGTTATTCAGAACTCTGCTATTAGTTTTTCTGTTTGTGTATTTGATAAGTATAATAAGATTGATGAGTTTTCTAAAAAGATGGAGAAGAAATTTAAATTAGATATAACTAGAGATGTTTCTCTTTTCACTATTAGACATTTTGATGAGAACTCAATTAAAAAAATCTCAAAAGGCAGGACACTTTTACTTGAACAAAGGACTGAAAAAATATCTCAGTTAATTTTCTCTAATTAAATTAAGAGACATAATTTTTTCTACAATCACAGAACTTAATTTTAATTTACTTTCTGCTGTCCATCCTGCTACATGTGGAGTCATGATTACTGAATTAGAATTTTTTAAAAACTCAAAAGACTCATCAGAACTTACATTTTCAAATGAACTTTCTTCAAAATCTAAAACATCTAAACATGCTCCGGTAATTTTTCCAGATTTTATACCATAAACTAGATCCTTACTATTAACACATAATCCTCTAGCACTATTGATCAGAACGAAATTCTTAGAACATGAATTTATAAACTCGGAATTAATCATATTGTGAGAAGATTCATTGTAATCAGTATGAATACTAATAATATCAGATTTTTCTTTAAGTATTTTTAAATCAACTGGTGTTGCATTATGTTCTGAAGATATATTTTTAATATCGTAGTATAAAACATTGCAATTAAATCCAGTCAATTTTTTAGCAAAACTTTTTCCAGTTTTTCCAAATCCAATTATACCAACAGTTTTTCCTTCAATCTCAAATCCTCTGTTTTGTTCTCTTTTCCATATCCCTTTTCTTACTTGAATTGATGAAATATTGATTTTATTTATCAAACTAAAAAGTAAACCAATGATATGCTCTCCAACTGCATTTGCATTGGCTTCACCTGCAGAAATAACTTCAATATTATTAGTTTTTGCAGATTGAATATCAATATTTTCAAGACCTGAACCAACTCTTGCTATGAACTTTAGGTTTATAGCTTTTTTAATAAAAGTATCATCAATTGGAATTCTACTTCTTATAATGAGACCGGAGTATTTATGTATTTTTTTTTCAATTTCAGTTTTATTAGAAATTAAATCAATATCATTTTTAAATCCTATTTCATCTAATTTAGAAATGAGGTAATCATGGTTTTTATCTAAATGTAGTAGATACATTTTAAAATACTAAAATGACTTTAGCTATATAGAAAAATAATATAATTCCTATGATATCATTACCAGTAGTTATGAATGGTCCAGTTGCAATCGCAGGATCTATTCCAAAACGATTTAGAATTATTGGAACAGAAGTTCCAATAAGAGCAGCAACAATTATTACACAAATCATTGATGCAGATATTGTTAAACTCATGTCCATTGGTTGATTTATTGCTAAACCAAAAAGAATAACAATGATACTTAATATGATACCATTTAAAAGAGTAAGACTTACTTCTTTAAATAATCTTGAAATAATACTGCCTTTAATAACATCATTTGCAAGTCCTTGAACTACTATTGCAGATGATTGAACTCCTACATTTCCAGCCATCGCTGCTATAAGAGGAGTGTAAAAAAACAAAGCTCTTAGTGAAGGTTTTGACATAATCCCTTCGTAACTTTCTAAAATAAATACACTACCTAAACCTCCAAAAAGACCAAGAATTAGCCATGGTAGCCTAGCTTTAGTTAGCTCAAAAATTGAATCATCTGCTTCAACATCGTTAGAGATACCAGCTGCAAGTAAATAGTCTTCCTCAGCTTCTTCTTTTATAAAATCTACAATATCATCAATTGTGATTCTACCTAGTAATTTCTTCTCATCATCTACAACAGGAATTGCTTCAAGATCATACTTAGACATAACCTTTGCAACTTCTTCACCAGGATCATTTACATAGACAAAATCAACTTTAGGGATATATATATTGCTTATTTTACTCTTTGATGGAGAGGTGATTAAATCTTTCAGTGATAATCTGCCTATAAGTTCATTTTTTCTGTTGGTTACATATATAGAATGAACTCTGGTTATATTCTTTGCTTGTCTTCTAATTTCTCTGAGACATTTCTCCACACTCCAATTTTCATATACACTAATAAGTTCTTTTGCCATCAAACCTCCAGCAGAATCTTCATCATAATTTAATAGCTCACGAATATTTTCAGTTAAATCTTCGTCTTTTATGAGTGATATTACTTTTTCTTTTCTCTCATCAGTAAGTTCATCTAAGATGTCAACTGCATCATCAGTATCCATCTCTTTTATTTCACCAGCAATTTCTTTAAGAGATAATGTATTCAATATTTTTTCTCTTACATCTTCATCTAGTTCTGTTAGAATGTCAGATGTTTTATCACTGTCAATAAGTTTAATTAGGTAAATTGCTTTCTCGTGGTCTAACTCATCTATAATTTCCGCAACATCTGCATAGTGAAATCCATCAATGATTTTTTTAATCGCTGAATTTTTTCTTTTTGAAATTAATTCAGTCAATTTTTCTATAAGCTCTCTAGACAATTCAAATATTTCCATTAGAAATCAAATTAGTTAGATAAATAAAATCCTTGACGCTTAGTTCCTCAGCTCTTTTTTCAAAGATAAGGTCTTCTTTTATATTATCATCTATTTTAAAACTCTTTAAACTATTCCTTAAAGTTTTTCTTCTTTGATTAAATGAGAGCTTTACGACTTTTATGAATAATTGTTTGTCACAATCAATGTCATTAGTGATTTTTTTTAAATGTATAATTGCTGAATTAATTTTAGGGGGAGGAAAAAATGAATCAGGTTTTAATTTCATTTTTATTTCTACTTTAAAAAATGCTTGAATTAAAACAGATAAAATCCCATATTTTTTGGATCCATATGCGGAAGATATCCTTTCTGCAACCTCAAACTGAAACATCCCAACCATTTCACTTACAGATTCTAAGTTATCTATTATTCTAAATAAAATTTGTGATGAAATATTGTAAGGGAAATTACCTATGACTGCAATAGGATGATTTAAGCTGCTTAAATTATATTTTAAAAAATCAATATTTATAATTTTCCCTTCAATCTTTGGGAAAGTATTTTCTAAATAATTACAACATTCATTATCAACTTCAATAAAAATTTTTTGAAAATCATCAATATTTAAAATATGCTTTGTTAAAGCGCCCATTCCTGGACCAATTTCAAGAATTGTTTTACAATTTTTTAATTCTAAAAAATTAACAATCTGTAATGCTGTTTCTGAATTTTTTAAAAAATTTTGACCAAACTTCTTTTTTGGTGAAATAGAGCTCAAAATAATTAATCAATTAACTTGAATCCGCAGTAGGAGTAAAGTGCTTTAGGAAGATGCACCTTATTATCTTCTTGATTATTCTCTAAAAGTGCAGCAACTATTCTCGGTAAAGCAAGTGCACTTCCGTTTAATGTATGAGCGAGTTCCTTTTCTTTATTTCCTTTATCAATCCTCAATTTCAATCTATTTGATTGAAAGTTTTCAAAATTAGAAACAGAACTAACTTCAAGCCATCTTTTTTGTGCCTTGGAATAAACTTCAAAATCATAAGTAAGAGCTGAAGTAAAGCCTAAATCCCCACCACATAATCTTAAAATTCTAAATGGTAGATTTAATTCTGAAAGAAGAGATTTTACATGATCTACCATCTCATCTAATACTTTATAGGAATTTTCAGAAGATTCGATTCTAACTATTTCAACTTTATCGAATTGATGAAGTCTATTTAAACCTCTTACATGAGAGCCATAGCTTCCAGCTTCTCTTCTAAAACATGGTGTATACCCTGTTAATTTAATTGGTAGTTCTTTTTTATTTACGATGGTATCCCTATAAATATTAGTAATTGGAACTTCAGCTGTTGGTATTAAATATAAATTGTCGTTTGTAACATGATACATTTGTCCTTCCTTATCTGGAAGTTGACCAGTGCCGAAACCCGAGTTTTCATTGATGAGTATGGGAGGTTGAATTTCGTGATAACCTGCATCAGTATTTTTATCCAAAAAATAGTTTATTAATCCTCTTTGAAGTTTGGCACCTTTTCCTTTGTATAAAGGAAAGCCAGCACCAGTAATTTTATTTCCTAGTTCAAAATCAATGATATCAAGATTCTTAGCTAATTCCCAGTGAGGTAATAGATTATTTTCATTTTGATCTACAGATTCACTCTCAAAAACAATTTCATTATCAGAGTCATCCTTCCCTTGTTTAACTAACGGGTGTGGTATATTTGGTATAGTATATAGTACTGATTTAAGATCTAATTTAATGCTGCTTAAATTTTCTTGTAATTCCTTTATTCTTGGTTTTATTTGAGTTGTTTTTTCCTTTAAACTATTTGCTTCCTCAATCTTACCAGACTTAAAAAGATCACCAATACTTTTAGCTATTGTATTTGATTCACTAAGTAAAGAATCGAGATTTGTTTGTATTTTTTTTCTTTGTTCATCAAGCTCAATCGCTTTATTTATTTCATTAGAGTAATCAACATTTCTTTTTAAAAGACTCTTTATTATAGATTCTTGATTTTCTTTTAAATAATTTACCTGAAGCATAATATTTTATAAAATTAATACTTAAAACTTTAATGAATTAATTTCAGACATTTTTCTCTATCTAATTTTAACCTTTGAATTAAATCATCAACAGTTTCAAATCTTTTTTCTTCTCTTATGTATTCTAAAAGTTCAATTTTTATAATTTTTCCGTAAAGATTTTTGTTAAGGTTGAAAAAATGAGTTTCAATTTTTTTTGATTTATTATTAAAAGTTGGATTATAGCCAATATTCATCATTCCATAAATATCTTGATGATCAATTTTACTTTTTACAAGATACACTCCGTTTTTTGGTATAATTTTGTCTTCGTCAATCTTTAGATTTGCTGTAGGAAAACCAAGTTCCTTACCTCTTGAATGACCTTTAACTACTTCACCACTTAAAAAAAAGTTGTAACCGAGATATGAATTTGCTAGCCGAATATTTCCTTCTTTAATAGCTGACCTAATTTTTGTTGAGCTAATGTTAACCTCTTCAATTTCTAGTGCATCAATTTCAATGACCTCAAAGTTTAACTCTTTACCATATTTTTTTAAATCATTGATATCTGCATTTCTGTTTTTACCAAACCTATGATCGTATCCAACAATTAGCTTTTTAATATTAATATTATTTTTTAAAATTTCAACAAATTTATTTGCTTCAGTCTCTGAAAATTTTTCATCAAATTTTTGAACAATCAAGTAATCAATTCCTAAAGTTTTTATTTTTTCTTTTTTTTCTTCAATTGTATTAATAAGTTCAATTGAGTTTTTTTTATTTATAACTTTTCTTGGATGTGGATCAAATGTGATAACTACTGATTTTAAACTATTTTCTTTAGCAAATCTTGCCAAAGAATTCAAGATTTTTTGATGACCAATATGAATACCATCAAAAGTTCCAATTGTAGCAATTGCAGATTTAGAAAGCTTTATCTCAAATAGGTTACTAAGGATTTGCATTAATTGAATTTGTTCATTGTATTGTCAATACCGTGCTTAATATAATTTAAAACAATTGACGAATTGTGTTCAATAAGTTTGCTCAAATTTTTACTCTCATCATCGTTCCATTTTTCAAGAACAAAATCTATTTGTTTACCGTCCTTAAAATTATTTCCAATACCAAACCTTAATCTTGGATACTTTATAGTATTTAATTTGGAATTAATATCCTTTAAACCATTATGTCCACCATCAGTACCACTTTTTCTAAGTCGTGATATTCCAAAATCAAGGTTCAAATCATCGACTATGACAAGTATGTTGGAAAGGTTAATCTTTTCTTTTTTTGCCCAGTATAATACTGCTTTTCCACTTAAATTCATAAATGTGTTTGGCTTCAAAAAAATTAAGCTTTTTCCAGAGAATTTTGTTTTAAATATTTTTCCATGCTTCTCTTCTTTGAAATCTCCTTCGAAACTTGAAATTAGGTTATCTAGAATATCAAAACCTATATTATGACGAGTCCCTGTATATTTATCACCTACATTCCCTAAACCAACAATTAAAAACTTCTTCATGTAAGAATTAGTTTTATTAGATTTAAAATATTTGAGAATTGAAAACAAGGTCAAAAATTTTTACAAATATAAAAGCTTTTGACCTTGTATTATTCGATTGAATAAAAACTTGGATTTATTCTTGAGAATCTGCTTGAGCTGAATCTTCAGCTTTTGCTTCTCCAGATTCTTCTCCTTCAGTCTCTTCTCCTTCTTCTCCCTCTTCTCCTTCTCCTCCAGACATTGATAATGCAGCTCTTGACATTTTAACTTGACAAACTACCATATTATCGGGATGTAAAAACTTATAATCTTCATTAAGAAGTTCAGAAATTTTCACATTATCCTTCAGATTTAGCGAAGAGATGTCAACAGTAATAAAATCAGGCAAGTTTTCAGGAAGTGCTCTTACACTTAATTTTCTTTTGTTTTTTGATAAAACACCACCTTCTAATCTAACACCAGGTGCATTACCTTCAAATCTTACAGGAATAATCATAGTTACTTCTTTATCTTCAAAAAGTTGAAGAAAATCGATATGTAAGATTTTGTCAGAAACAGGATGAAATTGAATATCCTGAATTACTGCATTAATTTCAGTTTTATCATCTATTGAAATTACAACCGTGTGAGCATTCGGTGTGTAAACTAGTTTGGAAAAACTGATTTCATCAGCTGAAAAATGTACTGGTTTTTCCCCACCGTATACTACGCAAGGAACCTTTCCAGCATTACGTAGGGCTTTAGTCGATGACTTCCCTAGGCTTTCTCTTTGAGATCCGTTGATTTTGATTGATTTCATAATTATTATTTAATAAAATAAGGATTTATTGATTGATTATTATTAACACTGCGCATAACATCAGCAAAGAGATTCGCACAGGTCAATACTTTAATTTTATTTGATTTTTTCTTTTCAGGAATAGTATCTGTCACAATAAGTTCAGTTAGTTTTGATTTTTCAATTCTCTCAAAAGCATTCCCTGATAAAAGAGCATGAGTACATATTGCTCTGACTGATTTTGCTCCCCTTTCAACCATTAAATCGGCGGCTTTGGTCAGTGTTCCAGCTGTATCAACCATATCATCAACTATTATTACGTTTTTTCCTTCAACTTCACCAATTAACCCCATGTGCGAAACTACGTTAGCCTTTTTTCTTTGTTTATAGCAAATAACTACATTACTTTCAAGAAATCTTGAATATGCATAAGCTCTTTTAGATCCACCCATGTCAGGTGAAGCGATTGTTAATTCATCTAATTTTAGTGATTCAATGTAAGGAATGAAGATAGTTGATGCATAAAGATGATCAACAGGTTTTTCAAAAAAACCTTGAATTTGATCAGCATGTAGATCCATTGTAATAATCCTTGTAGCTCCTGCAGCTTCTAGCAGATTTGCAATAAGTTTAGCACCAATAGGTACTCTGGGTTTATCTTTTCTGTCTTGTCTAGCCCATCCAAAATATGGCATAACTGCAGTGATGTGTCTAGCAGATGCTCTTTTGGCAGCGTCAATCATCAAAAGTAACTCCATAAGATTATCGGAGGATGGCTGAGTTGAACCTATTAAAAAAAGTCTTACTCCTCTTACGGATTCCTCAAATGATGGTTGGTATTCACCGTCGCTATAATGAGAAAAATTTACCTTCCCAAGCTCAGTGCCATATGCTTTTGCAATTTTTTTAGCAAGAACTTTACTCTCTGTGCAAGAGAAGATTTTAACTATTGGAGTATTGTTTTTCATTTTAAAAGGGGTCCAAATTTAACAATTATTTGATAAATTTTATTCCAAATGAAAGATTTTATACTTTTGCAGACTTGCTTCGGTGGCGAAACTGGTAGACGCGCTGGATTCAAAATCCAGTTTTGGCAACAAAGTGTGGGTTCGATTCCCACCCGAAGTACTAATATCTTATTATAAATCATCAATTTTTTTTTATTTATAGTATGAAAGTTAAATTTTAAGAAATCATTAAATTTTATTCATTTTGACTAGTCATATAGATCAGCAATTTTAATTTTAATACTTTTGTATCATGAGAATAACAAAATTTAATGTTTTATTTCCATTACTATTTTTGATATGTGATGTGATTGTACTGTATTTTGTTACTCTGTTAATGCATTATTTGACATTCTCTGAGTGGACCTTTCATAACAACTTGATAATGATTGCATGGGTAATGATTGTAATCTATAACAAATCATATAATATTGGAAGAGGTGTTAGTTATCTAGTTACTTTAGAGAATGCTTTAAAATCAATCTTTGTTTTACTTGCTCTTATTTCCTTTGCAAATCTTTTTTTTAACGTTTATGAGTTTTCAATAATTAATCTTCTCACAGGTATTTTAATATTTACTTTTTCAGTAATTATTTACAGATTGATGGTTCATGGCTTATTAGATATCTATAGAACTTATGGAGGAAATATTAAAAATATTGCAATCATAGGTTATGATAAAAAAGGTATTAATCTTTACAATACAATTCTAAACAATCCTCATTTAGGATATCGATCAAAAGGAGTTTTTTACAAGAAATCTAAGAGTAAGTATGATATTCCTTACATGGGTAAAATCTCTGATTTTATAAATGGAATTGAAAACTACAGTGAAGCATATATTTCAGATGAAATCCCAAATAAGGTCAAAAAAGAAATTATACAAGAGTGTGATTTGAATTTAGTTAAGGTTAGAATACTTCCAGAGCTTGTAAATTATCAATTTAAGAACTTTTTTATTAGTAAATTAATTGATATTCCTGTAATTGAAATAAATGAACTTCCTCTTGATAAGTTGTACAACAGGGTTTTGAAAAGAATATTTGATATTGTTATATCTTCATTTGTGATTGTTTTTATTTTAAGTTGGCTAATACCTCTATTTGGTTTAATAATAAAACTACAATCAAAAGGTCCAATATTATTTACTCAGTCTAGGAATGGTGAAAATGGGATCCCTTTTAAATGTTTCAAGTTCAGATCTATGATTATTAATAAGCAGTCTGATAAAGTTTTTGCAGATCATAATGACAAAAGACTCACAAAATTTGGAAGATTTATAAGAATTACAGCTTTAGACGAATTACCTCAGTTTATAAATGTATTTACTGGTGATATGTCAATCATTGGTCCAAGACCACATCCAATTCTTTTAAATAAAGAGTATGAAAGAAAAATCGAAAAATTTAACAAAAGACATCAATTTAAGCCTGGTATTACAGGGCTTGCTCAAATTAATGGATATAGAGGAAAAATAAAAACCCATAGCGATATGAACTCCAGAGTAAAGCTTGATAGATATTATTTCAAAAATTGGTCATTTTATTTTGATATAAAAATTTTCTTTTCAACAATGTTAAAGATGATTCGATTCAATCTTTCATAGCTTCAAAGCTTTTATTTATTGCATTTTTAAATTTAGTTGTAGACCATCCATGATCTCTAGAAATGTAATGTATAGGAATATTTAAATGACTTCCTGTGAAATCCTTATCAAGATAATCATCACCTAAAAATCGAATTGTAAAATCACCATTTTTAAGAATTTCAATGAGTTCTTTTTCATAAGTGTAAGCTTGAATCTTATCAATATACTTTATTGAGTACAATACTTCCATCCTTTCTTCTAACGAAAGTATTGGTTTTAATTTTTCTGGTCTCTCAATTGTTGGATCTGAGTGAAGAAGAATTGTAAAATGATCACAATTTTCTTTACATTCTTTAAATGTCTTAACATATCCAGGGTGAATTACATCAAAATTTCCTGCTATAACTCCTTTATTCATTTATATACCAATTTAATGTATTTTTTAATCCGATATCAATGCTAGTTTTTGGTTCCCAACCTAACTCATTTTTAATCTTTGAAATATCTATTGCATATCTATAATCATGACCAAGTCTGTCTTTCACAAAACTTATTAAATCAATGGATAAATTCTTGTTTTGTTTGATATAATCAAATTCTTTAATAATCAATTTAATCAAATCTAAATTTCTAATTTCATTATTACCGCCTATACAATAAGTTTCTCCTACATTTCCTCTATGAAAAATTAAATCAATTGCTTCAACATGATCTTCAACATAAAGCCAATCTCTTACATTTAGGCCATTACCATATACAGGAATTTTTGATTTATTGATCAATGAATTTATAACGGTTGGGATAAGTTTTTCTTTGTGTTGATTAGGTCCATAATTATTTGAGCAGTTAGAGATTATTATTGGTAATTTATGAGTATCATAAAACGCCCTTACAAAATGATCAGCAGAAGCTTTTGATGCAGAGTATGGAGAGTGAGGATCATACCTTGATTCTTCTCTGAAAATTTCATTTTCATCTAAAGTTCCAAAAACTTCATCAGTAGATATATGATAAAATAAATTATTATTTTTTTTATTCCAGTTCTTTCTAGATAATTCAAGAAGATTTATTGTTCCAATTATGTTAGTTTTTGCGAACTCTAATGCATTTTCTATAGAATTATCAACATGCGATTCGGCCGCTAAATGAATCACATCTGTGATTTTATATTTTACAAAAACTTCTTGAATCTTACTAAAGTTACAAATGTCAGCTTGAATAAAAGTATAATTATCCGAAGCACTAGTGTCCAAAAGAAAATTTAAATTACTAGCATAGGTTAGTTTATCTAAATTAACAATATTGTAATCTGAATACTTTTTGACAAAATGTTTTACAAGATGTGATCCAATAAAGCCTGCACCCCCTGTTATTAAGATATTTTTCATTTTAAATCGTTGGTTATATAATCTTCAAGACTTACATCCCAATTTTTAATATCAATACCAAAAATATTGATAATTTTTTGTTTACTTGTGATTGAAAATTTTGGCCTCTTTACACCATTTTTAAAAAAACTGCTTGGGACAGGATTTATGGTATTTTGATATCCGCATTTTGATTTTATGGTGCTAGCAAACTCATACCAATTGGTATAGCTTAAATTTGAATAATTGAATATTTTGTTTTCAAAATTGAATTTATAGTTTAATTTGATAATTTTTAAAATATCATTTGCAAGATCCTTTGCATAAGTGGGGCATCCAAATTGATCATTGACTACGTTAATTTCACTGTTATTTATACATTTATCAATTATTGTGTTAACAAAATTTTTTCCAAATTTTGAATAAAGCCAAGATGTTCTAATTATAATTGATTCTGATTCTGATTTTTCAATATGTTTTTCGCCTTCTCTTTTTGAAAATCCATAATAATTAACAGGATCGACTTCTGATTCTTCATCAATAGCATTAATTGAATCTGAATTATAAACATAATCAGTTGAGATATGAATAAACTTTATATTGTTATCCTCACAGTAATTAACTAAATTTTTTACTCCAAATGAGTTGATTAAAAGTGACTTTTCTCTTTCAACTTCAGCATCTCTGACATTAGTGTAAGCAGCACAATTAACTATATAATCTAATTCAATTCCACTTAAATAATTATTAATATTTTCTAATGAACATATGTCAATTTCATCTGAATCTGTTAAAATTAAATTATGATCAAAAGTATCTTTGAGTCTTTTAAATTCTTGACCTAGCTGACCTCTAGCACCTGTGATTAAAATATTCAATTTTTAAAAATTATAATGTTGATTTTTTTCTAAATTAGGA
>Ga0255778_10003221_pt1 | contig 13707 bp, 6 predicted proteins | sample 071ome_31_FD_179976 | JGI IMG/M metagenome (GOLD analysis project Ga0255778, IMG submission 179976) | Coastal salt marsh microbial communities from the Groves Creek Marsh, Skidaway Island, Georgia - 071405CT metaG (version 2) | ecosystem: Environmental > Aquatic > Marine > Intertidal zone > Salt...
CACGCCATGCCGCACAGCGTGTTACCAGTGTATTTTGAACCCTTACCGACGGATTCGATGAAGACTGCGCGGCGACATTTCCTCGAACGGCGGAACTGGAGCGTGGCGCGTTTGGACAATCACGACGCCGCCGAAATTTAGCTTTTGTATACTCGCGTTGCAACAGAACGTTTTGACCTTAGATGAAACGAAGCTCAACCCCATACTGCGACGTTCGCGCGGTCGAGCGCGCGCGACTCCGGCGTCAATCCACACAAGGTGGGTCGTTCGCGACGCTTTTCTGGGGCATTTCGAGTATACCGTCGAGCTCTTCTGCTGCAAAATCGTTTCACGCTCTTGCTCGCTGGAAGAACGCAGTCGAATATCTATTGAGACGCTGGAGTAAGTTTGAACGACGGCGGGTGGCGGCCGAGGCTGAAATCGTCGCTGGTTACCTGTGACACGGATCGAGCCTCAATATTGACGCCGGCAAGAGGTGGCCTGGTACGCGCCGTCGCGATGCCTTGCAATTTTTAGACGATTGAAAAGGTGAAACAATTGTTCTCTGCCTCTTTCTTTGACGTCAACTAACAAGCCGAGGTGCGGGTTCTGAAGGGATGCGCACGCGGAGCCATCGCAATGCGGTCGATATTCTCGCGATCTCATCGTGCACCTTGTTCCCAAAGCACCCGTGCGATCTTAAAGAAGAAGACGTGCGACGACGTATCTTGGAAGAAGACGAGACGTGCGTGCTTTACATTCTTGAATTAGAATCTGGGAACTATTACGTTGGACGGACAAAGAAGTTGGCCGAGCGCATTGAAAAACACCTTAAAGGTACGGCGAGTCATTGGACGAGCGAGCATCATGTGGTAAGCTTGTGTAAAGTGCGAAAGTGTCATGATAATGCGGAAGAGAATTCGCTGGTAGTAGCCCTCATGAATAAAGTTATGGGCGGCATAGATCGCGTTCGAGGAGGGATCTATTCACAGCTACATCTAGATCGAGATACTCGTCTTGATATAAAGCGTCAGCTAAGACACAATAACGACGAATGCTTCGGGTGTGGACAGCGAGGTCACTTTCAGAAGACGTGCCGGCAAAAACGCAGCAATGCGAAGACGAGTTCCGTTTCTCCTCGCACACCGACTCAAGAGATAACTGCCTCATTCGCGAGCCTACATATCGACTCAGGTAAGAAGAATTTGAATCGAAGCTTTAAACGTTGGAACGAACGGGAAGAAGAGCAAATGCGTCGATATGTTCAGCTGAAGTGGACCGACAAGCAAATTGCTGAAAAACTTGAGCGTAGCGAGAGGGCAATAAAGCAGCGCAAGCAACTGCTCGGGATGGGGTAATGATAGATCTAGACAATACTACCGGTACAAATTGTATATACTCAACGTGTCGTTCTTGGCATCGGTATGCTCTTTCGGCCCGCACCTCCTCCACGACCTCCTCCACGACCTCGCCCGCCTCGTCCACCACTATATTGATGGTGACGCGCAAACGACACGGTCGAATCGACAAATGCTGTCTCCGCGTCGGCGAGCACGGCGCCGATGGCGCCTACAGCGTCGAAGAGATCGGTGGGCAAGCGTTCCCGGGGCTTTTCCACACGCGCCGCAAACGCTCGGTGTAATCGAAGTCTCAAGCACGTAATCTGCGCGACGGCGCGCAGCGGCACTCTAAATCGAAGCCAATCGTCGACGACGAGAAGTGCGCAAGGAGGCCCAACGTGCGGTATGCATTCCCCAGTCTCTTCGTCGATGTTCGGTACGTCTTGTTTGACGCTCAACTTTGAACACACAAACAGGATCGCCGCAGCGGCGACGAGTGTGCACTCGCGCACCTGCACGGCGTGCGCACCACGAATGAGTTCGTCAAAGCACGCCAGCGTCGCCTTTCGCTCGCCAATTTCGTTTCGTTCTTCAATCGTCGACACATCGAGTTTACCATTCACGCTAAACGCGTGCACGCGAACCCGTTCGCCTCGAAGCGTAGCCAGAGTCGGCGATTTACAGCGAGGCAAGAAGCGGCCTACGAGCGGGTACATGCCGACCGCCAATACGGCACGAACCAACGCTCCGGATGCAGAGTTCCGGCTCGCCGAAGCTAAATCGATAATGATGCCCCGCTGTTGTAGAGCGGTACACAACTGCTGTCGCATACCTTTGATCATGTGCAGAGTGGAACCCGAAAGGCTGTTGTTCATCAAAAATTGCCTTTCTTCCTGTCGCCCCGAACTCCGACAGACGCGTTCCCAAGCCGCGAACGCTTTCGCGACGGCCAAGTGGTCGCTACCTCCTCCGGCTTCGCGTGAAAACGCCGCGCGGGCCGCGTCGCCAGACTTACGACCGTCTGCAGAAATGACGAACGGTGGTCGATAGGCCGAAGCGCACGCTACCGTTAGCACGGGATCGAGTACGCCGAAGAGCGCCGCGTACAAGATCATTTTACCGACGCGCGGATGCAAGGGAAGTTCGCCGAGATGACGTCCGAGTCGCGTGAGACGCTCTTCCTCTGACAACGCGCCGATGTCCTTCAACAACTGCACCGCATTGTCGGTCGCCTGAGGCACGGGCGGCTCGACCGCCTTTGCGAGAAAACCAGCGGTGCTCCCGACGCCGGAGTCCACGACGCCGGCTCCGCTCTCGGCGAGCACGCGAACCTGCAAACAGAGCTCCTCTAGCGGAGATCGCTGCATTTCTGGCAGCTGGAACGGCGCGAATGACTCGTACCGGGACGTCGAATACACCCGATAACACTCACCCGGACGGACGCGTCCGGCGCGACCGCGTCTCTGCTGAGCGCTTGCTTGAGAAATCCACGCCGCTTGCAACGTCGAGACGGCTGAGTACGCGTCGTAACTCTTCTCCTTTAAGCGTCCGCTGTCAATGACGAAGACGACGTCATCAATCGTCACCGCGGTTTCCGCAATGTTCGTCGCGAGAACAATTTTGCGCACCCCTTTTGCGGGTCTTTGAAACACTCGACGTTGCTCAGCCGGCGCCACCATCGAGTGAAGCGGCAACACGGATGCTGCGTGACAGACATTGTAGTCACTCTGGAGTGACTCACGTAGTTTTGAAATCTCGTCCCACCCTGGTAAGAAGACCAATATCGCACCGTCCGATCCTTCGTCGACGGCGCGTTCCTTCACAATCCAAACAATCAATTTATGAATCAAGTCAATGTCAACCTCATCCGGGTCGACAGACAGTTGATAATCGCTGAGTAGCAACGCCTCCTGCTCGTGATCACCGCTGCTGGTACCTTCGTCCCCAACGCTATGAAGCGCTTCCGCCAGTTCTACGTGACCGAAGCGCTCCGCCCAATCAGCCGCGTTGCTCCCGTCAGAGCTACGCATGCTCGTTAACGCTCCCAATCCCAACAACTGAGAAACCTCGAGTTGTCGTCCTTTTCCGGCGGCAGCCATCAGGGCGGTCGCACCGGTCGCCTCGTGAGCGACGTTCACGTGCGACATCCCTGAACCATCCGTTTCGCGCGCGCACTGCATTAACCAATCAAAAGATTCATCCGTGTCCTCCAAGAAGGCGCGCATGATGGCCTCACGCATCGCGTCGACTCCCGCGCCCGCGGTCGGCGCCTTTACGGCGTCGCTCGTCAAAGACGATGCGGCGGCGTGATGATGCGCACCGCCCCAACCAATCATCGGTAGAATGTGTTCTAAATGGTATTCCGTCACGGGATGGGTGTAACCCGGGACCGATATCACCGGGCATCCGCCGAAGTAGTCGCTAAACAAGTCTTCGCGCATCGTCGCGCTCATCAAGATGAGCTTGAGATGCGGATGCTTTGGCAAGACGCCCTTCAAAATGATTGTGAGAAAGTCGGCAAATAGGTCCCTCTCGTGAAGCTCATCGATTATGATGTGAGTGAGCGATGCACACAAAGCGTCTGAGTGCTCGCTCGTCAATCTACGAAGCAACACGCCCGACGTACAAAACAATAACGACGCCTCGGGCGACACCTTGCTCTCAAGTCTAATTTGGTAACCAACCGTGCTCTGTCCGATGCTCTCCCCGCGTTCGTTAGCGATGCGTTCCGAGACCGTCATGGCGCTGATTCTGCGCGGTTGCGTGCACACGATGGCTGCGCCCTCGCCTCGGCTCCAAGCGTCGTCTAGTACGTACTGCGGCACCTGGGTTGTCTTGCCGCAACCAGTGCTACCGGCGACGAGTACCACTTGGTGGTTCGCAATCGCGCCGAGAATCGCATCCCTAAACTCTCGAACGGGTAACTTCTCCCGTTTGACTTGAATCGCCGCCAGAGACGCGTCGCTCGCGATTCGCTGCGATAGGGCTTGCGCCCGTTCGGCCGCCTCGGTTGGCGTCAGAGACCGTCCGCGCATGTGCAAACTCGATTGAGAAGACTTTTTCCGATGACCTCCACCGCCCCCTGGCGCCACCGTTTCCCACGCCGCATCGAGAGAACCCGTGACTGAGAGTCTGATTTCGTCTTCGCTCTGCGGCGCGCGCGCAAAGTGTTGTTCCATCGCATCCGTCGCTCGGGCTCCGAGTCCCAAGTCAAAGAGGTCGTCCGCGTCTTCCGGCTTGAACTCCTTCGCCTTTGTCACGTGCACCCGACGCTCGGCGCCTTTGCCGTGAGACTTACTCTTAAGTCCAAGCTTGGCGCACTCGGCGTGCACCACGGCTCGAAAGTGATTATCCACGTCTGGTGGAAACACGAGTTCATCCTCATCTGGGTTCGCTTTAAACGCCTCGAGCGTGGACAGGATGTCGATGCGGTCCAACTCGCCGACCGGTCGGATGATTCTACCGCCGCGACCGCCGCGACCGCGTCCGCCGCCACTTTCACCTCCGCCGCCGCCGCGACCACCGCCGCGTCGTCGACCCATCGGTGTGTTTTCGCGAGTCCGCGTCTCACGTGAGTAGTAGTGCTCGACTTTATTCATTACATTAGGTGACGACGACGAGACGAGACGACTCGCTCGAGTGTGGTTTTATGTGCGTCCTCACACTCTGTCGGTGTCCGCCGATGACATCGACGACGACGGCGAAGGACGAGAAGAAGAATGACGTCGATGCAGAACGATTCGAATCGTTCGTCGGGCGCGTCCGTAGGGGCGAATCGGACGAGTGAACCGGGAGAGACGACCGATGCCGTGCGACAACGACCAGTGGCCGATGATGACGACGATGTGAAGCGCGATGTCATCAAGCGACCGAGAACGCCGTCGGTGGTTAAATTTAGGGCGAACATCGAGGAGGACATAGGTAGGGCGGACGGTGACATCGATCGCGCGGACGTGTGGGAGCTTCCACGGACGTGCGACGGGTGTTCCTTGTATATATTACCCGGGAGCGCGCGGTTTGCGTGCGGCGCGTGCGCTCCAAAGGGTGAAGAGTACGACTTGTGCGCGGGATGTTTCAAGACGTTGCAGAGGGAAGAAAAGGCGAACGCGGCGTCGTCGGTGCGAAAAGGGAAAGGGGGCAAGAAGAGGAAGAAGTCGACGATGCACGCGCACCCGTCTTCGGAATTTATCGTCGCGGAAGCGGCGGAAGAGGAGGACGAGTGACGTCGGAGACAGTTAGAGTTTGTTTCGACCTTGTGTTTGTCTTCGACGACGATGGTTTTCCATTTCATAACAATCACATACTGTAAGCTTACTTAGTTCATGCGCGTCGATTTCGACGGTTTTCGAATAATGGTTTTCCAGAGTCAAGTCTAAGTTTTCTTCCGTTCCTTTCGTCGAACCTAGGCGTGCCCGACCTGGGCTTGAATGCGTCCCGACGCCCACATCGCCGTTTCGCGGAGTCTCGAGTCGCCCGATCGGTGACACTCTTCCAAAAATTGCTTGTAGACAGTCTTTCCGGCGAACGCGGGGCCAATGTTATCTATGCAATCTGCCATGTCGCCCAGGACACCCACCATGGATCGAGTCACCGTCATGTCGCGGTTTCTGTCAGCGCAAACATTCTCGATAAAGTTGAGAATAAACGGAACGTGTTCTCTGATGCTGTTGAGTTTGCCGACGTCTGATTTGAACCCTTGGAAGATACCGGCGTAAGCTTCGAAGATGCCGTTTCGAAGCTCATTGTTGTAGTCAATCATATCTTCGTCATTCGCGTCCGTAGCCATGGAGAGCTGCGTGGCGCTTTGCAACATGTTGTTAACGTACGGAACGTACTTTTCAAAGTAAGTCCCCGTCGCCAAAGCTAAGTCACCAAAGCACGAGAGAATTGGCGGCTTGACGCTTCGATGCAACTTTTCGCTTTCCAAATCGCGAAGAAGTAAGTACACAATATTGTCGCAGTACGGCTCGATTTTAGCATCGAGCGCGCGGCAAAGATCCCCGACTACGCCCACGGTGACAGAGCAGACTTGATGCTCCTCGTGGTTTTCTAATCCTAACTTCACAAACGGGATGAAGGCATCCATGTACGTGATAAAGTGTTCTCCGACGGCATAGGCTAATGCACCGACTGCTAACATCGCTTCCTCGTGCACCGTGGCGGACCGGCAACGGAAAACGGCCAGGAACGCTTGCATGAGCGTATCCGCGTGCGGAAGGAGCGTCGACGCCTTGACGTGGTCTTCGGCGCTTCCAAGCACTTGAATAATCACCTGCAACGTGCCGCACAATAACGCCTGCGCATCCGCTTGCTTTTCAAGCTGTTCGGCAGACGCGTTCGCATCTTCAACCATGGTAGCGGCAAGCTTTTGAAGCACGTGCGGGATGAGTTGACCAATGATGGGGTAGTTTTCACTCTGAGAGGAGCGGATAATCTCATTCATCGCCTCGTAGCACTCCATCTTCAATCCCACCTCTGCATCTGGACGCTCGCTCGCGACGAGCAGACTCTGAATGATGTTTTGGAAGTACTGAGCGACGGCTTGTCTACAGTCGACGACTTCGGACGCAGCCGCGATAAAATTCTGGATGGACCAGCACACTTTGCCCGCGACGTGCGGGACGTCTTTGAGAGACTCCATCATCGCCTGCAAAATTTGAGGGAAGCTTTGAGCGTTCACCATGGGATGTTGGCCATTGTGCACAAACTCGAACACGCGACCAATCGTCCACGCCGTCGTATCCTTGACGTGCGTGCTTTCATCTTTGAGAGCGGTGACAAGGAAGGGAAGCGCTTCATTGGCAATGGGCGCCAATCGCGACGAATCTGGACCCTCGAGGATCGCGCCAAATGCAAAGGTTGCCGCTTCGCGCTGCCGCCATTCACTCGAGCGAATGTTCGCTTGGATGTAAGCCATGACTTGATCGACGACGGGATCTTGAACCAGTTGCGCGACAAGACCCAGGCAGGTGCCTCCAGCCATCGCCAGATTCCACGCGTTTTCGTCCTCATCTTGGTCATCCTCTTGCTTGGTGAGCTGCTCAAGAAGCATCGGCACGAGAGCGGAAAGCGCTGTCGCGATAAAGTTGAAAAGCTGCACATCCTCTTCGCCGTCATCGATCGCCTCCTTTCGCGCGAGCTCCTCTTCGCAAATCGTGCTCCAAAATTCGATTGCCTGAAGACCAACTTCTGGCTGGTCTTGCTTTGCCGCCTTCACGGTGAGGTCATACACGGCTTGGATGTAGTTTGACATGAACTCGTAGTAGTTTTCCGCGATCCCAACCAACACCTCAAAGGCGGCGATGCGAACTCGAACGTCTTCGCACGTCGTAGCCTCGCACACGCATTGCATGATGAAATCGCGCTCATTCTGCCTCTGAAAGTTCTCCGATGCAAAGTAAAGAGCGTTGTAAAGCGCGGTCGTAGCGGCAAGGCGCACTGCAACATCGGTTTCGCCCGATCCCATGCCCGAAACCACAGCCGTCAGCACGCCATTGACGTCGTTCTGGTCCAAATCATCTGAATCAACCTCTTCGCACAAAAAGCCGAGCGCTTCGAGGCTGGCTTGCTTCGTCGCGCCCGCCGCGCTCGCGCCTTGCTGCAAAGAAGGAATGAGATCCGGCCAAAGCTTGTGCGGAATCTCCGCCCCGGCGATCTTCGCCACCACCTGAGCGGCGACGTGTCGAATGGCTTGCTCAGCATCCCCGAGGGTTCCCCAGACTGTGCTTTTGATCTTCGTTCGCAACTCGCCGTTCAACGCCAGCCACTTGTCCTTCTTCTCGCGCTTCACGCCCTCATCCTTGGCGTCGAGCTCATTCTTAAAGATCACACCGGCGAGCTGTCTCGTCGACACCGGCGCGCTTCCGCACGCGAGCTCCACCGACAGCGCTTCGAGAAACGCCCCGTGGTCGTTCGCCCGAGCGCTCGCCAGCGCGTCCTCAGCCTGCTGTCGGATCGCCGCGTCCGCGTTCTGCGTCGCCGCAAGTATCTGCGTGATCGCGCTCATTCCGCTTCTTCCGCGATGCACACACTGACGTCGGGAGCGCGGGTCGCGCGATCGACAATCGAACCCGACTCACTCATCCGTTCAATCAATCGATCCTCTCTCGTCTCGTCAATCACACGAGTTTAATACTGTTTGTACATACATTTTACCCGCTCGCGAGCACGGGAACGAAACTCTTGATCGGTGAAAACACCGATGTGTTTTTAATAATGGGCATAAACCATCGATTCATTTAGCTGATCGGTCATTTTCATCGATCACAATCCAAATGTCAGTTTTCCCCACCCTCCACCGCCGTTTTCGCCAGCCGCCGCCGGCGGCGGGACCACTCAGAAGAGGAAGGAAGACTCCGTCACCGCGCGACGCCGTCATCGAGAGAGCGAGAGCGGCGACGGAGAGGAACCGCCCGCGCGCGCGAAAAGAAACGTTACCGAGGCGAAACGCTGTCTTTTAAGTTTCGACGACCCTCGCCGCCATGCAGTACAACTTTAAGAAGATCGCCACCGTGCCGGCCGCCACGGACTTTATCGATGTCGTGCTGAGCAGAACGCAGAGGCAAACGCCGACCGTGGTGCACGCGGGATACGCCATCACGCGAATTCGACAGTTTTACATGCGCAAGGTCAAGTACACGCAGCAGAGCTGGAACGAAAAGCTCTCGCGCATCTTGGAGGACTTCCCACGCGTGGACGACGTCCACCCATTCTACTCGGACCTCTTGAACGTCCTGTACGACAAGGACCACTACAAGCTGGCGCTCGGGCAGTTGAACACGGCGCGAAGCATGATTGATAAGATTGCCAAGGATTACGTCAAGTTGCTTAAATACGGCGACTCTTTGTACCGATGCAAGCAATTGAAGCGCGCGGCGCTCGGTCGAATGTGCACCATCATGAAGAAGCACGCCGCGAGTTTAGCCTATTTGGAACAAGTTCGACAACACATGTCTCGTCTTCCGAGCATTGACCCGAACACGCGTTCGATTTTGGTGTGCGGGTACCCGAACGTGGGCAAATCGAGCTTCATGAACAAGGTGACACGTGCCGACGTCGAAGTGCAACCGTACGCTTTCACGACGAAGAGCATCTACGTCGGACATACAGATTACAAGTACCTTCGTTGGCAAGTGCTCGATACCCCTGGTATCTTGGATCGTCCGTTGGACGAGCGAAACACGATTGAGATGCAGTCCATCACCGCTTTGGCTCACCTTCGGGCTGTGGTGCTTTACATAGTAGACATTAGCGAGCAGTGCGGTTTCACAATTGCCCAGCAAGCCGCACTGTTTCACTCAATCAAACCTCTGTTTGCGAACAAGCCGCTCGTCGTAGCCATCAACAAGATTGATGTGCGTGCGCTTGAAGACTTGAGCGCGGAGGATCGGGCTCTAATTGACGGCATGAAGGAAGCAATGCGAGGTCCGGCTGCGATGCAGCTCGGCGAGGACGATGCGCTGCCGTTGATGTCAACCCTGAGCGAGACGGGTGTCATGGACGTCAAGAATAAGTGCTGCGACTTGTTGCTCGCCCATCGGGTGGAGCAAAAGCTTGCTAGCCGTCGGGCCGGCGAGGTGATGAACAGACTTCACGTGGCGATGCCAGTCCCGAGAGATTCGAAGCAGCGTCCAGCGTTCGTTCCGCCCACTCTCGAGGCGAGTCGCGCGAAAAAGGCGGCGGGCGAAAAGGTTGTCACCGAGAAGGATTTGCAAGAACAGAATGGCGGAGCCGGCGTTTATTCAGCAGATTTGCGAAAGCGTTACATGCTCGAAGACGACGACTGGAAGTACGATATTTTGCCAGAGATTTACAACGGTAAGAATATTGCCGACTTTATCGATCCGGAGATCGAAGCCAAGCTCGCTGAGCTTGAGCGCGAGGAGGAGGAGCTCGAGGCGCAGTGGGAAGCCGGCCGAATGGATCGCGCGCCTCAAGAGGAGGACCTCGACGAGGATGAAAAGATGCTTCTCGGTGAAGTGCGCACTCGTCGCAACAAGCTCGTCGCAGAACATAGACGTAAAAAGGCGGCGGGTAACAACAACCCGGTTGTTCCTCGCAAGGTGGATGCGGATCGCAAGCTCAACACGAAGAATATGAAGGCGAGCTTGGAATCGATGGGTCTCGACGCGACTGCCGCCGTCGAGCGGGCTCGCTCTCGTTCTCGCGTCGCCAAGCGCGGGCGCTCCTTGGCTGGCGATGTCAACATGGACGCCGACGGCGATGCCGACGATAAGAAGAAGATGCGCACTTCCAAATCGCGCTCCAAGTCGGTGGCGAAGCGCGTCAAGGATTCAGACGCCGCAGGTGGTTTCAAGAGCATTGACGCCAAGATGCGCGCGACGAAGATGGCCGACAAGGCGCAGCGTAAGATGAACAAGATGGCCAAGGCTGGTGAAGGTGATCGTAGCATCCAAACCAAGATGCCGAAGCATTTGTTCTCTGGTAAGCGCGGCATAGGCAAGACGGATCGTCGTTAAGTTCGCCTGCCCCCGTCGTAGACTTCGCCGCTGGCCAGAGAGGGATTCTTCCCGTGTGTACGTAATGTAGTTGCAAAATCATTTTTTGTGAAATTTCCAAAGCCCTCCTTTCCGTAATGGTCTCATTTTCTCATCCACTCACGCACGGAATTCAAGCCTCTTGTAGTTTCGACGAGACGCACGCGAAAATAATAACCACTGGAAATGCCAGTGTTCCTACCTCAGTCGTCGTCGTCGTCGTTGTCGTACGCGCCGAAACGACTCGCGCGAGCGCATCATGCGACGAGCGACGTCAATCGCGAGGCGATGCATCGCGTTGGCGTGCTCGCGCTCTTCTCTCGCCGTGGAAGACGCCGGCGTCACGAAAGTAGCGCCGGCGGCGTTTCGTTTAAACGAAGCGTCATCGGGCGTCGCCTTCGCGCCGTCCAGGCCTCGCGCGCTCAGCGGGACCGAGACGTCATCTAGCTCGCGATGTATTTCACCGCACGCTATATGGTGTAGACGCTTTTCCGGGACTGCGAGCGCGTGGATCCAGGTGAGAGACGCGGAGGCGCTTCGCGGCGCAGAAGAAACAAGCAACAAACGGAGCGCCCAAGCGAAATCGGATCGACGCGCGAAGAGCGCGCCGGGGCCGTCCGCAGAGATTAGAAAGTTGATGGATATGCGGAATCCTGCGTCGTGGTATCCTCTGGCTCGATCAATGCGACGGGAAATCACACTCCACGTCGGTCCGACGAATAGCGGGAAGACGTACAGCGCGATGCAACGACTCAAAGGTGCCGGTAGCGGAGTCTATTGTGCGCCATTGCGACTTTTAGCGTGGGAGATTTCGGAAAGTATGAATAAAGATGGCGTCCCGTGTACTTTGATAACTGGACAAGAGCACAAGGAGGCGCCGAACGCCATGCACACGAGTTGCACGGTGGAAATGAGCGATTTGTCCCGCGTGATGGATTGCGCCGTCATAGACGAGGTACAGCTTTTGAGCGACCCGCATCGAGGTTACGCGTACACTAGAGCACTGCTTGGACTTCCGGCGTTAGAGTTGCACTTGTGTGGAGACCCGCGCGTCGTACCTCTTGTTAAGAAGATCGTCCAATCTACCGGCGACCTCCTCGTCATTAAAGAATACGAACGGTTGTCTCCGCTTGAAGTTTCTGAAGATGTCGTCAAGAATGTGAAGAAGGTACGCAAAGGGGATGCGTTCGTTGCGTTCAGTAGGACTGCGGTGTACAGACTCAAACGTGATTTGGAAACCAGATCAAACTTGAAAGCGTGCGTAATATACGGAGGTTTACCTCCAGAGACGCGTTCTCGTCAGGCGCAGCTATTCAACACTCCAGACAGCGGTTACGACGTCTTGATTGCGTCGGATGCGATAGGTATGGGACTTAACTTAAATATCAAGCGCGTGGTGTTCACAACCATGAGAAAGTTTGACGGGAACGATCTCAGAGCTCTCGAACCTCCAGAGACTCGACAAATCGCCGGGCGCGCGGGACGTTACGGATTAAACTATGCGGACGCTGGGACGGTGACGACGTCAAAGAAGGCTGATTTCCCGCTCCTCGCTGCCGCCTTGGAAGGTGACCTGAAACCACTCGAACACGCCGGTTTATCTCCGTCCATCGAACAGGTTGAGGAATACTGCGCTCTTCTGCCAGGCGCTGGCTTGGTAGACGCGCTTCAAGCGCTCACCAACTCGGCAAAACTCGCCTCGCATTTTCGCATGAGAAACATGGAGGATTCCATAGCTGTTGCGCAACTTTTAGCGAAACTGCCGCTTACGCTGGAAGATCATTTTCTCTTCTCCATCGCACCCGTGGATGTGCGCGACGCGATGGTGGCGGCGGCAGTTGTCAAGTTTGCGCGAACTTTCTGCAGTCACGGACGCGTTGGTGTGCGTTTAATCTCTCTTCCTCCCGCGAGAACGCCAACCGGTCCAGATGAGTTGCAAAAGTTGGAGAGCGCGCACAAGTGTCTCGATCTGTACCTTTGGCTGGCGCGACGCTTACCGCAGGCGTTCCCGGAGGAAGAACTGGCGAGCGCTTACCGATCGGCCACGGCTACGGCGATTAGCGCCGGATTGCAATACTTGTCCACGATATCACACCGGCGCCGCAACAAGAGTTCACGCAGCGGTTCGGCCGAGTCAGGATCTCTCGACGTTCTGTCTTCTGACGCAGTCAGAGACGCATTCAACGCCGTCGAGAAGGCAACCAAGGATACGGAAGATGAACGTGAGTCAGCCGGGTTGACGCGCATCACGGATGCCGAACGCAAAGCAGCTACCGCCTTTCGCTGGATCTTTGGTCGCGGTCGGAACTCCGCTCCGAAACCGTCATCTGACAATAAGGATGAACCCCCCGTCTTGAAGTCGAAGAAGATTGCGAAGAAAAAGTCTGCGTCTGTAGCGTCATCGTCATCGTCGTCCTCGCAGAAAAAGACCTCTTCTGCTCCGCCGACGACAACCAATAGACGGAAGACGTTGACAACGGTGAGAACGAAGCTGGCGAGTGACGCGATGCGGAGCAGTCATTTAAGGCCTAGTTGGCTGAACGAAAGCACTTAGGAACAACTCTAGCAGTAGCGTTATACTTAGTAGTACCAGGTGACGTATAACATCATACACCTTAGAACTGTTTCCTCAGCCTCGCGATGGACGATGTAAAACGATGTCAACGCATTTCGATTGCGATATGGGGGACTGACCAAATGCGTGTGATCTCGGTATCCGCATTCGCTCACCTCATAGCTCGTTGCGTCCGTCTGTAGGGAATGGTTGCGTATTCCCAGCACCCCTCACCCGGTGTGCGCCCAATCGTCTCTTCAGAGAAAAGTACCGCAAACGTTCGACGCGCTTTGCGATGGCTCTCGAAGAATGTCTCCACACCTTCACGAATGATCTC
>Ga0255778_10003225_pt1 | contig 13703 bp, 10 predicted proteins | sample 071ome_31_FD_179976 | JGI IMG/M metagenome (GOLD analysis project Ga0255778, IMG submission 179976) | Coastal salt marsh microbial communities from the Groves Creek Marsh, Skidaway Island, Georgia - 071405CT metaG (version 2) | ecosystem: Environmental > Aquatic > Marine > Intertidal zone >...
TTGATTTTTAGGTTCTATTAGTTAAACAAAATAAAGTTTTTAGCCTTGGTGACCACCAAGCATTCTTAAGGCGATTCCTTTCTTTTTTTGATTCTATCAAGGATCCTCCTATATTCTATCAAATTATAGCTTATGAGTACTTCATATAATGCGAAGAGATATTGGAAAGAGAACCTTCGTTATGTAACGATTCTGTTGTCGATCTGGTTTTCAGTTTCTTTTTTAGCAGGTATTGTGTTTAAAGATTTTCTCGATCAATACAGTATTGCTGGGTTCCCGCTAGGTTTTTGGTTTGCTCAACAAGGCGCGATATATATTTTCGTGGCACTTATCTTCATCTATGTTAGACTGATGAATAAGCTAGACAAGAAGTATAATTACGATAAAGACTAGTGGAGATTACGGTACAGATTTGGACTTATATTATTGTTGCGCTCACATTTGCACTGTATATCGGTATCGCCATTTGGTCTAGAGCGGGATCTACTAAAGAATTCTACGTTGCGGGAGGAGGAGTTTCGCCTTTAGCTAATGGGATGGCAACTGCCGCTGATTGGATGTCTGCAGCCTCTTTCATATCGATGGCAGGGCTTATATCATTTATGGGTTACGATGGCTCTGTTTACCTTATGGGCTGGACAGGCGGATACGTCCTTCTCGCCTTACTTCTCGCCCCATACCTCAGAAAATTCGGAAAATTCACTGTTCCCGATTTCATTGGAGAACGTTACTATTCTAAAACAGCACGCTTAGTCGCGGTATTCTGCGCATTATTAGTTTCTTTCACCTATGTGGCAGGCCAGATGCGCGGGGTGGGTGTGGTTTTTTCTAGATTTCTAGAAGTAGATATTACCATGGGTGTAATTATCGGTATGATCATCGTATTGTTCTATGCTGTTCTCGGAGGAATGAAGGGAATTACCTACACGCAGGTAGCGCAATATTGCGTGTTGATTTTCGCCTTTATGGTTCCTGCAATTTTTATCTCTCTTCAGATGACAGGAAATCCTATTCCGCAATTAGGTATGGGAGGTAAAGGCGCTGACGGTATGTATCTCCTTGAAAAATTAAATGGACTATCGACAGAATTAGGTTTCGCTGAGTATACGAGCGGGTCTAAATCTAAGATGGATATTTTCGCAATTACCGCGGCCCTAATGTTTGGTACCGCTGGCTTACCTCACGTTATTGTTCGTTTCTTCACAGTTAAAAAGGTAAAAGATGCGCGTAAGTCAGCGGGTCTAGCTTTATTACTTATCGCTATTCTTTACACTGCCGCTCCTGCTGTAGCGGTTTTTGCCCGCCTTAATCTGATACACACGGTAAGTGGACAACCTTACGCCCAAATGCCAGATTGGTTTTCTAATTGGGAAACTACAGGTCTTTTAGGTTTTAATGATAAAAATGGGGATGGTTTAATTCAGTATTCCGCAGATGCTATGATCAACGAATTGACGGTTGATCGAGACATCATGGTACTAGCGAATCCTGAAATTGCTAATCTGCCTGCTTGGGTTATTGCACTAGTAGCAGCTGGAGGCCTAGCTGCAGCGCTATCGACAGCTGCGGGCCTTCTGCTCGTTATCTCATCTTCGGTTTCTCACGATTTAGTAAAGAGTGTATTCAAGCCAGATATTTCAGATAAGCAAGAACTAGTGGTTGCACGACTTGCAGCAGTTGGTGCCGTGGTTGTTGCCGGGTATTTCGGGATTAATCCGCCTGGTTTCGTAGCAGCAGTGGTAGCTTTAGCCTTTGGTCTCGGAGCGGCCTCTTTCTTCCCTGCCATTATTTTGGGAATTTTCTACAAGAAGATGAATAAAGAAGGAGCGATTACTGGTATGGTTGTCGGTATTTTGTTGATGCTTTTCTACATGCTCAAATTCAAATTTGGAATTTTTGATGGAGGTAAGTCTGCCGTTGCTGATTTGTCTAAAGATTGGTGGTTTGGAATTTCGCCAGAGGGCTTTGGTTTCATTGCCATGCTAGTCAATTTTGCAGTCTCACTCACCATCAATGCCTTTACCCCTGAACCCTCTGAAGAGGTTCAAAAAATCGTTGAAACGATTCGAATTCCGAGTGGCGCAGGTGAGGCAACCCATTAAAATTAATTAACTTAAAGGGCCCGAATAATTTCAACCGATTATTCGGGCCTTAATACTTCTACCAATGAGTAATTATCACATTAAAAATCTTGAAGAATACTTTCAGATTTACCGAAAATCTGTGCGTAATCCTGAATTGTTTTGGGAAGAAATAGCTGAAGAACATTTTGTTTGGCGCAAGCGATGGAGCAATGTATTGTCTTGGGACTTCGAAAAGCCCGAAGTAAAGTGGTTTGAAGGAGCGCAATTGAATATCACTGAAAATTGTATTGACCGTCACCTTAGTAAGTTCGCTGATAAAACCGCAATTTTATTTGAGCCTAACAGTGTTGATGAACCGGCTCAGCACATCACTTACAAGCAGTTGTATGCGCATGTGAATAAAATGTCAAATGTGCTCAAATCACAAGGGGTTAAAAAGGGTGATCGAGTTTGTATCTATTTACCCATGATACCAGAACTTGCTTATACAGTACTTGCCTGTGCTAGAATTGGAGCGATCCACTCGGTAGTTTTTGCAGGGTTTTCATCAACGGCTTTAGCCACCCGTATTAATGACTGTGACGCTTCTGTAGTTGTAACTTCTGACGGTTCTTATCGAGGGGCCAAGTCCCTCGATTTAAAATCGATTGTGGATGAAGCGTTGAATGATTGTCCGGGGGTAAATTCGGTCTTGGTAGCTGAACGCACCGGTGGCAAAATGAACTTAGTTGAAGGGCGTGATCACTTACTTGCTCCACTTATGAAGGGAGCTAGTGAGGAGTGTGCAGTAGAGGTAATGGATGCCGAAGACCCTCTTTTTATTCTTTATACCTCAGGCTCTACAGGCAAACCTAAAGGGATGGTGCACACTTGTGCCGGATACATGGTTTATACCGCCTACACCTTTAAAAACATCTTTCAGTATCGCGAAAACGACGTGTATTGGTGTACTGCGGATATCGGATGGATCACCGGACACTCATACATCCTATACGGCCCACTTGCTAACGGAGCGACTACAGTGATGTTTGAAGGAGTGCCTTCATACCCTGATTATGGTCGTTTCTGGGAAGTCGTAGAGAAGCACAAAATCACCCAGTTTTATACTGCTCCGACAGCTATTCGGGCCCTTGCCAAAGAGCCCTTGGAGCTCGTTGAGAAATACGATCTCTCATCGCTTAAAGTGTTAGGATCTGTTGGGGAGCCCATCAACGAAGAGGCGTGGCATTGGTATAATAATAATGTAGGCAAGAAAGAAAGCCCTATTGCCGATACTTGGTGGCAAACCGAAACAGGAGGAATCATGATTTCACCGATCCCTTATTCAACCCCTACCAAGCCGACCTTTGCAACCCTACCTTTCATAGGAGTTCAGCCTGCACTTATGGATGAAGCCGGAAAAGAATTGAAAGGCAATCAAGTTGAAGGCCGACTGTGTATTAAGTTTCCATGGCCTTCTATTGCTCGCACCATTTGGGGTAATCACGAGCGTTATCGAGAAACCTATTTTTCTGCCTATAAAAACATGTATTTTACCGGAGATGGAGCTTCTCGAGATGCAGTCGGATACTATCGAATCACCGGTCGAGTCGATGATGTAATCATTGTTTCAGGTCACAACTTAGGAACAGCTCCTATTGAAGATGCCATTAATGAGCATCAAGGAGTAGCAGAATCAGCCATTGTCGGATTCCCTCATGACATCAAAGGAAATGCATTATTCGGATACGTCATCTTAAAAGACGAGGCAGGTAGTAGAGATCAAGACGAGTTACGCGTTGAAATCAATCGCTTAATCTCAGAAAAGATAGGCCCGATAGCGAAACTCGATAAAATCGTCTTCGTACCAGGTCTACCCAAAACACGATCAGGTAAAATTATGAGACGAATTCTCAGAAAAATCGCTTCGAACGATGTTTCGAATCTAGGTGATATATCGACACTATTGAACCCTGATGTCGTCGAACAGATTAAGAAGATCGTTGGAGTATAAATACAAAAAAAGACCGCCCTTTCAAGGGCGGTTTTGGTTTTTAAAAGTGGTGTAGCGGCTACCTAAGCGTCTGAGAATCAAAAGTATTATTTTTTCTTTGGACGATCTATTCCTATATTGCTTTCCCTTAAAATTTTAGGTATGCTTAAATCTAAGAAAGTAACGAATGAATCTTCTCCGATTATTTTGTCGGCACCATCTGTTATTGATGGGCAGTTTAAAACCAATCGAGGCTTAAGAATTGAATGTCAGTATTTCGGAGCAGTGGTTTCTTCTGAAAAGATTTATGTCTCATCTGAGGCTAAAGTAGTTGGAGACTTGATCTGCAACGGGCTAACCGTTGACGGTGAGATTAAAGGGGATGTTTATTGTACGGGTAAAGTATTACTGAACGAGGGTGCTAAAGTTACCGGTAATATCTATGCTAAGCTTTTTGAAAATCAGTCGAATGAGCATCTCAATTGTACGATTCGTATCCCTAGCCCAACAGCGGTTCATAGAGCGTTAGAACGACTCGAAAGTATTGATTTAGAGGTGCCGATGACCGGTACAAACTTGCTTAATGAAATCTCGCTCTATTTTACAAGTAAAGCACAGCCTGAAGGTTCAGAAGGAGGGTTACGTGTAGTAGACGAAGAACCTAATCTTCGTTCTTCTGGATCGGATTCTTAAACGCCCACCACGAATACCCTACCGAATAGATGGTTAGTAGAAGGGTAGTTCCTAATACAATATAAACCGAAGCCGACTCTACGATTAAGAGTGCTATCGCCATAAATATTCCGCCAATCATCCATACGGGGGCACTTGCCTTGTGTGTTCTTGTCCAAACTTCTTCACTCTCGAGGGTCCATGGAGTGCGAATACCAATAAAGTAGTTGGGCTTAAGCTTCGTAAAGTACCAGCCAAGCCCAGTGAACAGTAAACCAACCAAGCTAATAATACCAAAGGGGCTAGACATTTCAGCCTGTTTTGTGGAATAAAGAATAAATAAAGCTAGTGCAGACATAAATAGGTGCATTACTAGTCTAAGACCTGCTAATTGACTCTCGCTTATCTTCTTCTTAGGATCAATCTTAGGAGCGTATTTCAAGATAAAATAGAGCGGTAGATTCAACATCAATAACAAGCCTACCAATTCATTCTTACTCCCATAACGATCGATTTGACCTTTAGCATTCCAGTGCATAGGGACTTCTTCGGGCAGTTCAGCCCAAATTGCTAGAAGATAAGCAACAGGAATAATGATGATTATTAGGATGAATAGTTCGGTGTATTTCGAAGTATTTTTCATAGAGTTATTTCTTTTGCCATCCGCCGATGATTGCTCCGGCGATTACGAATATAATCAAGTTCACACCCCCATCTAACCAAGCCAAGGCATAGGGTCGTAGAGAAAATAAATTCCATGTCATAAGCCCCAAGATATAAATTGGGAAGCCAATAATCAAAGCCGTTATTGCTCCATCCTTAGCCGATACAATTTTCATTCTACCATAGACATAACTAAGCATATAGGTAAGGGTAGTCGCGCTTAGGATACTCACCAAATAAGCTACAGGATGGGCAGTATCTTCTAAGGTTAGGTTGTTTAATGAGAGGTAGGCATCTACAAATAGGCCATACCAAATAGCTGGGATGAGTTGGGCAATAAATACGACAAGCCAAACCGCTTTGTGGTTAGTTTTCATGGTCGGGTATTAAGGTTATTGTCTAAGGTGCCAAATAATTTAAATGGTGTCACCGAGGACGACATCTTCGTTTTTAAGTGTGTATTTCAAAGATAGTTTTACAAGCTCGTTTAGATTCAGTCCGTATCGAATGGCTAATCTAGAGATAGATTTATGAGTATCACTTGAAACGCGAACATTGAAACTTCCTTTATAAGATTTTTCAGGAGTCTTATTAAAAGACTTACATGTATCGAGATAATCCAATACAGCCATTTGAAAGTTTTGTTCCAAATCTTTGACGTTATCTGCCTCGAATGTTACTAGATCTTGAATGCCCTCAATTTTGCCATAAAATACTTTGTCAGAATTGCTAAAATGAACACTCCCTAAATACTGTTTGTATGATAGATAGTCTTTCATAATTCTAGTTTATTGATGATCTGAATAAGTACATACCGCTTGACAATATTCGAGGGGTGTGGTTTGTGAAGGTTGATGATTTCTCCATTTTGATTTATAAATTTCACTCTCGAACCACTCGAAGCACCTTTATTTTTTATCTCGTTAAAACCCAGCCCAGAGAGAACACTTTTTAGCTCATTCCAGGTCAAGTCTGACGGAATAGTTAAAAATCGAGATAATAATTTTTGTTTTTTAGTCACAGCTCAAGATTACACTCTTCCACTGCAACTAGAATTCAGTTACAAAAATAAATAATTTGACTAAAAATCAAACTTGATCCCCTGCGCTAGTGGTAAATCAGACGAGAAGTTGATGGTGTTAGTCTGACGGCGCATGTATACCTTCCATGCATCTGAGCCACTTTCACGGCCACCTCCAGTTTCTTTTTCGCCGCCGAAGGCACCACCAATCTCAGCACCTGAAGTACCTATATTGACGTTTGCTATACCGCAGTCGCTTCCCCAGTGAGATAAGAAGGTTTCTGTTTCTTGAAGATTATTTGAAATGATTGAAGATGACAATCCTTGACGCACCTCGTTTTGTATTTCAATGGCGTTTTCGATGCTTCCAGAGTAGCGGATGAGATATAGAATAGGGGCGAAAGTCTCATTCTGAACGATGTCTACCGAGTGATCGATTTCGAAGATTGCGGGTTTCACATAGCATCCGCTTTCAAATCCGTTGCCTTCTAGTTTTCCACCTTCGATGAGCGCTTTACCTCCCTGTTCTTGAGCCGCCGAAAGTGCATTTAAGTACTGATCAACAGCATCGGTATCAATCAGTGGCCCCATATGGTTGTTGCCATCTAAAGGGTCTCCGATTCTAACCTGGCTGTAAGCCTTGACTAGGCGCTCTTTAACGGTATTGTATAGGTCTTCGTGAACGATGAGTCTACGAGTTGAGGTGCAACGTTGTCCGCAGGTTCCGATAGCTCCAAATACGGCCGCTCTCAAGGCAATGTCTAGATTTGCATCTGGCGTAATGATTACTGCGTTGTTACCTCCTAATTCCAATAATGATTTTCCTAATCTAGCAGCGACTTTGGCGGCTACATCTTTACCCATTCGGGTTGATCCGGTGGCAGAAACTAATGCAATTCGATGATCTTCTGACATCCATCTTCCGACCGAAGCATCGCCGTTAACAAGACATGAGATGCCCTCGGGTAAGTCATTTTCTTTAAGTACACTTGCAATTAATTTTTGGCAGGCAACCCCACATAATGGAGCCTTTTCACTGGGTTTCCAGATACAAACATCGCCACATATCCAGGCCAGGGCGGTATTCCAACTCCAGACGGCAACGGGAAAGTTAAAGGCGGAGATAATGCCTACTAAACCCAGCGGATGATACTGCTCATACATTCGATGCCCAGGGCGTTCTGAGTGCATTGTTAGGCCGTGGAGTTGTCTTGAAAGCCCTACGGCGAATTCACAGATATCGATCATCTCTTGAACCTCTCCTAGTCCTTCTTGGAGTGATTTCCCCATCTCTAGAGAAACCAGTTGCCCTAAAGCTTCTTTGTTTTCTCTTAGTTTATCTCCAAACTGTCTTACGATTTCTCCTCTTTTGGGAGCAGGAACTTTGCGCCATACTTGAAATGCTGATTCTGCAGTTTCAATAACCTTTTCGAAATCAGTAACTGTTGTGGTTGTGACCTCAGCAAGAAAAGAGCCATCAATGGGGGTGTGAGAAGTGATGGTATTTCCGCTGCCGAACCATTCTGAACCGGTGCTTACGCCGCTTTCTTTTGGGTTGATATCAAGAGATTGAAGGAGTTTCGTATGAGACATTTTTATGATTTTAGGTTCTTGATGTTTGTGTAGTAAAAGTGCTTTCGAAGATTTTATCGGCGTTACCAGACTCAAAACCGTCCCGACGCATGTGTCGTTTTATTTCGGCAAACGGTAAATGCGCAAACTCAGGAAGCGGTAGTCTTTCTGCGAATTCTACATAACTACCTGAAATTATCGCTTGATCTCCGCCTGCAAATTTAGCCTCTACTTTTTCGGCAACAGAACTGCTTTGTCGTAGAAGGCCATCGGGGCTAACTTTAATTTCTCCGCCCGCGTTATTTAAAGTGATACCAATAGATTTTAAGAAGTCATTGAATTGCTCCAGCGTACGATGTTCGCCATCTAATTGATGCACACTAATGGTATAGTGATTTAAATAGTAGCGGTTGTAAATTACCCATGCAGCGTATTCACTTTCTTCAAGTAGCGCCTTGTAATCTTCAAGGGTCGGCAGCTCCCAAAGAGGCTTGTTAAAAAACTCAGTTACTTCGTCTACATTATTTAAATCAATCGAATCTACAGGGTCTGTAGTTAGGGTGTCGGTATATTTTTTAATGATTTGTTGCGTTTTTTCTGAAAGATCTTTAACGCGTAGTTCACTGATAAACACTCTAGGCAATTCGTCATCTGGCGGAGCATACCAATGCGCATCGAGTTTCTTTTTTTCAAAAAAGAAGTAGTCACGCTTTTCATAGCCGTGAGCAAGGAAAATCTTCTCAAAAGAGGTAATCCCAAGATTTTTAACTCCCATTGTTCGAAACGCGATGTGGTCGTTGAGAATTTGAGATTGTCCTGCAACGATACCATGAGAAACCATGGCATCAGTTATTTTCTGTACCTCAGGTACTCGGTCTCTGTATACAGCAAAGACCCCTTGTAGAATCTTTGAAATGGCAGAATTATTAGACAAATGCATACCTTAAAATTACGAATTGTAAAGCTTGCCCGATGGGGTTTCTAAGAAGGTTTTGTAGTCGATATCTTCTTGCTTGATAAATCCTTTTTGCGGGAGTTTATTGTCGGCTACCATCTCTACTGTTGCTGCGATTGCCGCGGCTGTCGTCCAGGAGATCGCTCTCCATTTATGACCCCCGATTTCGATAGGGTAAAAGGCCTTCCAGTATTCAGCTCTTGCTATTTTGTCACCTTTCCAACCTTCAACTACGGCATAGACGTAAACCACATCTTCTTCTACAGGAGGTTTTGCGTTTGTGAGCACTTGTTCTAAAGTTTCGAAATCGTCTTTCATGATTAATTCATACATCAAAAAGCGCATGAGTTTACCGTGGCCGGGATATCTCATCGTTTTATAATTCAAGGTGTCTACCTTTCCTTCGAGTGTCTCGCAAAGGGTTCCTAGGCCACCAGAAGTGGAGAAAGCTTCGAATTCTTGACCTTCAATAGAGATGTATTCAGTGCCCTCAAGAGATGGAACCATTTTTCGCACTCCATTGTGAATGACCTCAGCATCATTTAAATACTCATTTAAAACTCCATAAGAAGACCAGGTAAAGGAGTAGGCTAATAAACCGTTCGGATACCTCGGCAATGCCCCCACCCGTAGCTCAACATCTCGAACCTTGGTGAATGCTTTGGTAAGATCAAAGCCCATTATGCCGATAAAGCCAGGCGCTAATCCACACTGAGGTACCAAAGCGGCCTTGGCCGTATCTGATAGCGATTGGATGTAGTTTGTGGTGGGTACATCCTCAGTTAAATCGAAATAATGCAGCCCAAAGTCGTGTGCAAACTTGGCAATGGGTTTATTTAAAAAGTAGGGCAAGGCCGATACCACCGTATCAAATCCTTTTAATGTCGTTTCAATTTTCGAAGTATCAGACAAGTCTAGCGTTTCTGTATTGAAGGGGTGTTTATAATCATAATGAGCAGGTTGTTTGTCAAATCCCGTTACCTCAAAACGTTCAGAGAGCAGGGTGGCAACGAGCGTCCCAACCTTACCCAGCCCTAAAACTGCGATATTTTTCATCATTTTCACAAATGTTATATTTAAAACAAATTTATTTATCAATGTTATAAAAAACACTTAAATAAATGTTTTTTATTCCTGGAATAATTGTTCCTCAGCTTAGGCTTACTATTTAATCTGTATAAATATGCTGTTAAATTTATTTTTTGACTCTTTATATCTGACATTTTCGTACTTTCTCCCTCTAAAATTGAACAATTAATAATGAAGAATTTCTTTTCAACGCTTCTTTTTTTAATTGGGATTAATTTTTCTTTTGCTCAAGAATGGACAGAGGTTTCTTCAATCCCTAACATTAGAAATCAGCATGCCACTGTAGAGCATCTTGGCAAAATTTATGTTTTTGGTGGTGGCCCAAATTCTTCAGAGACCGCGCTTCTTGACATTTATGATCCCAACAACGATACTTGGAGTTCGGGACCTGACATGCCCGCAATTGGTAGAGGGCTTTATGCTGTATCTGATGGAGAAAATTTCATCTACATAATGAAATTCTGGCCAAATAGTTCTAAAGCATTTTGGAAATATGATCCGATTGCTGAAACTTATGAATCATTGTCAGAAAATGATATAAGTAAATGGTATGGAAATATGGCATACTATAATGATAGGATTTATCATTTTGGTGGTGAAGGCGCTCTATCGCTGGCCTTTGTTTATGATATCGCTAATGACTCATGGACTCAGCTCAATAATTTACCTAAGGATCATTTTTTTCATTCTGTTGTAGTTAGGAATGATAAAATGTACTTAATGGGAGGAGCCACTTCTTATAGTGATGGTATTGATGAATTATATGAATACAACCCTGCAGATGATACATATTCCATAATATCGACTTTGCCCGGAACTTCTTCGTTAGATCGAAGGGCAGCATACGACTCCGTTTCAGACGCAATCTATGTTGTGGGTGGTCGTGACTCCGGATTTAACTGTTGTCCAACAAACTATAGTCAATTCCATAGATATCTATTTTCCTCAGGTCAATGGGAGGAATTAACAGATTATCCTTTGACTATTGGTCAACATAATGTTGCGATTGCAGCATCTAAGTTTTTTGTTGTCAGTGGAAGAGTTGAGAGTAATACCGATACTGATAAGGTTTATAGCTATCCACTTGACTCACCTGGAACAATAGCTAGTAATCAATCTACACTTGAATTCCCTTTTGATGCTGATGAGATTCAATCCGTTACTCTTGCAAAGAAAAATGGAGTAACCACTGGAATCTCATATCAGTGGCAAGAAAGTGATGATAATAATTCATTTTCTAATATCGATGGAGCAACCAACATATCATATGACCCGCCCAGTTTAAGTTTGGATAAATATTACAGAAGAAAAGCAATTTTTGATCAAAATCAGACTACAATAGGGTTTTCTAATGTTGTATATGCTAGAAAGTTCGAAATTACCGCAAATCTGAATAATCAATATTATTGTGATGCCTCTACAGAGGTTACTTTGTCTATTACAACAAATATAAGTGAAGATACGACCTATAAGTGGTATAGAAACACCTCTAATGATAATCTAAATGGTACTTTAATAGACGGTGCAAATAGTTCTGAACTAACTATCCCTGATACAGAATTTGCATCGGAATATTATTACTACTCAGAGGTAGAAAGTAATGGAACATCTATCTTATCCTTAGTTGCAGAGTTAATTGACGAAAATCCGACTATAAGTGGCAATACTAAGGTTTTAGTTGGGGAATCAATTAATCTAACTTCAAATGCTTCTCCTGCTGAAAATAATCCGTGGATATCTTCGGACTCAAACATAGCAACAGTTGATTCCTCTGGAATTGTTACAGGAGTATCAAATGGCACCGTTACCATTACATTCAATTCAAATACTGATTGTAGTGCAACCATCATAATTTCGGTATCGACACCTGTTGATGACACACCTTATCCTTCTGGAGACTGGGTTACTTTATTTCAGGATATAAAATTTGATCCAAATGATGATCAACAGTCTGTCAAGGACACTGATTTAGTTGGTAATAGTGATTATCCAATGCTTGAGGTTCAAAATGCGGAAGTTGCGTTTAATGCGGCACCTCTCGAAGATAAGGTATATTATTTCCGAACGAGAATGGGGGCATCTCATGTAAATGGGAAAATAGGGACATCCTTTTATTTGGGCCTGGACACTAACGAAAATGGTAGTGCGGATATCTTTATTGAGGCCAATGTAAAAGATAATACGCCCTATGTTTCATTTCATCTTTCAGACCCTGCAAAAGATGGTTCTTCTCCATCTCAAACAGGATGGCAGAATAGTGCAAATGATAACACAGTGGAACAGGAATTAAATAGTCGAAATGGATATGCCAGAGCCTACAGTGTGACGGAAGGAGATACCGATCTGGATAATGACGAGAATGATAGTTGGATTGAATTTGCCTTTACTGAACAAAGTATCACAGATTTTGCTTCAAATGCTTCGCTAGGAAATATAGATGGAAGCTCAGCTATAGCATTATTTACGTTTACATCTACATCTCAAACCGCAAATGGAGATATTGGAGGTGTTAACGACTCGGTCGATGACCTCGATACAGCTTGGGAAGATTTAGGGGTTGTAATCAATGCGAGCCTTGACGATCTATCCTCTAGTGAAATTATAACTCCGTCAGTAAATATTTTGAATACAGATGACCCTACACCTACTCTAACAGGTTTATGGGGAGGCAATCGTGGAGGTGACGATTCATTGAGTATTACAATTAATGGTGTTAATTACGATGTAAATAATGGTCTAATAATCAATGGAACTTCTTGGAGTATAACTATTCCTAATCCCATGGAATCTGGCACATACGACGTTGTTGCTGTTACAACAAGAAATTCAAATTCAAGTACTGCTGAAGATACTACAACAGGTGAATTGGTCATTGATTTAGCACCGCAAATTGTTGGGGATTCAAGTATATCGATTAATGAAGGTATCATTGACGTACAAACATTTACCTCTAACAAAACGGTAGTATGGACCATTACAGGAGAAGATGTTACTAATTTTTCAATCAATGATTCAGGAGAGTTAAAATTTATTGAAGTGCCTGATTTTGAAACCCCAACTGATTCAGATTTGGATAATGACTATCAAATAAGCATTACAGCAACTGATGATAACCAAAATAGTTCAAGCTTGGATGTCATAGTTACGATTATAGATGTGTTTGAGGATAGAGATGGAGACGGAACGGAAGATGATGAGGATGCTTTCCCAAATGATCCGGATGAGGATACGGATAGTGATGGAGACGGAACCGGGGATAACGGAGATGCTTTCCCAAGTGATCCGGATGAGGATACGGATACTGATGGAGACGGAACTGGGGATAATTCGGATACGGATGATGATGGAGATGGAACGGATGATCCAGACGATGATTTTCCACTAGATCCTGATGAGGACACGGATACTGATGGAGATGGAACTGGGGATAATTCGGATACGGATGATGATGGAGATGGAACGGATGATCCGGACGATGATTTTCCACTAGATCCTGATGAGGACACGGATACTGATGGAGATGGAACTGGGGATAATTCGGATACGGATGATGATGGAGATGGAACGGATGATCCGGACGATGATTTTCCACTAGATCCTGATGAGGACACGGATACTGATGGAGATGGAACTGGGGATAATTCGGATACGGATGATGATGGAGATGGAACGGAT
>Ga0255778_10003262_pt1 | contig 13623 bp, 12 predicted proteins | sample 071ome_31_FD_179976 | JGI IMG/M metagenome (GOLD analysis project Ga0255778, IMG submission 179976) | Coastal salt marsh microbial communities from the Groves Creek Marsh, Skidaway Island, Georgia - 071405CT metaG (version 2) | ecosystem: Environmental > Aquatic > Marine > Intertidal zone >...
AAGTCCGGTGTAACGCAAATTTGGCCGCCACACAATTCCCGCGCGATGTGCATCATGGCGGGCAGATTGGAGCAGGCGTGCACGCGGCCCGTAAGCAGCAGCGACTGATTGGGCATCAGCAGACCATTGGGACTCTTCTCGGCCATCGCGATCGAAGCCGTTAGGTGTGCGTTGATGCCCTCACGATAAACCGCCAGTTGCGAAAGCTTCTCCTGCACGGCCTGCTGTTTATCCAGTCCGGTTTGGCGGGCATTAAACAATGCCGCGCCAATCATCATGTCCGCGTACTTCAGAATGCGCTGCACAAAAGCAAACGCGGAATAGCGGTGAAGCGTGGCCCGAATAAAAACCGCCGCCTGCGTATGGCGATAAAAGAGTACGTTCTCCCAGGGAATGAGCACATTATCGAAAATGACGAGCGAGTCGATCTCATCAAAACGATTGGACAGCGGGTAATCTTCCTTGGGCGCTCGGCCGGCAAAACCGGTTCGACAGATCATGCGAATACCGGGCGATCCCAGATCACAAATAAAACCCACCGCGTAATCCGAATACGCCTCGTTGCCCCAATTGGCGATGGTGGGTTTGGTGAACGCCTGATTAGCATAGGGCGCGGCGGTCTCGAACTTTGCGCCGCGTACTACGATACCGGCATCGGTTTCCTTGACCACATGCAGCAGCATATCGGGATCTTGATCCTGGGGCGCCTTCGAGCGATCCCCCTTGGGATCCGTATTTGCCGACACGTGAAACGGGTCGTGTTTGATGACGCGATCAATATGGTTAGCGATATTTTTTGAAAACTGGGGATCCACCTGGTTAAGCACGTCCTGACCATCGAACAACGACCACATCTCACCAACGGTTTCGTCTCCCACTCGCGTTACCACGCCGCCGATGTCTTCGAACACGGCATCGGTTGCTTGACGTTTAGCTTGCCAGTCGTCCGGAGTGAACGGCAGCTTAAGACCAACCGAGCAGGACTCGCCGGCGTCGTCCTGGTAGGTCATGACCGGAGCAGTCGCTTTGTCATGCTGCATGTCATAGATGCGGGCCCGAATATCCACCAGAGGCTTGAACTGGGGGTGCTGTGTCACATCCTTGACCTTCTCCCCATTCATGTACACCAGTCGACCATCCTTGATGGAGTCGCGATATTGCTCACCCGTTCTGATCATTACTCTCTCCGATTTAGCTCAAAATAATGTGCCAACATGTGCTGGCGGCTCTCTCATACCGGCCTAACATCTGCCCGCTTGCGTCAATGTTGCGGAATTCTCAAGCAATGTAAAATATATTTAAAATATCTTTTAGATATATTTTTTCTATGTCTTTCTCTTTACGCCAATTGCGGCATTTTGTGTCGATCGCTGAGCATCGGAACATATCCGGCGCGGCGAAAGAGCTTTTTATGTCCCAACCGGCTCTTTCGGCGTCTTTGACCCAGTTGGAGGAAACACTGGGGCTTCAGCTCTTGATCCGTCATCATGCTCGAGGCGTATCACTCACCCCATCCGGCACTGCCTTCCTCGCGCAAGCCCGGTCTCTGCTTGCCCACTCTGAAGAAGTCGCAGCCACCGGACGCGCGCTCGGCGTATCGGTCGAGGGCGTGCTGCCCGTTGGATGCTTCTGGACCTTGTCACCCTTTTTTCTTCCTGGCCTGATTGTGCTCGCCCGCAAGCATCATCCGGAATTAAGCATTCAGGTGACTGAGGGCCCCCTTGATGAACTCGAGCGTCTACTGCTTACCGGTCGGACCGAGTGCGCGCTGCTGTACGACATTGATCTCAACCCTTCGCTTACGCGGCATGCTTTAACCCAGGTCCAGCCGCACGTGCTTTTACCCGAACAACACCCGCTGGCATCAAGCGAATCAATCTCATTAAGATCCTTGCGTGATGAGCCATTTATTCTCTTGGATCTGCCACACAGTCGAGATTACTTTCTCGGATTTTTTGCGAAGTGGGGTCTGCAGCCCAATATCCGCCACAGGAGCCAGTCCTTCGAACTGGTTCGCGGCCTGGTGGCGAGCGGGGAAGGCTACAGCATCCTGAACTTACAACCCGCATCACGACAAACTTACGACGGAGGCCGGGTTCGATGCATTCCGATTAAAGAAAAGGTTGCGCCGCTATCGATCGTTCTCGCGCATTCAACCTCACTGCGACAAACGCAACGCGCCCTAGCTTTCAGACGCTGTTGCGAGGAATACTTCAGCGGACAGGCTGTCGGCTGAAGGCCCGCATAAGCGATAAAAAGACCGCAACGGAGTGGCCCACACCAAGCGCGAACACCACAGTGCCAATGCCCACCGAACCTCCTAAGAGCCAGCCGATGGCAAGCACTGAAATCTCAATGGCGGCCCTCACCCAGCCTATAGGCTTGCCGGATCGCCGCTGAAGTCCTGTCATCAGGCCGTCGCGTGGGCCCGGACCCAGATTAGCCGTCAGGTACAGACCGCTTCCCAAACCAATCAGCAGCACGCCAATTACTATCCAGCTTGAACGAATCCAGACACTGTCAAAACCGCTTAACAATGGTGTCATCACATCAATCGCGATCGAGATAACGACAGCATTGGATAATGTTCCAAGGCCAGGTCGTTCTCGAAGCGGCCACCATAAAAGAAGCACCGCTACGCTGACCGCGAAAGTGGATAGGCCCACGCTCCAGTCGGTTTGCAGCGAAACACCTTGTGCAAGCACCGTCCAAGGACTGACCCCTAAACCGGCTGCAATGAAAAACGCCTCGCCAGTTCCGAATATCCATAAACCGATCTGCAAAATTACGAACGTCCGCACGCTTGGCCTAAAGGTCTTTGCTGACGGAGAGCTCCACGCAGTTGTCGGCACCGCCCGCGCCGGCCGTAAAAAAGTTGCCCAGGCCTTATTCATGCGTTTTGAGAGCGCATATTGAAAGACTCCTTCGTACTCCAGCATGAGCCAACCACAGCGTCACACCGACTTTGAATCAACCGACAAGCCCTCTTTTGGAGGCGCTCTATGCGCGGTCGCGGGGGAAGAGAATCGGAAATAGATCGCCGCCAAAAGGCTCGCCATCACGATAGTGAAGATCCGGGAAGAAAGGTGACGTCTTGCCGGGGCGATCGGCGAAACGCGCATCATCGCCAACCCATCGAATTGAGGTGGCTCGACGCCTTATCGGCGATGGATTGGCGGCTGCACCGTGCAGGGTCCGAAAATGAAACGCGATGGCGTCCCCTGGCTCAGTCGACCACGCCTTGATATTGAGCTCGGCGCGATGCGCATCGATGTCTGGGACTACCTCGGAGGCATCATCGCGATAAAGATCCGAGCCGTCGAAACGCTTAGGCTTAAACGCCTTGCCCCATCGGTGAGAACCGCCCACAAATTCGGCGCTACGCTCTTGGGGAACAGGATCCAAGGGCACCCAGAAACTGACGGACTGCTCACCGTCAACAATGTAATACGGCTGATCCTGATGCCAGGGTGTTCGAATCGTGTTTCCCGGCTCTTTCACGAGAACGTGATCGTGAAAAATACGCGCCGACCGCGAGCCCATCAATAGCGCACCGATTTCCGCCATGGGCGAGTCGGTGACGAGCGCTCGGTAGCCCTCAAAGGATGACCAGACGCAGTAGTCTTGAAAAAACTCACTCTCGCTATCGTCTTCAGGACGATAAGTCCGTTCCCGCCAAGAGGGATTCTGCTTGTTTTCTTCGATCGCCTGACGAACGCCTTCCACCCAGGGCTTAAAAAGCCCGCGAAGCACGACTGCTCCGTCCTGCTGGAACTCTTGGACGATTTCTTCCGAAATCATGTACCGGCCTCTGTTGACCGCAGGGCCTTACCCTGCCACCTGTCTGGAAACAACAAGTCTAGCGCAGAGATTGCCCGCCGACCTTGTCCAGTGAGGCGCTATGAGTGCGATGCGTTCAGTTCAAACTTTTCGAGGGCCTAGCGCCTCGTATTTGTGTTGTATCCCGCCTCAGCCAAACACTGGAGGTATTGGTCTTTATCGACAGCGTAGCGAGTGGCCTGCCGCGCTCCCGGGGTTCGTCCTCCACGAGATTCATAATGGACCACGTATCCCGATGCCTCTTCGCACGCAGCCTGATCGATCAGCCAGTCCTCGTCCGTTCCGCCTGTCTTGTAGTATCGACTGCTCGGCAAACACCCCGCAACCACCAACACAAGAGCACATAGTCCCGCAATCACTCTCAGAGGACGCTTCCCTTTCGCCCGCGAAAGCGCACCGCTGTGGCTAACGTTAAAAAATTTCATGAGGCCACAGACTTACGCCTGAAAGTCTTTTGCCAGAGCGCCGCTCACATCAGTGGCCACCTCAGTCACATGCGCATACTCGGGATGATCAATACCGAACTTCACTGAGCCGCCGTTGTTGAAGCCTTCGATATCCTCAGGTGCCAGTTCAAAACGCAAAAAATGCACCGCAGAAGTTTTATCGCTGGTTTCGCGCTCGAGATCCTCGTTCGCTATGGGGTAGACGCGATCGTTACCATTCACCTGAAGGTAAAGCGATTTTTCAATCCCCAGCAGCTTGGACAACGCGGCCCGACGCTGCTCCACGTCCGGATACTCCAACATAAACGTCGCCTTGAGGTTCTGCCCATCGGGAATCAGCGGGTTGTATGCGTCGAGCTCCTCCTGGATCTGATCCGCCTCAAATATTTTTTCAATACGAAGCATTTCTTGAATCTGATACTGCATCGTCAGGGCATCCTCAAAATAAAGCGTGGCATGGGGCCCGATACCTACCCGCCGATGCGCCTTGTGCTCCAGAACGCGGGCGCGAAAAGCCGGTCGCTCGGTTGAGTATTTCTCTAAGGAATAAAGATTCTCGCGTGACAACTTGTTCATGGTGACTCCGTTCTATCATCTAAATGGCTTGTTCAAATTCCGTAGGCAGTTCTCAGCAAGCTAATCGGGTGCTCCGGCTTACTGCCCTCGCCCAGACCATTGGCCAGATGGTGCCCCGCGATAGGGCAGTCGCTGCCGTAGTGATCCGGATTATTTTTCTTGATCGCGTTGACTATCGGTCGACCGATCTTCATGGCTTTCTCGAAGGTTTCCAGTTTTACCCCGTAGGTGCCATCATGGCCCGAGCACCGCTCGATCATCGTCACCTGGGTGTCTGGCACCAGACCTAACAGGTCACGGGTCTTCGGGCCCACGTTCTGAACCCGCTGATGGCAGGAGGCGTGATACACCACCGAGCCGAGAGGATGCGAAAACTCCGTCTTAAGCAGGCCCTCACTGTGACGAAGCATGAGGTACTCGAAAGGATCATAAAAAGCATCCGCTACTTTGCGCACGTCAGGATCGTCCGGGAACAGCAGCGGCAACTCCTGCTTAAACATCAGTGCGCAAGAAGGGACTAACGCAATCAGATCCCATCCCTCATCGACCCGTTGGGCAAGCTGCGGAATATTCTCTTCTTTCGCCTTTTGCACTGATTTAAGGTCGCCAAGCTCGAGCTTCGGCATGCCGCAGCAGCGTTCCTTCTCGGCTGTGGTCACCGGGATGCCGTTGTGCTCAAGGACGGCAACCAGATCCTGACCCAGCCCCGGCTCGTTTCGGTTCACATAGCACGTCGCAAAAAGCGCGACTTTCCCGCGAGTCTTCTTGCCCGGGGTTACTGCGCTATCTGTAGTCCCAGTCTTTGGCAGCTGCTTGCGCAGCGTTTTTGACTCATAAGGCGGAACCGCCGCATCGGCGTGGATACCGGCCACTTTCTCCAGCACTTTCCGGATCGGCTTGGATCGATTCGATGCATTAACGATCACCGAGATTCCCGGAATGCCGGCGACTTTTCCCACCCCATCGGTGCTGCTCAGCAGCTTATCGCGCGCCGAAGCCCCTTCTTTTTCAAAGCGTACGGCTTTCGCACGGAGCATCAGATGCGGAAAATCAATATTCCACTCGTGCGGAGGTACGTAGGGACACTTGGTCATATAACAAAGGTCGCACAGGTAACACTGATCAACCACTTTCCAGTAGTCCTCTTTCGCTACACCATCGACCTCCATCGTCTCAGATTCATCAACAAGGTCAAACAGCGTCGGAAAACTATCGCACAAGGAAACGCATCGACGACAGCCGTGGCACAAATCAAACACGCGCTCCAACTCAGCGAAGAGCTTTCCTTCATCCTTAAAGTCAGCGCTCTGCCAGTCAATAGGATGTCGGGTGGGGGCTTGAAGACTACCTTCCATTTTTTAAATCCAAATTAAATTTTAAAGACTGACGGGAAGCGCAAATGCGCTTCCCGCATCGTCCGTTTTGCCTGCTATTAACCGTCCAGAGAATCCAACGCTTTCTGGAAACGGTTGGCGTGCGAGCGCTCGGCTTTTCCGAGGGTCTCGAACCAATCCGCAATCTCATCGAAGCCTTCATCGCGAGCGGTCTTGGCCATACCCGGGTACATGTCGGTGTACTCGTGGGTCTCGCCGGCAACAGCCGCTTTGAGGTTATCCGAGGTGCCGCCGATAGGCAGACCGGTAGCCGGATCGCCGGTTTCCTCGAGGTACTCAAGGTGACCGTGGGCATGACCCGTCTCGCCTTCCGCAGTTGAGCGGAAAACGGCTGCCACATCGTTATAACCTTCGACGTCCGCCTTGGAAGCGAAGTAAAGATAGCGACGGTTTGCCTGAGATTCGCCGGCAAAGGCATCCTTCAGGTTCTGCTCCGTTTTGGAGTTTTTCAAAGACATGATGGCCTCCATCAAATAAAAGTTGTGATTCACAATTTCCCGGCTCTTTCATGCCGGGATGCGCACTATAGGGAGTCTTCATGTATATGTATAATCGTTTGTTATTATCAATTTGATCGGTTTTTCCGATTATTTATATGAACCTTCGTGACCTCGAATATCTCGTTGCGGTAAGCGAAAACCTGCACTTCGGCAAGGCTGCAGCGCGATGCTTTGTCAGCCAACCGACGCTCTCCGGCCAGATCCATAAATTAGAGGACGAGCTTGGTTTTGTCCTTTTTGAGCGTACAAACCGAAGCGTGCATGTGACCCCTATCGGCCAAAAGGTGGTCGCCCACGCTCGGCAAATCCTGGAACAAGCGCAGGCGATTCGATCCCTGAGCAGCGAGCAGAAGGATCCGCTCGCCGGCCCGCTTCGCATCGGCGCCATACATACCTTAAGTCCCTATCTTGTCCCGCTGTTCATGATTCAGCTCACCGAGGCACACCCCGAGCTTTCTCTTGAGCTCACCGAGGCGACCACTGATCAATTACTGAGCCAGCTTAATGACCACCAGATTGACGGCGCACTCCTCGCGACAGCACCACCTGATGACGATCTTAAAGAGATCGGCCTGTTTCGCGAACCTTTCTGGCTCGCGCATCCGCGCGATCATGTGCTGTACGAGAAGGACGAAATTACGCTGGAGGATCTAAAAGACGAACGCATCCTGCTGCTCTCGCAGGAGCATTGCCTGACCGAACAAGTGACGAGTGCATGTCGCATTGCCAACCGCGGTCTGGCCGGTACCGTACCTCGACTCAATGCCTCAAGCTTGGACACGCTCGTACAACTGGTCGGTATGGGTCTCGGTGTCACTCTCGTGCCCGCTCTGTCTGTTCACGGAGGCCGTCTGGCAGCAGATGGCGTGGTGCTTCGTGAGGTCGAGATCCCGGATGCCTATAGGGAGATACGATTGGTGTATCGGTCGAGTTTTCCGAGATTGAGCGCACTAAAATTGTTTGCTGATATCGTCTGCGACGTTCTGCCCAACACGGTTAATTGATGAACGACGCGAATGACATTCAGACGCTTACCCTTTGGCGAGGCGACGTTGAGGTCGCGCCCCTATCCGGCGGCATCACGAATAGAAACTTCCTCGTCACCGACTCAAGGGGTCGGTATTTTGTGAGACTCGGGGAGGATATCCCCTTACACGGGGTGATGCGCTTTAACGAGCTTCAAGCGAGCCTTGCTGCGGCCGAACTTGGGCTATCGCCGAAAGTTCTACACCATCAACCTGGCGTTTTGGTGCTTGAATTTATCGAGGGCGAGACGCTCTCCGCTGAGGATGTGCGAAGACCCGCCCACCTCTCACAAATTGTTACGCTGTTACGAACCACTCATCAAAAAATGAAGCACACGGTGCGCGGACCCGCGCTGACTTTTTGGGTGTTTCATGTCATTCGCGATTATGTTGCTACACTGACAAACGGTAACAGCCGCATGGCTGCGCAGCTGCCGGGGCTGTTAGAAAAAAGTGTCCATCTCGAAAGCGCTGTAGGCCAGATTGATCTTGTGTTTGCTCACAACGACCTATTGGCCGCGAACTTCATTGATGACGGTCATCGTCTTTGGCTGATCGACTGGGACTACGCAGGCTATAACAGCCCGCTATTCGATCTTGCCAATCTGGCTGCCAATAACGATCTATCAAAAGAACAGGAAATCTGGCTTCGTGAGGCCTATTTTGAGGATCATGCGCCGGTGCAGCTCAGCCGATCCCTTCAGGCAATGAAGTGCGCCTCTACCTTAAGAGAGAGCATGTGGAGTATGGTTTCCGAAATTTATTCGTCCGTTGACTTTGATTTTGTCTCCTACACCGAAGAGAATCTTGCACGATTCGAAAACCAATGGTCTTTGTTCCGCGAGATGGGCGGAGCCTGACGTGAACCCGATTCGCTCAGCACGATCTTTCGATTCTAACTAGAAGCCAATTTATGGACCGACTGCCCTCACACGCTCAAGTCATCGTTATTGGGGGTGGCATTGTCGGTTCATCTACTGCCTACCATCTGGCCAAGCTGGGGTATCGGGACGTGCTCCTTCTTGAACGCCATCAGCTCACGAGCGGCAGCACCTGGCACGCAGCAGGTCTCGTCGGTCAATTACGCAGCCAGGCCGGCATCACAGAACTTCTCGGCAACTCCATATCCCTTTACAACCGACTCGAGGAAGAAACGGGCATTGCCACCGGCTGGAAGATGAACGGCGGGCTTCGACTCGCCTGCAACCCCGCTCGATTAATCGAAATAAAGAGGCAGGCCACAACAGCACGCAGTTTCGGTCTTGAGATGCACGTGCTGACGCCGCAAGAAGCACAGGATCTTTGGCCGCTGATGGATGTCTCGGACGTGTTGGGGGCGGCTTTTTTACCCTCTGATGGTCAGGCGAATCCTTCTGATATTGGGCGCGCCCTGGCAAAAGGCGCAAAAGACAACGGCGTGCAGATATTTGAGAACGTGGAGGTCAAAGGCATCCGCGTTCAAAAGGGTCGCGTGTGCGGTGTGGATACCGCGAACGGTTCGATTGAGTCCGAGATCGTCGTTAACTGTGCCGGCCAGTGGTCCCGTAACGTAGGCGCGCTGGCGGGTGTCAACGTGCCACTCGTTTCGATGCAGCATCAGTACCTGATCACCGAAGCCATAGATGGCGTTAGCTCAGACCTACCGACACTTCGCGACCCCGATCGACTTACCTATTACAAAGAAGAGGTCGGGGGACTGGTGATGGGCGGCTACGAGCCCAATCCCATCGGCTGGGCCGAAGACGGGTTTCCTGAAAATTTCGCGTTTACCCTGCTTGATTCCAACTGGGACCATTTCGAGCAGATCCTATCGTTGGCACTGCCCAGAGTGCCTGCTCTTGAGAACGCGGGCATCAAAACGCTCCTCAACGGGCCTGAAAGCTTTACACCCGACGGGAACTTTATCCTCGGTGAATCGCCGGAGGTTGACGGCTTTTTTGTCGGGGCGGGATTTAACGCTTTCGGAATTGCTTCAGCAGGAGGCGCCGGGCAGGCACTTGCGGAATGGATCGCAGGCGGCGAACCCCCCTATGACCTTTGGGCGGTCGACATCCGGCGATTTGGAAAACCGCATCAGGACATCGGTTGGGTCCGGAAACGAACCTACGAGATGTACGGAAAGCACTACACCATTGCGTGGCCAAATGAAGAACACAGCTCCGGGCGACCGTTTCGGCAGTCCTCGATATACGAGGCGCTTAAAGCAGACCGGGCTTGTTTCGGTGAGAAATTAGGCTGGGAAAGACCAAATTGGTTTGCCCCGGCCGGGGTCGAACCGAGCGATGAATATTCTTTCGAGGCTCCAAACTGGCTGGCACACAGCGCCGCCGAGCATCAAGCGGCGCGCGAAGCGGCCGCGCTTTTCGACCAGAGCTCTTTTGCAAAATTCCTGCTCCGCGGCGCTGACAGCGTAAAGGCTCTGGATTGGATCTGCGCCAACCGAATCGATCGACCGGTTGGCTCTGTGATCTACACACAGCTCCTCAACAAGCGGGGTGGCATTGAAAGCGATCTGACCGTCACGCGAATTGACCACGATGCTTTTTACCTGGTCACCGGCACAGGCTTCATTACGCACGACTTTCACTGGATCGACCGACACCTCCCGAAAGGGATGAACGCGAATCTGACGGATGAGACCGAGAACTGGGCCGTGCTGTCGCTTATGGGACCTAACGCCCGAGCGTTATTGAATCGGCTAACCGAAAGCCCGATTGACAACGCAAGTCTGCCGTTTGCTCACAGCCGAGAGATCGAGATCGCCGGTGTTCATGTCCGAATTATCCGAATCACTTATGTCGGAGAGCTCGGATTTGAACTACACATCCCGGTCGCCCACGCAATGTCCGTGTATAACGAACTCCATCGTGCGGGAGCCGACCTCGGCCTTCGAAATGCGGGCTACCGCGCAATCGAAAGTTTGCGACTCGAAAAAGGCTACCGCGCCTGGGGTTCAGACCTGACCCCAGATCACACCCCTCTTGAAGCCGGTCTTGGATGGGCCGTAAAACTTAATAGCGATATTGCATTCATTGGAAAAGAAAGCCTTCAAAACCAGGCCTCGAGCGGCCTGAAGAAGCAGCTCGCGTGTTTTACGGTTGAAGATCCGTCAATCACGCTGATCGGACGAGAGACCCTGTACCGCAACGGCCAACGCGTCGGCTGGTTAAGCAGCGCCGGCTTTGGGCACACCGTGGGCTGCCCCATAGGCCTCGGTTACGTGCGGGACCCGAAGGGAGTCGATCGTACGTTTTTAGAAAGCGGGACGTATGAACTTGAGGTCGCCGGTTTGCAGGTCCCATGCCGTATTCATCTTGAACCGCTTTACGACCCCAAGAACCAGCGCGTGAAAACATAAAGCCAATGACTCTGGATCCCCAAATGCTGGCTGTCATGGAAAAACGCAAGGCGCTTGCCCCGCCTCTTGACGTTGAAGGTTCGCCCAGCATTGAGAAGATGAGAAGCATCTACAACCAGGAGCGGGCGTGGTGGAATGCGATTAAACCCGAGCTCAGCGCCGTTGAAGATTTAGAAATCCAAGGTCCGATTCGACAGGTGCCGATTCGAATCCATCGGCCTCTTGATGCGTCTTGCTCATCCACACTGGTTTATCTGCATGGCGGCGGTTGGGTACTCGGAAGTCTTGATACGCACGATCGCGTGATGCGACTACTCTGCGAGTACTCCGGTGCTACAGTGGTCGGGGTTGACTACGCGCTTTCTCCGGAGCACCGACTGCCCATTGCCCTCGACGAAGTCCTCGCTGTTTGTCAGTGGGCCAAGACGCATGGCCACGATTACGATCTGCACTCAGAAAGCCTCGCGTTAGGAGGAGATTCAGCAGGCGCCAATCTTGCGGTTGCGGCAACGCAGGCCTTGCACCGCGATGCGCCTGCTTCTATTAAGGGTCTGCTTCTTTACTACGGCGCTTTTGGTCTGTCGGATTCTGATTCCTGGAAAACCTTTGGAACCGCAGAGTACGAATTCACTTGGGAGGAAATGCTTTTCTACCTTGATAGCTATCTCGGGTCCGCAACGCTTCAGACGGATGCGCGGTACAACGTACTGCGGGGCAATATCGCCTGTCTGCCGAGCGCATTTATCGCCGCGGCGCAATGCGATCCCTTATGTGATGACTCATCAACGCTGTTTGATGCCATGCAGGCCAACGGAATCGCGGCAGAGCTAAAGATCTATCCCGGTGTGCTTCACGGCTTTATTCATTACAGCCGCATGCTTGATTTGGCCTCCGAGGCACTGAAGGATGGCGCGACCGCGCTTCGCGAGTTTTCCAGCCTAAATTAAGACGAAGCCTCAGTCGGATCTTGCTCGACTCGCAATCGAAAGAATCCTCTGCATCTCCCGGATCACCGGTTTTTCGATCAGCTTACCATCAACGACAACTAAACCTGTGTCGGCCTCTTCGAAGGCGCTGATTACTTTTTGGGCTCGAGCGACTTCGGCGTCCGATGGGGTGAACACGCGATTAAGCTCAGCAATTTGCTTTGGGTGTATCGCGCCTTTGCCGCTAAAGCCCAGATCTTTCGCGAGCGATGCTTCCGCAGTCATCCCCGCTATATCCTCAAGATCCAGATAAGGCACATCAATCACATCAATGCCGGCACTGGCAGCGGCGTGCACAACACGCGATCGGGCATAGAGTAGTGGCTCCCAAGCGTTTTTACACCGAAGGTCTGCCGCCATGTCCACCCCGCCAAAAAGCAATGAATCAATACGATCGCTGGATCGGGCGATGTCAAAAGCGGCTTCAAGGCCCTCATTCATCTCGATGATGATGTGAATGCGCGTATCGTGTTCGGCTTCAGTGAGTAACTCATCCAGCCAAATCACTTCATCCGGGGAAACCACCTTGGGGAGCATGAGCGCCGGGGGCGGGGACTCGCTACTCAAAATAGCCTGCACGTCTTTGAGACCAAACGCTGTACGAAGGCAATTGACACGCACCATGCGCTCAACGCCGTCATCCGCTTGGGGCTTGGCAAAAAGGGCCAGCACGTTTTCCCGAGCAACGTCTTTATCTTTTGGCGCGACCCCATCCTCAAGCTCCACACAAACGATATCCGCCCCGCTCGCGAGCGCCTTAGGATAAAGATCCGGCCGCATCGCCGGCGCGAATATAAAACTACGCCGGGGTCTCACGACAGTAGATTCAGTAGTGCTCATATTTGCTTATTCGCTCAGTAGGACCGCGGTAAGCCAAGCACGTGCTCACCGACATAACTCAAAATGAGATTAGTCGAGATAGGCGCCACCTGGTAGAGACGGGTCTCGCGGAACTTACGCTCTACATCATATTCCTCTGCAAAACCGAATCCACCATGGGTCTGAACGCAAACTTCCGCTGCTGCCCAGGACGCTTCGGCGGCTAACATCTTCGCGAGGTTAGCCTCTTCGCCGGGATTCTCGCCCGCATCATAAAGACGGATCGCTTCGCGCAAAATCTGCTCGGCGGCACGCATCTGTGCGTAAGCGCGGGCAATCGGAAATTGCACGCCCTGGTTTTGCCCGATCGGGCGTCCGAATACGGATCGATCGGCCGCGTACGTCGTGGCTTTTTCGATGAACCATTTTGCGTCGCCAATGCATTCCGCAGCAATCAGAATCCGCTCGGCGTTCATGCCGGAGAGGATGTAGCGAAAACCCTTCCCCTCTTCGCCGATCAGGTTTTCGGCGGGTACCGGCATGTCATCAAAGAACACTTCGGTCGTAGCGTGATTCATCATCGTTCGGATCGGACGAATCGTAAGAGACTTTTCCCGTACCTCACGCATGTCCACCAACAAGACCGAGAGCCCCTCGGTCTTTTTCTGCACTTCTTCGC
>Ga0255778_10003264_pt1 | contig 13620 bp, 20 predicted proteins | sample 071ome_31_FD_179976 | JGI IMG/M metagenome (GOLD analysis project Ga0255778, IMG submission 179976) | Coastal salt marsh microbial communities from the Groves Creek Marsh, Skidaway Island, Georgia - 071405CT metaG (version 2) | ecosystem: Environmental > Aquatic > Marine > Intertidal zone >...
AAGTTCTTTTCGCAATATTCTCGAACGTCAGGCTTGCGCCAAAAGTAAGACCAAGTAGGTTCAGTATAAACAGGAAGAACATCACTGCCCAACCTAACCATTCGTAACTCATCGGGTAAACCTCCAACATAACAAATAAGGTTCATATACGATTGAATGTTATGAACCATGATATCCCATAGTCGCTGTTCAGCAACTTCGCGTGTTTGCCTATTCAACCAAGAAACTGTTGTTGCCTTTGTATTTAATGGTCGCTGAATCTCCTCAAGCAGTTTCTTCTTCTGAGTCTGATCAGGATGCATGTATTTGCAGGCAAAGCCTATGCGTTTAATAGTCATAGTTTTATTATACTGCCTTTGTTGTTAAAGGTCAATGAATCATTATCCAAAAACTTTATCATAATGAGGTTTTAGAGTGTTTAGGACTTCGTTATAATCCTCTTCACTTTTGTATAATTTTTTTGGAACCATGTCACCTGCTAGTATGCTTTTGATTAGATTACAATCCAAACATAGTGTTTGGGTATTTTCTTCAACATGCTCTCCACCGTCTCTTTGTGTTTGTATGTGGTCCACAATTAGCATACCCCATGCAACACGATCACGAATTAGTTCATCTTTTATTTTTTTGACCATAGGGTGTTTCCATGGATCGTGACCACACACATCACAACATTTCTTTTTGTGAAAGGTCCATGGTCGATCTGCTCTTGCAGGTCCGCCATATTCTCTCAATAGTCCTTGATGATGTTCGCAAAGATATGATCCCTTACCCTTGTATTTTGAAGCAGACTCATTACAAAAAGGAAGTCTGCATTTTATACTAATATGCTCTTTTGTTCCGGCATACCCTTGTTTTAAACGTGTGGTAAAGAATCTACTCATGTAAAATTTTCCTTTAGAATTTTCCAAGTTTCTTTAAAGTTTTTTACATTATAGCAATGACCAAGGTCCTTGTCAATAATTTCTTTTTTTAGGGGATAGTCATTTCCTTCTGGATGCATTGCATCACCGAAGAAATGTATGATATCATTTACGGGATCAAAATCTCTTAGTATTTGACTCTTGTCACTTCCTTTAGGAAAAATATCAATACCTGTTTCACCACCAACCTTTGCTTGAATATCAGGAAACATAGTTTCAAATGCTTTTGCTATTCTATTGCGTTCGTTAATTCTTACATCATGTTCAACATATAACTTTCTTTCGCCCAATGTTGCATTTCTTCCAACAATTGAAAAGTTACACATTCCAGGTCTATGTTCGAAGTGTAATCCTGTTCGCAAAGGAAATTCGCTTTCTGTCATGCATTGTGTTAAAAATCTTGCAGGTGACTCGGGCAAATGCCAGTCATTGGTATGGGTGTTCTTATCCTGCTCCCACACATCACTGCCAGAACAGTTGTATACTCTTTCGGCAAAATTGTATACCGTGCTACCTACCTGCTCAATGGTCTTTACTCTATCGCTACCCGTTACTAGATAGACATAATTTTGTTCTTGGAATTTACTAAACCATTTTTGGAATTCGGGATCCATTACTTGTCTGCTTGGTGTTAGTGTTCCGTCCACATCAAATATGAATCTATAACAAACTGTCATTTCCAGTTATCCACTACAAATTTATCATTTACTATTGAAGGATTAGGATCTCCGTGAAATACTGCTATTGAACAATCAGCATCTGGCCTAACTTCATCATTCTGTGTTTTAAATTGCCTAACACCACTAATTACCTGGAGTTCACTCCTATCTCTAATTTCCCATTTGTAACTTCGTATCCAAGGTTCAGGCCAAAATTTAATTCTATCCTTGGCCATCTTCCATATCCAATCCTGATCACCGTGCATTCTCATTGCGGTTTGTGGGTTTTCTTTAAACTTGGAAAAGATGAATGACTGGCTACCGTGTATCCAACTCATAACACTGCTATTCAAATATTTCCAGTTAGGATGAAACCTTCTATTAAAGTCTCTAATTCCCATAAAATCTTTTCCCTGTATGGTGAGCAGTTTATCAATGTTATTACAGATCACAACATCTAGATCCATATACAAAATTCTTCCTCGAATAGGTAACTTCGGATCAAACATATGAACCTTGTGCCACCAACCTTTTCCATACCCAGCATTGGGTTGAATTATTGATTGAACTCCTGGCAGTGTTGACGGGTCATCAGTTAAGCAATAAAGATTATAAGGAACGGTAGTATGCCGTTCGATCATGTTTCTTAGTCTTTCGACATAGGCAATATTATATTTGTTACCAAATCTTACACATAGAATATTTGTTGCATCCTGAAGAGTTTCAGGCTCTAGATTAGGTTGCGAACTAGATTGCTTTGCTAGTTTATGCTGTTGCTTCTCAAATTTTCTCTGTGCCTTGTAGGCTTTTCGTTGTTCTTTAGATAGCGTTTCGGCATCCATTCATTTCGACTCCTAATCCTTAAACGAGTATTTGACTATATCATCAACTACTTTTTCAAAATCTTTTAGATACAAAGCATTAGGACCATCGCTAGGTGCATTATCTGGATCCTGGTGAACTTCTAAAAAGAAATTAGTTACACCCATTGCAGATGCAGCGCGAGCCAACCCAGGAACATACCCGCGATTACCGCCACTGCTAGAGCCCATACCTCCGGGTTTTTGAACGGAGTGGGTAATATCATAAACAATGGGAACGTTATAATTGTCAAGCATAAACTGAAGACCAGTGAAGTCAGTGACCAAAGTATTATATCCAAAACTTGTTCCCCTTTCTGTTAGCCATACTTCTTTTGCACCCTCTGTCTTTCCTATAATGCCTTCGGCATCCCACGGTGCTAGAAATTGACCCTTTTTAATATTAATTACTTTACCAGTTTCTACTGCCTTCCTAATAAGATCAGTTTGTCTACATAGAAATGCTGGTATTTGCAAAACGTCAACAGCATCATTCCATTCTTTCACGATATGATCTATTTGATTAACATCATGAACGTCAGTAAGAGTTTTTACATCTTCCTTGTATTTTATGAATTTAAAATCCTTGAGTGTTGCATCCATGCCAACACCACGCTTGCCATTGATGCTTGTTCTGTTTGCTTTATCATAACTGGCCTTGAAATAGTATTCAATTCCGTGTTTGTCGCACACACGTTTGCATTCTCTGGCGATTTCAATACTCTGGACTAGTGTTTCGTGCTGGCATGGTCCTGCAATAATTCTCATTTACGCCTCGTATATCGCAGAGTTGGCACCGTGCTCATAGCACTCTACGCTTTTTACTCTTACCGTTGGGTTAAGAGCAGTTCCATCATCCTTTGACTTTTGAATGATCTCTGCCATCTTATAAAATGCCATTTCAGCAAAACGTTCTGCACCCACTGCCGGAACGACTCTCACGTCTGCTACATGACTCGGAAGACTCTCAAGCAAATCTTTTTCTGGATCATCAGCGGCAATTACCGTTGTGTGATCAAATGTGTCTTCCAGCCAATTCTTAAATTCCTTGAGTCCACCAAAGTCCATTACCCAATTGCGTTCATCGAGCGAATCACATTCAAAGATCAATTTAAATCCTAGACTGTAACCATGCAATAGTGAACAGTGTGAGTGTGTGCTACGCCACTGTCTGAAACAGCAAGACAGACCCCTGTCGTTGCCATAATTTTTAGTTGAATAAAATTTTCCCATTATTATCTCCTATAGTTAATAACGGCGGCAGAATTAGAAGGGTTGACGCCAAGTCCTGTGTTAAACATAAAACTAATTATACGATCTATTTAGGCAAAGGTCAAGTTCTTGGTTACCAAAACTTCAAATGTGACATTAGGATATCGCCATTTTTTTGGTAGAACCCAATCCTTAGTATTTAGGACCTTAAATTTTGTATCAGGAAAACTTTCAAATACCTTTCCAATCTGGTATTCCCAATACGAATGGTCAATGGGTTTACTATTTTTATCGGAATAGTTAAGTGTTCCTTTGTATATGTTATTAACCTTTTCATCTATTCCATAAAGATCAAACCCTATAAGAGTTACATCGTTATCAAGATTGGCCGCTAACAATACGGCATATGGACCACTCCCCCAATGTATTGGATTGTCTATTTTTGCTCTGCTGGTATCGTATGGAAGATCAGGAACCTGATGAATTCTCTTGTCCTTCTTGATCTTTCTAAAATATCTAAACCAATCGGGCCTTACATAAATTTTTGAATTATCTGCATTGCTGTGTTCTATTGCTTCTTCAACCATTCTTCTGTCACAGCATACTAAATGATCAACGGCAATATCTCTAATCAAGGCATTGCACCCTACGATTACGTTACTTCTGTCTAGATTGATTTGCTGTCGGCTCTGGCCGTTGCCAACTACGAGGACAGGCATTTGCCTACCTAATGTTGCCGAATGGTGCCCAAACTCCAGGGTTGCCGGCTTTTACACATACCCATCCAATCTGTCCATTTACAACTGGATTGGAGTTCCATGTTATGTCGCCCACATTATAAGTTCCACCCTTAGGTGGCTCAGAACCTTTGATGTGTAGTGATCCGTTAAACTTGATTGATCCACTTACGTGAAGATCAACTTCTGGATCAGGATTGTTTACACCAATGGCCATTTTTCCTGAAACTTTTACGTTGTTCTTGATTTTTACATCGCCGCCTGCCGTAACTGTTAATCTTGTTTCGTCGTCAGTTTTAATATCAAGATCGTGGCTGGCGAAAGTTCCAATGTATCCTCTTGTGAAGTCGTCTGTTCCTATACCAACTTCTATTCCATCTTCTGCCACGCTTAGTGCAGAATTTGGTTGATCAGTTCCTATTCCTAATCTATCACTACCTGAATCATAAAACAGATATTGATTAACTGTCATGGATCCATCTACGATCAGACCCTTTAGTCTACCAACTTCTTTTAGATTACTCTTGGTAATGCTTGCACCTAAGCCTTCTTCGTCAAGTGCTTTTACACCATTAATTTGTAGTTCTTTTCCCTTGGCAATGTCAACATGCTCTGAAATAAAGATTCTATCTGGCTCACCAAACAGTGCAATCTGTTTTGTATAGTCATTACCTGCCCAAAATAAGCCCTTGCCATGTATTTTGTCCTTAAAGGTAATACTAGCATGAGAAAGAGTTTGCTCATCTTCCGTAAGTGCTATTTTAAGTGCTTCTAGTGCTTGATTAAGATGTTCTTTGTTCATACTACTATTTATTCTTTTTTAGCAAAAGACTTCGCTAGAATCTTTAATATACTGCTATTAAGACAGTTTCAGGGTTGATTCTACCGTTCATTTTAACTGGAGTTGTTGTTAATTTCTCAAACCAGTTTTCAAACTTCTTGCGGGTATTTAAACTCTTAACTTCCTGTAGTTGATCCATGGGTTTACGAAGTGTGCATGCCACGCTTTTTTCTTCATCGTATCTGGCGATGGTAGTTCCTTTTACGTTCAAACCACTTCCTTCTCTGCCCACACCTGTTGGATCTTCTACTGATGTATAGTATATTCCAAGTTTTCTTGTCTTGGCATTGAATACTACCAAGCAGGTTGCACCTACTAACTTTGCTGGAGGTATGCTGGATACCGCATACTTTTCATCGGAAATTTTGTATTTCAGTTTCTTAACAATTTGTTCGGGTGCTTTTTTCGCTATTTTTCTTGGCTTACGATTGGCTTTGCTTTCTGCAATTATGGCATCACACGACGAAGTGATTAAAATTATAAAATCATGAAGTTTTTTAATCTGCTTCTTGTCATAGTGTGCATATCCTTCCTTTAGTTGCTGTGCATGATCCTTTTCTTCGTCGGTCATGTTAGCGGTGCTAGGAGGATTTAATAATTCTTTATATTCATTTAATTGAGGGAGATAATCATTGATCAAAATTCTAGCGTGTGGTTGTTTGCATTGTTGGGCTCGCAATTTTTTGGTTATTTCGATGCCTTTAAAGTCCGTGATCTTGCCCTCAAGAAAATCGTCAAAAGCCTGTTCAATAAACTCGCTCATTATGTTTGCCTGTTCACGCATTCTCTGTTGAATTGTGGGAACGTATTTTTCCAATACCTTTGCTTTTTCTTCTTCCTGTTTCTTTTCTTCTACGATCTGCTCACCTCGATTAAGAGCAACTTCAATTCTTTTCTTGATGAATTCTGAAGAAGGCTTCACGTTGCCAGTGGTTCCTGGCAGTGTTTGCCAATGTTCGTCATCCTTTGGGTTGAAGTCTGGCATGCCAGCATTTATCATATTGCATAAAATTGCTGCTGTTGTGCTAATTTCGTATGTAGGAGCGGCCTTGCACGTTTTAATATCTTCCTGGCTATAACCATTATTTTCCATCCACGTCCAAACGGCAGGCATCAAATCAGCAGTTTGATAGTTATCATAATACCAACGATGGGCACCTTGCTTAAAACGGTGATATTCCGCACCGGTCATTTCTTCCCAGCCAGTCCAATCGGGTGCTTTAAGTTTTGCTCCTCGCCTAACTTGTGGTGTTGCTCTTGCTTTTTTTCTAGCCGCCAATTTTAGTTTGCTCCTTCAACAAAAAAATAAAGTATATGACGATATATATCATTTGTCAAGAGATTTTACTTTTTTCCGAGTAATTTTAAATTCAAAACGAAATTTTCAACAAGAAGTTTTACAATAATTGCCTTGTCTGCCATAGGTTCGTTATCCATTTCTAGAACACTTGCGGCAAACATTCTGTATGCTTCTTGTTCAGAAATATTCAGTTCTCCCCAATCAATAGGATCAGCAATTTCTGCTTCCATGGCAATACTCACTAGATCCTCTACTAATTGATTGTGTGGTTGTAAAAAATCATTCATAATTTAGTCCCATAAGTTTTCATAATACTTGCCAAATAATCTAAATCCGTTAGAGATACGATCTTGTTCTTTTTCTTGTTCAGATCTATCATCAAAACGCATAAACACATCATCCTTGTTTGCCTTGCAATCAAATGCGTGTATCATTTCATCCAACACCCAATCCCACCGCTTATGCCAGTTGTCGTCAGTATCCCAATCATTCTTTTTAGGAGGAGCAGATGTTGAACGTAGATGTTCTGGCACATCTTTGTCATCTACATCCGGCGAGCCGTGTTTAGTTTCCTTTAGTTGGATAAGCATAGGTAGGATAATAGGAGCAAGTGTATGATCCATACTCCAAGTATCCCAACGGTCAATGCGTATCTTTATTTTTTGTGTGCGTTTGTCTAAAAAATAATTTATAGGTGTATAACAAACCTGCAAAAAATCTTCTAATTTTTCACGCCACACTTCAGCAAAAGGTTCTGTCTTACCAGGGCCTAATCCTTTAGGACCATATTCAGGCCAATCAAACCCGTATTTCTTTTGCATATAATTTGTATAGATGTTAGACGTTAGTCTACTTGGATAGTTTGAAATTTTAATCTTCATCGTAACTTACTACCTTTATGTTTCCTTCCTTTCCTTGAACAGTGAATGCTTCTGCATATTCAAATGCTGTTTCTACATCGTCGAATAGAATAGGCTTTAACACCCAATCACACTTACCAGTATCTTCAGTTACAAAGATCCAATCGTCTTTACCATCGAGGCATATCATAATAGCAAACATTATTCAGCCCACCTTATCTTCTTTCCATAGTGTGTTTCAAACTGTTTAATTAGCGTATCATAGGGCACAAGTTCTTCTGTTGTCAAGTCCCAAAGATAATCTCCTAGTGCATTCCAATCTTCCGTGTGCATGGGTGCAACACTGTATTCGTCCCAGCCGTCATATCCTTGTTTAGTGTCATCACGAATGTCAATGCGTCCAGCGGAGTAGTTAATTTTCGTTGATACACCGTCTGCTTCCAACAGTCCACGCTCTTCATACCAGTGAAGATTAATTGGACCCATCCAATTAGTGCTGTAGGTGATCATTTAAAATACTCCGGATCCCATTCTCCAAACACCGTTGGTGCCTGTTGGCTTGCCAGTTCCATGTAATACTTGCCTGGATAATGTCGCAAACAACGATATGCTTGTTTTCTAATTTCTTTAGGCACACGAGGTGTTACCTTGGGATCCATTAGATCCTTTAGAAACTGTTCAGTGTGTAATACTGCGTTTTTACGTTCAACTGGTAATGTCATCGTGAAATCTCCATGCATCGCAAACCGGGCATCCCGGTGAATATTCCGAACATCTCGGACCAAACAACCTACGAGTATAAATCCAACTAATGATTCTGTCAAGCATCAGAAGTCATCCTTTAGGACACGTTGCTTTCGTGATAAGCCTGAAATGATCTGATACTGCTCCCATGCCTTCTGTGCGGCAGGACTGCGCTCATTTGGAGGAACAGAGCAATCCAACCAATGGTAGTTCATTCTGGGAGGATGGCTGCCAAACTTTCGCGGTTGGTGCAGTTTGCCGTTGTCGTATAATTGGATGGCAACATTGCGATAGATTTCTTCAACGTTAACTACGCCAGTGTCATCTTCTGCTGTTGACCATTCTGCATTGCTCCAGCCACCATAACGATAGCCTTCCCAAATCTGTTCCCATTCATCATCAATGTGTGGATTGAAATCCGTGCGGGCAATAATTACTAGAATGTCTTCATAATCCACACGACCTTCAACGAGGTCACGAAGGCACCTACTGAATGACAAACCTACTTTCATATAGCCTCCTTAGACTAATTCTTCTGCTAGTGGGAAAATTTCCGCTATTACTTTTGCACAGGCGTGTGCAATTTCCATATGTTCTTTTTGTGTTCCGTTTGCGCCACGCAGTTCAATATAGTGAATCCACGAACGCAGAGTTCCGTTCATATATAGTCTTGTCTTTGTAAGTCCTTCTGGTAATACAGCACGGGCCTGTTCCTTGGCTATACCATTTTTAATTGCCCATTCGTATGCTTCTTGCGCGATATTAATAACACGCTGTTGCTGTTGTTCCCAATGTGTCTGTAATTGAACATCTTCAGTTTCGATAGAATTTTGACGATTCTTTTCATCCTGTAATCTTGCTTCTCGTTTTGTAAATTGATCACCGAACTCTGCCGGATCAGCGTAACGCTGACTGAACTCTTGGAAACTAAACGAACGATGTCGCACAATTTGATGTGCTATATCACGTGTGGTATCAATTTCTAAACAAGCACTTACCATTTCAAGTGGCGACCAGTGTGCGTGTTTGATCAGATACTTGATCAGTTTTTCTGATGTTTCCTTGTTCATTTGATTAGAAGGGTTGCTTACCCTTGCACAGTAAGCAATTAATTCTTGGCAGTTATTTAGATCCATCTCCTTCGGAGCCTGTGAATGAGAAATTAATTTTACATTAGTCATCGTCTTTTATTCCTTTTAATAGTCTAACTCTATGCTGTAACCAATCAATTGCTGTGTAAATGTGTCCAGTATCATGTGGTTGTATTTGGCTTTTCGCATATTTGATTTCGTCTTCCAGAACACCAATTCTCATGATGTCTCGGAATAATTTGTTTTTGTCCTTAGAAGTTTGGTCCCTTTTTCTCGTCCTCGTCATCTAATTCGCATAACCTTTCCAAATGCTTGTAATGTTCGTATGCTTTTTGTAGTGCTTCAAATTTTTCTAGTTTCTTGGGATCCGGTTGTAGGATCGCCATACGCTTTTCCATTGTGTCCATGAATGTCTTTAGGCTTCTATTACCAATCTTGATGTCTGCATCTTCTGGAACAGTAATGTTGCTATCGTATTCCCATTCCATATCAGTTCCCGTATTGAGTGAACCAGTGTTTATCGTGAACGTTCCTGAATTGATATCGGATACATAATCATCACTCATGCTACCATCATGACCATTTAGGGTTATGGTGCTGGTAGTTGTGGAACCAGCACCATAGGTAGTATAACTTGGATCAAGCGTTATCGTAGTTGGCTTGTCATCATCCATTCATCTTGGCCTCTTTGCGAGAGTTTTTAGTATCAGTAATTTCTTTACGTCTTTCCTTGATCGCTTTGGCCATTTCTTGTAATGCTTTTCTAGCACGGGTTCCAGCAGCGCCGTTGCCTGCTTCAAATTTCTCATCTTCAGCAAGGAATGTTTCCATTGCCGCTTTGATTGTTTCTGTATTTGACATTATTTTTTCTCCATGTAAATATCGTTGTATTTAAACACAACACTATTATATAAGCCTTAAACGCGGTTGTCAAGCATAAACGTGGTTAAATATGCATATAATGAACGATTTTACTCTTATACCTTTCCAAAATATTGTTCGATTTGGACAGAAGACCATGTTGGATCAACCTTTGTTCAATGTTAGTTGGATATTGGGAAGGTTCTGTAATTATAAATGTTCATACTGTTGGCCCTATGCAAATACTGACAAACCGGATCATTTGGATCTTGAAGTATACAAGAAAACGATAGATGAAATCAAGAGGCAGTCTAGAGAAAATGGATTTACAGATTTCCATTTTAGTTTCAGTGGTGGCGAGCCTACTGCCTACAAACACTTTGGAGAACTCATAGAGCATTACTGTAGTGATACAGAAGCACCTTACCAAAGCATACATTTAACCACTAATCTATCTCCAGCCGGCAAGTGGTGGGACAAATTTATAACCAACACACAAAAATTGCAAAGGAAAAGCATAACGGCAAGTTTCCATGCAGAATTTGCGGATGAAAAACAATTCGGCGATAAGTGTTTGCAACTGATGAAGGCCGGAGTGTTTGTTACGGTTAATCAGGTCATGGTTCCTGAAAAGTTTGATGAATACTACGAACGCTGTAGCAGGCTTGCTGAAAGAGGAATTAATGTTACACTGAAACCCCAAAGCGATCCGACAGCAAGTTTCATAGTCGACGGTTACACTGAAGAACAAATTGAAAAAATGCAAACTAATTTTCCACAGAATAATCAGGGTGAAAAATTGTTACAAATGTATTTCCAAGATGCCAAGGGCAACGATTACGGAATGGACCAGGCAGAAAGAATGAATGCTTTTGGATTTAATAAGTTTAAAAATTGGACATGCGCAGCAGGGCATCAAAGTTGCGTTATAAGGGGGGTTGAAGTTAAAAGGGCATATAGTTGTGCGGAACAGCCTTTAGGCACGCTTACAGACGGTTTTACGCTGTTTAAAGCACCATCTAAATGCATTACTGACACCTGTGTTAGCAGTGCTGACTCAAAGATACCAAAATACCTATAGATTCTTAAATATTGGAAAAGACTTTCTAAAATCTAATCCTCTCGTTTTATCAAGTGCTTCGCAGTAGTCTACGAACTGTGGCAAAAGATCTGTTCGATCAGCGTCCGTCATATGTTTTATTGTAACATCCTTAATTTCTCTAAAGGATTTTTGAAACTTCTCATCCAAATCATTTTCATAGTTTTCTAAATCTTCCACTATCTTATCCTTTATGTCTTTTGGTAACACCTGTATGGAAAGGTGATTAGGATATACTAGAGGCATCATGTAGAACAAATAATCTTTGGTTGGATCATTATAATGAATTTTCTTATATTTAGATTTTAATTTCCAGTCAATGATATCCTTTAGGTAAGGAACATTGAGTGCATTCAATGTAAGATTAATTGTGCAATAGATATTATCGTGTGTGCTATTCTCTATTAGATCTAATTTGGAAATCATTTCGTTCCACTTAATTGGATATCGAATGTATTCGAGTTGTTCACCGATTCCATCTATGCTTAATAGAAGTTTTACGGATCTAAATTTGCTCCATAGTTCCATCACTTCCTCGGTTAGATAGGATGCGTTGGTATTGTAACTTAACATAATATTCTTGTTAATGCCCCTTTCTATTAGAGATTGTAAGAATGGTATGTGTGCCTTTGCTAGTAAAGGTTCACCGCCTGCAAAATTAATCCTTTCTAGGTCATCAGTAAATTCCATTATGCCTTCGATGTTTTCAAACTCCTTTGACCATTTGAAACTTTCAGACTTGTATTCGTTTATTCTAGAAGTTAGATGTTCCTTATTACCTTCTTCATTAACTTCCTTTAGCATTTTCTTTTCTTCAGCAATCCACGAAGTGCTAAATTGGCTATTACACATAACGCATTTAAGATTGCAGGTATTGTTAAAACGAAGATCCAAAAATTTAACCTTTGCATCTATGGATCCATCTTCCTTGAGTTCATTGTATAGGTAATCATAATGACCATACCTATCATTCATCTGTTGCCTATAACTCTTTATTCCAAGATCCTCATCCTTCCAACACATGCTGCACACTTCAGGTCGGAGTCCTCTTTCAATATCCAATCTTGTTTTCTTGTGCTTGGGACTGTTGAGCATGCTCGTAAGATTCCTGTCACCTATTTTAACAGGCTGATCCTTAAAGTCCAAACTATTACAGCATAGATTAACCGACCCATCTGTGGTAATTTGGCTATGCATGTATTGTAGAATGCACCGTTTCTGTATCATCAATAGGAATCCTTAAATAATTACATATATGTATAAGATTACTGACATTCGCAGTATTCATTTTGAAATAACCAGCAAGTGCCAGGCACGCTGTCCTATGTGTCCTAGAAGGATAAACGGTGGACCCATGAATCCTGGTGTTGTTCTGCACGAAGTCGATCTTGGAACATTCGTTAATTGGTTTCCAAGAGATTTCGTGAAACAGTTAAAGCATTTCAATATGTGTGGTAACCTGGGCGATCCTCTCGTGGCAAAGGATACCATCGAAATATATAGATACCTAAGAGAAACTAATCCTGAGATGACCTTACAGATGCATACTAACGGAAGCGGTAGGAACAAGGAATGGTGGGAAGAACTTGCCTCTCTTAAGGTAAGGATAGTATTTGGAATAGATGGATTAGAGGATACGCATGCCCTGTATAGAATAAACACTGACTGGAATAAAGTGATCGAAAACGCAAAGACATTTATTGCCGCAGGCGGTGATGCAAGATGGGACATGCTGATATTCCAACACAATGAACACCAGGTTGAAGCATGCGAAAAACTATCAAGAGAACTTGGCTTTAGTCTATTCATGAAAAAACACACAACGAGATTCCGTGACGGTAAACTTGATGTTCTTGATGACAATGGCAGACCCGTTAACATTTTATATCCAACGGAATACAGCAAGTCAGTAATTGAAAAGGTGGAAAGCGCCAAGAACGAAATTAAACCTGTTATTACCTGCAAGGCCGTAAAGGACAGCCAGATGTATGTTGGAGCAAACGGAACGGTAACTCCCTGCTGCTGGCTTGACCAGGAATGGTATCCGGCACACGCACCAAGCAGAATAGACTACATGGACAAGATAGGCATGTGGCCAAATCTAAATGTAAACAGCCTTGAGGACATATTCAATAGTGGATACTTTGATAGGATAAGCGGTTGTTGGAATTCAACCGGACTCAAGGAATGTTCCAAGCAGTGCGGAAGTTTTGATAAACTAAACAAGCAGTTTGTATAATGAAAATAGACATTGAAGATATAAAATTTTGGATGGATGCAATTCGCAACAGCGAGGATTCCAAGCGAACACTTGAAAGTTTCTGGGGAGGACAGTTGCAGAGCAAGACTTGGTTAATAGATCATCTTGAAAAAGTTTCAAGCAGCATTACCAATGCCAATATCGTAATACACGGTGGATGGAATGGAGTATTG
>Ga0255778_10003311_pt1 | contig 13510 bp, 15 predicted proteins | sample 071ome_31_FD_179976 | JGI IMG/M metagenome (GOLD analysis project Ga0255778, IMG submission 179976) | Coastal salt marsh microbial communities from the Groves Creek Marsh, Skidaway Island, Georgia - 071405CT metaG (version 2) | ecosystem: Environmental > Aquatic > Marine > Intertidal zone >...
AGCCCGTCGCCAATTGAATTGCTCATGGATCCGCACCACGCCGGTACGACTTAATTCGGTGCGTCGATTTGGATCGTTAAGTAAGCCGCTGATGGCTCGTGCCATCGCTCTGGGATCTTGAGCGGGCACAATGAGACCCGCATCACCCACCACCTCGGGTAATGCGCCGCCATCGGTGCTGATCAGCGGCACGCCACACGCCATGGCCTCTCCGGCAGGGAACCCAAATCCCTCATAAACTGAGGGAACAACGGCGACAGTCGCGCTTTGGTAAAGTGACACCATGTTCTCTGTGTCGACGCGGCCGAGCGCTTCTACCGCGTGCTTGATACCCAGCGATTGAATTTTTTGCTCGGTCTCCCCGCCAGGTTTTAGAGCCCCGATCAGTCGAAGCCGAGCATTCGGGTGTTCGGCAAGGACAATGGCAAACGCGTTTAGCAAGGTGTCCAAACCTTTGAGCGGCGCATCCGCGCTTGCGGTTGACATAATGATTGGGGGACTTGTCTGGAGCCGATGATCGTCGCGAGCCCCCATCGGACGAAACTGATCAAGATCAATTCCGTTGTGGATGACTTCAATCGGATGCTCACCCAATTGAAAGGCGGCGCGGATGTCGTCTCGAGCCGCGTAAGAGACGGTAACGAGGTGCTTCAGCTTTTTCACTACGTTTTTTTGCATGGTAAGGAAGGAATGCCATCGTCGAATGAGTAAACGGAGTCCCCAAGAGTCTGCAGCAGCCAGCGCAATCTCTAAATCTCTCGTTATTGGGTGATGGATGGTCGTCACTAATGGAATGCCACGCGCTTGTAATTCAAACGTGCCGTAAGACAAACATTGATTGTCATGAACCACATCATAGCGGGGCTGAGTTTGATCGAAGAAGTCGATCAGCCTGCGGCCGAAGGTGTACGGTTCGGGGAACCCTCCGGAGATGGTGCTGAAATATTCAAACGTATCGGTTATCGATCGCAGATAACGCCACTTGAATCGCCTGATCCCCTGACCTTCAGCGTAGAGATCTAGGCTTGGGAGTTTGATCAGACTCACCCGCGAGTCAAGTTCTGGATAGGGGGGGCCTGAGATCACATCAACGTGATGGCCTGCGTCCACAAGGGCACGTGAAAGATAAGTTAGGTAAACGCCTTGCCCGCCACTGAACGGGTTGCTGCGATAACCAAGGAGGCAAATGTTCATGGGGACCTTAGGATCTCACGTGATACGAAGGGGTGTGGGTCCATACAGGAGGCGAGGCGTGCGCTGGTTCTGTTCGGATCAAACCCGGTAGCGCGAAGCAGTATATACGGTCTTCAGGCCCTCGTTTGCTTGCGTTTGACGGAGGGCAGGAATGGCTAATCTTGACGGGTTGAAGGTGAGTCGCGATGACCAGGCGGTGTTTCGGGTTGAAGGTGAGTCGCGAACGCGCGGTTGTGTTTCGGGTTGACGACTTTGGACGCCAACGACTCAGCCGAGCTGCCAAGCTTGCAGTTTGGCACGACCAGATAAAGTTGAGCCTGAAAAGTCCTAGCGGTTGTGTTTCGGTTCTATTTATCGCTCGTCGCGCCACCGTTTATTGAATAAGATTGAGGTTCACTATTAGAAACACGAATTCTGCTCATCATGATTGAGATCCGACATTTAAAGACGCTGGTGGCGCTCAGAGATACAGGGAGCCTGGTGGATGCCGCCGATCGAGTTCACCTGACCCAATCTGCACTCTCTCATCAGATCAAGGATCTGGAAGAGAGACTCGATTGCAAAATCTTTCTGAGGAAAACCAAGCCCCCTCGCTTTACCAGCGCAGGGCGTAGATTGTTGGATTTGGCCGATGAAATCTTGCCGTTGCTCGGTCATGCAGAGCGAGATATCGCCCGACTGAGTGGTGGCGAGGCAGGACGGCTCCACATTGCGATTGAATGTCACAGTTGCTTTCAGTGGTTGGTGCCATGCATCGATCAATTTCGCACTAACTGGCCGGAAGTCGAGCTGGACCTCACGGGTGGATTCAATTTCGCCCCTTTGCCCGCGTTGGCTCGGGGCGATTTGGATTTGGTGGTGACATCCGATCCGGTGCCTCTATCCGGGCTCGATTATGTGCCACTTTTTAGCTACGAAGCACTGCTGGTCTTGGGTGCCCGCCACCCGCTGCTAAATCAGATGCGAATCCAACCTTCCGACCTCAGCGATCAAACACTCATTGTCTATCCCGTGGGTCGTGATCGACTGGATGTCTTTACTCGGTTTTTGGATCCCGCGGATATCGAACCTCTATCGGTGCGAACCGCTGAACTGACGCCGATGATGTTGCAATTGGTCGCCAGTGGACGTGGCGTCGCCTGTTTGCCTAATTGGGCGGTCACAGAGTACCTACCGACGGGGAACATTGCGGTTAGGCCGTTGGGTGAGAAAGGGCTTTGGTGCACGCTCTACGCTGCCATCCGATCTGAGCAGCGTGAGACGGCCTTTATTGAAGATTTCCTAAAAACCGCTAACGACACTTGTTTCAGCCATCTTGCTGGGATCAAGCGAGTGGAAGCGGGCTGACCGTATTGAGTCCTGCCAAGTGGACGAGACCACAATCAAGATGTGGATTTAACAAGAACCTTTCTCCATGGTCGTAAGGATCGATCGCAAAACGTGTCGAGAACCCAAGCCTAGAAAGAGCGCTTTTTTGCTGGAGGACGACACACGGGTATTAACGCTTCATTGGATTGGAGACACCTGTGGTTCGAGTGAACAAGGGGCGAAAAGCATTATTTCCAGTATCCCGATCAACAAAAAACCCCAGGATGCACCGCACCCTGGGGTTCTGTCTTGACTTATGGGAGCAGACTCCGAGTTAGGTCAACTCGGAGGCTCCCCTCTTAGACTGACTGTTGATGGGATCACCTCCTTTTTTCGGTCAGGGTATTGACGAAAGCGCTGGAGGTTCCCCCTGGTCAGAACGTCTGCGCGAATTCCCAGTGCCAATTTAAGAATTTCTCAAGGGTCTGTCAAAGTCTTTTCGAGAGATACCCTAAGGGATCAGAATATCCTCTTGCCAACTATCTGCGACGCGTTGAAATCGAGTTCTTTGGTGGGGCCTTTCGTCTTGGGTAAGGTCTAAGCGCTCGATTTCGGTGTAGTGAAGATCGATCGCGATCGCCTCAGAGGGCGGTGACAACTCATCAGTATTGAGGCTTTGGGTGAAATGATCGAATGCCTCATCAAAGTCTGACTGGTTTCTGAAAGGGGTGCTTTGAGCGGCTTGATGCGCATAGAAATAGTCAAGTAATTTGGCCCTGAGCGGTCTGCGATGCCAATTGTTCTCGATGTCTTCCCTTGACGCTTGGACCGCTTCTCCTGCGATTCGGTACTGTACTTGTATTGAGGGGTACCAAAGAAGCACTTGGGCCTGCGGATGAGTGGTCAGTGCCTGCCATTTTGGGCTAGAGGCATTGATGAATAATCGAAGACTGAAGTCATCGATCTGCCTTAAAACTAGGGTTCTGACCGAGGGTTTTAGATCAGGTCCCACGGTTGCGAGGTAACAAACCGTGGCCGTGGGGTCTGCTTGTTCTAACGCACGGTTACGATCATATCTGAGTTGTTCGATGATGCTCATGTGGACGTCCTTCTCCGCAGTGTTAGCCCAGCGCAAAGGGAAAGGTGGATTCAAGGATGCGCTCTTGATTCATCAATGCCACGACGTTCAGATTGCCATCAGCAGCCTGGAAGCGCACATCTATGAATTCGTGCCACTCGTAACCTGTTTGAACCGAAGTGGATAATTTGCCGATAGCGGCAAGCGGAGCTTCGTCGCGCTTTAACCCATTCAGCCAAAGACTGATCGATTGGTCGAGAATCCTAATCTCAATTCGTGCACCTCGGCAGATGGTTTCAAGGAGCGGTGATGGTTGTTGCATAGACGGTGTATCCCCATAAATTAAATGCGAGAGACAGTGGTTGATGGCGCGCATGCTTATCCCAGAGTGGTGAATTACGGTATCATTCGCGCCGAAATGGATCCACAGGAAAGCTGACATGGCCAATATCGACGAGGCAAAAGAAGCCGCGCAGGCGATTGCTCAAGGGCTCAAAAAATTGGGACCAGAAAGAAAGGTTGCCCTCTCAACACACAAGAGCAAAGAACTCATCGTGGCGCTTGAAAAGAAAGCGGCTCAATTGGTCGCGGCGCTCGAAAGTTAATCGTGTGATTGACGGGCCGAACCGCGAGGTTTGATGACGCAATTGATAGGAGCGACAGTTCAGTGAGCACGTTGACGGTTTCTGCAGTTTCGGGCGCGCTGGGTGGGCTGGTGTCGGGCATTAACTTGTGCGCGCCACTCACAACTTCCGAAGTCTCCGCATTGAAGGCGGCTTTGGCTGAATACCAGGTCTTGTTCTTCCGAAATCAGTCGATCTCACCGGAAGATCATTTGCGACTCGCAGAACTTTTCGGCCATCCTCAGCTTCACGAGGCCTACCCCCATGTGGCGGGCCATCCAGAGCTCACCATCTTAGAAAATGATCGGGAAAATCCGTCAAAGATCGAAGTGTGGCATACGGACATGACCTTCAGGCCCTGTCCACCCCTGGGTTCTATTTTGCATGGTGTGATTATCCCCGAGCGAGGCGGGGACACCCTGTTTGCGAGTCTCAGTGCTGCGTACGATAGTTTGTCATCGCACCTGCAACTTTTTCTTGAGGGACTCACTGCCGTGCACGATTTCACCTATGGGTTTAAGGAGTCGTTGGCGGAGCCCGGCGGTCGAGAGCGCCTCGCTCAGATGGTGGCTGACAATCCGCCCGTCGAGCATCCCGTGGTCATTCAACACCCGATCACGAAGCGTAAGGGCCTTTACGTGAATGCCTTGTTCACCACCCACATCAAAGAGTTGCAACGGAGTGAGTCGGACGCGATTCTGAGTTACTTGTACCGACACATTGTGTTACCTGAACACTGTTGTCGATTCAGTTGGGAGCCAGACAGCATTGCGTTTTGGGATAATCGGATTACGCAGCACAAACCGGTCAATGACTATTGGCCACAGCATCGACGCATGCAACGCATCACCCTCGATGATGGGGTTCGCCCGAGCGCTCATTGACGCGCAAAGCGTCGAATAACGGCCGCTGTTTCCTCGGGCTGATCCAGTAGGACGTGGTGAGCTGCGTCTTCCACCCAATACCAAGATGAAGGCGCGAATGAGGTCTTCGCTGCCAACAGATTTTGTTCACCCTCCGTTGTTGTCGGATCAAAAAACACACTGTGTCTGCCCGTGATCAGACCCTTCGGTATATCGAGCATTGCGAGCATGGCGGCAGGGTCTAGATGTGCATCAAGCGGTCTTAGGTGTGCAAGAAGTTGAAGGTCAAGTTTGAAACGCGCCCCCTGCGGTGTTTCTTTGATGGCATGCCGAGCAATATGTTCGATGTACGCAGGATGCCTGATGGCTTGCGGGGGTCGCAGTCGAAACCGTCGAATCGCTTGGTCAGTTGACGCGTAAAAGCGTGTGGAAGAGGCGTGCTTTTTTGGGGGGCTTGAAGATCGCGCGCGGTTGCCGGTTTCCCTGGGCCTCAAGACAGAGTCAACGATCAAGAGTTTTGCTGCGAGCTCTGGCTTCAAGTAGCACGCGATCCTTGCAATGCTGCCACCAAAACTATGACCCACGAGAATGGGCGATGAGATCTGAGCGTCCTCGCAAAGCGAGAGGATTTCTTCGGTGAAAAGTGGATAGCTATAGACTGGCCGATGATCGCTGTCCCCACAGCCCGAGAGATCAATCGCGTAAAGGTCAAAGTCGCGTCGCAAATAGAGTACGACCGCATCCCACCAATGCGCGTGTGCGGCATGACCGTGAATCAAAACGAGTGGTGGATGTTGAGGATTGGGCCAGTGCAGGTAGTGAATGGTTGCGCCTTTGGCCTCGACAAATCGCGATCGAGGAGAGAGTGCCTTTAGACTGTGGATAATAGCCTCGTCCACGCGGATGCTCCCCTTGAATAATCCGCGTAGTATATCGGTTCCAATTCATGATCGAAGCGAGGCAAGTCGCTTGGCCAATCCATGGAATAATCGTTCGGCATCGATTGCGATAGTTATCGCACTTCTAGTCGGGATTGTTGGCGCGTTGAGTTTGAGTTCTCGAAGTCCTGTGTCGGAAGTCGAATCGCAATCACTAGAAGGGCAGAGCAATCCAGCCATTCAGTGGCGGACGCCCGTTGCCTTTGGTACGAACCTCCCGGCTCTGGGCGACAATATCCTTTACGTCGCCAAGGCGCTCAAGACAGCAACCGAAGGACGAATTCGTTTAGACGTCTATGAACCCGGGATGTTGGTCCCCGCGTTCAGCATCACAGAGAGCGTGCGAGATGGGAAGTTAGAGGCAGGCTACACATGGTTGGGGTACGACCAGGGCCGAATCCCAGCAACGCCGCTGATTGCAGCGGTACCTTTTGGAATGGAGCCCTGGGAATACTCAGCCTGGTATTTTGAAGCCGGGGGCAAAGCCCTCGTCGAAAATTTGTACGAGCCTCATAATGTGCATCCGATTTTATGTGGGTTAATCGGCCCGGAAACTGCTGGTTGGTTTACGTTTCCTATCGTTCGATTGGAGGACTTTGAAGGGCTTAAGATCCGATTTGCTGGCCTCGGAGGGCGAGTTCTGCAGCAGTTGGGCGCGTCGGTCACGTTGATTCCAGGAGGAGAGATTTACCAAGCGCTCGAGAAGGGTGCCATTGATGCAACGGAATTTTCTTTACCCAATGTGGATCAGCGGCTGGGTTTTGCGGATGTGGCCAAGTACAACTATTTTCCGGGTTGGCATCAAACCTTCACCGCCTTCCACCTAGTGGTCAATCGTGATACTTGGACGCAGTTACCTCTTTCCGATCAATCCTTAATCGAACTTGCGTGTACCGCGGGGGTCACGCGCAACTTGGCTCGAGGTGAGGCACTTCAAGGCGCGGTGATTGAGGGTTTCGGTCCTTTGGGCGTGACCCCGGTCAGATTCAGTCGCGACTTGCTCAAATCACTGCAGCAGGTTTCGCATGAGGTGTTGCAGGCGGAAGCGGACAAGGACGAGGACTTTGCTGTCATCTGGGCTTCTCAGCGTGAATTTCTCGAGACTTATGGCACCTGGAAGTCATTTGCTTATCTGCCGAGAGACTTTGATCAAATGGCAGACGAAGAATGAGGTCCCCTCACGTTGAGACCCGTTGGGTTGACGCCCTTGAGCGATTGATTGACGGTTTGGGTCGATGGCTTGGCCTCATTTGGCTGATTTTGATGTCGGTCATCTTGGTGAACGTCATCAGCCGCTATGTATTCAGCCAGGGATTTATTCAGCTCGAGGAATTGCAATGGCATCTTTATTCCACGGGCTTTCTTCTGGGGCTATCCTTTGCGGTGACACGGGACGTCCATGTGCGAGTGGATGTCTTGAGAGACCGTTGGTCCGAGACGACCAAAGCCTGGGTGGAACTCTACGGGATTTTGCTGTTGTTGCTCCCTTTTGTCGCGTTGGTGCTCTATGCGGCGCTTCCTTTTGTGCTTTATTCCTTTCAGACCTCTGAAATTTCCCAAGCGCCTGGTGGACTTCCGTTCAGATGGTTCATCAAGAGTATGTTGCCGCTCGCCTTTTTCTTGCTTGCCTTGGCCTCGATTGCTCGTCTCGTTAGGGTCGGCGCATTGCTCTTTGGTGGGGCGGATGTGTTCAGTGAAACCAGCTTCAAGAAAGAGACGGTGACCCGCGCGTGAGTGCCGCAGACTGGCTCAGTATCGCCATGTTCCTGAGCTTTATTTTGCTTATCTTTACGGGATTTCCAGTGGCATGGGTATTGGGGGGTCTCGCGGTCTTGTTCACTGCGCTCGGGATCATTGCGCAGGTTGACCTGGGATGGCCCGTCCTCATGAGTTGGGATTACAGCGCGCTGGTCGCTGACCGCATCTGGGATGTGATGAATAATTGGGTGCTGGTGGCCTTGCCCATGTTCATCTTGATGGGGATTTTGCTTGAAAAGTCTGGGTTAGCCGCTCGCCTCCTCGAAAATCTAGCACGGCTCTTTGAGCGAGTCCCCGGAGGGCTCGCGCTTTCAGTGACTTTGATTGGGGTATTGCTGGCTGCATCGACAGGCATCATTGGTGCCTCAGTCGTGCTGCTTGGCCTACTTGCGCTACCGAGCATGCTCCGTGCCGGCTATCACGCAGAGTTTGCAACAGGCACTGTTGCTGCGGTTGGGACATTGGGCATCCTCATCCCGCCTTCGATTATGCTAGTTCTCATGGCCGACCGGTTGGCAATATCGGTGGGCGATTTATTTTTGGGCGCGTTAATTCCAGGCCTTCTGCTTGCACTCCTTTACATGATGTACATCGTGTTCAGTGCCTGGTTGCGTCGAGATGTCGCGCCACCCGTATCAAACAGTGAACCCGTGACTTTGGATCTCCTGATACAACTGGGTACGTCAATCTTGCCGCCCATCGCGCTGATCGTTGCGGTGTTGGGGTCGATCTTCTTTGGTTTCGCGACACCCACAGAAGCCGCTGGCGTCGGTGCGTTTGGCGCATTGATGCTCACCTGGGCCGCGGGTCGACTCAACCGAGAGGTGATGCGAGACGCGCTGGTTGAGACGACGCAAACCACAGCCTATATCTTTGCTATTTTTCTGGGTGCCACAGCCTTCTCTTTGGTTTTGCGTGGCTTGGGTGGGGATGCACTGATCGCTCGTTTGCTTTTAGGCCTTCCTTTTGAGCCAACAGGCATTTTGTTGACTATTTTGCTTGTGACATTTCTTCTTGGCTTTGTATTGGATTGGATTGAAATCACACTGATTGTGCTACCACTCGTGGCCCCGGTGGTTTTGGATCTAGGCTTTGACTTGATTTGGTTCACTGTTCTGTTCGCCGTCTGCTTACAAACAGCGTTCTTAACGCCCCCCGTCGGTTTCGCGATCTTTTATCTGAAAGGGGTTGCTCCCCAGGGAACCAGTGTCGAGACAATCTATCGGGGCGTGGTGCCCTTTATAGGGCTTCAGCTTCTCGGGTTGGCCATCATTTTCTACTTTGATGCTCTGGTGCTTTGGCTGCCTTCAATGGCGGAGTGATTCAGGAGATGTTCAATCGGGCTTTTGGTTCGGGCATTGCGGTTGTCTGGAGGTGATTGAGCCTCGCAGTCGCTTTCGAGTCGCCATTGTCAGCTGATTGGGTCATCAAGGGTGAATGCCTCGCGCCGGGCTTTTCATTGTGTTTGCTCAGGATGAGCGTCTAATCCGCGTGTCATCAGGCATTGGGCGGCGGCTTGCCCGTGCTGTTATTGAGAGGTCTTAATCGCTCACGCCTTTTCCGCTCAATTCCCCAATAGAAAGTTATTTGTGGTGGCCTTGAAATGGTGGGCCTAGCGGCTCTCACCCGGATCGCGCTCCAGCTGAGACAAGTAACGCCGATGTTTGCGCAGTGTTGGCCAACCAGCCTACTTGACGTCGCGCGCCTCGCCTGCATTCCCAATTTTGCCGTCCTTGTGCTTGGCTGACATGACTCAGCGCACTTAATCGGGGCGGTGTCGGATGATTCGTGCACTACCTTAAGGCCTCAAAGCACGGCATTGCACCACGAATGACCGGAAAACCTCTTTGGGTTGGGCCATCTGGGCATTTTCTCGTTGAATCCGAAGGGTTCGGGAGATTGGCATCAGCTTTGCAAAGACAGGCGTCAGATGACTTTTGATTTGCGTCGAACCATCGAGCAACCAGTCTTGAGTCTAGGCGCGCCGAAGAGTCGGTGCTCAGTTGAAACAATCCCTGATCGAGGGGACAAGGAGAAAATCGTGGAAGAATCAGCGGTCCAAATCAGTTACGCGTTGGATACGTTCTACTTCTTGGTGATGGGAGCGCTTGTGATGTTCATGGCGCCTGGATTCGCCATGCTGGAAGCAGGACTGGTCCGAGCTAAAAATACGTCTGAAATTCTGACTAAAAACGTGGCGCTGTTTGCAATAGCTTGCATTATGTACCTCTTCATCGGGTATGACCTGATGTATTCGGGCGCAGACGGCTGGTTGCCAGGGCTTGATTTGGATTTTGGGCTGGGAGAAGACAACGCGGTGGCTGACGTCATTGCGTCGGATGGAGACACCTACTACGCCGGATTCTCAGACTTCTTCTTCCAAGTGGTGTTTGTCGCAACCGCAATGTCAATCATCTCGGGCGCAGTCGCTGAACGTATTAAGCTCTGGGCGTTTCTCGCTTTTGCCGTGGTGATGACTGGGGTTATTTATCCGATTCAGGGTTCCTGGTCTTGGGGCGGAGGTGCGCTCAGTGACTTAGGATTTTCAGACTTTGCAGGGTCAGGCATCGTGCACATGTGCGGCGCTGCGGCTGCACTTGCAGGCGTCTTGTTACTGGGACCTCGAGCTGGGAAATATGGCGCGAACGGCGCTGTCCACCCCATCCCGGGCGCTAATATGCCACTTGCCACGCTGGGAATGTTTATCTTGTGGTTTGGCTGGTTTGGATTTAACGGCGGCTCAGAACTGAAGCTATCGAATATTGAAGAGGCGAATGCAGTCGCTCGTGTTTTTGTGAATACGAATATGGCCGCAGCAGGGGGGCTGGTGGCTGCTCTGCTGGTTGCGAAACTCTCCTTTGGGAAGGCGGATCTCACTATGGCACTAAACGGTGCGCTCGCAGGGCTCGTATCGATCACTGCAGATCCATTGAGCCCCGCGCCTGGGCTGTCAGTGTTGATCGGTGCTATTGGCGGTGTGTTGGTCGTGTTTTCGATTGTAGCTTTTGATCGAATCAAGATTGATGACCCTGTAGGCGCAATTTCAGTCCATGGTGTGTGTGGAATCTGGGGACTCTTTGCAGTACTGCTGTCCAACGGTGACGCGACATTCATGGGCCAGCTGCTTGGAACCCTTGCGATCTTCGTTTGGACCTTCGTCCTGTCGCTCATCGTCTGGTCGATCATCAAAGCGGTAATCGGGATTCGGATCTCGGAAGAAGAGGAATTACTCGGCTCGGACGCGGCAGACATTGGAATCGAGGCATATCCCGAGTTCACACGAGGTTAGGTTACCTATTTGAGTCAAAGGGCTGGTGAGGCAGGATGTGAATTCGCCACAGGCCCCAAGGTTTGTGTTGATTCGGAGTAGAAAAAGCGCCCCTTTTGGGGCGTTTTTTCGTTTACAGGCGATGACTTGACGACTGCATCGGCACCTCAGGGCGCAGGGGGCACCACTGGCATAGGATTTGGGATGCGTGCCTCGAAGGTCTCTTCATGGAACACGTGAAACCCACATTGCTGATAATTAGCCAGCGCGGCGGGATGATCCATATCGCAGGTGTGAAGCCACAAGCGATGAGCGCCCAAGCGCTGAGCGGCGTCGATAGCATCAAAGAGCAGCGGCTTCCCTAGGCCTTGACCGATACGATGAGGGAACAGTCCAAAATACGCGATCTCGATATTTCGAGCGCCGTGATCCATCAATTCAAAATAGCCCGCCGGTTCCCCAGCGAGATAGGCAACCCACGTTTTTCTTGCAGGATCGGCAAGGCACGTCAGCCATTGCGCTCGACTCCAAGGAAGCCGCTCGTACCAATGCCATGGCCCGCCAACGCCAGCGTAAAGGTAACGACAAAACTCCGGTTGGGGGTCAGTGAGTTGAGAGAGTTGGTACGCCGGTGGTTCACGAACTGGCGTCGAAAAGGGTGACAATTGTTCTAAGTGCCAGGTGTGAACCTGCCTTGAGCACCATGATTGATCAGTCATTAGCTGTTGGTGGCCCATCCGCCAGAGAAGGGGAAGATTTGGCCAACAAAGAAGTCGCTTTCATCAGAAGCAAGAAAACAAGCGAGGGCCGCTTGCTCGTCTGCAGTGGCTACCCGTCCCCGAGGCACATGACGGGCAAGGTGCTTCTGGAATCGCTCCGAGGCCACAAGCTCATCAGGGTAGTAAACGGGATTGCTGACGTAGTTTTGGGCGATTGCGTTGATTTGGACGTTGCGTTCTGCGTATTCGAGTCCTGCGGCTTTAACCCAAGCGTTTTGTGCGCCTCTGGCTGCGCAGTAGGCCGCCGAACCCGGGATACCCCGTAAAGGCGCCGCACTGGTCACGGCAATAATTTTGCCCGCACCGGCGTGCGCCATGATCGGTGCGAAGTGTCGAATCAAGCTCATCAACGGATGAACCATTGTGTCAAACAGGGCTTGCCAGGCCCCATCCGTGAGTTCATCGAGGGGTCCATTCATTGGGTCATGGGCAAGATTGGCGATGACAACATCAAACGAAAGGCCAAAAGCAGGATACTGCTCAAAAGCCGAGCCAAAAGGGACCGGCCCTGGGATCGCCGTGACATCTGCGCCTTCTTTTTCAAAAAAGGCCTGAATGCTTGGGCCCATGTAGGCGTCTGATTGAGTGATCAAAATCTGTTTTCGTTCAAGACGCATCCCATTTCCTTTCAGTTGATGATGGCGGCGTTTTCCTTCAGGACATTGAGTGGCACGATCTCCAGCGTGCGCGCGTGGGTACTCGACAAAAAGACGGGTGGAGCCGCAGCTTGCTGATGGGCTTCTAGCCAACGGCCAGCACATAAACACCATCGATCGCCGGGTTTGAGACCTGGGAAGCCCCACTCGGGGTGCGGAGTTAAAAGGTCGTTACCCTGAGCCTTGGAAAATTCAAGAAAAGCCGCGCTCACTTCCACGCACACGGTGTGAACGCCAACGTCTTCTTTGCATGTGTTACAGCAGCCATCTCTGAAGAATCCGGTCATCGGTTCTAAACTGCAGGGTTCGAGCGGTTCGCCAAGAACATTTAAGCTGGCGATGGGTTTAGGACGTTGCATCTGAATCTTCTGCGGTAGCGAGAATGTTGAGGTTAGCATGATCATCGGCGTCTGTTAGCGGTTGTGATGAGACCACGGAGAAATCCTCGGTCTTAGCTGCATATCGAACACCATCGACTCTGACCTGGCGAATCTGAAGGTCGGGATACTCGCAAATGTCGACATCACTCCGCGTGCCCGCCATGAGGTAAACCAAGTCTTCTTCGTAGGGATTACTCAAGCAGTGCGCTGGACCGCTTTTGCGGTAACCCAGATAGTCGCCCGCATGGATCTCAAAGTGCGATTCGCCAACTCTAGCCACGCCCCGTCCGGACAAAATATAGACGAACTCTTCGTCATTTAAGTGGCGATGGTATTCGGTTGAGTCGTGGCCCTGCTTGACCCTCACCAATCGGACACCAAGTGTGGTCAAGCCTGTGGCGAGGCCAAGATCAATCGCGTGGCGAATGGCGTTGTCGTTGTGTTGGTGCTGTTGGCCTAAAGGCTTCGCGGCATCTTGCGCATGCTTTGAAAGGTAGGTTCCGTCACCGTCTGCGGTGAGTTGGCGGTCGGCCTGGTCGCTTGCCATGTTTGGTTTCGCCTGTTGGAGTGATGAGATCCTGCTTGCGCGAACCCCGTGTTGGCGCGTTGAGGTCAACAAGGAGGTGTTCTGGCGGGTGCTCGAACACCAAGGGCTCGCCGAGCAT
>Ga0255778_10003318_pt1 | contig 13493 bp, 8 predicted proteins | sample 071ome_31_FD_179976 | JGI IMG/M metagenome (GOLD analysis project Ga0255778, IMG submission 179976) | Coastal salt marsh microbial communities from the Groves Creek Marsh, Skidaway Island, Georgia - 071405CT metaG (version 2) | ecosystem: Environmental > Aquatic > Marine > Intertidal zone > Salt...
ATTTACCGTGGAAAAAAACACCAAGCGGAAGATGAAAACCTACGACCGAGCTGAATTTTTGAACCTCTGTGAGACCACGATTGAAACCTTCACCCAAGCCATGAGGGACACCGCAAGAAGGGTGGGTTTGTCCTGCGATTTCGACAGAGAATACCTCACCGACGCCCCCGACTACCGCAGCGTCACGCAATCCATCTTTGTTGAACTGTTCAAGAAAGGCGACATCGTCGAAGATTTGCGGCCCAACATCTACGACCCGGTTGAAGGGACGACCATCGCCGATGCCGAAGTTGAGCGCCTGCCTCGGAAAACCAAACTTGTCGATGTGCGGTGGGTGTGTGAGGACGGGGAAGAACTTGTCATCTCGACCACCCGGCCAGAAATGATTTGTGCGTGCGGTGTCGTCGTCGTCCATCCGGATGACGAGCGGTACCAACACTTGGTTGGTAAATCCGTTCAACTCCCCCTCGAAACCGCCGGGAGGTCAACCACCGTCACCGTCATGCAGCACCCTTCGGTGAAGTCCGAGTTTGGTTCGGGAATTTTGATGGTTTGTTCCTTCGGCGACCAGAATGACGTTGCGGTTTTCCGGGAACTTGGACTCACTCCCTTCCAAGCCATTGACCTTGACGGAAACATGACCGAAGTCGCTGGACCGTTGCAGGGACTCAGCGTGCTCGAGGCGAGGAAACAAGCCACCTTGATGCTCGAGCAACAAGGCGCTTTGGTTCAAGTCGTTGAACGGGAGCAGGAAATCCCCGTTTCGGAGAGAGGCAAAAATCCCGTTGAAATTATTCTGCTCAAGGAGTGGTACGTCCGGCAGACGCACATTCAGGACCGGATGCGAGAACTCATTGAGGACATCACCTTCCACCCGCCCCGCAACCGTCAATTCCTCATCGATTGGATGGACAACATCAGCATCGACTGGCCGATCAGCCGCCGCCGATGGTACCACACTGAAATCCCAATTTGGTACAGCGAGGATGAACGCCGAGTCGTGGTCCCTCCAGCCGGCAGTTACGTCCAGCCTTGGCGAGATCATCCCCCTGTTGGAAGTCGCGTGCTTGACCGAAACACGAGGGAGGACCTCGGCAGTTTTGAGGATTTGAAATCTTCACTGGGAACCATCACTGGCGAAGAAAAGGTCTTCGATACATGGATGGACTCGTCAAACTCGAACCTGTTTGTCAGCGGCTACCTGAACCACCCCGAGGTCTTCGAGCGAGCCTTCCCCACGGCTTTGCGGCCCCAAGGCAAAGAAATCGTGCGAACATGGTTGTATTACACCCTGTTGAAGTCAACGTTGGTTCTTGACCAACCCGGATTCCAGCATGTTTGGATCGACGGACTTGGCATGGACCCTTGGGGACGAAAAATGAGCAAATCGCTCGGCAACGGCATCGATGCAGATTCCGTGTTGGAATGCGGAGCAGGCGGGCGGACCGGCTCGTGGAAGGTCAAGGGACCCGACGGTTCGGTGAGCCTGCGAGCCAACAAAATTGGAAGCGAATGCTTCCGACTTTGGAAGGCGTGCGATGCACAGGTCGGTGATGATTTTCAAATCAATCCCGAAGAAATCGAAAAGAAATACTTCGGCGTTCTGACCAAACTCTTCAACGTGGCTCGCTTTGCTTCCCAATTCGAAGTCCCGGAAAACCTCGAACATGCTCCTTCCGAACTTGCACCCGAAGACCGATGGATTCTCGCTGAATTCCAATCCACCATGGACCAAGTTCGCAAATCGTGGGAGAATCTTGACATCTACACCGCAACCCAAGCGCTCAAAACCTTTGGTACCGGTCTGCTCCCGAGCCACTACCTTGAGATGGTGAAGTCCCGTTTGTACGACGACGACAAGGCTGCGGCATGGACCTTGCACCGGATCGTTCGGGATTTCATGTCGGCGTTCAGCCCCGTATGCCCGTTTTTCACCCACCATGTTTCCGCTACCGTCTACGGTGCATCGGCCGTTGAGGTGGATGCATTTCCAGCATCGCCTCTGCCCGAACTGAACCCCGGAACGGACGAGGGAGTCCGTCTTTGCAGCCTTTCAACCACGCTCCAGGACTTCAATGGTAGAACATGGGCTGCAAAGAAAGAAGCCGGTATTTCCCTCAACCAACCCATTGAAAACATGCCCATTCCCGAAGCGTTGGAGGAGTTTTCCGCAACCCTTACGCGGATGCACCAACTCGTCTGATCACTCTTCCTCAAAGAGCGTGGTTTGGCGGGACGGTGGAGCTTCGAGGTTTCCAAGGCGAAAACCAATCAAGCGAATGCCTTTTTCGGCTTCGACGGTGTTGGCAAAGAGACGTGTTGCGAGTCGCTTAAAGACCGCCGCATCGTCCATGGCCACGGGAATGCTTCGACTCGATGCATGGGTCTCGAATCCTGTGTAACGAATTTTCACCTCGCCAAGGCGACCCGACACCCCCAAAGCATTGGTTCGCTCCATCACGACCTCCACCAATTCCTCCAATCGTTGGAGCACCGTTTCATGGTCGTACTGGTCGTGTTCAAACGTGTGTTCCTTGCCGATGGACTTTCGGCTTCTGACCGGGCTCACGACATCGCTGCTTTCGCCTTCCACCACCTGCATGAACCAGTTTGCAAAACGTTCACCCGCCAATCGCGCCAACGAAAGTGCGCCCAGTGCATGCAACTCATCGGCCGTCGTGTAGCCCCATTCCGCCAGTTGCGTCGCTCGTTTCGGCCCGATTCCGGGGATTTCTCGAACCGACCGCTGAGCGAAGAAGGCCTCCACTTCGTCCGGCAGAACACGATGGACGCCGTTGGGTTTGTTGACTTCACTCGACATTTTCGCAAGCACCCTCGTTGGGCCAATTCCAAACGAAGCGGTCAATCCAAGGGCCTCGAAAATGTCGGCCTGCAGCGATTTCGCCAACGCAAAAGCAGCGTCCCAGTCGCCCGAGACCGTTTCCGTGACGTCCATGTAAGCCTCGTCAATGCTGGCCTTCTCAAAAGCCCCAGCCGGTGCCCGGAGGATTTCCATCACCCTCCGGCTTGCACGACTGTACAAGCCACGAGTTCCTCGGATGTAACGGCCCGGTCCAAACGGGGCAGCAGGGCATCGTCTCCACGCTTCGGAGATCGGCATGGCCGAACGAATGCCGTACGCTCTTGCTTCGTAATTGCACGTCGATACAATTCCACGGCCACGGCCTTGCTTCGGGTCCGAACCGATGATGAGCGGGATGCTTTCATCAAGGCCGTGGTGAAGGGTTTCAACGGCAGCGAAAAAGGCGTCCAAATCACAATGAACGATGATTCGCCCTCCGCGTTTGTCGTTCAAGTTCCTCCTCACTCCACCGGTTTATCGGTGGCCACGGTGTTTCAACTTGATGGGGAATCAGTTCAAGAAAGGGGTCTGCAAAAAGAACGATGACCTCGTCCGAAGACCGTCAATGATTGACATGAAGATCAGCAAAACCCGAGGACCAACGCATCCGTTGCTGCGGCGGCCTACCTCCGAACTCAACTTGGCCGATGTTTGTCCGCAGCCAGGGTTGGTGTATCACTTGGCCGGCCCGGGCCATGCCGGTCGAGGCATGCGTCCCGTCGCCGAACATTGGGTCGCACAGGCCCTTTCTGCAGGTCACATGGTCCATTGGGTCGACGGTGCGTGCCGTATCGACCCGTCCCGACTTCTGGCCCCACTTGCTCGCTTGCATGCCGACACCGAAGCGTGTCTCGCTCGGCTTTACTTGAGCCGCGGGTTTACACTCCACCAACTCGATCGGCAAATTGAACGCCTGTCACACGAAGTTCAGCTTACACGCTCGCCCTTGGTCGTTGTTGACGGGTTGTTGGCCATGCACGAGGACGACGCCATCAAACGTCTGGAATCACGGACCCTGCTCAGGCGTCACGCTCGCGTGCTTCAGCGCCTCGCACAACATCATCATGTTGCGGTCGTGGTCATCACGGAACAACGCGCACGGACACCGCATCTCGCTCAACTTCTTCGGCACCTGCACCGTCACTTCGACCACCATCTGCTCGGTGAGTGGCAAGGGGCACGACGCCAACGGCGCCTCTTCTTACGCCATCCACGAACCGGACTTCACGGACGGTGGGAACCGGACCTGGACCGAACACAGACGCGATTTACACTCCAGCCCCGCGAATTTGTTCATCGAACGATGCCCCCCTCGGCGGGTGCGTTGACGCTTCGTCACGGTGAACGTTAAAATCGAAAAGCGTCGCTTGTTGCCCCTCCATGTTGAGTCGCTCATCGGTCCAACCAAACGGGGCGAGAAGGGCCCAGATGGCTCGCTCGGCAAGTTGCTGGTAGTGTTGGTAGCACCCCAAGGCATCGGTGGTCGAATGAAGTTCTTCGGCAAGGAGCACCCGGTCGAGCGGGTCACGGGCACTTGAATTCACGACGGTGTACCGAATCTTTCCACCTGGAGGGACTTGAAGCCCTTGTTGATGAGCGCGAACGAGCGCTGCATACGTGAGGTTTTTCACGCGATAATCGTCCAACGTCGTCGTCACTCGTCGAGCGATGACCAGCGATTGAAGAGGAACTTGACCGGTTCGCAGACGCTGAAGTTCCGCACGATAAAGTTGGAACACCCGTTTCTGTGATTCAGGCCCGGGAATACCCGCCTCCATGGGCCCAGAAGCCAACAAGGCCAAGCCGTTTTCCTGAAGTTTCTGCACCCAAAGCGGAGTGGAATGCTGACGCAATTCAATGCCTCGAACCTTGTATTCACCACCCCCATAGGCCCAATATTTCGTGAGGGAACCCGAACCGTGAACACGACTGGGGAGGAAGGCGATGAAGTCGTAATGCTGTTCAAATTCAAGGGGAATCCCCACCTGTTCGGTCACGCGCATTGCGAAGGCCTCCGCATCAAGGCGCTGCTCTTGGTGACTTCGTTGACGGCGATCGGCGAGCCAAACACAATCGACGATGGCGTGCAAAACCTCCCAACCGTCCCGTTGAGCCTCCTCAATGGTCGCCAGCAGAATCTCACGCGACCAAGCGCAAATCGCTTCGTGCGCTTCGATTCGGCCGAAGCGAGCGTTGCGGTAACCGGTGTAACCAAAACAGGTGACCAGCAACCACTTCAGAGCATTTTGCCGGAGGTCAAAGGCATCGCCTTTGGCCTTCCGCTGACGTTTCAGTTGTCGCCGACGCTCGATGATGGGGGCGACAACTCGGCCCAGAAACCCGTGGCGGCGCCCGCAAGTGTGGCTGGACAACCCCGGGACTCGCATCGCATGTTCGTGGGCCAGCGGGAACAAACCGTGACCAAACGCTGAACGGCGATACCTCCGCTGAAATTCGGAAGTCGCCGCATCAGGGTCAAGGGGGACCAAGGCGTTGCGAGAGGGATGTTCTGGTGGTTGACAGCAGGTGCAATTGAGGGTCTCGGGAGAGATGTTTCTCGTGGCGATGATGCTCGGGAAAAGGCTGGCGAAATCGAGTTCGATCACGGAGGAATGGACGCCCGGACGACTGTCGAGATACAACCCCCCTCGGTCGGCGTGAAGAAGTTCGAGGGCGGACTTGGTGTCCTCTGGCCGGTTTTTCTTCCACGGAACCAAAACGCCGTCGTCCATGGCGACACGCATCTGGATGGCGCTGATGACCGAACCCGGCGAGAGGCGAGAGATCACTTGAGCCGATTGACAAGAGTGCTGAGCCAATTCAAACAAGCCCGCAACACCCCCTTCCTTGACGATGAAGCTGTTGCGGAGATCCAAGTGCAAACGGCCTTCCAAAAAGAAGGCTCCGTGACGGTGACGAGTGTGTCCGTAGGAGCGCACGGTTCGGGCTTTTGTGGACTGGCGGAGAAGAGCGGTTGAGCGACCCAACCGAAGCGGGCGCCCCGCTGTTTCCCCTTGATGAGCGAGCCATGGAAACAACCGTTGGTCTCCACCGTAGGTCAACACAACGTCCGGGTCAATCGCTTGGAACGCTTCTTCAAAGGCGTTGAGGAAATCCTCGATGGAGGAGAAGCGTGTCCTCTCAAGGGTCATCTCCGTTACGGGACGCGGTGATGAACGAAGGCCCGGTTCGTTCTTGATGTGCAGTTGGATGCTCTTGACCGCATCGTGAACCGATGGAAACGGTGCTGAATCGAACGTCAAACCGACTTGGAGGACGCAGAACGGTGGGCCATCGTCGGAGCCGGCCTTTGGAGCCGGTTGAAGGACAATCGGGGCGTTAGGGTCCCAGCGCACCTTTGTGAACGGCTCGCAGCCGTGCTCGTTCAGAAAACGCTGCACCAGATGTGCATCCACCGAATACAAGGTGTAGCGATGGAAGTCCCCGCGCGCTTCAATGTGCTCTGCAAGGGCCTTGAGGTGGTGAAACGGTCCAATTCGCACTTCCAAAACCGATGTTCGACCCTCGCCCTCCAAATCAAGATGCATGGCCCTTCGTACCACACCGAGCACCCCAAACCGGGCCGAGATTTCCGGCAGCATCAGCCAATGCTCAAGCTGCTGCAGTTCGATGGACGGGGCATGAACATGCAGGGCTGCCGTCCACGGTATTTCGCACGCATGTGCCGTCCCGGCTTCATCGATGAGCCAAACCACCATGCCGGTGTTGTGGTCGTTTTCATGAACGTCAAGCAACCATCCGTCAATCATCCACTCGCCTCGCTTCAAGAGCGGAGAGACGCCGGTCCAGTTGGCTGATTCGAACCATCAAACCCACGGCCATGCTCAGCACCATCGGGTGCCATGTCTCAAGCGAAGGAAGCATCCCTCCAGCGGCGCGCCGTTGACGCACTTCATCAAACAAGGCATCCAGAGCGGCTTGTTCCGACGCCGGGAGCGCTCGTCGGTAACCATGCCAACGTTCCAATTCGACTTCGACCCGGGTTCGCCATGGCGGTACACTTCGTCCCATAAGTCCCAAAGCAACAGGGCAGCCCAGTTGGTTTTGTCAGACCCTGGATTTGAAAGTGAAAGTGCTAGAGATGCTCTCGGTTCACAACAAAGTCGCAGGGTTCACCTGCAAGGACCGCCATGACGTTCACCGCAATGTCCGCACCGACGCGAGCTTGGGCCTCAAGGGTGGAGGCGCCAATGTGGGGGGTGCCGTGGAAGTGTTCGTGTTGGAGAAGCGGGTGATCGGGGTTCACGGGTTCAACTTCAAACACGTCGAGAGCAGCGGAGGTGAGCGTTCCGGAGGCCAACGCTTCGATAACAGCGTCTTCGTCCACAATACCTCCACGAGCGCAATTGATGATGTGGTTTCCACACGGGGTTCCGTCCAAGCCTGTTTGCGGCATGGAGGCGAGCCGAGCGGCGTTCACGAGATGGAAGGTTTCGTCCGTGAGGTTGCAATGAACGGAGACGTGGGTGCAATTGGCAAAGAGAGCATCAACCGTTTTGTGAAGACGCGTGTTCTGGGCTTTCGCAATTTTTGGTGGGAGGTACGGGTCGTAGGCGTGGACGACCATACCGAAGGCTTGAGCGACTTGACCGACCGCTTGTGCAATTCTTCCAAACCCGATGAGGCCGAGTGCTTTTCCCGAGAGTTCGGAGCCTTTCATGGCGGATTTTTCCCATTTTCCTGCACGAATGGACCGGTCAGCGCGAGGGAGATGCCGGATGCAAGCCAAAAGGTGGGCGAGCGTCAGTTCAACCACCGATTGCGTGCTGGCGCGAGGCGCATTCACCACGGCCATGCCCAGTTGTCCCGCAGTTTCGAGGTCGATGTTATCCACGCCAACACCTGCACGACCGATCACCTGCAGACCTCCTTGAGATGCACGAAGAACTTCGCCGGTCAATTTGGTGGCACTTCGCACGATGATCGCATCAAAGGCGGTCAAGGCACCGTCTAGCAATTCTTCTGCCGAGTAATGCTTGAGCACCACCTCATGTCCCTGCTTTTCCAAGAGAGATACGGCCTTTTTGTCCATCCCATCGGTCACCGCGATACGGGCCATGCGTGCGGGTTCAACCGAGGGTGTTAGAACGTTGGGTTGAACCTCGTCGACCACCGTTGTCTTGAACAACCCCAAGCGAGTGGGAAGGACGGGAAGCAACATGGCTACCGACCTTCAAGGACTTCTTTGGGGAGCAGGCATCCTCGCCATGCCGCTTCTTTTGGCGCTGCCCATGCGTTTGGCGTGGCAATTTTGGGTCGGTATAGGGCACGAAGTTTCCGAATACCGCACCATTGTCCGCCAAATCGTGGATTCGGGGCACCAAGTGACGGCGTTTTCTCAAAACCTGGACGACATTGCCCGAAATCTTCGGATTCCACCTGCAAAACAACGCCTCATTGAAGCTGAGTTGCTCCATCCTCTCACCTTATCGCACTTCTTGCTGCTGCCGGCTTTGCTGATTCTACCGCTCTCCGCCATCATGGCCCTCCCGTTGATTCTCATCGGCTTTCCGTTCATGCTTTTGATGGAATTCATTTTGATTCGCCAGAGCCTGCTGATCCGAATTCTACAGGCCACCGAGCGCGTCATGCACTGGCAGGTCATCCACATTCCAAAACCGCATCGAGGAGCGCGTGACGGAAAACGCTCCCTGACGGAGTTCTCGCAACACATTGAGCACTTCAACTACGTCCCACAGGCAGCCTTCCTCGGTTTGTTCGCTTGGTTGATCGTCCACTGGGTGCTAAACCTCGACTCTTGGGCGGTGGAAGTGGTGGTTTCTGCCGTGCTCTACATGGTTCTCTTGTCCATTCTCTCCGTTTTGAACACGGCCTTTGAGGCCGACCTCGTCTTCGTCGACCCTGCCAAAGGGCGTCTCGTCCCCGTGAATCAGTGGCTCGAAGGCGTGCTCAACCCGATTGTTGGCTTGGGTTTGTTGTTCCTTCTCGGCAGAAACCTGCTCGAAGAGGCACGAGACGTTGCAGGAAATCCGGTTTTGTTTTCGACGGTGGTGCTGACCCTCTTGTACGGAGCGGCCGTTGTCGGCATTTCGTACCGGTGGGGATACGCTTCGTGGCGAGGTGAGCGGGTCCGCCAAGCCTTTGAGAGCCAGGTGATCGAGCACCTCAATCCACTCTCCTACGACCTGACACGAACCAAAGGACGAATCGATTTCAATGTGCGAATGGGCATGGATGAGCGCCTGACCGCATTCGAGTCCGACCGACCTCAGCAATTATCGTTTGAGGATTTGCAAAACCTTCCAACCGTACCCAGCGGCACGGCGGCCCCGAGCAATCCCCTGCGAAAGGATTAGTCCAACCAAGGAATGTGTTCGGGGAGTTCCCCAAACAGGTTAGCGGGAATGGCCGTCTTGATTTTGGAGACGCCACCGAGTTTCTCCGAGGTCGCTCGCTGCCAGGCGTCGAATTCATCAAAACCTGACATGGACAGCACCGGATTGTTTTCTCGGTTCCAATCCAGCGACATCATCTCCGTACCGGGGGGGTCGTGACCGGAACAGACGATGGTGTGCCCCTCAAAGCGGTCCAAAACACGGAGGGCATCCCAATGTTCCCGTGCCCGTCCGCTCGGCAAATCGTCTCGTCCCACGCCGCCAGCGCCGGTGAACAGGAAATCCCCGGTCATCATGAATCCGGGAACGTGAACGATCATCGAATCGTTGGTGTGGCCCGGTGCCGCATGAAAAGTGAACGGAACCGAGCCCATGTTGAAGGTGTCACCGTCCTTCACGAGGGTGGATACGCCGAGACTTGCCGTGTTGTGAAACATGACGTACTCGCATCCGGTTTGCTCCCGCAACGAAAAGCATGCCGTGATGTGGTCGGCGTGTGTATGGGTGGCGATGGCATAACGAAGATTCAGTCCCTCTGCCTCAAGATGGGTCAGGTAGGTTTCCATGAAGTCGTAGACGGGGTCAACCAAAGCGGCTTCCTTTGTGGATTCATCGACGACGAGGTAGGTCATGGCCCAGACGCCTTCGTTCAATTGCTCAAAGCGCATGAGATGCCCAGACGGAGAAACGCTTTGAACTTTGACGGTTCCCGATTTCATCAAATACTGTCGTCACGGATTCACTTGCATGACGGTCTTGGCCGACTACGGATTGTTGCTTGCTGGCTTGGCGCTGGGTTGCGTTCTTGGATGGGTGCTTGGTCGACAGGCAAGCGGCACTGCACTGATTCGAGCAGAGGAACGCATCCGTGCCTCGGAGGCCACCTCCGAAGTCAACGAGCAACGGCTTCGTGCAGAAGTTGAAGCCCTGTCGAAACGATTGAGCGCGGAGAACACCGAACATTTCTTCAAGATGGCCGAGGAACGGTGGATTCGAAACCAAGAGCAGGCAAATCACGAACTTGAGACGCGAAAACTTGCCGTTGAGCATCTGCTCAAACCGCTTCAAGAAGAACTCGTGCGCCTCCAAACTCAAAACACCGAGATGGAAAAAGAGCGTGTGGGTGCGTATGAAGGACTGCGCCGACACATCAAAGAATTGGGCGAAAAAACAGAATCCCTCTCCAACCGAACGACCGCCCTCTCCACCGCGTTGACCACATCGGGCCAAGCACGAGGAAACTGGGGTGAGGTCAAATTGCGTCGCCTGTTTGAGATGGCAGGATTAAGCGAGCACGTGAATTTCATGGAACAAGTAACGCTCGATAACGGATTGCGACCCGACTTCGTCGTGGTGCTTCCCGAAGAGGGCGTGATCCCCATTGACTCGAAAGCGGTTGGCGAAAAGTACCTCGAAGCGGTTGAAACCGAAGCAGGCCCTGTTCAAGATGACCTGTTGCTCAAACATGCAAAAAGCATGCGAACACGAATCACTGAATTGAGTTCAAAGGCCTACCAAGAATCCATTGAGGGGAATTTTGACCACGTGGTGATGTTCGTGCCGAGCGAAGCGATGGCGGCGGCGGCATTCAACGTGGACCCTGATTTGATGGAGTATGCCATGAGCAAAGCCGTCTTGGTGACCACACCGGTCACCATGCTCGGTTTATTGCGAACCGTGGCTCTGTACTGGCAGCAACACGCTCTTGCAGAAGGAGCCCGAGAGATCTACGATGTATCTCGAGAGTTCTACAAGCGGGTCACGACCATGGTTGAGCACTTTAGCAAGGTCGGTGGCCATCTGGAAAAGGCCACGGCTGCTTACAACGACACCCTCCGCTCGTATCGTTCTCGCGTGCTCCCTCAGGGTCGCCGACTTGATGACTTGAAGGTCTCCGATACGTTGCAGCAGGCGTTGCCGGAGCCAAGTGAAATCCATCAATCGCCTTCGGAGTGAGCGTGCGTACGAGGTTTCTTGTTCTCGGTGAGGTTGGACGAACCATGCACCCGCTCACCGTGATTTACCTTGAGCACGACGGGAAAGTGCTCCTCGTCGACGGTGCTGGCGCTGGACCGCTCAAGCCCGAACCCGGTCGTCTTGAGAACGACCGGTTGTTGCGCTTCCCGACCCACCATGAAACCGCATCCATGGGCATCGACTACACCGAAAAAGGACGGATTCGGGTTGCGTTCGGAAGCACCGAAGTGGAGGTTGTCAAGGGGTATCCGGACCTTGACTGGCCAAAAAATTGGGCGTGGAAAGACGCGTGCATTGCCGATAACGCGGTGCATCCGATTGCGAGAGAAGCCATCTATCGGTCACTCCATCGTTTGGTGTCCAAGGTCATGATTCAAAACAAAGCCGGCGAGGTGCTGATGGGAAGAGTGGAGCGAGGACACTTTCGGGGTTCCTGGACGCTTCCCGGAGGGTACATGGACCACAACGAGCACCCCGCAACCGGATGTGTTCGAGAAACAAAAGAAGAATTGGGTCTCAACATTGAATTGGACCGTGCGGAGCCGGTCATCACCCAGCGTGTCTTCAACGAGGAGGGGGTTTCGTTTGTTTCGTTTACCTACAAAGCGACATGGAACGGAGGCCTGGATGAACTGACCCTTCAAACCGAAGAAATCTCGGAAGCAAAATGGTTCTCGGTTCAGGAAGCCTACGCTTGTGCCGTCTCGCAATTCGACAGGGAAGGCCTTCGAACCTTGTTGTAAAATCATGCGCCCAGGAGGTCGCGAGCGGCGTCCAACGCTGCATCCAACCCCTCAGCATCCGAACCGCCGCCTTGGGCAAACGTCGGTCGCCCACCACCTCCACCTTTGATGTGATGGGCAATGCTGCGCAACAGGTCCACAGCGTTGTACCGTTCTGCGGCGACGGTGTTTTCGGTAATCCCGATCATCAATTTTCCACCACCGTCAGGTGAGCCCAAGACGGCAACGGTCGGTTGGCTGGCATCCAAGGTGAGTTCTTTGAGCATCGTGGTCATGGATTTGAGGTCCCCGTCAATGGCCATGACGACCATGCGAACGCCGTCGACCGACGTGCTCGCATCGCTCCCTCCGGAGGTGCGTAGGCGGACGATTTCCGATTCAAGATGTTCAATCGTTTTCCTCTGTTCTTTCCACTCCTTGAAAAATCGGCTCGCTGCTTTTGGAAGGTCGTCTTGGTGAACACCAAACACTTCTGCCGAGGCTCGAACCAACTCATCCTGTGACCGAGCGTACGCCAGTGCAGCGTCACCTGCAACGATGTGAAGCCGTTCAACGCCGTCCTGAACAGCGGTTGAGCGGACTACACGGATGGAACCAATTTGTCCGGGCTCGTCATGATGCGTCCCTCCGCATGCCTGCGTGTCGTGTTCAGCGATTTTCAAAATGCGAATCGTGTCCCCTTTCGGTGCACCGCCCTGATAGAGGTCAAACCCGTGAATCAGGTCGGCATCTTTCCGATTCAGCTCGGATTTCTCCGTGTTGCCAACGGTAGCGAGAACCTCGTTCGCCATGTCTTCCATAGCGTCCAGATCATCTCGTGTGAGGCGGTGGAAATGGGTGATGTCCAACCGCCCGCTTTCCACGGAGAGGTGTGAACCCGCTTGAAAGATGTGCGGCCCCAGGAGGCGGCGGGCGGCTCCGCCAACAATGTGAACGGCGGTGTGGTGATCCATGAGTTGCTTTCGCCGACGCCAATCAAGGACGCACATCACGCTGCTGCCTTCCTCGACAGGGGCGTCGGTAAAGTGAAGGACAAGCGAGCCTTGTTTTTGCGTATCGAGGACCGTAATGGTGCTCTCACCAGCGACGAGATGTCCGCGGTCGCCTTCCTGGCCACCGCCCTCGGGGTAGAACAGGGTTTGGTCCAATACCACGACCCACGAAGCGTCGCTTGGCCCTTCGTTCCCGGCATCATGACAGGCGACGACGTTGGCCTCCAATTCCCGGCCATACACATCGTCGTAGTAGGCCAGTTTGGTGGGGCCTGCATCATCAAGTTGGAATTTTGGAGAGCCTGCGACGGCATCTTTCGCTGCAGCCTTCGCCAATCGTGCGTGACGCTCGGCCATCTCGGCTGAAAAACCGGTTCGCAATGCAACGGAAGACCAACCGGCTTTTCTCGCTAGAGCGATGACCATGTCCGGCGCAAGCCCGTGAGAGTCGTTGAGCGTGAACAAATCCTCGTCCGGAACGGTTTCGGCCTCCGACGGCAACCCTTTGAGTTGTGTTTGGATAACTTGGACACCTTTTCGA
>Ga0255778_10003326_pt1 | contig 13464 bp, 14 predicted proteins | sample 071ome_31_FD_179976 | JGI IMG/M metagenome (GOLD analysis project Ga0255778, IMG submission 179976) | Coastal salt marsh microbial communities from the Groves Creek Marsh, Skidaway Island, Georgia - 071405CT metaG (version 2) | ecosystem: Environmental > Aquatic > Marine > Intertidal zone >...
AAGAGTTGTTGAAACAACTTGTGGCTCACCATCTAAAATATGTTCATTGTTAAATCTTTTTAATGCACTTATTACTCCAGGACCAATCGCATCCCCACATGATTTATCTCTTGGAAATATTGCTTTATCAACTAATCCGACTGTTAAGGTGGAATTTAAGTTTTTATAAGAAATAGCAGCATTTGCACCAGCTGGGCCAGCACCAATTATTAAAACGTCATAATTTTTAGGACTTTTTTCCATATTTTACTAACTTACATTGTATTTCCATTAATACGAAACTAAATAAAGCTAATAAATAACTTTAAATAATTACATATAATTTCAGTATCTAATTAGATTGTGCATTAGTGAAAGAAAGTAAAAAAATACCACCAGCTACGGTAAAAAGATTGCCACTGTATTTACAGTGCCTGGATCAAGTTAGTGATGATGATATTGGTATTTCATCAAGTAAGTTAGCTGAACTAGCAAAGGTAAATGATGCTCAAGTTAGAAGAGATTTGTCATATCTTGGTACCCTAGGCACAAGAGGTGTTGGTTATGATATCTCTACTTTAAGAAACCAACTTCAGCTTGAACTTGGCCTTGTTGAAGGCTGGAGTGCTGTAATTGTAGGTATTGGTAATTTGGGTTCAGCTTTGGCACATTATGGCGGATTTAGAGAAAAAGGTTTTGGAATTGTTGGTCTGTTTGATGATGATTCTGAGAAAATTAACAGTCAAGTTGCAGGTTTAGTTATTAAACCTTTAAGTGATTTAGAAAAGTACTGCGAAAAATTTAATGTAGCAATTGGAATAATTGCGACTCCTGGCGAATATGCTCAAGGTGTTGCAGATCAATTAGTTGGATGTGGAGTAAGATCAATTCTTAACTTTGCACCCGTACTTCTCAAAAATGTACCAGATGTACAAATAAGATCAGTTGACCTCTCCCAAGAATTACAAATTTTGAGCTACTACCTAGATAGACCAGTTCTAAAAGCAGTTGACTAGATTATTTTTGATATACATATCCTAACACTGCTCTAATCACCAAACTTACATTCAAACTCAACCAAAGTGTTGATATGGTATTTTCAGTTCTGAGAAGGTAGCTGCAAATTAAAAATCCTGAAATTGAAGAAATTATAGTTAGCAGTGAGAACTCTTTTGACTTATCAAGTCCTAGCAAAATTCCATCCCAAAGAAATGCAAAACAACCAATAAATAAACTTCCAGCAACCATAAATTTTAAATTTGTGTTTATTAATGAATCAAAATTACTAGCAGCAAATAACTGTATAAAATCTTCAAGAAAAATGAGTGTTGCTATGGCAAGAAAGATCGAAATTAAAGTCGTTAAAGAAATAAGTTCTTTTTGCAATACAGATTTCTGATATTTTTCCTTTTTTGAAATTAATTCAGAAATTAAAGTTTGTGAGGCTATTGCAATTGCATCGACAAAAATATATCCAACAGACCAAAGTTGTAAAAGAATATGCTGAAGAGCAATCTCTTCCATTGACATTAACGAAGACCTATTTCTTAAGTAAGCCATGAATAGGGTTAAAAATAGTGATCGAATGAGTATGTAAACACCAACACTGAAAAATTTTTTTCTCATGCTGATTTTGTCAACAATTTCACTTGTAGGGGAAAGACTGTTTTGATGCTTTTTTAATACGACTGTTGAATAAATTGAAGCACAAAAGAATGCAAGTGAGCTTGCAAAACCAATTCCAGCTGCACCAAAACCAAGTAATAAACCAAAAAACAAGCTAAAAACTATATTGAAAACTGAAACTATAAAAGCACTATAAAAAGTAATCTTGGCTACTTTTAGACCCCTCAAAACAGCTGTTGAGTGCATATTTATTAGGTAAAACGGTAATCCAACACATCTAAAAATTAGATAGTCAGATGACAAAACTCTGATCTTATTGGTTGGTTCAAATGTAGAAATGAAATAGTCACTAGTGAAATAAAGAATTAAGAAAGAAACTAAACCTAATAATATAGAAACATTTCTTCCAAACTTTATGAAATAATTTAATTTATTTACTTCATTTTTAGTATTTAATGATGATACAAGTGGTGTTGTTCCATACGCTAAAAATATAAAAACCCATATGAAAATAAAATAAATTGTTTCACCAATTCCAATAGCAGAGAGAGTGTCTAGATTTATAATGCTTGCTATTTTTGAATCAATTAACCCTACTATTGGTTCCAACGCAAGCCACAGAAATATTGGATAAGAATTAATCCATATGTTTTTTCTAACAGTATTATTCATTTAATTTTCTTGCTTTGGTAAGGCCCCATAACATAATTTGTTCATGTGCATCAGGTCCTAAATTTTGTGGAGTAATAATTTTCTTCATATCATATTTATTTTTTACAAACTCGTTTAAAAATTGAGTTGGAGTTTGTGTTTGGTCGATATACGGAAGAGAAAATTCATAAAATAATTCATTCTCTAATATTTGAAATTCAGATTCTTCTATTTTGACTTTTTCATTTTTCAAGTAAAACTTTAAACCGTTAGTTAAAATCTTTACGAAAGAATTTATATCAATACTACTCATGAGAAAACTTGGACAATTATTAGTCCAATTGGTCCTGATACTACACCGATACCAACCCTACGAAATTCATTATCTAAAATAGTATTTCTATGTGAATCTGATTGCATTAAGCTTTGGTGTCCTGACCTAACAGTTGATGCAATTGCTAAGTTTTCCCCCACAGTTGTAAAAGGGAATCCTACTTTTGAGAGTCTTTCATTTACACTTTCACCATTATTGGGATTTTGATGACACCAAAAACCGCCAACATACATTTCATATGCATAAGCTTGCGCAACATTGGATAAGATTTGATTTAACTCAAGTCCATCAACATTCTCATTTTGTCTCTCCAGAGAAAGTAAGTTATAAATATCTATAGAAAAATCTTGTCGCGATTGAAGATTGGATTCATTGTATCTTGGAATTTCTAGACAACCATCATCATCGACGACTACAGATGATTTGCCGGTTAAATAATTAATCCTATTTACAACTTTTAACAAATCTGTACCGATAATCACTTCTAAAGTTTGTTGAGGTGATCCTTCAGGGCTTACATAGAAATTAACCAGATTTGATTCTTTTACCGAATTTTCAAATAAGGTTGGGAGATTTACAATGTTTATTGCAGTAAAAATTAAAGTCAGAATTAAATTACTTACTAAAAGTGATATGGCTGCTCCCAAAGCTTTGCTTCCTATATCTGAAGTCTTTATAAGATTATTTAACAAATTTTGTAGAAATGATGCAATAGTTAATATTGCTACAAAAATTATTATGCCCCCAAATACTTCTGACAGCTGTAAATTTGAATTTAGCCAACTGCTTATGTATGTACCAATCTCATCTGAATATCGAAAACTTAGGGAAACTGCAATTAAAAGCGAAAATAGATAAAATATTTGAAAAACTGCTCCTTTTTTCCATCCTAAATAGAGAAAATACAGCATGAAAAAATACATAAATACGTCCAAATATTGTTGATTTGATAAATCAATTAGTAAATTTTCGATTATTTCACTCATTATTATTCATAATATTTTATAAATTATTTAATTCTGTTATTGAATAGTACTAAATATCCGCTATTGTTTAGTAATTCCTACAAATTAGTAGGATTTTTTAATTTCAGTGACTGAAAGGAAATTATATATGAAGAATCGCAAAGCTTTAGCTTTGATTGCTATACTTGCAATTATTGCTGTAGCCTGTGGAGGTAGTGATGCTGCTTCAGACGATGCTCTTGTTCTTGGTACTTTAATGCCATTAACAGGTGATTTAGGCTTCCTAGGGCCTGGCATCGAAACAGGTGCAATACTTGCTGTGGAGCAAATCAATGCTGCTGGTGGTGTTAACGGAGAGGATGTTGTTTGGGTACAAGGTGACTCAGGTACGGCTCCAGATGTTGCAGCAACCAGCTTGGCTACGCTTATTAGTGAAGGTGCAGCAGGTGTTATGGGTGCTGCGGCTAGTGGAATCTCCCTTGCAATAATGCAGACAGCTATTGATGCTGGTGTCGTAATGGTATCTCCATCAAATACATCTCCACAATTTACTAAAGTAAAAAATAATGGATTCTATGCAAGAACAGCTCCTTCTGATCTTTTACAAGGTGCAGTTTTAGCTCAAGTTTTAATTGAAGATGGCGTTAAGTCATTATCTATTATTTCAAGAGCTGACTCCTATGGTAGAGGATTAGCGGAAGCAACTGCTTCTGCATTTGAAAGCGAAAAAGATGGTAGAGTTGTAAACACTATTGTTTATCACGATCAAAATGCTACTGAGTTTTCATCTGAAGTAACTCAGGTTGGAAAGAATAATTCTGATGCAATTGTTGGTATTTTATTTCCATCAACTGGTTGTGGTGTTTTACAAGCTGCCTTTGAGCAAGGAGTGCTAGAAACTCCATGGTATTTTACAGATGGTGTTCGTGGTGCTAATTTAGATTCAGAATGTGGTCTAAACGGTGCTCTTAATGGATACAAGGGAACTGCTCCAGGATCAACTGCAGGAGCTGCTTTAGATGCTTTTACAAAAGCGTACAAAGATAGGTTTGGAGAAGATCCTGCACCTTATTCTGCCCAAGCTTATGATGCAATAATGATTATGGCATTATCAGCTGCAGCAAATGGTGTTACTGGTGCTGATATAGCATCGGGATTAGTTGCTGTTTCAGGCTATAGCGAAGGTGATACCGAGTGTATTGGCGTTGACTGTTTAGCTTTAGCTGCTGATGGTACAGGAATTGATTATAAGGGTGCATCTGGTGATATCAATCTTGATGAGCAAGGTGACCCGACAGCAAGCACATACGATGTATGGAAGATTGCAAGTGGTGATACAGAAGAGGTTATAAAGTCAATTGACTTTGGATCTTAATTCTTAGTATTAATACATAAAAAGGCTCGATGAAAATCGAGCCTTTTTTTTATAATTTTCCAAGATATAATTCAACTATCATATCGTCATTAAGTAATTCTTTACCCAATCCAGTGTAGGCATTTCTTCCTTGATCTAGAACATATCCTCTATGACAAAACTTTAAAGCTCTTTTTGCATTTTGCTCAACAAGGAGTATTGAAACACCAGCTGCATTTATATTTTTTATATGTTCAAAAACTTCATCAATAGCTAATGGGGATAGTCCTGCAGAAGGTTCGTCTAGTAAAATTACATCTGGTTTAGATACAAGTGCTCTTCCTAGAGCTAGAAGTTGTCGTTGACCACCAGATAAATTTCCAGCCCTTTCTTTTCTTCTCTCGAGTAAAACCTCAAACATGTTAAAAATATCATCTATTGAATTTTTTTGTTTTTTACCCCAAATACCCATTTCTAAATTCTCTTGAACAGTAAGGCTTGGAAACACATTTAATACTTGTGGAACATAAGCAATGCCTTGATTTACTAAATCATGACTTTTTATTTCCTTAAGTTCTTGACCATTTAAAAATATTTTTCCACCAAATACTGGAATAATTCCCATTATTGCCTTTAAAAGAGTTGATTTACCTGCACCGTTTGGTCCAATTATTGAGACAATTTCCTTTTCTTTTAGGACAAGGTCTACTCCTTGCAGTATGTTTAATCCTTTTACATAGCCTGATGCTAAGCCGTTTACTTCAATAATTGCTTTACTCATCAGAAATACCTAAATATGCTTCAATAACTTTTTTATCAGTTCTGACGTAATCAGGCTTTCCATCAGAAATAACTTGACCTTCAGCCATTACAACAACTCTTTCTGAAATTTTCATTACAGCATCAATATTGTGCTCAACCATGAGAATATTTACATCTTGATTGGTTAAATCAAATATAATTTCTAGTATCTGATCAGCAAGCTTTGGATTTACACCAGCCAAAGGTTCATCTAGAAGTAGTAATTTTGGATCTTTCATTAGAGATCTTCCCAATTCTAAAAGCTTTTTTTGACCTCCTGATAACTCTCTTGCATAAGCATCTTTCATTTCAATTAAATTAACCTTCTCTAAAATATTATCAATTTTTTCTGAGAGCTTATTCTCTTCATCTTTTAAAGATTTATTTTGAATTAAAGAATTTATTAACCCCTCATTACTAGTTGAACTACCAGCAAACTGCATATTTTCAAACACAGACATACGATCAAAAACTCTTGTTAATTGAAATGTCCTAACCATTCCTAAACTTGCTAATTTATATGTACTAATTTTTGACACATCGACATTATTAAAAAAGATACTGCCTTCATCAGAGTTTTGAAATCGTGTTATAAGGTCAAAAAAAGTAGTCTTACCTGCTCCATTTGGCCCAATCAAACTTGTAATTTGATTTTCAAAAAGTTCAAACTTTTTTACATTTACTGCCTCGAGCCCCCCGAAACTCTTTTTTAAAGACTTTACAGATAATAAACTATTTGACATCTAACAAAAGTTCCTCTTTTTTGCCAAGTATTCCATTAGGTCTAAATATCATAAAAAGCATAATTAGAAGACCTACTATTACAAACCTAACACCTGCTAACTGTTGTCCGTCTGGACTTTCGAATAATATTCTTGTTAAGCTGTCTGTTCCAGCAATAATGATCCAAAACACAACAGCACCAAGAACTGGTCCTGATAAACTTCCTACACCTCCAAGAATCAAAGCTGCCCACACATAAAATGTTAAAACTGGTACAAAAGTTGATGCCTGAACAGTTCCGTAATTAAACACAAGAAATATTCCCGATAATCCTCCAATTGCAGCACCAAGCATAAAGCTTTGTAATTTCAACCAAACAGCATTTTTACCCAGAGCCCTAACTGCATCTTCATCTTCTCGGACAGCTCTTAGAGCCCTTCCCCAAGGTGATCTCTTAAGTCGAGATAAAATGAAAAGGACAATTACAATCGAAATCAAAGTTAATATGCTAACCCATACCTGCGCTGGTGGAATTCCGTTTGTTCTGCTGAATTCTGTAATTATTTCAGGTCTATGTATTTGTAAGGCATCTGAGAACAATATTATTCCATAAACACCGCCTGTTAAGTCTTCAAAATCTCTAACTAAAAGTCTAAAAATTTCAGCTGCAGCAATTGTGACAATAGCTAGATAATCTCCTCTAAGCCTTAAAGTAGGTAAGCCCAATAGCAGGCCTAACAAAGCTGAAGCTAACAAACCACAAATAATTGCTAAAGAAAGAGGTAAGCCTGTAGTAACCACATCTCCCTCTCTGCCTAAAGTGTGTGGAATTAATAAAACTGTAGTGTATGCACCTATTCCCATAAACGCTGCATGTCCAAAATTTAATAAACCTGTCCATCCAAAATGAACATTGATACCTATTGCTGCAAGCCCGTAAATACCAGCAAAGGTCATCAAATTAATTAAAATTCTTGGTCCTCCAGAATTATTAAATAAAAAAATAAAACTAGTAATTAAAATTACAAAAAAAAGAATATTTTGTAATTTTCTCACGATATTCGTTCCTTTTTCCCAAATATTCCCTGTGGCCGAACAAGTAAAATTGTAATCATGATTACTAAAGCTATAGCATTCTTAGCTTCAGTGTGGCCATCCATAAATTCAAGTCCGACACTTAGTTGCACTAAAATTCCTATTATAAAACCACCAAACATTGCACCAAATGAGGTGCCAATTCCGCCGAGAACAGTTCCTGCAAAAATTAAAAGCAATATAAGAAATCCCATATTCCATCTAACGTTATTTATAGCTCCTTGAATAATTCCAGTAAATCCCGCAAGCATGCTTGAAAAGATCCAGGTTACCAAAATAATAAAATCTGAATTTATTCCAGAGACATTTGCTAATTCAGTAGAGTCTCTAACTGCTCTCATTGCTTTACCTGTTTTTGTATAAGACAAAAATAGGCCGACTAAAACCATTACAGTAAAACTTAGAATTAAAACTTGTAAATTTCTTGGGGTAAGCTGTACTCCGTAATAATCAATTCTTTTTTGGAGGTCTAGCGGAAAAGATGAAGGTTTTGCTGAAGCAAAAAGTAAGTAAACGTGTCTTAAAAAAATTGAAAGTCCAATAGTTACAACAAGCACAGCAATATTACCGAAATTATTTTTTCTTAGTGGTTTAAATAAAAACAACTCAAGTAAACCACCAAAAATGCCACATAATATAATGCTCAAAATACTTGAAATTATAAAATTAAGTCCCAATGGTGAAAATCTATCTAAGTACAGCAAGCTTGAACTTGTTGGAGATGAAAAAAAGAGAGTAATTATTGCTCCAAAAGCAATTATTTCACCATGTGCAAAATTTACAATTCTAGTGACACCGTATAATAAAGATAGAGCAACGGAACCCAAAGCAATAATAACTCCAAGTAAAAAACCATTCCCAAGCTGTTCTAACAAAATTATTTCCTAGTCTTCATCAATAAACCTAACTTCAGACCCTTCCTCGACTGTCACTTTTAGTTTGTATAACTTGTCTGGTTGATTCAAATATCCTATTGTAGCACCAATCCATGTTGGTGGTACATTTACTTTTCCCACAACAACAATAGGTAATCCCTTTGAAACTCTTATATCAAAATTTCCATTAATTTTTAACTCTTTAATATCAAGATTTTTACCAAGAAAGATAGTTCCAGTTCCTGCAATTTTTGAGTCATTCAATTTGATATTATCGAGATAAAAGTCAGATTCAAAAGATAGAAGATCTAATTTCCAAATGTTTTTATCTCCAATACTGATATCCCACCCTGCAACTTTTAATAAGCTTGACGTTTGAATTTCCCCAAAGAGAATTGCTTTAGGTTCCCCAACTAATGTTTCAACTGCTTCTGGATAACCAATCTTTCCTGGTTTATCAATGACGTCAGCTGTATAACCAGCTTCATTAAAAGTAGTTAAATTTATACTTCCATCTGTATCAATGACCAGTAAATATTCTGAATCTTTGTTAAGTTCCCTATTTTCCAGATATGAAGGAAAACTATAAGTTGTTAGAAATTTTGCATCAAAAAACTGAGCGATTGGGAACAATAATAAAACTGCTAAAAGATATATTGATAGATAAAAATAAATCCTATTGGTAATTCTTTTGATGTTTAAATAAAAATATATAACTGCTGGAATAATAGTAAAAGGAAAAAAATCAATATAGTCATAGATTATAGAAGGTCTCAGATATCCAAAAAAATACAGGGCAAATTGAACAGCTACTATTGAAAATATAAAAATTTTAAAAGAATTTACATACTTAATCACTCAGAGCCGGAGAGGGGAGTCGAACCCCTGACCTGCCGATTACAAGTCGGCTGCTCTGGCCACTGAGCTACTCCGGCAAACAGTAAAATAATAGCAAAATCATTATTGAATCAGATACTTTTTTTAAAAAAATGGTTCATTGCAATCGCTGCAGCAACAGAGGCATTTAGAGATTCAACAGTGTTGTTCATATTTATTTTTACAATTAAATCTAATTTGTTTTGTATTTCCATACTTAAACCATTTTCTTCCGAACCAATAAATAGGGCAACTTTTTGATTATTTAAGTCGACATTCAATAAATCCTCTTTGGTATTCATTTCCATGCCAACAGTCCAATACTCAAGTGACTTTAGTTTCTTGATTAGAGAAAAGATAGAATTATAAAAAACAATATTTACATTTTCAAGACCACCTGAAGAAATTGCAAAAGTTCTCTCCGAAATATTTACTGACCTTTTTTTTGGAACGCAAACTATGTTAAAGTCAAATGCTGATGCGGTTCTGGTTATAGCACCAAAATTATTTGTATCTTGAATATGATCCAGTACAACAATGTTGCTAAGCGTTAATTGATTAAATGTTTTTTCATCATAGGTCTTTTTGGGAGTACAAAGCGCAACAACCGAATGCCTATTGTTATATGTCCAACTATCTTTTTTACTAATTTTTTCAATTATTAATCCTTTATTTTTTGCTTTCTCAATTAATAGCTCTAAACGATATGATGATGCCTTATCAGAGTCTAATAAGATAACTTTTTCTACTCGATCAGAATCAATAGCACTGTTTACTGAATTAATTCCTTCAACTATTTTCCCAATACCAGGCACTATCATCACCGTCCTTAATTAACAAGCCTATTTCTTTTAATTTATCTCTCATAACATCAGCTTGATTAAAATCCTTATCGCTTCTAAGTTTTTCTCTTTTCGAAAGAAATTCTTTCATAGCTTGTTCTAAATTGTCATAATTTATTTGAAATGTTTTGAAAAATTTGGAAAGTTCATCGTGATTTATCTTTACAATATTTTTCATATCAAAGTTAAAACCTAAGATTTCAAATATAAATTTGATAGTTTCTTTTAAATTTTTCTCATCATCTTCACTGAAATTGCTGTGATTGTTCATTTTTTCGAAGATTTCTCCTAAAAACTTCGGTGTATTTAAATCATCATTCATAGAATTGTTGAATGTTTCAATAACTGATAAATCTGAAGCATTAGCCTCAACACCACTTGTGAAATCCTGTATTCTTTTAAATGTTGTTTTTGACTCTTCTAATAAGCCTTCAGAAAACTCTTGTGGCTTTCGATAGTGTGATCTTAAAAAGAAAAATCTAATAACGTTTCCACCAAACTTATCTATATATTCATTTAAGAGTTTTATATTACCCTCAGATTTAGACATTTTTTGTCCAGAAAGGTTAATCATGCCATTATGTAACCAGTATTTTACAAATTCTTGATTTTCAAATGCAGCAGAAGATTGTGCTAGCTCATTTTCATGGTGGGGAAAAATTAAGTCATTACCCCCACAGTGAATATCAATTCCTGAATCGAATATTTTATTTATCATGGCGGAGCATTCAATGTGCCACCCAGGTCTACCATCCCCCCATGGTGAGCTCCATGAAGGTTCATATTCCTTTGAAATCTTCCATAGTGCAAAATCTTCTGTATTTTTCTTATCTGATTCTAGGTCAACTCTGGTACCAGAAATGACTTCATCTTTATTTCTACCCGATAATTTCAAATAATCTTTAAATTTAGCAACTTCAAAATACACTCCTGATGGTGTTGCATATGCATATCCGTTGTCAATTAGGACCACAATAAAATTTATTATATGATCTATAGTTTCAGTAGCCTTAGGTTCATTATCTGGTGGTAAGCAATTCAGGCTTGAATAGGCATCTTGAAATTGTTTTGTTACTCGATCTGCCAATTCCTCAGTAGTAATCCCTTCTTCTACTGCCCTTTCAATTATTTTGTCTTCAATATCAGTTATATTTCTAACAAAATTAACTTCATAGTTTAGATAAACTAGATATCTAATTAAAAAATCAAAAACTACAGCTGATCGTCCATGCCCAATGTGTGGTGGAGATTGTACTGTTGGGCCACAAAGATAAATTTTTACATTATCTGAATTTGGTTTAAACTCCTCAACTGTGTTGGAATATGTATTATGTAGCTTAAGCATCTTTCACCGAAACTAATGCAATACAAGCTGATGCTATACCATCTCCAATCACACCGAGGTTATCAAAAGACTTGCCCTTTACATTTATTAATTGTTTGTCAATCCTTAGTAAATCAGCAAGATTTGAGACAATAACATCAGATATTTTTGAAATGTTTATAACTTGTGAAAGAACAGTTATGTCAATATTGTTTATAACTACTTTGTCATACTCAATAATTTCTAAAACTTTATTTAACATTTCCACGCTCGATATATTTTTTGGCGTACTTTCATTAGATGGAAAATAAAAGCCTAGATCCTTTTTTGCTCTAGATCCAAGCAAAGCATCGCTTAGTGAATGTAGAATTATATCTCCATCCGAATGAGCTTCAAAACCAGGTCCTTTGACCGATATCCCTCCAAGAACTAATTTTTCATCATTAGAGTGTTTGTGTATATCAAACCCATTACCTACAAGCATTATGCCTCTTTTGATTTATATTTAAATTATAAACCGTCGTCAGGGTCTTCCTCTGGAAGATATTGGTTAATTTTTTCTACAGCTGCTTCTTCATCAATATTTAATGCACATGCTATTTCACTTGCTAAAGTTGTTGTTGCTTTTGCGAGCATTCTTTTAAGTGCAGGCGAGATGCCCTTATTAATTTGAGCGTGTGTAAGGTCTCTAACAACTTCGGCAACTTGTATAACATCTCCAGAAGTCATTTTTTCTGTCAAAACTTTGTACCATCTACTCCAATTAGTTCCTGCCTCTTCTGGTTTTTCTTTAAAAATAGGAAATACTTTTCTTGAAACTGCATTTTTTGAGATGACAGGTCTTATAACTTCATCAACATTTTCTACTGGCACCATTACTAGTAATCCATCTGTAAGGACTTCAATCTCAAAGTACTGTCTTCGTTTCGATTTTACTTCGCCATTTTCATCAAAAATTTCAACATTCTTGTTAACTTTTCTTACAACTTTTGCAGCGCCATGGTGGGGATGAACTACAAATTGGTTTGGTTTATATTTATCAGTAGTTTTTTTTGTTTTTGTTGCCATAGATGTCAACAATACTATATATTCAAAACTATTTAATGTCCATTTATATATGAAAAACCTATATTTTTAAGCAATGTATCAAAATAATCTCTTAATTGTTGTGCCCTACTTCTTCCAATGCCCTCAACTTCAAACAATTTTTCTGGTGAAGCGGTGAGTAATTTTGGTAATATTTTAAATTTTTGAATAATTTGATCATGTAAATTTTCAGGTAATCCAGGTAATCTTGCAAGAACCCTATATCCTTTTGATACTGAAATGTCATCAAGAGGAAGCTTGGACAACACGCTGCCAAGATAATCTATCGCATTCAATTCATCATATGACAATTTACTTATCTCATTAATAGCTTTAATAGTTGTTCTAAAATTCCTTGCAGGAAGATGATCTTTCAAAACTAGATTTAATGTATTTAGAACACCTGATTCTAAAGAATCTATCTGAATCATGATCAATCCTGCATCCTCACCAAGTTTTAGTGCTTCAGCTTTGACTTGGTTAGCAAGCCGACTAAGAAGTTCTCCTCTTTGAATGACTTCTAAAACTTCCTGGTTTGTTAATGTGTTTTCAATCTCAAGCTCTCCTAAATTTGTTACTGCATCGTCAAACCTTCTCCTCATCCTATCAACTGATTGCAAAGATTCATTGACTCTTCCGAGTATTGCTGATGACTCTTCCAACTCTATGATCTGAAGGTTTTCAAATACTTTAATTAAAGAGGTTTCTTCTGATACAGCTATCACAGTCAAACCAGTAGTAGCTGAGGTTCTTTCTGCAGTTCTATGCCTTGTTCCGGTTTGTGTAGTAGAAATTGAGTCACTTGGGTTTAAATGAACATTAGCTTTTAAAATTTTTGTAACGCTCTCATTTACAATAATAGCGCCATCCATTTTTGATAATTCTGAAAGCATCTCAGGTGAAAATTCACAATCATTTAAAGTTAGTCCTCCT
>Ga0255778_10003362_pt1 | contig 13389 bp, 5 predicted proteins | sample 071ome_31_FD_179976 | JGI IMG/M metagenome (GOLD analysis project Ga0255778, IMG submission 179976) | Coastal salt marsh microbial communities from the Groves Creek Marsh, Skidaway Island, Georgia - 071405CT metaG (version 2) | ecosystem: Environmental > Aquatic > Marine > Intertidal zone > Salt...
CGACGTCGACCATGTTGACGAGTCATGATCGGTCACATCAGGGACTCCATGAACGGGTTCCCCGACATACATGATTGATGGGTACGAAAGTCGCTCAATAGGGACCCGACCCGCGTGCGCGTCACTATGACGCGTCTGGGTCGAGACGTCGGACGACACCGGTTCACATTCTTTCACTCGGTGTCCGAACCGACGTCCGGTGTTCCAAGGAATGGACACGTGTGCGAATACGACGTTTGTGGTGCGCTCCGCGCGGTGGCGGCGGAGTCGACGTTCGACGCCGAGCGCGGTGGCCCAAAACGCGTCGCCGAAGAGCGGTCGCGATGGTAGACACACGGCGGCGACACCAACCGTAGTCGCCCGCGCGTCGCGTCCCGACTCGAATTCGCGCGCTCCACCTCCACCTACAAATTACAACACACTACAAATTACTACCTACTTTCTTCCCACCGAAGAACGCTTTCAGCAGACGTTTAAAGATGCGCGCGTCGATGCGAGCCGTGTCCGTCGTCAAAGAACTCGTCCATAACCGCTTATCCTCCATCGTCGTCTTCGCCTTCGGGAACGCGTCGTGTTCGTCGCCGAGCGCCAGTAAGAAGAGACGTTGGAACGCTTCAGTCCCGAGCGTACTCCAGACGAGGTGTAAACTCGCGGCGATGTCTGAAATCATCGACGGCGGCATCGCGCCGTTGCCCCCCTCCAAGATGGCGCGCATCAGCGCGACCGCGACGCCGCCTTCAACAAACATGACGCGCGCGAGCGCGTCGGCGAGCGCCTCGCCCGCGCCGTCTTCGTTCCATCGCGATCCGCGATTGTTACTCTCGCCCGAAATTTCAGCGGCGAGACGCCCGAGACCGCTATTCATCGACTTTGCTGAGACGTCGCGACCCGCGCGCGCGGCGCTCGCGAGATCGGCGCGCAGCATGGTGCTCGAGCACAACAAGTCTGTCGCAAAGCCGAGCGCCACGGATGCCGGTTCGTCGGAACACCCGCATAGTAGCGAACGCCGACTCGCCTCCGTCACCGTCACCAAGTGTGGAATGAGCGCTGGGCAACCGCTTCGAAGCGCCGCGCGCGCCAGCGCGAAGACGCCGCTCCAACTTTCTTGATCCTCCAGACACCCTGGAAGCGCGATGGCGACGACTTCGCTCACGATTCCGCCGGTTGATTCGAACGCACGTCCGCCCATCGTCACGCGGCACGTTTGATCGCCGAACATTTCCAAACTTATCGTCAACGTCTGCAAATAGCAAAAACCGAGAGCGGGGTTTCTCAAATACGCTTCCACGGACATCACCACTACGCGCTCCAACACTCCGTCTCGTCGCATGTGCTCGCTCAACTCGACGAGCGCTCGCAGCGCCCATCCGATTTTGAATCGCTCCTCGACAAACACCGGCTCGTTCGTGCACGACGCGCACTTTTCAACGACTACAACCGCGTGTTTCGCCAAACCGACAAGCGCGTCGCTCGGACGGCCGACGTGGGCGCACACGCGCCGCATCGCTCGAAGGACGATGTCCAAATCGACGAGCAGTTTGACGTAATCGTCCGTTCGACGAGCGTCGACGCACGAACTCAGAGCGGTGATGGCTTGTTGCGCGAGCATGACGCACGCGCTCTCCGCCTGATTCGTGTCGTCGCCGCACGCGACGTAAAAGGTTAAACTTCTCAACAAAATCGTCGACTCGTGCTCCTGACCCAAGCGCAACGACGTGGAAGGCGTCGGCCCACCGTGCGCGTGTAAACGCAACAAACGCGACGGCACGTCGGTGGCGTTAAGACGAACCGCGGCGTGTTCGGAGAGTTTCATCATCGCCACCGCCGCGCCGCGCGAGACGACAAAGTCGACGTGCGTCATGCCTTTGATCAAGACGTTGGCGACGGCGAGAAGCGATCCGTCTTCGAGCGCGGCGATCGCTTTCGACAAACCCGCTAAAACCCAACAGCTCGACTCTGCCACGTGCACGGGCACGCCATCGGTGACCAATAACAGGCAAAGCGTTTCAATCAACACGGTGAAGGAAGACTGGTTTGCGCCGCTCTGAAAAGACTTGGTGAGCGCGAGCAGCGCGTACAGTCTCGCGTGAATTCTCTTCCAACCCTTTTCCGTCGCGGCGTTCAACTCGGCGTGAAAATTCTCGTTGAAATCGGCGAGTATGTTTTCAATCGAAACGGTTGAAATCACGTCTCGAAGGCAATCCGCGAACTCTTCCTTTTGCTGATCGTCGTCTAAATCAGCTCTCGACTGCGTGCACACGTACGACACGACGGCTTGCATGCATCGCGCGGCGACGGGCCGGAGTGAGCTTGCGACCTCGTCCGGTACGAATGCCTTCGCAAGTTTACTCCAAGGCTCGAGCGCGGACGCCATGGACACTCCCGACGCGAGTAATTCAGAACAACTATCGAGCGCGATCAGCAAGACTTGCTCGTCGATGTCCACCGCGATGTTTGTCTTCAATCGTTGTTCTTTTCGCTGTTCCTTCCTTTGTTGTCTCTGAAGATGTTTAAACTCCGAGTGTTTGACGTACACGCGATCGCCCTCGGCGTTAGGCCCGGTGGCGAGCGGATTTTTCGTCGCGTCTTTCTGGTTGCGAAGCGCCTCGAGCGCGAGGCTTGAAAACACCTCCGAGAGCAACGTCTTGCTTTCGTCGGAGACACCACCCGGTCGCGCGATGGTTCGTCGTAGGCTTTCCATGCTCGTCGCGAGCGTTTCGCGAAGTTCGCCGCGCGTCGTCCAGACGCACTGGCGTAGCGCCCCCTTGACGGCGTTTGCGGCGCTCTGCTTGAGCGGCGACGGGTGGCCGTCGGCGCACGCGATGATTTGCAACGCGCCTCCGAGGACGACGCGCGGAAATTTTGCCGTCACGTCCGCGACGTCCGCCCACGCAGATAACGCGTCGAGAATGTACTTGTGGAGCATGACGTCGGCGCCGGCGTTCGCCGCGAGCCGTTCGAGCAAGTCCATGACGTCGCACGCCGACGCTCTGAGCGCGACCAAGACGTCGTGTCGACGCTGCGGATGCAACGACAAGTCTCGAGACGTCGCCTCTTCGGGAATAAACGCGAGAAACGTGCACAGACACAATAACTTGGCCTCGTTCGTCGTCGACGCGTCGTTTGAAAAGTATTCCACGACGTCTCGAACGACGGCGTCGACGTTCCACGAATTCATTTTGCACGCCAACGCGGCGAGCGACAACGACAGTTTCGTCAGCGTGCTTCGCATGTCGACCGCGTTCGCCTCGCACGAACGCATCGCAAACTTGGCGGTGAGTTTCAGCACGCGCGCGCGAAGATCCACCCAATCGTTCTCCGTAAACGCCGCGTGCGACGCCTGCGTTCGCGTCTCTTTGCACACGCACCGTCGAATCAGCGCGTGCAACGTCTGCGCGCAAAACACCCCCTCGATGGGCGTCGCGTCGTCTCGCTCCAACACGTGCAGCGTCATTCGCCACGAATCATCGCTTTTCACGAACGCACCGAGCGCGCGCTCCGCCTCCGCGTCGTGACTCGCATAAAATCGATCGATGCACTCGCGAAACGCTTCGAGACCGCGCGGCGACGACGACGACTCCATGACGACGACGCCGACGCGTCCCCCCTCCTCGCGCGCGCTCCGTTCACGAGAAGGACGACGACGCGCGCATGCGTCGACGAACGCCTCCGTGGTCCCGACGCGATGCGCGCGCGAGTGAATGCACGCGTCCCCACGCGTTCGCCCGCAGACGACGACGGCGCGGGCTCGACCACCGATCGAACGATTCATGCTCGCCGGTCTCGCGTTCTCGGACGCGAGGGAGACGAGGCGCGCGGTGAGGCGCGAGAAGAAGAGGCGGAAAAAGTCGAGCGAGTCGAGGCGACGCGACGACGAGGACGACGACCGGGGCGAATCCGAAGAATCCGAAGATGAGGGAAAAGATGCGCCCGCGACGACGACGACGACGACGACCGCGGCGGCGATCGAACGAGAAGATACAGAAGACGAACCCTCGGCGCAGCACGCGGACTTTTTCTCCGCCGCGCTCGCGTCCAAGTCGACGGACAGACGAGAAGACGGTCGAGGCGCCGCCGCGGAGCGAAAGAGACGGGAGGACGAGGCGCGCGTCGCGAAAATCGTCGCGTCGAGAGAATTGAATCCGGAGATGCGCGGTGGTGACGGCGGCGGTGCGACGAACGCGGTGGCGTCGACCTCTGCGCACGTCGTCGGCGACGGTGGCGCGAGTTGGCGATTAAAGGCGCTTCGACGCGCGCAAGAGAGAGCCGTCGCGGAGGGTCGACGCGTCGACGAAGTCGTGAGCGAACACTGGGGATCCGTCGGCGAGTTGGTGGCTGGAATCGGTGACGGCGCGGCGCATTCTAAGGCGCATTTACGCGCCCGTCGAGGGGGGAGACACGGCGGGGGTGGTGGTGCGGATTCTCGCATGCAGAAGCCAGACGACGGTTTCGGTCGACGACGGCGCGAGCGTCTCGACGACGAGGATAAGAAACTCATCGACGGCGCGTTGATGATGGGTGCGAACAAGTTCGCGTCGGATGGTTCGTTCATGTCCCAGTTCGAGGCGCGAGCCGAGCCGGTCGAGGACGTCTCTCTGACGTCGGCGCAGCCGTCGGACGTCGCTCGAGAACGCGACGCGCCGCCGACGTCGAGAGCCGTTCCAGAGGGAAGGAATCTCGCCGCCGGCGGTTCGACGAACATGTCGGCGGCCGCGGCGCTGAAGGCTCGACTTTTTGGTGGTAACAAGGCACCCGCGACGGCGGCAGGACCGACGGAGGCGCTCCCCATGGTGACGGCGGACGGCAGAGCCGCGCCTGGCGCGTTTGGACGAAACACCACAGTCAAGGGTGGAGTCAACGCGGCGCACGGCGACGTTCGTAAAGCGCCGAAGACGACGCAGCGATTCGACAACGGTGAACGCTCGCGTTACTACGCCGATGATAACGGCAAGTCTTTACAGGATCTCGTCGCTGAACAAAAGTATTCTGGAACCGAAGATTACGACGGCAACTTGGCTGATAACATCGCTCGGCACAAGCGCTATCGCGGTAAGGAACTCGACGTCGACGACGAGTACGATCACGACGGCGGCTTGGAAATGTACGAAAATCGCGAAAAGAAAATGTCCGGCGCGAAGCAGCAGGCGCGCGCGAAAGAAAAAGCCGTTCGCGATTTCAAGCGCATGCAAGCGCAGCAGAACAAATGCCCGTACTGCATGGACGCTCCGGACAAGCCGAAGCATTTACACGTGGCGTACGGAAACAGCGCGTACCTCATGCTCCCGCCGACTGGACGTCTTGTCCCCGGCCACTGCATCATCGCGCCCATCGCGCACACGCAGTCTTCCCGACAGGTTGACGAGGACGTGTGGGAAGAGATGCGCAACTTCAAAAAGTGTCTCGTGCGCATGTTCGCGCAGCAGGGCAAGGACTGTTGTTTCATCGAGACGGCGATGAAATTCGGTCACGGCGGTCGCCACGGAATCGTCGAATGCATCCCCATCCCTCAAGAAATCGCCGTCAACGCGCCCATGTATTTCAAAAAGGCGATCGATGAGGCGGAGAGCGAATGGAGCACGCACGACGCGAAAAAGTGTCTCTCGACCGCACCACCGAAGGGTTTAAGAGGCACCATTCCCGAAAAATTTCCGTACTTTCACGTCGAGTTCAACATGAGAGGTGGATTCGTGCACGTCATCGACGACGAGACAAAGTGGAAGTCCAACTTTGGTCGAAATATTCTGATTGGTTTGTTGGACTTGCCCGAACACTTGACCGACGCGAGACAACGAGCCCTGGCGCCTGCTTTGTTACGCGAAGAAATGGACGCCTTCTTGAAACTGTACGATCCGGTGGATTGGACTAAGCAACTCGAATAGCCCGATGGTGAGCGTACGTAGGTGCTGTATATTTTTTAAAATTCTATAGATGTCTAGTCGTTCGAGCCGAATTTGTTGGACACGTACTCCATCGCGCGTTGCTTGACGTGTTTAATGCGTTCATCGTCTCCTTCGGATCGCTCGAAATCCAAAAAGCGTTTGAAGAGGAACTTCATGCTCTTTGCGTTGAGATCGAGATGCGTCGCTCTCTCGAACAGCGCACGAATGCGTTGCGTATCGCCTTGTTTGATTTCTTGATCGATGTATACAGACCAGATGTCGGTTCGCCGCGGGTAATTGCGGAGTATGCTCTCAAACATCGTCCTCGCGCGCTCCGCGCCTGCGCTTCCGCCCTCTTTCATTTCAATCAGCGCGGTTTGCACCATCACTTTGATGTGCTTATGCTTCGGGAGGGATTGCGTCGCTCTGTCCAAAAGCTTACGTGTCAATTCAGAGTCACCCTTCAACACGGCGATGCGAATGTATGCCAACCACACCTTGCAAGAATAAGAGAATTTCTTCACCGCCTTCTTCAAAATCTCGTCGAGTTGTTTGTGCTGGTCGTTTCTCTCGTACATCGCGATGAGGGTGAGGTGCATGTGCTTGGCGTCGGCAATTTGCACCGCACGCGAAAAGAGCTTTTTCACCGCTTCTTCGGGTGTCGGCTTGCCATGCTTATTCTCGAGATTGAGATATGCAGTCCAGATGTTCATGCGCTCATCCTCCTCAGTCGCCGGGATGGCACCGATCGCTCTGTCGGCGACTTGTCTCGCATCATCGAACGCGCCGCAACTCACGTGAAACGCCATGTATTTGACCCAAAGGTACGATGATCGCGGCGACGCGACGAGAAGTTTTTCAAACTCCATGGCAGACTCGGGCGCCTGATTCTCATCCTTGAGCGCCTGCTCCTTGCGAAGAATTTCGAGCTCTCGTGCCTCCTTGAGACGTTTCTTTTCTCGTTTTGACAGCGTCATTCCGTCCTCCCTCGCATCCGCGTCGTCTTGCGCGTTTTTCGCGTCGGCACTTTGTTTTTCAGCGTCCCAATCGAAATCCAACTCTTTTCCAATCGGTTCTTCCTCGGAGTCTTCTCCTTCGGAATCAGAAGAATCGTCATCGTGTCCATCGTCATTTTTCTCGTCATCGTCATCATCGTCGTCGTCGTCGTCGTGGTCGTCGTCCTCGTCCTTGTCGTCGTCATCGTCGTCGTCGTCGTCGTCGTCGTCAGCATCCATGTCCTCAGACGATTCTGATTCTTCTCCACTATCTTCGCTGTTTTCCTCGCCGCCGTCGTCGTCCTCGTCGTCTTCAGCGTCATCGTCATCGTCGTCCGAATCCTCATCATCATCGCTTTCCTCGTCGTCCTCGTCGTCGTCATTCGCCATGAGAGGATCCATCTCCTTCGCCACATCCATGGCGTCATCCTCGTTGTCGTCGTCGTCGTCGTCGTCGTCGTCGTCGTCGAAAAGAGAGGCTTTGACGCCGAGAGATATTTTGTTCGTCGACGCGTCCACCTTGAGCACCTTGGTGCGAACTCTCTCTCCCGGTTGCACGTGCGCGGCCAAGTCGCCGGAGATGCGCGCATCCGCGAACATCGAGATGTGACAGAGACCCGAAAGTTTCGTTCCGTCAAGTCCGATGAAGACGCCGTAAGGTTGAACCCGGCGAACGGTGCCCATCAAAACGTCTCCCTCGCTCACTCCGGAAACGTCCGCGTTACCCTGCGCGGCGTCGTTTTCACGGAATGAAATTTCAACTCGTCCCTTTGCGGCATCTGCGCTCACGATGCGACCTTCGACCAACTTTCCGGGTGGAAATTCCTTAGCCGGGTCGGCGACGAACCCATCCGCAAGATTTGAGAGTTTGCACATGGCATCGACGCGACGCGAAAGGGAGATGAAACATCCCTTGTTCGACGTGGACTTGACGTACCCCTTGACGCGTTCGCCCGGAACGAGCGTCGATATGTCTTCAATCTCGGCATCCATCGTTTTTTTGCGCTTGTTTCCGAGTCGAGACTCGCGAAGAGATAAGTCAACCTCTCCATTCGATGACACGTGCAACACACGCACTTGAATCGCTTGACCGACGTCGTACGATGAGCACGGATCGTCTTTCAATTCATCCGCCATGTCCGTCAAGTGCACGCGACCGGCAGAGTGAGATCCGAGCTGCACCATCAAACCGACGTTTTTAGCGACTCGAGTGACGATGCCCTGCACCTTGGCGCCGACGCACACGCGAGACGAACCGGCGGCATCCGTGCGAAGACTTAAATCGATGCGCTTTTTGCTCGCCTTGACGCCGACGACCGTCGCGCGCACGCGAGCGCCGACGGAAAACCGAGAGTTGAGCGCTCGCTCGAGTTCCGCTACTTTGCTCGACGTCTCAATCGTCGGGATGAACGCCGTGACGCCCGGGGCGACGGTGACTTTTAATCCGTCGTGCGCGACGGCGACGACGTACGCGTCGATTTCGTCCCCGATGGACACGTGATCCAGACTGAACGCCTCTCGTCGACGCATGGACAAGTCTAATAATCCTCCACGATCACCCGCGAGACCGAGCACGGTGGCTTCAACCTTTGAACCCACGGATAGGGATTCGAGCGGGGCGTCTTCGTCGGGACTAAACTCGCTAATGTAAAGACGACCGCGAGCGTTGTTCGGAAGCGCGACCAACGCTTGAAGAGGTTGTACCTCTGACACGACGCCGTTCACCACCGTGCCGGCCGCTATTCGTCCGCCAGATTTGGTGGACGTCGTCACGGGCACCGTCAACAAAAGCCGTCCGCCGTCCCCGGCGGGAAGTTGCGCGACGACAGCCTTGACGCGCTGCGTCGGCTGGAAACGCTCGGATGGATCCTCGTAGGCGAGATTAAAGTGGTTCACGGGCGCGAAACCAATCAGACCGTGATGGTTCGGAAGGGACAAGGCGACGTATTCAGCCTTGATGAGTTCGACGTCCGCGTCGACGCGATCGCCAACCTTGAGCTTTTTCAGACTCTTCGTTGATGACGTCTTGTTTCGCTTGAAGGCGTCCAAGCCCGAACGCATGCCGATGTCTACGACGCCCTCTCTTCTGCTCACGTCTAAGACGTATCCACTCACCTCAGCGCCGGATTCAACGTTCGCGTCGTCGGGGAGCTGATGAGGCGTGACGAGACCGACGACATTCGAGTCAAACGGAATGTCCACGAGCACTCCGTAGTCCTTCGTCTCGTTAACGGACACGTCCAACCAAGAACCGGGTTTGAGCTTTCCAGCAGTCTCCGGGGAGATGCCCACGCCTTCGGTGTCCACGTCTCGCTCGTCTAAGAAGTCCAAATCGTTGAAAAACGAACGAATCAACGGTGCGTCGCTCAGCGGAGATGACGTCGCCGACAATTTGAGGGAGAGCGACAATCGAGGCGTCGGAGACGACGTGTCCACGGAGAGCACCAACGCGTTCACCGTCTTGCCGACCGGGTACGCGTCGTGTATGTCGACGGCGGCGCCATCCGTCAGCTGCGAAGGCGGCGCTAGACCGGTGAGCCTATCCAAAAATCGAACAAAGACGCCGGCCGAGTTGGCCGACGCCACGTATCCCGGGAAGACGGATCCCGGTGTCGCCGATTCCGCAGTCGAAGGAATCTTTGACTGTCGCGCGCTTTCGACGAGAGAGATTTTACGCGACATGACGGCTCGAGTCGGTTTACTCTCGAGAACCACGAGCGGACCGATCTCGTCCCCTGGATTGAGCACGGCGCTCAAGCCTTGCGCCGTCAACGGATGATCCGACAAGTGCGCGAGAGACACGACTCCGGGCGCGTTGCCCTTTTCAGTCTTAAACACCACCTCGACGTTGCCCGAGTTCGCGACAACGTGCATGACGACCGCTTTTTCCACGATGGTTCCCGGAATCACGTCCAAAGCCGACGCCGTGACGGCCACCGACGCGCTGGCACCGTCGACGGCGTCGGACGCGAGCGACAGTCGTAAACGACCGGTTCCGTCCACGGACACCACGGTGACGCGCACAACCTGGCCGACGCCGAACGCGTCCGTCGGTTTTTGATCTCTGAGTAAACCTAAATCGCTCGTCCCGGCCAATCCTTTTAAATCTCCGTACAAGGAGACAAAGACGCCGTATTCGTTGACGCCCGTCACGACGCCGTGCGTCACCGATCCCGGAATGGCGTCTTCGACGGTGGCGATGACGGCGAGGTCAGACTTGATGAGCGTTCTCTTGTGAGACACCGTCGCGCGACGGCTATTTCTGTCGACGTTGAGCACTCTAAACTTTAATTTCGCCCCGGGAACCACCTTGGACGACGTCGTTCGACCGACGATGTCCGAGACGTGCAAGGGAGGACAGAGCGCCTTGATACCCTCGGCGAGCTTGACGATGGCGCCGTAGTGCTCGACGGCGACCACTTCACCGTTGACGAGCATGCCCGGAATGAGTTCATCGAGAGAAAAGAAGGGTTGCGCCATGACGGAGGATTTGAGACTCACGCTCACTACTCCGTCCAACAGACGATGACCGATGACGCGCACGTTGACGGTTCTCCCAACCTTGAATTTCTTCTCAACCTTGTCCACGCGCTCATCCGACAGCTGCGAGACGTGCGCGTAACCCACGACGTCGCGATCGCCGTCCGGGATGTTGAGCGATACGCCTTGTCCCGCGTCCACTCTTTCGATTTTAGCCGTCTGAAACGTCTTTCCGAGCTTGGGCAGCTCAACGGCAGAGTGTTCGAGAAGATGAGGTAAAAGCGTCAAGCAGATGCGCTTCGCCGCGGAATCGACAAAAATGATTCGTGCGCGCATGCGTTGACCGACTTTAAACGCCGGGGACACGCCTGTCGGGGCGTTGACGTGAAAGCAATCCACCGTACCGGAAAAGTACGTCATAAAGGAAACCGACAACCCGTCGGATAGGATTTGCTTCACTCTTGAATTCACGAGCATGCCCGGAAGCAGCGTCGACACGTTCATCGCCGAGGTTTCGTGCGCCACCGTGCTCGAGATTCGTTTCTGGTCGCTCGTGACGGTGAAGTATCCCTTGTTACCTTTGGGCGCCGACGCGATGACGACGTCAAGAATTTTCCCTTTGCGCACATTGACGTCGCTCGCGACGTTCTTCTTCGGCAAGAATCCGCTCGTGCCCTCTATGCCAAAGCTCAGGATGTATCCGTGATCTTCGACGCTCTGCACGACCGCGGGCGCGACCGATCCCTCGGTGAGACTATCCGCGCGAATGCCCGCGCACACGCGCTCCAAGCGGAGAGACAATTCGATGCGCTTACCACCCGTCTTCCCCTTCTCCAGGCTCAACACCGCGCATCTGAGCACGTCGCCGGGCGCGTAGAGCGACTCTATGCTCACGGAATCGTCCTCATCCTCATCCTCGTCGTCGCTATGCTCGGCGTCGTCCGAAGACTCGGACTCGGAGTCGGACGCCGCCTCGCTGCCGCCGCTCGATTTTCGCCTTCCGAACGCATCGCTCACCTCATCGCGCGCCACCGTGCCGCGCAAACCATCCGGAAGACTCATCACTAATCCTCGCGGCGTCACCTCGGAAACGACGCCCAAAATCTTTGCCCCGGGTCGCAGCGACTTGTACTTCAGCGTCTCGACAAACTTGGCCCCTCCGACCGATGCGCGCGTGCTCGCCCCCTTGGCCGCGCGCGCGATCGCCGCGAACGGATCATCGCCGTCATCATCGTCGTCATCACCGCCTCCCGACCCCCCTCGTCGTCGCGTGCGTCGCGCGCGGTCGTCGTTCTCATCATCGCTCGCTCCGCCGCCGCCGCCGCCGCGAGGAAACGCATCCTCGTCGCCGCCTCGCGGGAACGCGTCCGCGTCGACGTCGTCGTCATCGACGTCACGACCGACCGCGCGTGCGTCATCGCCGTCGTCGTCGCCGCGCGATCTCGATCCGCGCGCGCGCGCGCCCATCGCGCCGTCGAGTGTCGCGCCGTCGTCTCGCGCGCGCAGCTCAAGTTTGGAGAAAAAGTGAAAAGCACACCGTCTGACTGTTTACACATAGGAGGAAGGAAGAGAATGACACGTCCCTCTGTACGCTCTCTTCGCGCGCCGCGCGCTTTCCATCTAAAACGGCACGAATTTACGAGCGATGTCGACGAGTACTTTCGGCACGAGCGGACGCTCGTCGACGAAGGATGGGAGTTTTCGACCGAAGATGGAGTCGGTGATGTCGTCGAGGAGGACGTCGCGGCCGAGAATCGGGTCGGTGACGAAGGGATCGGTATGCGTCTTGTCCGGATAGTAGCGCTCGTCGACGGAGACGCCGATGGAGCGCAACGCGCGCGCGAACATTCTCGATTGTTCGGGAGGCGCCGACGTGTCAGCCTCGCCGTGACAGAGCATGACGGGTGGAATGATGCGCACGTTTTCTCGCACGTCGCGTTCGCGCGTGATGGACACGGGCGACGCGCGAGGGAGAGCCTCGGCGGCGCGCGCGCCGGTGAAACCAGCCTCCATGATTGACCAAAAGACGTTCTTGTACAGACCCTGCCGATGGACGTGCTCGATGAGCGCGGCGTCGTCCGGCGCGTACACGCCGGATATGCCTATAAATCTCGAAACGGCGGCGGGCGACCACGCGTTCGGCACCGCTCGCTGATCTCGTCGTTCCGCTCTCGCCACCCACTCAATCTGTCTAAGTAGACACGTCGCCGCGATGTGCGCGCCCGCGGATTGACCCACGACGACGACTCGCCGTTTATCGCCGCCGAGCGCGTCCAACCGCTCGAGCACCCATCCCACGCCCTTCCCGACGTCTGCGATCATATCCCCCACCGTCCCCTGCGGAAAATTTCTATAATCTAAAGACGCCACGATGACGCCTCGTCTCGCCAAACGTTGCGCCAAGAGCGCGCCCCACGCCTTGTATCCGATGATCCACATCCCGCCGGTGACGAAAATCACCACCGGTCGTCTCTCGTCGTCGTCTGCGTCTGCGGCGGAGTCATCCTCGTCGCGCGCACCGCTCATCGACGCCTCACCGCGACCGCGACCACCATCGTCGTCGTCGTCGCGTCTCCCCTCGCCCCCGGCACCCGCGGTGACGCGTCGTCGTCGCGCTCGTCTCGCCGCGCTCGCCCCGGGCGGAAAATATAAATCTAAAAAGTTTCTCCCGCACCCGCCGTAACACACCCCTCGCGCGCCGTCCTCGTCCGTCGCGTACGTCCACGCGACGCGTAAAAACGCCGGCGATAACACGATCGAGTACACGACCAATCCCGCGAGCTTGAAGACCCAGGACACGGTGGAGTAGCGCGCCAACCGAATCGTCAATCGCGCGACCGTCACCAATCGTCTCGCGGACGCGCGCGGCCGTCTCGCCAAAGAGGCGAGGACGAGGACGAGGACCGCCGCGGAGAGACGACGCGGCATGTCGCGACGTCGCTCTTCGCGTCGTTCAGACGACGATGACGACGACGGTGTGCGCGTGAGTCAAAGATTGACGACGAAGAGACGACGCGCAAAAGGTCACGTCATAC
>Ga0255778_10003378_pt1 | contig 13356 bp, 13 predicted proteins | sample 071ome_31_FD_179976 | JGI IMG/M metagenome (GOLD analysis project Ga0255778, IMG submission 179976) | Coastal salt marsh microbial communities from the Groves Creek Marsh, Skidaway Island, Georgia - 071405CT metaG (version 2) | ecosystem: Environmental > Aquatic > Marine > Intertidal zone >...
AACCAGTAATTGATGATCGGGCCTTAGAAGTGGCTCTGCCCCAAGAGCTTCTCGGTACCAAGCGGCCCAACGACCTTTTCGTCATTAATAAAATCGATCGACTGGAGGTCTCAGAACAGACGGCTATGAGGGAAGGCCTGAAGAGTCGAACAGACGTAGCCATGACATCGCTCACTGAGGGTTCTGGTCTAGAGGTGCTAGAGGCGTTAATTGCTGACCGAGCTGAGGCGCTTACCAAGAGTGAATCTACTTTCTCCGCCAGAGAACGACATGTGGAGGCGCTCCAGGCTGCGCAATTAGCGTTAGCTGACGCCCAGAGAGGGTTGGAGGAAGATCAACCGGGCGAGCTCGTTGCCGAAGATTTACGCCGTGTCCAAGACGCGCTCGGGGAGATAACCGGGCGCATCTCGAGCGATGCATTGCTCGGGCGAATCTTTTCCAGTTTTTGCATTGGCAAATAGAGCATCCGGGCCAGGGTGAGTCAGATTGATTCTGGTGTATTGGACGCTAAACTGGCGTGCCTACGGAAGGGTCGCGCCTAGAGGCTGTCAACAGTGAGCCTTTGTCGTCGCGCCCCGACACGGGAAAGGACCTTCGCACCCCATCTATCTATCGTGGTGTTGCAGGGCGGGTCCCGGTGAATTGAGCTTCATAAAGCGGATAGGGTCATCGCTGAACAGCGGGCGATTAATGGATTGCCAGAGACCAAGAGAGTGTCACAGCTCCATCAAGGTTAGATTGTTTGGGCGCTTGAGGATTTTGTGAAAAGAGTAGCGATAAGCAGAGCCAAGCGAGAGGAATGAGCACGACGTGAAAGATTTTGATGTCATTGTAGTAGGAGGAGGTCACGCCGGCAGTGAAGCAGCGGCGGCCTCAGCCCGTGCCGGTGCGAGAACGCTTTTGGTCACACAAAATATCGAAACGCTGGGCCAAATGTCGTGCAACCCCGCCATCGGCGGCATAGGAAAAAGCCACCTTGTCAGGGAAATTGATGCCATGGGCGGCCTTATGGCGGAAGCTGCTGATGACGCTGGGATTCACTTCAGAGTATTGAATGCCCGTAAGGGACCGGCTGTCCGAGCAACTCGAGCCCAAGCGGATCGCCAGCTTTATAGACAATCGATTCGCAGACGACTTGAAGCAGAGCCCAATCTCCTGATCTTCCAACAATCCGTCGATGATCTGATTGTTGATAGTGGGCGCGTAACGGGTGTAGTCACGTCCATGCAGCAGCGAATTCACGCGCGATCGGTGGTGCTCACCGTGGGCACCTTTCTTGGAGGGGTGATTCATGTTGGGCTCGATAAGCAAAGCGGTGGTCGGGCTGGTGATCCCGCCTCTGTTCGCTTAGCAGAACGATTGAGAGCGCTTGATCTTGGAGTAGGCCGCTTAAAAACAGGCACGCCACCGCGAATCGATGCGCGTTCCGTCGATTTCAGCCAGCTTGAGGTACAGCCGGGCGACCAGCCCACCCCCAATTTATCTTTTTGGACCCTGGCGGGAGCGCATCCAGAGCAGGTGGTCTGTCACATTGCTCATACCACCGAGGAAACTCACGACATTATTCGTAATGGTCTAGACCGATCGCCACTTTATAGCGGGGAGATCGACGGTGTTGGTCCACGGTACTGTCCGTCCATTGAAGACAAAATCGTTAGATTTGCGGATAAAGCCTCTCATCAAATTTTCGTGGAACCCGAGGGACTTAACTCAAATGAGCTCTACCCAAATGGGATATCAACGAGCCTGCCTTTTGACGTTCAAGCTGCGCTTGTTGCAAGTATTCCTGGATTTGAAAACGCGCACATCACCAGGCCTGGCTACGCCATTGAGTACGACTATTTTGACCCAAGATCATTGAAAGACTCGCTAGAGACTCGAGCGATCGACGGCCTTTACTTCGCAGGTCAAATCAATGGTACAACCGGGTACGAGGAGGCAGGTGCGCAAGGGTTGTTAGCCGGCCTCAATGCAGCGCTAAGCGCTAGGGACGAAGCACCCTTTACGCCGCAGCGAAACGAGGCCTACCTCGGGGTATTAGTGGATGACCTAATCACTCTGGGCACCCTCGAGCCTTACAGGATGTTCACCAGCCGCGCCGAATATCGACTGATTCTCAGGCAGGACAATGCGGACGTTAGGTTGTCGGAATTGGCCAGAGGCTACGGTTTGCTATCTGATGAGAAGTACAGTCGGTACTGCGATAAACAAGAAGCGGTAGCGAAACTTAGAAGCGACGCCGCAAGTCGCTCATTGACGAGTGAGGAGGTCGGTGCTGACCAGTTATCAGGTGAAGTGTTGGCACAAAAAGCAAAGATTGCTGAGCTCACGAGGAGGCCAAAGGTCAAACTTGCCGATTTGCTCGATGCCGCAGGGATCTCGGCAACCGATGATGTCATCGAGCAAGTTGAGATTGAATTGAAATATCAGGGCTATATTGATCGGCAGCAGGCAGAGGTCGAGAAACTAAAGAGCCAACAAGCGCTGGAAATTCCAGCGGCTATCGATTTTGACGACATCAGAGGGCTCTCGAACGAAGTCAAACAAAAGCTGAATACTGTCAGGCCTCAAAATATTGGTCAGGCGAGCCGGATTTCTGGGGTGACGCCTGCTGCAGTATCTCTACTATTGGTGCATCTCAAGCGCAGAGGATTCAATCGCATCGCTTCGGGGCAAGAGTGACGGCGTCGCTGCTACTTCATCAGGGGCTGCTTTCGCTGAGCCAGCAGCATCCAGGCGCCGATTACCTGGCGACCGAAATGCGGCTTACTCAGTACTTGGACTTGCTCAATCGCTGGAACGGGAAATTTAATCTTACGGCCATCAAAGACGCGAAAGAACAAGTTAGTAAGCACTTACTAGACTCGCTCGCCGTCGCAGCGTTTATAGAAGATACAGAGTTATTGGATGTAGGCACGGGTGCTGGACTCCCCGGGATACCTTTGGCTGTCCTATTCCCTAACCTCAACGTGCTACTGTTAGACAGTAATAGTAAGAAGACCCGGTTTCTAACGGAAGTGAAAGCTCAACTGAAGCTCGATAATGTGCAAGTGTTGCATGCAAGGGTGGAAGCATTCCGGGACCGGCGTTTCGAGCAAGTAATCTGTAGGGCATTTAGCCCGTTACCAGAGTTGCTCCCCAAGGTTGCTCACCTCATCGAGCAGCAGGGACGGCTCCTTGCGATGCTGGGTCAATCGCCTGAGCATGCTGAGCCAGATCAATTAGGGGCGAGTACCTATGAAATCCATTCGCTTAATGTGCCCCAGCTCGAGGAATCGCGGCATTTGATGGTGGCATCGCTGAATTAAGGGGTCACCCCTTCAACAAGGAAAAAGAACAAGGAAAGATCGGACGATAAAAGATTGAGTGGGCTAAAGTGCGACGCCAACAACATCAAAAGTATCGAAAAGGCCAGGAAGAATAGAGATCTAACATGCATGTTTTTGCAGTAGTCAATCAGAAAGGAGGCGTTGGCAAGACCACCACCAGCGTTAATCTCGCTGCGAGCCTGGCGGCGATGCATCGTAGGGTGCTGCTAATTGACTTAGATGCACAGGGGAACGCGACCATGGGGGTTGGTGTCGATAAGCACACCCTCGAACGAAGTATTTACGATGTGTTCATTGACGATCTGCCCGCTCGAAGTGTGATAACGGAAACATCGGTGGCTGGACTTTCCCTGATTGGTGCTAATAGCGACCTTACGGGCTTAGAGCTTACATTGAGTGAGAGGTCTGATAGAGAAACACGACTTCGAGAGGCGCTTACGGTGCTGCAACACGAGTTCGATGTCGTGTTGGTTGATTGTCCGCCGGCTTTGAATCTTTTGACGCTGAATGCATTAGTAGCAGCGACCGGACTATTGATCCCGATGCAGTGTGAATATTACGCGTTGGAAGGGCTGACTGCGCTACTTGAAACGCAATCTAGAATAAAAGAACACCTCAATCCGAAACTCGAGATCATCGGCATCTTGCGAACCATGGTCGACATGCGCAATAGCTTGACCAAAGATGTCACGGCGCAGCTGCATGAGTATTTTGGTGATCAGGTGTTTAGAACCATGATTCCTCGCAATGTACGATTGGCCGAGGCACCCAGCCATGGATTGCCGGCGCTCCTCTACGATGCGCAATCGGTTGGTGCCAAAACCTACTTGGCGTTAGCAGGTGAATTGATTGGTCGATTGTCACAGGCTAAGCCGGCTAGCGAGCCTGGCGACGCGAACGTCTCCCGCGAGGAGCGGTCCATGACGTCACACAACCTGATGAATGAAGGATAGGTAGTCACATGTCTGGAAAGAAAAGAGGATTAGGCAGAGGGCTGGACGCGTTGTTAGGAGGGCCAAAACAGGTCGCCGAGCCGGAGAGATCGCCTTCAAGCACAGAGGATGTGGTAGCCGATGGGGTCCTGCGGCAAATCCCGGTTGACCAAATCGCGCGCGGACAATATCAGCCAAGACGGCACTTTGATGAAGAAGCGCTAGCCGAACTGACGGACTCGATTCGTCAGCACGGGGTGATGCAGCCGGTCGTAGTCACACAACAAAGCCAGAATCGCTTTGAATTGATCGCTGGTGAACGCAGGTGGCGAGCCAGTCAGGCCGCAGGCCTTGATACTATTCCCGCATTAATTAAATCAGTGTCACCAGATCGTCAGCTAGCGATGGCACTCATAGAGAACATCCAAAGGGAAAATCTTAATCCCATGGAAGAGGCCTATGCGCTCACGCGGCTGATCGAAGAGTTTTCCTTAACCCACCAGGCGGTAGCCGACTCGGTGGGTAAGAGCCGCACGGCAGTGACCAATGCGACTCGCTTGGCCAGGCTTGCTCCTGATGCAGCGACGCTCGTTGCAGAGGGTGCGCTCGACATGGGTCACGGCCGTGCGCTTTTGTCGCTGCCGGTCGAGCAACAAGGTGCTGCAGGCCGTCTGTTCGTAGCAAAAAACATGAGCGTGCGTCAGGCGGAAGCCTGGGTGAAGAAGACGCTAGTAGGACCAGCACAGCCTGGGAAGGATTCGGCAGTAAACCCAGATGTTGCTCGACTAGAGCAAGATCTGTCGGCGCATTTAGGCCAGTCTGTCTCTATCAAGCAGAGCGGAAAGAGCAAAGGTGCTTTGTCCATCAAATACAACAGCTTAGAAGAGCTTGATGGTGTCTTAGAACGAATGGGCTTTGAGGCCAATCGTTGACGGAGAGCATGTCGTTCGCTTCCCTTAAAAAACCGGTCAAGTCGAGCGATCATTGGTTGAAGGTGGGCTGTAGATTTCTTATACTCCGCCCCGCTCCAAACCGGGTGAACGGTTGGGTTCGCCACAACACCTTGTTCAAAGCAGAACGACATGCGTACTAGCAGAAGCCAGCACGTGCTGGTGGAGGGCTCAGTGATTGCCTTTGGCGCGGTCCTGGGATTGCTCTGGGGGTTGGAACAGGCGATAGCTTGGGTGTTGGGCGGGTTGATATTGCTCGGGGCCTTGACCGCTCAACGAGCTTGGTCGGAAAGAAAACCTGATCGAGTGGGCCAGAGCGTGATTGCCAAGTGGCTTGTGATAGCACTGGGGTTTTCTGTCGTATTTAGCGGGTGGAATGCAGTCCCGCTAGCGCTTTTGATTTTAGGCGCGCTCGCAGTCAACTTAGCGGGCCCGATTAGCGCAGTGATTGTCGCTATGAATAGGCGGAGATATTGACCGACTCCAGTTGCAGGGCCTGCAATGAGAGAGAAGTTAGCTATAGGGATAACGGCGGCTAGGGGTGTCGAGACCCGCGCCCTGGGAAGTAAAGCGAGCGGAGGGATTCCAGCTCGGTTATAGCGAAATAATAGGGATGAAGGGCTGGTCGCGCTTCAGACGGCCGGCAACAAACAGTAAAAGCAATCGGCGATAGTAAGCGGCGATGCTAAGCGACGAAAACAGTAAGACGCAGTAGCATTTTGCATCAAGAGGCAGGCGGATATGGCAAGTGAAGGGCCACTCACTTCAGAAGCTTACATTGAGCACCATTTAACCAATTTGACTTATGGCCAAAAGCCAGATGGCTCATGGGGAATTGCGCAGTCCCAAGAAGAGATCTCCCAAATGGGTTTTTGGGCGATCAACCTCGACACCATGTTTTGGTCGGTTGTGCTCGGCTGTCTGTTCTTGTTTCTCTTTACTGTGGCTGCGAGACGAGCAACGACTGACGCGCCAGGAACCCTACAAAATCTTTGCGAAATGGCGGTAGAGTTCGTTGAGACTAATATCGCGCAGGTCTTTGGCACGAGACCGAACCCTTTGATTGGCCCACTGTCGTTGACTATTTTGGTGTGGGTCTTCCTGATGAACTTTATGGACCTTATCCCAGTTGACCTCATCCCTCATTTGGCGCTGGTCCTAGGGATTCCGTTTTTTAAAATTGTTCCAACAACTGATCCCAACGCAACGCTTGGCATGTCCATTGCCGTGTTTTTCTTGGTGCTCTATTACAACTTTAAGATCAAAGGCCCGATTGAATTTGGCAAAGGATTGGTGACTCATCCAATCCCACATTGGTCAATGTATTGGTTTAACCTCATTCTTGAAACCGTCGACATGCTGGCGAAGCCGCTGTCTCACGGTCTGAGATTGTTCGGCAATTTATACGCCGGCGAGATGATCTTTATTTTGATTGCGTTGCTTTACTCATCCGGAGCGTTGCTAGGAGTGATGGGTGGCGGTATGCAATTTGTTTGGGCGGTATTCCATATCTTGGTCATCGCGCTTCAAGCTTTTGTCTTCATGATTCTAACCATCGTGTACCTGACCCAGGCGCATGACGTTGGGGAACATTAACACTCGTTGTAAACAGTAGGAGAAAGCAATGGAATTAATCCTGGTTGCTGGCGGTATTTTGATGGGGCTATCTGCGATTGGTAGTGGTGTAGGGATCGGTATGTTGGGCGGAAAGTACCTTGAAGGTGTAGCACGCCAACCTGAACTCCAGCCTATGCTCCTGACCCAGTTGTTCATCGTATTGGCGCTAGTTGACGCGGTGCCCATCATCGGTGTCGGTATTTCGCTCTATATGATTTTCGCTCTATAAGCGACGCGACTTTCTGAGCCACAAAACCATAGAGGTGATCTGTGAGTATTAATTTGACCATGATCGCGCAGTCTTTGGCCTTCGCCATCTTTGTGCTGTTCTGCATGAGATATGTTTGGCCACCGTTGACTGGTGCGATGCGAGCGCGGCAAAAGAGTATTTCGGACGGCCTAGAAAATGCCGCACGCGCGGAGCAGCAGCTGCAAGAGGCGAGCGAGTCTGTCGCTAGCGAGCTAGAGGCTGCAAAACAGGAAGCAAGTGCTTTGGTTTCACAAGCACACACCCGCGCCAATCAAATCATTGACGAGGCAAAAGCCCAAGCCAAGATCGAGGCGGATCGCATCGTTCAAGGTGCTCAAGATGCGATTGACCAAGAGGTTAATCAGGCCCGAGAAGCGCTCCGAGAACGGGTGAGCGAACTGGCCGTCCAGGGCGCCGAGCAAATTCTGAAAACCTCAGTCGATCGTAGTGCTCACGAAGCCATGCTTCAAAAGCTAGCGAACGAGCTGTAAGCGAGGCGTCAATGGCAGAAGCTGAATTAGCAACCATTGCTCGGCCTTACGCGCGAGCCGCGTTTTCCGTCGCACTAGAGCAAGATGCACTGACAGACTGGTCAACCATGTTGGCGCTCCTTGCGGGAGCCGCTAAGGACGGGGGCGTTGCAACGCATTTAGATGATCCAAAGCTTTCGGGACACGAATCGGCAGCGTTTTTAGTCTCCATGTTTGCTGACGAGCTGTCAGATTCAGTGAAGAACTTTCTCGACGTCCTGTCGAGTAACGGCCGGCTTATGCTGATCCCGACGATCGCCGAGCAATACGAGTCACTCAAGGCGCAGCATGAAAAGACGATGCGGGTGACACTCTCGAGCGCGTTCGAAGTGTCGGCATCTGAACAGGCGCTGATCGAAGGCGCACTGCGCAATCGTTTGCAACGAGACATTGAAGTAGAAACCACCATCGACAGCGAGTTGCTGGGCGGAGTCGTGATCCGCACAGAAGACACGGTGATTGATGACTCGGTCCGAGGAAAGCTCAACAAACTAGCAGGCATTCTTCGGTAAGAACAACCTTTGAGGGGTAAACCATGCAACAACTCAACCCATCCGAAATTAGCGACATTATCAAGGAGCGGATTGCCCGCTTAGACGTTGCTTCGGAAGCTCGCAACGAGGGCACCATTGTCAGCGTTTCAGACGGTATTGTTCGAATTCACGGTCTGGCTGATGTTCAAAACGGTGAAATGATCGAGTTTCCCGGTAACTTGTTTGGCTTCGCGCTGAATTTGGAGCGAGATTCGGTCGGTGCGGTGGTGCTGGGTGATTACAAAGGGCTGCGAGAAGGCCAAACGGCTCGGTGCACCGGACGAATTTTGGAAGTGCCCACTGGCCCAGAGCTCCTCGGCCGAGTGGTTGACGCGCTTGGCAACCCTATCGATGGGAAAGGGCCAATTAACGCTAGCGCGTCTTCGCCGGTAGAGAAAGTGGCGCCTGGTGTAATCGCGAGGCAGCACGTTGATCAACCTGTTCAGACCGGCCTTAAATGTATCGATTCTATGATCCCTGTAGGTCGTGGTCAGCGCGAGCTGATTATTGGTGACCGTCAGACAGGAAAAACCGCGATTGCGATCGACACGATTATCAACCAGCAAGCCTCTGGCATTAAGTGCGTCTACGTAGCAATTGGCCAGAAGTTCTCATCGATTGCCAATGTGGTGCGAACCCTTGAAGAATACGGCGCGATGGAAAACACCATTGTTGTAGCCGCTGGCGCCTCTGACCCAGCACCTATGCAATACATCGCCGCTTATTCAGGGTGTGCAATGGGCGAGTACTTTAGGGATCGGGGCGAAGATGCGTTGATCATCTACGACGACTTAACGAAGCAGGCGTGGGCTTACCGTCAGATTTCACTGTTGCTTCGCCGTCCCCCAGGCCGAGAGGCGTATCCAGGGGACGTCTTCTACTTGCACTCGCGGCTACTTGAGCGAGCTGCCCGGGTGAACGCCGAGTACGTTGAACAGCAAACCAATGGCGAAGTGAAAGGCCAGACAGGATCGCTGACAGCACTCCCTATTATTGAAACCCAGGCGGGTGACGTATCCGCATTCGTTCCAACTAACGTGATTTCCATCACAGACGGTCAGATCTTTCTTGAAAGCGACAAGTTCAATTCCGGTGAGCGCCCTGCGATGAACCCAGGTATTTCGGTATCTAGGGTGGGCGGCGACGCCCAGGTGAAGTTCATGTCAAAGATTTCGGGCGGCATTAAGCTAGCGCTTGCCCAGTATCGAGAGTTGGCAGCGTTCTCGCAGTTCGCATCGGATCTTGATGAAGCGACTCGGCGTCAGCTCGAGCATGGTGAGCGAATCAACGAACTCATGAAGCAAAAGCAGTACGCGCCAATGACCGTTGCTGAAATGGGCGTCGTGCTGTTCGCAGCGAACGAAGGTTTCCTCGCTGATGTACCTGTTAATAAAGTGCTCGATTTTGAAAGCGCGCTACTGAGCTACATGAAGACGTCGCACGGAGATTTCATGGATCAAATCAATCGCGAGGGCAAATACACCGATGAGGTCATTGACACCATGCGGTCAGCACTCGAGAGCTTTGTGGCAACTCAAACGTTCTAAGACAGAAAGGAATTGACGCACCATGGCGGGCGCAAAAGAACTTAGAAAACAGATCGGCAGCATTAAGAACACGCAGAAGATCACCAGCGCAATGCAGATGGTGGCAGCGAGCAAAATGCGTAAAGCACAAGATCGAATGGCCAAGGGACGACCCTATACGGATCAAATTCGATCAGTGATTGGCCACATGGCGAACGCATCGAGCGAGTACCACCACCAGTTCATGAAAGAGCGGGAAGTTCGTCGCGTGGGGTACATCATTGTCACCACCGATAAGGGCCTCTGCGGTGGTCTAAACGTCAATCTGCTGAAGGCCGTTATTGCGGACATGAAAAAGTGGGTGGAACAGGACGTTGAAACGGATCTGTGCCTGATTGGCAATAAGGGTATCCAATTCTTCAGAACGTATGGCGGAAGGATCCTGGCTGCGACTCAGAACATTGGGGAGTCACCAGAGGTCGCAGATTTGATCGGCAGCATCAAAGTCATGCTAGACGCCTTTGAGGAAGGGAACGTTGACAAGATTTATCTCGCCAACAACGTTTTTGTGAACACCATGAGCCAAGAACCGACCGTTCGCCAGCTCGTACCACTGGATCCGACAGACGACGCGACGATGAAAAATCGTTGGGACTATATCTACGAGCCTGAGGCGAAAGAATTAATTGAAGACTTGCTGACTCGATATATCGAGGCGCAGGTCTATCAGGCAGTGGTAGAGAACGTAGCCTGTGAGCAAGCTGCAAAAATGGTAGCCATGAAAAGCGCCACAGAAAACGCGGGTGAGCTGATCGATGAGTTAGAACTCATTATGAATAACGCTCGACAAGCGGCTATCACACAAGAAATTTCAGAAATTGTAGGCGGGGCTGCCGCGGTTTAACCGCGCTCCGGTAAAGGAAGAGGAAAAAGGCATGGGTAGCGGACGAATTGTTCAGGTGATTGGCGCGGTCATCGATGTGGAATTTCCACGAGATGATGTGCCCAATGTGTACGATGCTTTGGTTGTCGCCGAGGGTGATCTCACCCTAGAGGTGCAGCAACAGTTGGGTGATGGGATCGTTAGAACGATCGCGATGGGCAGTTCTGAGGGCGTAAGCAGGGGCCTCGCCGTTGAGAACACGAAGGCACCGATCTCCGTACCGGTGGGCGAAGAGACGCTCGGACGCATCATGGATGTACTCGGCAACCCCATAGACGAAAAAGGACCGATCGGCGAGAAAGATCGCATGCCGATCCACCGGGATCCGCCTTCCTATGCAGAGCAAGCGGGTGGGCGCGACCTACTCGAAACAGGCGTCAAGGTGATTGATCTGATCTGCCCATTCGCGAAGGGCGGTAAAGTTGGCCTCTTCGGGGGGGCGGGTGTCGGCAAGACGGTGACCATGCTTGAATTGATTAACAACATCGCGAAAGAGCACAGCGGCTTGTCAGTATTCGCAGGCGTGGGTGAGCGTACTCGTGAGGGGAACGACTTCTATCACGAAATGCAGGAAGCAGGGGTGCTCGATAAGATCTCGATGGTATTTGGTCAGATGAACGAGCCGCCTGGAAACCGACTTCGTGTGGCGCTATCAGGGCTGACCATGGCCGAGAAATTCCGCGATGAAGGCAAAGATGTATTGCTCTTTGTCGACAATATTTACCGTTACACCCTTGCTGGAACTGAGGTATCGGCGCTACTCGGAAGGATGCCGTCAGCGGTGGGCTATCAGCCAACGCTCGCCGAGGAAATGGGTGTGCTTCAGGAACGCATTACCACGACGAAGACAGGCTCGATTACGTCGGTGCAGGCGGTATATGTACCTGCTGACGACTTGACCGACCCGTCGCCGGCAACGACGTTCGCGCACTTGGACTCAACAGTGACATTGTCTCGCGACATTGCCGCCCTCGGTATTTATCCCGCGGTTGATCCCCTTGACTCAACCTCTCGCCAGCTTGATCCGCTGGTCGTCGGTGAGGAGCATTACAATGTTGCGCAGGGTGTCCAAGGGGTACTCCAGAAGTACAAGGAATTGAAAGACATCATCGCAATTCTCGGCATGGACGAGCTGTCGGAAGAAGACAAGCTCACCGTTTATCGAGCAAGAAAGATCAGTCAATTCTTCTCGCAGCCTATGCACGTCGCTGAGGTATTCACCGGCAAGCCCGGAGTATATGTGTCGCTTGCAGACACGATCAGAAGCTTCAAGGGTATTTTGGATGGTGAATACGATGATCTCCCAGAGGCTGCGTTCAGCATGGTGGGGAACATCGACGAAGCGGTAGAAAAAGCGAAGACAGTTTAATCGAAGCGAACAGTAGCTAGGACTGGCCCCGGGGCGAGAGAGGCACGTAGGCATGACAACAAGTATCCACTGCAGCATTGTAAGCGCTGAACAAGAGATCTTTGCTGGAACGGTCCAGCGCGTCGTTGCTACTGGGTCTCTCGGCGATATCGGGGTATACCCAGGCCACACACCATTGTTGACTGGAATCCAGCCGGGGCCCGTCAAGCTGACCATGGAAGATGGTTCTGAGGAAATGTTCTTCGCTTCGGGTGGGTTCCTAGAGGTGCAGCCCACCTCGATCACGCTGCTCGCAGATACAGCGATTCGTGCCGACGATATTGATGAGGCGGCGGCGCAAGAAGCGGAACGAAAAGCCCGGCAAGCGCGGGATGATAAGAAAACCGAAACCGACTTTGCCAAGATTGACGCCGACCTCGCTGAGCAAGCGGCGATGCTTCGAACCATTCGCAAGCTCAGAGAGCGTAAAAACCGAGCGTAGATTCGGTTCTTGAACCAGTTTCCTGTCACCTCTTACTCCACAGCTACGTTGAAGCAGGTAGCGATGGCTATTCCGGATCTGCGTCTCCTATTCAGCGCCGCAGCCAACAGTGCCCTCAACTGGGTCTTCCGGTTAAGGGCGCTGCTTTAAAGACCTACCTACAAGTACTCTCGAAAAAGCCCCGTTGTGCTTTGAGCCTATGGCTAAATGATCTTCGTAGGAAGCTTACACAACCCAACCAAGCAGTGCCTCCCAGGCTTTTAGAGCGTATTTCCTCGTTTCAATCTCCCATAAGCGATAAACTATCACCATGAAATCATTAGATATCGTTATCCTCGCAGCAGGCAAAGGGACGCGAATGAAGTCTCCACTGCCTAAGGTCATGATGCCCATTGCGGGCAAGCCCATACTCGCGCATATCATCGCCGCTGCAAAAGCGCTTGATCCTAGAAAGATCGTTGTGGTCGTTGGTCCTGGCTCGGACGCGCTACAAGCAGAATTTGCTAATGAGCGCGTTACCTTCGCAGAGCAAACTGAGCGCAAAGGGACCGGTCATGCGGTGATGCAGGCAACGCCATTCTTAGAAGAGGGTGGAAGCACGCTCGTTTTACTGGGTGACACACCGCTGCTGACTGCGAGTGTGCTGGAGGGCCTCGTTCAATCACAGGCAGCCGTGAACCTGCTGAGTTTTAACGCCGCTGATCCAACCGGTTACGGCCGGGTGAAGCGTAGCAACGAGGGGTTCGTCCAAGGCGTCGTCGAGGAGAAATTAGCGACGAAGGATGAACGGCTCATCAAGGAAGTGAGCTCCGGGGTATTCTTCTTTGCAGAAGGCGCGCTGACCCGCTGGCTGCCTAAGCTCAGTGATAACAACCCGCAAGGCGAATATCTATTGC
>Ga0255778_10003384_pt1 | contig 13344 bp, 12 predicted proteins | sample 071ome_31_FD_179976 | JGI IMG/M metagenome (GOLD analysis project Ga0255778, IMG submission 179976) | Coastal salt marsh microbial communities from the Groves Creek Marsh, Skidaway Island, Georgia - 071405CT metaG (version 2) | ecosystem: Environmental > Aquatic > Marine > Intertidal zone >...
AGCACACTTGTTTTTGAGTAGCTTAGCGAGTTGGTTGATATCAATCGCAGTATCGTCAATTCCCTCCACTTTGGTTACTATTTTTCCGTATCTTCTTTTATCGGTTGAAAGAATGGCTTTCTGTTGCTCTTTTGCAATTTCTTGACAAATGCATACTTCGTTTGGCAATCCACATACATTGCAAGTTGCAGCCATTTTACTTCTTCACCTCTCCATTCAATTTTTTGAGTTCATATGCGTTTTCAAGCGTGCGATGCTACGTCGAGTCGCTTTGTATGCACCCATGTTTGCTGGTGTGCCCCCGAGTGCTTTTTCAGCACGAAGTTGCAACATCTCTTCTTGAAGTTCCTTCAATCTGTTTTCTCGAGCCTCTTGGCTCATTGAAGCGATGTCACGGTTTGAGACATAACTCACGACTCAACCTCCTGGTTTTCGACATTTTCAACGGCTTCTTCTTGAGCCTCTTCTTGTTCAGCCATAATTTTGAGTTGTTCATCAGAGTAAATGCTGATTTCGTGAGGAAGTTTTGTGCCTTGTCGCATGATTTCTACGGTGACGCCAATCGTTCCAAGTTTCTTGACTGCGACGGCATGACCCTTCTCCATGTGTTGCACTGCTGTTTCACCACAATATTTGACGTGACCACGAATTGTCTTTTCAGTTCGGTGTCTTGCACCAGTTAGTTTACCTGCAATGGTGATGATTACACCTCTTGCATTTTCTTTCATGATATTTTCAGCAGCGCTCAGGCTCGCTCTTCGATGATACCATCCACGCTCGAGGGATTGAACGATTCGCTCTGCCATGACTTGAGCGTTGAGAGTCGAGTTTTCGATCTCTTCAACTTTCAATTTGGTGTTTGGCAATTGGAATTCTGCGTTGAGTCTTCGCTGAAGGTCATGGATGATTTTTCCTTGTCGACCAATGACCATACCAGGTCGTTCTGCGTGAACAGTCACTTCTGTACCCGCTGGTGTTCTTCGAATATCGATGCCTCCAAATCCAGCTCTCTTGGTGTTGTTCATCAAAAATTCTCGTACGAGAAGTCGTTCGACATTTCGATTGATGATTGCTCTTGTTGTGTTTTGTTTTCCACTCATAATATCACCTCAGAATTCGTCTCCGTCTGTTTCTTCTTCACTGGTAAAGTCTTCAAGGAAGATTTCCAAATTAACTTGATAGTGATTTTTTGGTGTAGCCCTTCCTCGTGCTCGAGGAATCCAACCTTTTCGAATACGACCACGATGTGCAGCAATGTGAGTAATTTCCATTTCTTCGGGGTTGATGTCTTCGTATTGATGTGAAGCGTTGTTCATCGCACTCTCGATGAGTTTGATAATTTCTCTTGAAGCTTTAACCGGGTATCGTCCTGGGCCTATGCCCCCTTTCCTGTGACCAACCATTGACGGCCCTGAGCGTCGCCTTCGCTTATTTCCACTCCCTAATCGGTATGGAACAGCACGAGCTTTCTTTCGAATATCCGCTCGGTCTGAATCAATTTTAAGCACCTCATTGAGGTAAGTGATCGCCGCACCGGCTTGCATGCCTTTGACTGCTCGACAAACTTCGAAACAATGTTTTGCGTGCATGTCGACTCGTACGGAACGTGCGGTTGAAAGTCGTGAACCTTGCAATAACTGTGTGTAGCCGTTTTGAGGTGTAGCCTTTCGTCGTTCTCTTCGACTCATGTCTCTTTTTCTTGTTTGCACAATAATCACCTCACTTCAATGGAACGTGCTTCGATGAACGGGTAGCACCTACACCCGGTCCGCTGTGGGCAACGCCTCTTCGTGTGACTGCGAATTCACCAAGATAGTGGCCAATCATTTCAGGTTTGATCTCGAGTTCAACGAAATTTTGACCGTTGTGAACAGCAATCCTTCGTCCAACAAATTCTGGTAGAATTGGCATATCTCTTCGATGAGTACGAATTGTTTTGCCTTCACTTCGGCGAACTCGGTCGAGGAATTGTTGATTTTCAACAGACCACCCACGGATGATCTTTCTTCGGATTCGTGCCGAAGTGATGTGGACAAATCCGAGGGAATCGTCATCTGGCCAAATCGCCATCTTTTGAAGTTCATCAACTGAATAACCACGGTAGGTGAATTCTTCCTTTACACGTGCTGAGGTTGTCGAAAGTCGCTTTCTTGCCTTTCTTCGACTAGCCTTTGGTGTCATAAATGAACGCTTTTTCTTTGCCATATTTCTTCACCTCAAACCTTCTTACCCCGGCCACGACCTGTGCGTCGTGGTGCAATATTACCTACCTTAGCACCGGGTGGAGTACCACGTGCTACAGAGTTTGGACCGTGAACTGCTTGGTGATTACCACCGCCGTGTGGGTGGTCAACTGGATTCATGGCAACACCGGAGACATGTGGGTACAGTTTACCCTTTGCTCTTGCCTTGTAGTGTGCTGCACCTGCAGTTCGGAGTGGCATTTCATCACGTCCATGACCTGCGAGAACACCTATTGTTGCTCGGCAGTTTGCAGAGATTTCTTTGAGTGCACCCGAGGGTAGACGAACACGGACTTTATCGCCGATTCTCGATTCGACAAGACATGAATTTCCACCAGAGCGAGCAATTTTTCCACCGTCACCTGGTCGAAGTTCAACAGTATTAACAGCTGTACCTTCGGGTATGTTGCCAAGTTGAGTTACATTTCCTGGTCGAAGTTCCACATTATCGCCAATGTAGATTTTGCTACCAACCGAGAGACCTTCTGTTGCAACGATGAGTTGCGAACCACCATCGGGAAGTTTGATTCTTGCAAGTGGGGCCGTGTGAATTTGGCTGTGAACGAGTTCGACAACCTCAACTTCGATATCGTTTTCTCGAGGCATTCGGGCTTCGCCAGGGAATCGGTGGCTCGCTACTCGGTAACGAGGACTGGACCCTTTTCTTTGTGCACGTATTCTCTTACCCATTGTATCACCTCAGAATGCTCCCATTCGCATTGCTGCATCTTCTGCATCGTAACCTTCGGCAAGACGCACTGATGCATGCTTGCCGTGCTTTGAATTTCGAACATTGACCTTTGCAACTTCGACATCAAAAATCTCTTCGATAGCTCGTGCAATCTGTGCTTTTGTTGCTGAGCGATGAACAATGAACTCTAGTCGTTGTTCTGTTGCTCTTGCTTCCATTGTTTTTTCAGTCAACCACGGTTGTAGAATTATGTCGTATGGCGTCATCATCATCACCTCAGTTCATACCTTCCAACGCAGAGCGCGTGAACACAGTCAATCGGCCTGGATGACCGCCAGGTGCAAGGTCTTCTGCTGCAAGGTCAGCTACTGCAACCACATCGACACCAGGCAGGTTTCGTGCAGCCTGAGCCAAGCCTGCTTTTTGCTTGACCACAAGAAGAATTGATTTTGGTGTCTTGTGAACACGCCCTCGCATGGTTGCTTTTCCTGCTCGAATCTTTCGACCATCTCGAGCACGTTGTAAATCGTGTCCTAAGCCAAGGCTGTTGAAAATTGCAGCAGCCTTTCTTGTTGCAGAGCCATGATTGAATGTCTCGATGTCGTATTCATTCGATGCTCCGTCGACGACTTCTGTGTATGATCCTAGAATGATTGGGAGTTGTTCAATTTCTTCATCGAGGCGATGGCCACGAGATGAAACAAGGTCAATTGACATGGTAGCCCCTAAAGCAGAATCCCGTGCAAGCCTTCGCTCTTTTGCATTGAGTTTTCTTGACCAGTCTTTTTCGACTTTAGGACCATGAGCACGTCGACCACCAAGTGTATGTGGGTTTTGTGCACCACGGCGTTGGCCGGTTCTTCGCATGATTCGAGAAACACCACGGCCCTTACCCCACCATTCGACGGAATGCTTCATACCTGCCATTGGCTTTCTCTTTCCTACGTGGGCTTTTGACCCGTATGCTTGTCGTCGATTAGCACGACTGGATGCCACTGCGAGTTTGATAACATCCTCACGGAGAGGTGTGTTGAACACATCAGGTAGTGTGACTTTCTTTCCTTCAGACACTTCAATGTCGAACTGAAGTTGTAACTTTCCAGCATCGACTTCGTCTTGAGTGACCGTGTTGATGATGTCTTTGACTGCTACCTTCATGCTCAGGCCCCCTGCTTTGAAGCTGTACTCACAAATGTGATGTCGAGTTCATGTTGTGGCTTCGATGAACCACGTGCAGCGTCTCTAAATCGAATGAGGCGCTTTGCTGGTCCAGGTACACTTCCTTTGATGAGAATGTATTGTGACTTCACTTCACCGTAGTGCAGGAATCCACCCGCTGGAGTGATCGTATGTTCTTCAGGATTGGAAATACGAAGAACTCTTTTGTTGAATTCAGTTCGTTGATGGTAACCTGTTTGACCACCTTGTCGAATTGTCTTTCGGACATAACCTGTACCGAAATCGCCGAGGTTTCCATGTTGTCGGCGCTTTTTCGAGTTCTTGTGTGATTGAAGTTTTCCACCAAATCGGCGAATAACACCTTGCCAACCGTAACCCTTTGTGACGGCTACGATATCTGTGAGTTTACCTTCTTCAAATGCATCAGCAAATGAAAATTCTTCGCCAAGTTTTTCCTTAGCAAAATTGAGTTGATTTTCTACGCTTCCTCCAGTGAGGCCCATTTCCATAACTTCAGGAACTTTCGATGGAACGGCTTTTACCTGACTTGGTTGGGTGGAAACGATAAGGCGGACTTCATCTAGATCAGCGTTTGCAAGTGTCTCAAAGTGCTTTTCTGTATCATGTGCACCACTTCGGTTTGAGATTCGCTTAAACACTTCAGGAAATGCATCTTCGATGGTCTTCGAGTCGACCCATGCTTCGCCAGCTGCTTGCTTACCGTAAGGGGTCATTTTGTAACCACGGACAGCAAGAATTCTCATTTGAGGGCATTCAACAACCGTCACAGGAATTCGAATTTCCTGTCCTGCTGATGTGCTTTTTGGGTTCATATCGCGGGCAAAAACGTGCGTCATGCCTGCTTTCCATCCAGCAAATCCTTGTATTCGTACATCTGTTTCATCGGTTTGTGGCCACGCATTGACTGATCCAAAGTGACGGCTAGCTCGCTTTCGCGGGCTGAACGCCATCGAACCTCTGCGTGGGTGACTTCTCTTCGCCATATCGGATTCCTCCAGTTTTTTTACATCGCATTGGCCCCACCGAAGAGGGGCATACGAGGGCTCTTAGGATAGGAGAAGCCGTGACACTGCGGCCCATTTTCACGAGTGGAAAGCGGGTTCTTCGGGTTCCGTTTGGATTGCCCTTTGTGTCTGGCTACTCACCTTTGAGCGACCTTCCGACAAACCTCTTGTATATGAGTGAATCGGTTTTTTCAAGGGGCTATTTGCTCCCTATACCCTTCTTTTCATCGTATATATTGAAACTTTTCTCACAAGATGTTTTTTTACTGTTGACGACGAATAAAAAACATGGCCAAGATAGTCCATCCGCTCTTGACGGATGAGATTGAGGCAAGGGCCTACCAACTTGAGTCCCTCAAGACAGCCCTTGGTGGCTCAACGTTGATGGTTATGCCCACAGGGTTCGGGAAAACAGCAGTTCAATGGATGATGATGGCTGAACACCTTCATCGCGGGGCGAAAAAAATACTTCTCATCGCACCCACGACAGGCTTGGTTGACCAACAATGGAGAATGGCAAAAGAGCGTTTGGCTGTTGACGAATCAACATTGGTGAAATACACCGGAGATACATCACCCTCAAATCGAGAGGAACTTTGGGCAAGTGCGACAATTGTTTTTGCAACTGCACAAGTCATCGACAACGATGTGTTATCAGAAAGAATCACCTTAGATGATGTGGCTTTACTTATCGTAGATGAAGCACATCACGCCGTTGGCAATCATGCTTTTGCCAAAGTAGGGCGACACTATCGTCGACAAGCAAAACACCCTCGCGTTCTTGCAGCGACGGCCAGCCCTGGAACAAAAGAAGAACAGATTAGGGCGGTAGCTAAAGAATTGAACATAGGGTTTCTGAATTATACTCGGAAAACAGACCCGTTACTCGCCCCTTACGCAGTTGAGTTAGATGTGAATTTGCTTTATCTTGACCTACCCGACAAGTTACAACACGTCATCAATCCAGTACATGCCTATTACATGAAAGAAGTAGAATCCCTCCAGCGTTTGGGCTTTCTCGCACCAGTGCAGTATGTTTCAAGCAAACACCTTGAAAAAGCACAACAGCGAGCAAGCCGGGCCATTCAACACCGGGATGTTAGGGCGTATGAAGCTGCTCGAAAAATTGCAGATTTACGTCGTCTATTGATGGTTCTAAATCTCATTCAAACGCAAGGCATGGGTTCGACCAAACTCTTCCTCGATCGAGCAGACCAGGAACAATCAAGTGAAAGGAAAACATCTCGCTTCATCAATACACCAATTATTCGGAATTTGCGTGAATCGCTAGAAGATTGCGAAGAATTTCATCCAAAGCATGGGGCGATGAAAGACCTTGTCGATGCAGCCTTCAAGGCAAATCCTAACGGCAAAGTCATTCTTTTTACAGAATTCCGTGATACAGTCGACCTCCTCGTAGAGAAATTTGATTCACACGACATCGTTCGACCTGGGCGATTTATTGGACAATCCTCACGAGGCACCTCAAAAGGCATGAGCACAAAAGAGCAACTTACACAACTTGAAAAATTTAGACAAGGTGAGATTAACTTGCTTATAGCAACTTCAGTGGGTGAGGAAGGACTTGATGTTCCCGCTGCGGATATGGTCATTCTTTACGAACCAGTTCCAAGTGCAATCCGCCTTATACAACGACGAGGAAGAACTGCCCGCCAACGAGATGGTTCCGTCCATGTTCTCATTGCAAAGGAAACGAAAGATGTGTATGTCCAAAACGCATCCGAACACCAAGAAGAGCGAATGAACGCTGTTTTGACAAAAATGGTGGCGACAAACTCATTGCAAAATTATCCTGGCCCTCACTCGGATGCATCCGCTTTTTCTATTGATTTAGATGAACATACAACCTATAGCGTTGAAGAATATATTGAACGAGAGCGAAATAGGTTGAAGCCTGAAGAAGAGGAAACTGAACCGGAATTGCTGCTATCTAACGACCGCCGTATTGTTCATCAGGTCGCTGAACCAATTCCACCAGAATTTTTACGAACCAAACAGCAAAAGGGACTGTTCGATTTTGAAAAAGAACCAACAAGGGTAAAAGTTGCTCTAACCAAAGAACCTCATCCAATGAGGGCAACCATTCTTTTCGATGCGACTGAAGACCTCCTTGATGCAGTTGGCCATGCAACCCAAGCCGCTGTTGATGAAATGAATGCACCATCCCCTCACGATATGCTCGTACACCTTGATTATCGTGAATCACGTTCTACCTTGCCAGCATATTTGCGAAGTTTAGGATGCAAGGTTGAATTGACGTATTTGCCGGCAGGAGACATTCGATTATCTGCACGAATTCTCATTGAGAGGAAAACAAGTTCTGATTTAGGCGAGAGCATCAAAGATGGACGATTACTTCACCAATGTCGAAAATTGATCGCAGGGTCATCACGACCAATGCTTGTGATCGAAACAGGTGAAGGCGATGAGCATAGATTACATCCAAACGCCGTCCTTGGAGCCTTGGCTTTCATCACCGTAGAACTTCGAATTCCTGTTGTCTTGACCAAAAATGCCCTTGAGACAGCGCATTTTCTCCACATCGCCAAGGAACATGAAGATGAACTCCTCAAATCGTTCCATGACCTTGTTCAATCCACGCCTGCAAAAGAAATGCAAGGTCCCTCGATATCTGCATTAATGGAGATTGATGCGATGGAATCCGAATTACCGGATTGGGTTGAGATGAGAATTCAACTGATTTCAGAAAAAGTTCAGGAATTCATTACCCAAAATTTTGATTTCGATGAAGAGAAGGTGCAACAGAAGATTCGAGAGAATCCGACATTAGGGCTAGTTGCCTCATTCTTTATGGACAAAGAATCATGAGCCGATGAGTTTAGCCCTTGTTCGCAGTTGTGCAAATCGGTCGGGGAAGACACCCATTGCAAAAGCAAGGATTTCGGTGAGGTGGACAATGGGTATCGCCGTATTTTTGCCCGTCACTTTTCCTGCTTTTGTTTGGTATGAATCTAAATTCTGATGGGAAAGTGTGCATGCGGTGACAAGGAGGTCAGCACCATTGGTGATCGCATCCGATAAGACATCAGCCGTCATCCGCAATGCTGATTTCTCTAAGGAGAGCAACGATGGTGTTCCAACGCTTGAACACCGGCTATCGTAATGAATTGGTGTTCCACCGAGTGCCTCTATCAGTTGTTCCATGTATGTCGGCATGAAGGGGTCATCACCGGAGCAACATCCTTCTCGTTGCATATTTGGTCCGTAGTAGCAAGCGACCTTCATTCCAATCGGGTTCTTTACGAGGTCATTGATTTTGTCAAGACCTACTTCTTCAACCAGATAGTGCAAAAGGTGCCAAGATTTGCTCTCACCAGAATATTCAATTTTTGAGTGTCGTGCAATCAAATTGTTGAGTGTGCTTGCATACACAGGGTCGTTCCTAAATGTCATCGTCGTTTCAGCCATGATTGCATGGCTTGTTGCACAGGGTGTGATGATGTCAAGGCCCTTCTCCTCTGCAAGAGCTAGGTTTCTTGCTACAAGGGAGTCCTGCAATTTTTGTGAGGTTTGACGAATAATGTTTCCGCCATCGCTTGAAGACTTTGGTAATTCAACGAGGTCAATGCCGAGGATTTTGCAAAGTGGTTGAATACAATCTTCTACCTCGGAAGCTCCTGCACGGGCTACATTGCCTGGGTAATATGCTAATTTTGCCATACAATCGCCTCAAAGTCTCTGGTCTAATTCATTGAAGATGCTCACGACCTCATGGTGGTCATCAACTTTTGAATTGAACATGTTTGGAATCCTACCGACGCCTGCTGGTGGAAGAAGGAGAGCCTGCAAACTACGAATTGGAGGGCCACCGTTTCGAGTGAATGCCAACATCATTCGTGCAGATACGCCACTGAATACATTGCTCACCAATCCTAGTGGGCCGAGAACTTGCCTGTAGAGCGTTGTTTCGTTGACCTTACCGGACCATTTTACACTTCGGCCGTACCATTTAACGAGCCGTCCATGTTTACCAGCGTATTTGAATTCAACAAGCAGTGCGGCACGCACTCGGTGAAGTGCTTCAGAGGTGGTAGCCCCATCTTTTCCTTGACGTGCAATACTTGAAAGGTCTGCCTCACTCCAAACTCCATCGACATCGTTGAGGGATTGAAGTAAAATTTGTCGTTGCTTTTGGCCCGTACGTGGGTCGCAGCATCGAATCCATTGTTGAAGATGAATGCCCGGTCCTTCGTAATGTGGGTCATGAGGCAGTGTTTCGGACATTCCTTGCAAATATTGGAACGAATGTACGCTATTCATTTGGTGAAGTGCAAGGGCAGTTGAACTTTCCATGGTTCCCATTGCGGTCCCGTTTGAGAGATATTCACCTACACGGTCATCGGTTCGCATCCATGGTTCAGCACGACTTCGGTGTCGTTCAAAGTGTGCCATATCAACAACAAGGTCTCGAACAATCGGGTGTCCAGGGAGGGGCTCAATCTTCAAGACTCCTCCGTTTTTGACCAGTGCATCGACTCGGGTCATGTCGGACAGGACAATTCGGCCATTGGCTCGAACCCCAGTGGTCGGACTACCAGCATAATTTCCACGTCTGAAAGTAAACGAACCATCGACATTGTGCTGAACATTAAGAAACAGGTCTTGGAGTGATGCATGTGCAGGAACTAGGCATTCAATCGTGTCCCATCCTTGATGTGCATGTTCAGGTTGATATCGGAAGAGTTCCAGAGTAATACTCAGTTGCTCTTCATTCATCGGTGTTGGAGTGAAGTCGCCTTCAACGATGTCATCGTCATCACCGCTACCATGTGCTATCATTTCTTCTAACAAGTTTTCGAGGAATGTTCCTGAGCTGTCTACACATGCTATCCGAGGGAGAACTTGGTCAACCCATATTTTCCAAGGTGGCTCATAATCCACATTGCACTCTTGAATTGGATGTATTTGCGAACCTCCGAGGGATTGGATTTTATCATTCCAATCGTGACCAGCCTTACAGTATTCGTCGTAAGATGTATCGCCGAGGGCACAGACGGAGTACGAAACGCCAGACATGTTTGGGTTTCCTGAGATCATCGATTGCCACATGGTCTCGGCATTATCGGGCATTTCGCCCTCGCCCCATGTGGACGTGATGATGAGCACTCGCTTCATTGATGCCATTTGGCTGGGGTCATATCCATCCATGTCGATAATCGTAGGTTCAAGGCCATAATTAGCAGCCAATTTCGCAGTTTTTTCTGCAAGACCTGTCGCGTTTCCAGTTTGGGAGCCGAAGAAAATTGAGAGTGAGCGGTCGCCAGAGAGGAGGGATGCTAGTTCCTCGGAAACTCCGGCTACGGCTGTCGTTGCGGCGGCGGGAGGAGCTTCGGTTGCTACTTCTGCCGCAGGTGCTTCTGCTTCTGAGGGTGCTCCATCGGTGGCAAGTTCAAATTTGATGACCTCGACAGGGCAAGCCTCCGCAGCCTCTAGAATGATATCGCCGAGGTCTGCACCGAATGTGCCACTCAACAATGCACCTTGCGTGTTCCGGTCAAATTGACCATCAACACGAACTGCTGCAAGAATTTGTGATGTTTCATCTGTAACACTGAATACTTCAGGACAAATGTCTTGGCATGCATCACACGTGATGCAGTCTTCATCAATCCATACCTTGGCGACAACGACCATATTTTCACCTTCTTAGCATACGCTAGTTAGCCCTCCCACAGGACAGAAGCCTTTGAAGGTTATCATTTCGCCAATTGTAAAAATGGCTTTGAGTGATATGATTTAGAGCAAAAAAATCTCTTCACATATGGAAATCGCCCATGTCATCCATCTCGCCATCCATCATGACGCCTTTGGATGAAATAACATCATCGATTCGTAGAATCATGATTGCAGTTTCAGTGGCTGATTGAATCGCTTGTTCAACAACTCGTAGTGGCTCGAGGACGTTTGCATCTTTCATGTTCGCCACACCACCGTCGTAGACATTGATTCCTGCGAATTGTTGACCATCTGCGTGGGCTTTTCGAAGTTCAATGATGGTGGTGACCGGGTCGAGACCTGCATTTTCAGCAAGTGTCCGTGGAATAATCTCAAGTGCTCCTGAAAATGCTTCGATTGCCATTTGCTCGCGTCCACCAATCGTTTCTGCATAACTTCGTAGTTCTCTTGAAATCGAGGCGAGGACGCTACCGCCACCGGTAAGAACTGCTCCATCTTCCCAAGCAACGCTCACAACACCAACAGCATCATCAAATGCTCTTCGAATCTCATCCACAACGTGCTCCGTTCCACCACGTAGTAAGACGGAGACGCTTTTTGCTTCTGGGCAACCAGTGATAAAGGTCATATCGGATTCTCCGATTTTCTTTTCCTCAATTCGAGCGGCGTTTCCAAGATCTTCTGGTGAAATATCTTCGATGTTGGTTATGATTTGAGCCCCTGTTGCTTTGCTGAGTGCTTCCATGTCTGATTTCTTAGCACGTCGAATGGCGAAAATACCCTTTTTGGCGAGGTAATGTTGTGCTAATTCATCAATACCTTTCTGGCAAATGAGAACATTTGCTCCTGACGATTCGATAGCGTCAACAAGATTGCGAATGTATTGCTCTTCTTCTTCGAGGAAAAGTGCAAGTTGATTCGGGTCTGTGATCTGAATCTTCGCATCAACTTCGGTCTTTTTTACTTCAACGGCAGAGTTGATGAGAGCAATCTTTCCCTGCTGAACAAGGCGTGGCATTCCCGCATGTACACGTTCTTTGTCGAGAATGATACCATCAATAAGTGAAGAGTCTCGAATTGAGCCTCCTTGACGCTTTTCGACTTTAATATCCTTGATATCGACAAATCGTTCTCCATCTTCTACAACACCCACTGCCTGAACAGATCGAACACAGATGTCTGCCATGAATGATTTAACCGCTCCAGCGGATTTACCGGTTAACGCAGTTTTTGCAACCTCGTTGAGAATATCGGTATCATTTTCGGTTGAGATGCCATGAACCTCAAGAAGTTCACAGGCTTTTTCAGCAGCGAGCCTAAAGCCTTCACAAATGACTGTAGGATGAACGTTTTGTTCAATCAAGTCTTCACTTTTCTTGAGAAGTTCACCTGAGAGAATGACAGCTGTCGTTGTGCCGTCGTAGCAGTGTTGTTCCTGTGTTTTTGCAACTTCGATAATCATCTTTGCAGCAGGATGCTCGATATCCATTTCTTTGAGAATTGTAGCGCCATCGTTGGTGATCACAACATCACCCATCGAATCAACAAGCATCTTGTCCATGCCCTTTGGGCCTAGCGTTGAACGAACAGCATCTGCAACCGCTTTTGCAGCAGCAATATTGTTTGATTGTGCAGTTTTTCCACGGGTCCGTTGAGTTCCCTCTTTGAGAATAAAAATCGGTGCTTGTCCATTACCATACATCGCTATGCCTCTATGTCTTGGGCGGTATGCTCATCCACTTGAACCCTACGATGTGCATTTACACATCAAGCGAGGCCGTTTTGTTCGAGCCATTGTTGGCCGTAATGCTTCCATTGTTCCATTGTCCATCCTTCGGGAAGTCCACCTGGGGGCAGGGCTGGTCCGTCTTGAATTGGCTCAGGAGCTGCTGGAGCAAAAGATGATTCTGGTGGCATTGCACTTGGAATATCGGCAAGCGATTTTTCAGGTGATGGCATGACACCCATGGCACCAATGGTCGGAGCCTCAGCAACAGCACCATATGTGGCGGCAAGATTGTCTTCATACATGTCACGGCCCCAGCCTCCATACTCGTCTTCTTCCTCACCTGTGTTTTGTATGATTCTAAAGGCATAAAATCCACCTCCTCCGAGAACCAAGGCCAACACAATCCAAAGGATGATGTTGAACACGCCATCAAAGCCGCCTTCCGTTTCGTCAACTTCTCCGTCTGTATTCGAGGATTCGAGTTGAATCATTGTGATTTGAACTGAGGTTTTTGCAGCATCGCTGACGGTTTCGGATTGTGCCCAAATGGTCAAATTGACAACAAGTCGACCCTCATCGTTGAGGTAGGCAAGGGTGGTTTCAGAAATTTCAAGTTCGATGGTAATTTCACGCTCTTCGCCAACACCCAGTACAAAGTTCCTATCAGCGGAATCAATTCTTGATTGGAACCAGTTTTTTGTTTCGCTATCGTCGAGGTCCATAGATACGACTTGAGCACTCGTGTACTGGTTACGGACA
>Ga0255778_10003390_pt1 | contig 13337 bp, 10 predicted proteins | sample 071ome_31_FD_179976 | JGI IMG/M metagenome (GOLD analysis project Ga0255778, IMG submission 179976) | Coastal salt marsh microbial communities from the Groves Creek Marsh, Skidaway Island, Georgia - 071405CT metaG (version 2) | ecosystem: Environmental > Aquatic > Marine > Intertidal zone >...
ACATGGCACTTTCATCACCAGGTATTGAGGTAAAGGTAATAGACGAATCGTTCTATACACCTGCCGCGGGTGCTACCGTCCCGTTAATTGTGGTAGCAACAGCAGAGTCTAAACCAAATGGTTCAGGCACAGGAACAGCAACAGGTACAACTAAAGCCAATGCTGGTAAAGTATTTTTAATATCAAGTCAAAGAGAACTTACTGACACATTTGGTAATCCTACTTTTTACACTGATACTTCAAACAATCCTTTACACGGAAACGAATTAAACGAATATGGATTACAAGCGGCATATTCTTACTTAGGCGTTGCTAATAGAGCATACGTGGTAAGAGCAGATGCTAACTTATCAGAACTAACAGGATCTTCAAGCGAGCCTGTTGGAGAACCTACAGACGGTACATACTGGTTTGACACAGATGATTCAATCTACGGTATTTTTGAGTGGAATGGTGATACACAAAAATTTACTAACAAGGCTCCAAGTGTTATTTCAGCGGCAACTGATCTTGTAGGAGTAAGCGGTGCCACTTACACAGGAATCAAAACAAGCGTTGGATCAATTGGCGACTATGCTATTGTTACATGGAATACACAAAACAAAGTATGGTATAAAAACGAAAACAATATTTGGGTACAAGTAGGTTCATCAGATGAATCAGCATTCGACTCTGTCGCAGGATTCAAAGGTGCAAACCAAGGTGCCGCGGCAACTGATTGGGATTCAACTACATGGATTTCAAGTTGGCCAACAATTTCAGCAACATTAACACCTACTTCAATTGATAACGCAAACATTGTTATTAACGGAACTGATGTTAACGTTGGCGGAACTACCCCAACAGATTTAGTACAATCAATTAACCACTATAACATTCCAGGTGTTGGTGCTAAACTAGACGCTAACAATAGAGTTAAAATTTACGCAGACGGAACTAGTGCTATTACTACTCCAGACTCAACATTAAGTAAAGGTGGTATTTTAATTGAAGAAGGTACTGGTAACATTCTTACACAATTAGGTATTACAGCAGGTTTCTATTCAGAACCAGAATTACAAATTTCAGCACACAGCAAAGTTCCTTTATGGAGAGCAACTGATAGAGTTGAAATTGCTGGAACAGGATATTCTGCACTTAGACCATCAGGTGCTGTTTGGATTAAATCTTCAACTCCAAACTTAGGTGCTAGTTGGAAAGTTAAATTATATTCAACAACAACAGGTTTATGGACAACCGTTAATGCTCCGATTTACAATAGTTCGGCAGAAGCAATTAACAAACTTGACGCAGGTGGCGGTGTTAACATTACAACTGGTACACTTTTTGTTTTAGCAAATCAAACAGGAAATGATCCAGTAGTTGCAGACTTTAAACTTTACAGAAGAAGTGTTCCAAGTCCTGCATCAGGAACTGGTACGGTATCAAGTCCAACATTTGCGGCAGGTACTAAGACGTTTACTATTAGAGAAACAAGAGCAGGAACAGCGGCATTGACTTCTGCAACGGCATCATTTACAGGAACAAGTGCAGAAGACTTTATTACAGCAGTTAGTTCCGTAGGCTTAACAAACGTTGAAGCAACTCTTACTGCTGAAAACAAAATTAAGATTACACATAAATTAGGTGGCGAAGTTATCCTTACTGATGGTACTGGTACTCCATTAGTAACAGCAGGTGTAACTAGTGCGGCAGATGACATTTATGTGGCTACAGGTAGTGACGACTATGTTATTACTAACTGGAAACCATTAACATATGAAGCAAAAACAACTGCACCTAATTCAACACCAGCAGATGGTACATTATGGTATTCAACTACACTTGATGAAGTTGATATGCTAGTACACAATGGTACTACTTGGGTAGGTTACTTAAACCAAGTAAGTGACGCTGATCCAGCAGGTCCGATTGTTAGTGCTACTGAGCCAACTACACAATCAGATGGTACTGCATTAGTAACAGGTGATATTTGGGTTGACTCAGGAAACTCTGAAACATATGGTCAAAAGATTTACAAATGGGACGGCAACAATTTAGAATGGGTTGCTGTTGATGTATCAGACCAAACTTCAGAAGATGGTATTTTATTTGCAGATGCACGTTATGGTTCAGCAGGTACAACTGGTGACACGGCAGGAACAATTAAAGACCTACTATCAAGCAACTACTTAGATCCAGACGCTCCAGATCCAGACTTATATCCAAGAGGTATGTTGTTATGGAATACTAGACGTTCAGGTTATAACGTTAAGAAATTTGTTAAAGGTCATATCGACATTAACGCTAACAACGGTTTAAACATTAGATTTAACGGTGTAAGCGGTGCTGATACTGAAACAGCAGACGGTGAGATCATGGACGGTAGAGCAGTTAATGGTCAGGCTACAACAAAATATAAAACAGATCGTTGGATCGGCTTTAACACACAAGCAGAAGACGGATCAGGATTATTTGGTAGACAAGCACAACGTAAAACGGTTGTTGCGGCACTTAAATCAGAAGTTAAATCAAACCAAGATTTACGTGACGAAGAAACAAGAACATTTACATTGTTAAGTGCTCCAGGTTATCCAGAACTTACAATTGACTTAGTTGGTCTAAACATTGATAGAGGCATTACAGGATTTGTTGTTGCTGACTCACCGTTTAGATTAAAATCAAGTTCAACTGATTTGTTAGAGTGGGGTAACAACTCAAACAACGCACTAGCAGACGGTGAAAAAGGATTTACATCATTTGATGAATACATGGCAGTATTTTATCCATCAGGATTTACAACTGACCTAAGTGGTAATAACATTGTTGTTCCACCAAGTCACATGATGCTACGTACTATTGCAGTAAGTGATGCAGTATCGTTTCCATGGTTTGCACCAGCAGGTACAAGACGTGGTGGTATTAGCAATGCTTCAAGTGTTGGTTACATTAATGATGAAGGAGAGTTTACTCCAGTGTCATTAAATGAAGGTACTAGAGACACTATGCAAAGTGCTAAGATCAACCCAATCACATTCATTACTGGAAGTGGTTTGGTTAACTTCGGACAATTTACTAGAGCAAGAAATGCTTCAGCACTAGACAGAATTAACGTGGCACGTTTAACAGCGTACCTAAGACGTCAATTAAGTCTACTTGCTAAACCGTTCTTGTTTGAACCAAACGATAAAATTACACGTGATGAGATCAAACAAGCGGCAGAAAGTTTATTACTTGAACTAGTAGGACAAAGAGCATTATACGACTTCTTAGTAGTGTGTGACGAAACAAACAACACACCATCAAGAATCGATCGTAATGAACTTTATTTAGATATTGCTATTGAACCAGTTAAGTCGGTAGAATACATTTACATTCCACTAAGACTTAAAAACACAGGTGAGATTGCAACACTAGGTGCCCAATAATGGTGATAAATAAAATTATACAAGGAGCAAAATAAAATGGCAATTTCAAGTTTATCAAGATTTACGGTACCACTAGCAAGTGATCAATCAGCAGGCACACAAGGTTTGTTGATGCCAAAACTAAAGTATCGCTTTAGAGTTTCTCTAGAGAACTTTGGTGCAGGCAGTCCTGTGGTGGAACTGACAAAACAAGTAATCGATGTAACTAGACCAAATGTAAACTTTGAGTCTATTGCAATTGATGTTTACAACTCAAAAGTTTACTATGCTGGCAAGCATACATGGCAACCAATTACATTAACGGTTCGTGATGATGTTAACAACTCTGTTAACAAACTTGCAGGCGAGCAATTACAGAAACAATTTGATTTCTTTGAACAATCAAGTGCGGCTTCGGGAATTGATTACAAATTCAAAACTAGAATTGAAATTTTAGATGGTGGAAATGGTGCTAATGCTCCTAGCGTCCTTGAAACATTTGAATTAGTAGGTTGTTTTGTACAAGATATTAACTACAATCAGTTAACATATAGTGATTCAAATCCAGTAGACATTACAATGTCACTACAATACGATAACGCTATCCAGACTAATGGTGCTGGTCAGCCAGATGGTATTGGTCAGGCAATTGGAAGAACTATCAGAACTTTAGCAACAGGCTAATAGTACTAGTAAAATTTAAGGTCGGTGACCAAAAAATCACCGGCCTTTTTTTATGGCTAAATAATAGTATGGCCAATAAATTTACAAAATTCTTAGGTGGTGTAGTAGACGGAATCTTCGGTAGTCGCGGTGATATGAGCGACTATCAACACGCCGCTAGATTGTTTGTTGACGACTACATGAAACTTTCTCCTAAGGTTAAGTTTCTTTATCATGTGGTGTTTAACATAAATCAACAATCAATTAAATCTCCAGATGCAATTTTTAATAAAGCATTACCACAGATTGAATGCGGTATGTTAGTTAAAGATGTAAAACTTCCTGGAGTACAGGTTAATACTGAAGTTAAAAATCAATATGGTAAGAAAACAAATTTTCAAACAGCAGTCCAGTATCAACCTGTTAATTTTACTTTCCACGATGATAATAGAGGCTTGACTGCCGCGTTGTGGAGACAATATTTTCAAACCTATTACAATGATAGTTTGTTTCCAACAGCACTTCAAAGACAAAAATTATATGATATTCCTGAAGAACTATACGCAAAATTTGGATTCAGCAGTAATGTAGGACCAAGGTTTTTTACAGATATATCAATTTATCAATTATCACAACACAAATTCCACGAATTTAAATTAATTAATCCTATTGTTTCAAGTTGGGATCCGCCTAGCATGTCTGCAGGCGATAGTCAACCAGCAGAAAATATGATGCAGGTAATTTATGAAGGAATACAATATGGGTATGGATCAATTTCTGTAGATAACCCCGCGGGATTTGCACAGGTACACTATGATAGATCACCATCACCTATACAATCAGGCGGCGGCGGATTATTTGGAGCCAATGGTGTTATTGCCGGAGGTCTTGATATCTTTGGAGATGTGATGAGTGGTGAAGCGTTTTCAAATCCTTTTGCACTAATTGGTACAGCAATTAAAGCAAAAAATGTTGCTGACAAAGTAGATAGATTAAATTCTGAAAGTATAAAAAAAGAAGTCGCAGGTATAACACAAAGAGCAATATTCAATACAACACAAGATATAGTGAATCAGAAAGGTGCTGATAAAGTTGATGCAAATAAAAATACCGAAGCAGTAGAAAAATCACAAGCACCTAATGTAATTGATGAAACTGCAACGGGGTTAGCAACATCGACATCAAATCAACAAGCAGTAAATCCTTTACAAACACAAACACCAGGTGAATAATTATGGGAAACATTTATACTAACATTCCGGAAACAGCAGGCGGACAAACTATTAACAATAGTGCCAATGATACGTTTAAATTTTTTGAAGATTACAATAAAAATCAAGCACAATTTAAACCATCTGACGTTGATGCTATCCAAGGACTATTTGAGAAAAAAGGCATGGGAGCAGTAGCCGCTAGAGCAACTGCGTTTGCTGTTTTAAAACAATGTAAACTAGAAGGTGTAAATCCTTTTGATGCTATTGCTGATATACAAAAATCATCACAACTAGAATTAACAGATACACTTGGTGAAATACTAAACCTTAATCGTTTAAAAACAAGTGTGCTAGGAACAAAACCTACACTTAATAGATCGGAATCAGTTTCAAGGAACATTTTACCGTAATGAAATTTGCTCAGGGAAAATATGAACTAAAGAATCCCGACAAATACATAGGAACAAAAACTCCAAGGTATAGAAGCAGTTGGGAATGGCACTTTATGAAGATGTGCGATGAGCATCCTGCTGTTGCCAAATGGGCGAGTGAAAGTATTAAAATTCCATACAGAGATCCTCTAACAGGAAAATATACAATTTATGTTCCAGATTTTTTTCTTGTCTATAGCAATAAAAAAGGAAAAACAAAAGCAGAAATTATAGAGATTAAACCCGACAATCAAACAATGCGAGAAAGTGTTGGAAAGAATCAGTTTAATCAAGCACAATACATAAAAAACAAAGCAAAATGGGAAGCGGCCGCGGCCTATGCTAAACAACATGGTATATTCTTTCGTGTTGTAACCGAAAAAGATTTATTCCACCAAGGCAAGAGGAGATAAGTAATAGTATGACTAAGAAACTAGAAGAATTGCTAGATCTACCAGAAGTAGAAGAAATAATGGATCAGGTTGAAGAACCAAAAGAAGAAGACAAAAAATCAGAATCCAAAAAACCCGATACTACAAATATGACTAGAAGCATTGCTGAGTTTGATAAAATTTCAGCCGCACTTCCTATGGTAAAAGGTCTAGGAGAGTTAGCAGATAAAGAATTAGACGAGTTAGCAGATAAAGCAAAAGCAACTTATGAGGATCTAATGGATCTTGGAATGAATGTTGAAAGTCGTTATGCTGGGCGTGTATTTGAAGTTGCTGTAAGCAGTTTAAAAAATGCCATAGATGCTAAAAGTCAAAAGTTGGATAAAAAACTCAAAATGGTTGAATTACAACTTAAAAAGCAACAGATCGATCAAAAATCCGGCGATGCAGGCAATACTATAGATGCTGAAGGTGTTATTGTAACAGATCGCAATGCCATTTTAGAGAAGATTTTGAATAGGGATCAAGATAAATAAACGTATATAAAGGAAACATAGTTATGGTGGGATTTAAACAATATCTAGCAGAAGCAAGTAAACAATATGATTTTATTATCAAGGTTGCAGGCAATCTTGACGAAAATTTTGAAGATAGTCTAGAAGTTGCACTTAAAAAGTACGACGTTTCTAATCTTTCGTCAGGTAAAAAAACACCTATCCAAAGTTTACCGTTAGATTTTCCACAACTTTCAAACTGCGAAGTTACGGTTTATGAAACAACACTTAACTATCCTTCAACACAGGATCAACTAAAGCATTATCTTTCTAATGTTTTAAATTTAAATCCAGAACATATTAGAGTTCGCAAACCAGGTGAACCATACGAAGAATATCAAGCAGAAAAAGATGATAAGCCATATGAAACAAAATTAGCAGATGGCGAATATAAAGATGCACCTAAGGTTGACAAGGACGAATTAGTAACAACTGAAAAAGGAAAAGAAACTTTCTTACAAAGTCTAGTTAGAGATAAAAAAGAAAGATTTGACGGAGAAGAATAATGGCTAGCATTGAAATGATTGATGTATTAAAAAGACTAAGAGAATTAGACGAAAAAAATCCTAACGTACATACTGATGCTATTGCAAATACCGAAAAAGCAAACGGTGTTAAAGAGGCTAAAAAAGCAAAACCAGATTTCTTAGACGTGGACAAAGATGGTAACAAAAAAGAGCCTATGAAAAAAGCCATTAAAGATAAAGAAAAAAAGAAAACTAACGAAGCAATTCAAATTACTGCTGATAGTCCAGAAGACTTACCAATGCTTCAAAGAATTATGGCACTAGCAGGAATGCAAAAAGTTTCCCCAGATATGATGCCACAAGATGACGCTCAAATGGTATCAATGAAACCAGATGATAGCATTAATGGTTCACCATGCGGTGGCGAATATGAAAATGAGCCAGACGTTCACAACGGCGATGTAGCAGATATTACTACACTTGCTGGACTTAATGGTTTAAATGGAAGCAAACATCCTAAGGATATTAGAGTTAAAGATCCTTCACCATACGAAGATGCAGAAGAAGGTTATGCTAACTCAATGGGTGATGAAAAAGAGGGTGAACGGTATGATGACGAAGAATTAGAACAAACATACGGTAAAACAGAAATTAAAAAATTACCTCGCAAGTTTTCTATGAGAGGTGACAATCCATTAGAAGGTTTAGAAGAAAGACTAAAAGGCGAATGGGTTAATTTTGTTAATGAAAAAAAGTTATCAAAAAGCGAAGAAAAAACAAAAGAAAAATACGTTAAAGGTATGAAGAAAGCCAAAGGCGATTTTAAAGATCGTTATGGTAAAGATGCAGAAGCGGTTATGTATGCTACTGCAACTAAGATGGCTAAAAAGAATTCCTAACTACCTTAGGATTGTCCTAGTCGGAGATAGGACAAACCCCGTGATAGCAATATCCGGGGTTTTTTATTACCTAAAATTTTAAAACACACCATTATACCCAATAAATAATAGTATGGTACAAAATAGTAAAAGTCTCGATGGTGTACTAGTTAAAAAAGCACATCAAAAGACTAGATATACAGAAAAAGAAATACAAGAGTTACAGGCCTGTGCAGATCCAATTACTGGTGCTAAATTCTTTATGGACAATTTCTTTTACATACAGCACCCTACCAAAGGTAAACTATTATTCCAACCTTTTGAATTCCAAGAACGTCTTGTAGAAAGTTATCACAATTATAGATTTAACATTAACATGCTACCAAGGCAAACAGGTAAGTCAACAACTGCGGCAGGCTATCTATTGTGGTATGCTATGTTTAATCCAGACGTTACCGTTCTTATTGCGGCACACAAATATGCAGGTGCCCAAGAAATTATGCACAGGATTAGATATGCATACGAAGATTGTCCGGATCATATACGCTGTGGTGTAACTTCCTATAACAAAGGATCAATGGAATTTGATAACGGGTCGCGTATTGTATCACAAACAACTACAGACAACACAGGACGTGGTATGTCCATTTCCTTATTATACTGCGATGAGTTTGCGTTCGTTAACCCTACCATTGCCAAAGAATTCTGGACTGCAATTTCTCCAACACTAGCAACAGGTGGTAAGGCAATTATTACTTCAACACCAAACTCAGATGAAGATCAGTTTGCTCTTATATGGACAGAAGCAAATAAAAGATTTGACGAACATGGTAACGATACTGAAGTAGGAATTAATGGTTTTTATGCTTTTACTGCTCATTGGAGTGAACACCCTGATAGAGATGACAAATGGGCAGAAGAAGAAAAATCACGTATTGGTGAAGAACGCTTCCGTCGAGAACATGAATGTGAATTCTTAATCTTTGACGAAACTTTAATCAATAGTGTTAAACTTGCAGAACTTGAAGGAGAAGAACCTTTAAGAAGATTGGGTCAAACGAGATGGTATAAAGATTGCGATCCTAAGTACACTTATGTTGTAAGTATGGATCCAAGTTTAGGTACAGGCGGAGACTTTGCGGCCATACAGGTTTTTGAACTTCCTAGTTTCAAACAGGTAGCAGAATGGCAACATAACACAACACCCATACAATCACAGGTAAGAATTTTAGCAGAGATCACTAAGAATATTAAAGAACAATGCGAAACAATCAGCACACAATTACCACAAGTTTATTACAGCATTGAAAATAACGCTATAGGTGAAGCCGCATTGGTAAGCGTTAAGGATTACGGTGAAGAAAACATATATGGTATGTTCCTAAGTGAACCTATAAGAAAAGGTCATGTACGTAAGTTTAGAAAAGGATTTAACACAACACACAAAACTAAAATGAGTGCTTGTGCTAAATTCAAGCATTTGCTCGAAACTCATAAACTAGAAATTAAAAGCAAACCACTAATATCAGAACTTAAAAACTATGTTGCACATGGTACTACATTTGGTGCTAAAACAGGCGAACATGACGATTTAGTGTCCGCTACATTGCTTAATGTGCGAATGCAACAGATATTAGCGGATTGGGATCCGGCGATTTACGAAAAAATGAAGGATATGGACACTGAATTGATAACTCCAATGCCGGTGTTTGTTTCTTTCTAATAGCATAAATAACATTATGAAGGGTTTAGATTCTATTTCGACATCTCTTTTTGAGAAAATTAGATCACGATTTCCACGTGTGGAAATGGGTGACGAAACTGGTGCGCCTACGCAGGATGAAAGTCAAGCACGATTTTTTGACTTTGACTACGTAACTGGTGGTGATAATAAAGGTGCTGTTTCTGTTTCTATTAAAGATGCAGATGCATTAAAGATTTATTACAGCCAAGGAATGTTAGAAAATGTATCTGAACAAGAAGAAGATGATTGGTATGCATTTCTTAAAGAAATGCGTTTCTTTGCTAAGAAACATATGATGCAATTTGATACACGTGATATTGCTAAATCAAACTTAGACAAAAGAGATTATAATTATTTGGCAAACAAAAATGTTCAGGAGTCAGCAATGTACGGAACTACAAAGTCAAGTTATGAGGAACTAGACAAAACAAAACTTATTGTAAGACATAAGAAAGAAATTAACGCAGAACAAACAGGTGCTAGAACAAGACACATTAGTTCTTTGTTTATTGAAAATGAAGCAGGCGAAAGATTTAAATATCCGTTTGCTCACTTAGCAGGTGCTAGAGCAATGGCTCGTCACGTTGCTAATGGTGGTCTTCCACATGATGAGTTTGGTAGTCACATTATTGAAACTTCTCAAAACATTGCTAAACTTACTGCGTTCAAAAGATTTGTAGGTAAAAAAGACTTCATGAATCAAACTTCAAGTGATATTATTGAAGGTGCACAATTAGAATTAGATAATTTAAGAAACCATGTAAAAAAATTACAAGGACAAAAATATTATTCAGAATACAAAGAAAACTTTCAACCAATTGAATCAACTGGAGATGAATTGGGAGAAGACATTGTAAATGATCTTACCAATGCCTTTACTATTCCTCAGTTTAACGAAGAATTAAAAGATATGTTTCCATTACTACATAGCATTCATCAAAAACGTATTAGTGAAACAACAATAGATTTAGATGATGTAATTAAAGAATCACATGACGGCGAAGAACACGAAATGGAATATGAATTCACAGGTGATGATGGTGAAACAGCATATGGCTCACTTTATTACAAAGTAGTTAATGGCAAGGTAGATCCAAATTCATTAAGAGGCGAATCAGAATACGATGGCAACGCTAAAGTGGATGACGAGTTTGCTACATACATGGTGCAACCAGGCGGTGGCGATCACGAAGATGCACTTGAAGCCGCTCAAGACGATTATGAGTACGAATCAAAACAAAAAGAAGATAGTTCACCTTATGGAGAATTTGAAACATGGGCAGACTCTGTTGTTGATGAAGCAATGGATAAACAAAAAATTGAAATGTTACAAAAATTAGTAAAACAACATTTCAGTGTTGGCCCAGATGCTACAAATGCGTTATCAAGTCTTAAAGGAATTATAGACGATAACGATCTAAACGACCAGTTAAAGGCACTTGCTAAAAAAGATAGCGATTCTTGTGCAAGACCTTTAATTTATTCTTATCTAGAAAAAAATGATCCTGAAGCATTACAAGATTTAGATTTTGGCGATTTAAAAATGCCAGCAAAATATGATTCAGGTGATATCGATTCATTTAACGGTGAATCAGATGATACAACTGATGTTACTATCGGTAAAGATGGTGCTATGAAATTGGCAGGTGACGACGAAGAACCTAAAGACGAAAAAGCCAGCACCGAAGACATCATTGAGTTTGTTCGCTCATTCTATGACAAAGAAACTGGAGCGTTTCCAAGAGGCGAAACTGGCGTGGTTATTTCCGCTCGTAAGCGTTTTGGTGATTCCGTAGGGGATCTAGTCGAGAAGTTTGTATCCAAACTATCAGGAAAAAGGATAGAACTTGCTGACGACGATAGTGATGTGGAAGAAGGTAGCATTAAGTATATGCACAGCCTAAAATCCAAAGGACACAGCGATGAAGAAATAGCAAAAGAACTTGAGATGAGTCCAGAGGAAGTACGCAAGGCTATGGCCAAAACAAACGAAGATGATGAAGAAAAAGATAATCAAGGCTACACAGATAAAGAAATTAAAATGGCATTTGGTGTATTGAACGATCCAAGATTTAAAGGCGGCAACTATTCAGGCGCTGTTGAAGTGATTGAAAAAATTGCTAAAGGTTTGTCAGATCATCCTAGTGTTAAAAAAGCACTAATGAGAACAAACGAAGATCTTGAGTACATCAAAAGTAAATTGGCAAAATTAATTAAGTAATTTCAGAATTTATAGTTGACTTTGTAAGAAAAGATAACTATAATATAGATATGTTGTTAGGTTACTTCATATCTACAACAGGCACAAAAACAGGCAAATTAAAGGAGGCTTATATTATGGCAACATTAGCAGAAATACGTGCAAAACTACGTGAACAAGAAGACCGCAAAGGCGGTGGTTCAAATCAACAAAGCGGCGGCGACAACGCAATTTACCCACATTGGAATATGGCAGAAGGTACTGAAGCAGTACTTCGTTTCTTACCAGATGCTGATTCAGACAACGTTTTCTTTTGGAAAGAACGTTTAATGATCAAACTTCCATTTGCTGGTATAAAAGGTCAAACAGACTCTCGTCCAGTTACCGTTAACGTTCCTTGTATGGAAATGTATGGTGAAACTTGTCCGGTACTTTCAGAAGTACGTGGATGGTTTAAAGATCCAGCATTGGAAGATCAAGGACGTAAGTATTGGAAAAAACGTTCTTACATTTTCCAAGGCTTTGTAGCAGATGATCCGCTAAACGAAGACAGCAAACCAGAAAATCCAATTAGACGTTTTATTATTGGTCCACAAATTTTCCAAATCATTAAGGGTGCATTAATGGATCCTGAGATGGAAGAACTTCCTACAGATTATGTAAGAGGTGTAGACTTTAGAATTAAGAAAACTTCTAAAGGTGGGTATGCTGATTACTCAACATCACAATGGTCACGTAGAGAACGTGCTTTGACTGATGAAGAAAAAGCGGCAATTGACACGCATGGTTTACACAACTTAGATGATTTTCTACCTAAGAAACCAGGCGAAGTTGAAGTTAAGGTTATTCAAGAGATGTTTGAAGCATCTGTTGATGGAGAAGCATATGATCCAAATCGTTGGGGTCAGTACTTTCGTGCTCCAGGCATGAGTGCTCCAACTGGTGATCCAAATTCTTCAAAACCAGCGGCGCCGATCGCAGAAACTAAAACTGCACCAATGACTCCTAAAGAGGAAGATGCAAACGCAGGTGTTACAAGAGATGAATCAGGCACACCAAGTGCTCCTGAAGCGTCAACTGCAACAACTGAAGATAAACCATCAAGTGAACGTGCTCAGGACATTTTAAAAATGATCCGTGACCGTCAATCATAAGGAGTAAACAATGGCGAAACCATTTGACGTTAGTAAATTTCGTAAAACTTTAACCAAAAGCATTACAGGCCTTGGTATGGGTTTTAACGATCCTACTGACTGGGTTTCGACTGGTAATTACGCATTGAATCATCTTATCAGTGGTGACTTCCATAAAGGAGTACCACTTGGTAAGGTGACCGTATTTGCCGGCGAATCTGGTGCAGGTAAATCTTACTTCGCTAGTGGAAATATTGTGAAAGCCGCACAGGATC
>Ga0255778_10003410_pt1 | contig 13290 bp, 7 predicted proteins | sample 071ome_31_FD_179976 | JGI IMG/M metagenome (GOLD analysis project Ga0255778, IMG submission 179976) | Coastal salt marsh microbial communities from the Groves Creek Marsh, Skidaway Island, Georgia - 071405CT metaG (version 2) | ecosystem: Environmental > Aquatic > Marine > Intertidal zone > Salt...
GTAAAACGACACCCCGGGTCGCGTTTCTTATTATGATCCCTTTTACTTCTTCGGCCCCGTAATTTGGATTTTCAGAAAGAATTGAAGCTGCTGCACCCGCCGCGACCGCCGCAGCCATGCTCGTACCACTCTGAAATCCATATAACGACTCGACATCAGCTTCGTCGTCGTCGTGAGATGATTCGGCTTCAATCACATCCACGCGATTCTTCTTGGGTGTACACCTATTTTGACCGGCGCATGCGCCTATCAATCTTACTCCGGGGGCAAAAACGTCCACACATCGCCCTAAATTGTTCCAAGCGTAGTTCATATCTCTGCTATCCGTTGCTGCGACAGTCATACATCTCGAGCTTTTCGCAGGAACCGATTGACATGCATCCTCGTTTTGATTACCGCTCGCCGTCACGAGTAAACTGTTAGTTTCTCGCGCGAATCTTTCTACAGCTGCTTCGAGCGCCCGAGAACGGACACCGGCGGGGGCTCCAAGGGCGAGTAAGGCCACCGCACCTTTGAACATGTTACCATCTTCTCCCCCCTCTGCCTGCTTGGAGATTATCTGGTCGCTCGTCCATTCGAGTCCAGCAACCACGTCGCTTACAGACCCAGCTCCCTCCGAGTTTAACACGCGCACTGACACTATTTTTGCACTGGGGGCCACGCCAGTAGTACGCCCTGCAATTAATGAAGCACAAAAAGTGCCGTGACCGTCGGGATCAAGATCATCAAGTTTATCTTCATCTGGGTCTAGCGCAGTTACATGTGTATCAACCTTTCCACGCAATTCCGCGTGTTTTGATTGCACTCCAGTGTCGAGCACATAAACATAGACGCCATCACCTCTTCTTGTACCGTCTTGATCGCTAAACGACAATCGATTATCCAAAGGCAAGTAGTTTTGATCGATTCGATCTAAATGCCACGGTGGAGCCGCATGCGACATCTTTGAAACCAACGAGTCCTCTTCGTAATCCTCGGCGATATCCCCCAGCTCGAATTTCATCCTCTCCAATTCCTTCTCCGTCGCGGAAACTGTAAAACCCGACCTAAACACCTTTTTGCAGTTAAATTCTTTCCTCTCTTTGCACAGCTTGAAGCTCTCGTAACGAGATTTGAGCGTTACGATGTACTTCTTTTTCTCAGTGAAAGTTTTTCCTTCGCGTATTCTTTTTGGAACTCCTTCGTTCTCGCTGCCTGCTCGCTGCTCTTCTTGTTCCTGACCCCGCGCGAACGACGACGCGACAAAAATGACAAAGATTGCGACGAAGACGAGATTCGCGCGAAGACTAATACGACGACCGCGCGCGAAAATCAATCCGCGCATGATTCGAGAGAGTGACGTCGTGAGCGTAATTCGTGTATTTTTTTGTATTTTCCCGAGGTTTTGAGTGAGAGAGGAAAATAGCACGCGAATAGTATTGTTTGATTACAAAATGAACCTCTCGATGGCGACGGCTACGCCATCGTCCGCGTTAGTTTCGTTCAGAATGACAGAAGCCGCGTTCCGTGACGATGGGCTCGCGTTACCCATGGCAACGCCAACGCCTTCTACTCCTTCCTTTCTCATCGAAGCGGCGAATTTAATCATCCCGGTGTCGTTATCGCCGTCGCCAACGACGACGAGACGATAGTTGTTATTTCTACTGTTATCGCTTGCTAAGACTAAACTATCGAGCAACGCGGATACTGCTCGAGATTTGTCGACGTTTTCAGGGACAACTTCGAGCATGGTAGCCACCGCTCGAGTGACCAAAGCGCCGTTGCCAGTATCAATAAATAATTTAGAAAATTCCGATAAATATTCGTCAATGGCATCTTTATTTGGACCAATGAGGAGCATCTTCTTCACTTGTCCTCGACTTTGGGCGACTATCTCGTCCACGGATGCTAATATTTCACTTTTTGGTTCGTGATAACGTTCGTGAAGCTCGTCCAGAAACGGAGACGCTCTTAACGTCAAGCATCGATCGTCGCTCGTGAAAGCCGTCAATGCAAACTCTTCCCCGTAGTTTTGCTCGAAAGCTTTTCGCACGCACTCTACGGGTAACGCGTCATCTATGAGTGGAACACCATTTTCGCCGTACGATGCACCGCCATTGAGAAAAATTCCAGGCGAAGACTCTGATACTATGCGAGAATTTTTCAAAAGTGGATTTGTTGCCAGTGCCGCCTTCGCCGCTGGACGCGCTTTACCAGTAGCTATGACAATCAATGTCGACTCATCTTTAGAAGCTTCGAGAAGAGCTTTAGCAACTCGATCCGAAACGCGCGAGCTTTCGTTCAATAGCGTGCCATCCAAATCCACCACGAGAACTTTTTTGCTCACCTCCGACGAAGAAGCGGAAGAAGAAGATGAAGCTCGGTCGATTAAACCGCCATCTTTGATATAATCCCACCCTAACGCCTCCATTATTTCCTGTTCGAGCTCTTTCATGTCTTTTTCTTCTTCCTCGCCTAGCTCATGATCAAATCCAAGCAAATGCGCGAACCCGTGCGCTAGTAACACTCTCAACTCGTCCTCCACGGAATGTCCAACCTCTTCCGCTTGCGCGCGAGCAGACTCCAAAGAAATAATGATATCCCCAAGGACACAAATAGGACCGAACGCGGTAATTCCTTCCTCTTCTCCACCACTCGGAAAGCTTAAAACATCTGTAGGCGCATCTTTCGATCTCCATTCATTATTGAGTGTCTGAATGTACGCATCATCGCATAACGCCACAGAGAGTTCCGCATGTGAAAGTTGTTCTGGAAAATCGTCCCCTAAATTCTCTCTCAACCGGTTGTATACGTCACCATCACTATCGCTACTTTCCTCACCATTCGCGTCTACAAATAGTTTTAATATAGCCCTCGCATCTTTCTCTAACCCCTCTCTCATTGACTCCAATTTTCCCTCGTCCATATTCATCTTCTTCGCCATCAATTTTACATCGCCGTTACCGTCCACATCCGATATGAATGACACATCCGCGATACACTCGACGTCCCCGACGTAAAAGCTTTCGTCGTCGATGTCATCGTCTTCTTCGTAATCTTCGTCCTCTTCCTCGTCTTTCAACGCGTGCGGCACCCCAACTCTTCTCAAATTTTTCATCTCTGCTCCGTGGTGGTTCGAGCTGAAACGACGAAAGTTGGTAGACAACAACGACGAGGACGACGACAACGACGACAACAACAACGGCGACGTTAAAAACGACGCAGAAGGAGTTATCGCATCGTTTCTTCTCCCCGCGAGTTTCATCTCCCGATGACAATAGCGCTTTCGGGAAGCAAACGAGGGAGAAATGGATACGTTTTTCTTCTCCGGTTGGTGTTCGTTAGAAATCGCCGTTGAGTGTGAGGAGAGAGAACGAACGACAAAACCGCTTTGGCACCTCGCCGCGGGTCGCTCTTTCGCCGCGAACTCGCGGAGCGTAAAGGTGTTGAAGGTATTCAGGAGCATTTTATTATGGAAGCAACGATAAGCGATGCGCGTGTTGTAAAAAACGAAACGCGTCTTTGACCTCATCAAAAAGTGACGACGAGAATAGAAAAGAAAACGCTGAATTTTGTTGAATAATGTGGCATGTGGATCAAACCGTACAGTCAATTTTATTAACAATCAATAGTATCACTGAAACAAAATCGGCGCAGTATCGCTCGGGATAATTCCACCTCCCGGAACGAAAATTCCTTCCATTCCTAATCTGACTTGAATGCCTAAGAATAAACAAAACGCGGCGACGGCTACAAAAGGCAAGACGTCGTCGGCTTCGTACGTGAACTCTCTCGTCGGTATGCGCAGGTCTAGGTTGTCGTAGACGGATAAAAGCTCTTCGATAGAACTTTTGGACGGCACAATCTCGGAACCGTCCGGTTTTGCTGCTAAGGTTGCTTTGCTATTTGTGTTCTTGTTGGTTGTAATGTTACTAAGCGCAGCGGCTGTGCTGGCTGGTAAGGCTTCGACGACCGCGTTGGCCAAATCGTCGATGAACACCTCGTCGCAATCGAGCGCTGGGACGCGACCCCAATATTCAATGCCACTCTCTTCTGCTAATTCTCTGTACTCTTGGTCGATTTCTTCTAGAGTTTCAATGTGTTCGGAAACGAACGACACCGGGACAGCGCACAAAGCCTTGGTGCCTTTTTCCCCCAAAGCTCTGATCGTGTCGTCCGTGTATGGTTTCAACCATTCCACCGGGCCGACTCTCGATTGATACGCCAAAACGTGCTTGTACCCTTCGCACCCGATTTTTTTCAACTCGTTCGTGATGAGTTTCACGCACTCTTCCATTTCGTCCTTGTATGGATCACCGCCTTCCGAAACGTAGGAGGTTGGCACACCGTGCGCGGAGAAGAAAACGACTGGTTTGTCCGGCGCGTCTTTAAATGCATCCGATTCTAACGTGTTTTTAATCAACTTGGCCATGCTCGAAACGTATCCAGGTCGATTGTACCAGGACGGAATGACCGTGTGTTGCAAAACGCCGGTACTTAAAATCGGATCTTCTCTGAAGATTTCCTCCAACAGCCTCAATGAACTCCCGCTCGTGCTAATCGAAAACTGCGGATACAACGGCAACACCACCAAACGCGTGATGCGGTCCCTCTTAATATTCTCAATCGCTTCTTCCGTAAACGGCTTCCAATATCGCATCCCAACGTACGTTTTCACGTTCGTCAAACCTTTCGATATGAGCGATTTCTTCAACGCTTCGGATTGCTCGTCCGTAATTCGTCGGAGCGGCGACCCGCCTCCGATGGACTCGTACGCCTCTTTGCTCTTCGGCGCTCTCGATTTGCTCACCAGCGTCGCGACGAAGGTTTGTAAGAATTGTAACCCATCTGTTCGTTCGAAAAGTGAAAAGTGAAAAGAGAAAGCGTATGTCAGCGATACGAACCAAAGCTATACTAAAAACAAAAGAGAAAAGAGAAAGGAAGCCCGAACAATCCGAAAAAACTTAAAAAAGAGTTCTCTAACTATCCATCTATCTCTTTAAACGACGAACGTACTCGGCAAGCGAATGATGTCTGGATCGGCGAACAGGTTAAACAAGAACGGCTCGACGTCGTCCAACGTTTCTGGCCCGCCCAAGTTTAACAGCAAGACGCCGACGCGCTCGTCCTCGGCTTTGCGAATTTGCGAGTTCCAATCGATGGAGACGGAGGTTTGCGCGTTTTCAAACGCCGTCGCCGCGGATACTTTTCTACCCGAAGAAGAGGAAGAAGAAGACGAAGAAGACGAAGCCGCGCAGCGATGGTAACGGCAGTCGCCCTTCTTCCTCTCTCCTTCTTCGCTTCGTCCTCGTCCGCGTCCGCGTCGTCGCGAAAAGATGAGATCCCCCGACGACGACGACGACGACGACGACGACATCCGATGATTTCGTCTCGAAGTCGAAGAACAAAACGCGGTGGTGGTCGCGTACGAACACGACGTCGACGTTGTCGTCGACGCCCTCATCGCGATGCGCGTTTCAATCTGTCCTCCACTTTTATTATAGTACGCGACACAGACGCGACGCTCTTTTATATATATAATATGTATATATAACGTGTACGTGTTGACGCGTCTGCGTCTGTGTTTTTTTGAAGCGAGAGGAGAAAACAACGCACCGGAAGATAGAATTTTCTATGGGGAAAAAGCACGTCAAAGTCACTCGCCCATTGGGATCAAAAACAAAAAGTGCACATATGTATTCCCCTTGGACGCGCGTGGTCGTTCGCACAAAAAGCGTCGTCGTCAGAGCGAATCATAAAAAATTTTTTCGTTTTCGTTTCCAAAAATTTTCGTTCGCGCGATTTTTTTCTCTCTTGCTCTCGCGTTGGAAAGAAGGGAAAGAAGGCGAGAAAACGAATGATCTCCTCTTCGCCCTCAAAGTGCTCGACGATGAGAGCTTTGCCGTCGTCGTCGTTATCACACCGCGCGAGTGGTGTCGTTTACCGGCGCGGGAGCGACGGCCAACGACGTCCAAGAAGAGTGAGCGCGTCGTCGTCGGCGGCGGCGGCAGCGGCAGCGGCCTTTTTGCGGTTTCGCGCCGCAGTTCGTTACGATGATTTTGGAAAAGAAGAAGAAGAAGAAGAAGAACGGGGACGAAGAGGAAGAAGAAGACGTCGACGAGGAGAGGTGAGAACGCGAGCAACGTTCGGCAAAGACGAGAATAGCTTCAAAGAAGTCTCGGATATCATGAAAAAATACTCCAAAGAAGTTCCGAAAGACGTGACCAAAGTCGTCGGCACCGCCGTGAACGTCATGGGAAACAACAACAAAAACAACAACAAACAAAACCAATACAACGGCGTCTTCGCGCTGCTTTTCTTCAACTTTTTATTCTTCGCGTTGGACCATTGGTTGCAACTTCCAGTCATGAAAATGTTTTATTTGAACCACGTGGATCCGACGTGGTGGCAGTTCATCACGTGCACTTTCTGCCACGCCAGTTGGGATCATCTCTCGTCGAATATTTTCTTCTTGTACATATTCGGCAAACTGATCGAAGAAGAGGAAGGCGCGTTTGGCGTGTGGTGTTCGTATTTAGCGACTGGGACGGGCGCTTCGTTGGCGTCGTGGTTGATGCTACCAAAATCAGTCGGGGGGGTGCTAGGCATGGGCGCGGCCGCGACGGTCTCTTTGGGCGCCTCGGGAGCGGTGTTTGGTCTGTTCGCGGTGAGCGTGTTAGTTAAGCTCAAGTTTGAGTGGAAAAGGATTTTGGAAGTGGTCGTGCTCGGTCAATTTGTGATGGAACGATTTCTGAACGAAGCGGCGATGATAGGAAAAGTTGGAGGCGTAGGAGCTGGTGGAGTGAATCACATCGCTCATTTAGCTGGGGCGTTAGCGGGGGTGGTGTTGATTGCACTGTTGTCTAAGATTTTACCCGAATAAGAGTTTTGTAAAAAGAGAGAAACCTGGCAAAGAGTTATTAACCCTCCTTTTCGGTACGCATCGATGTGGATATATATATACGGTGTAGTAATAATATAATAATGATAACAACAACAACCGATACTACATTAAAAATAGAAAATGACTCTCGAAGATTTAAATACGTATTAAAAGACGCCGATTGCGGTGAACAAAGCAAACGCCAAGAACAACCAACCGCCGCAAAACGCGACGAAGCGTTCGGAAATTTTCTTCGAAATCAAACTTCCGCCGATGACTGCGATGACCGTCGCAAACAAATGCCCAGCCGTGGCCCCTACGGCCACACCGACTGGATTCTGCGCCGCGCCCAAAGCGATCGTCGCCAACATGGATCTATCTCCCCACTCGGCGACAAAAATTAAGCAAAACGTTTCGATGATGTTTTTAATGTTCGTCGTCCCTTTCCCGTCCGACTCTTTAATCTTTGATTCTGCTTTGCACACGTCCTCGGCCGCTTCCGCCAATGCACCTTCAATAACCACACCGTCTTTATCAACTTTGATGTTTCCGTTGTTGTTATCTCCACTCGATTTCGTGCTTTTTGGCATATCGTTCGCGTCCTTCAAAGACTTCAACCCGAAGAACAACAAACTCGCGACAGCAATGTACTCGCCGATGGGAATCGTATTCGAGAAGCTCGCCGGCACCGCCGAAAACACTCTTCCAATGACCACTGAAATCACCGACATCAATCCCAACGCTGATGTTGCTCCAATAATCACCGGCATGCGTCCCATTCTCATCGCCAGTAAAGCCGCGATGAAAAACGTCTTATCTCCCAATTCCGATATGAAAATCAGCGCAAACGCTGCGGTAAACCCAGTTTTTGCGACCGCTTGCACGACCAACTGTAACGCCACTTGAATGTTATTCGTGGCGTTTAGCGATCCTAACCCACTGGAAATGTATCCCACGACCGCTAACACGGTCAAAAAGACTAAAGCCAAAGCAGTCGCGTTGGACTCGGCTAACGGATCGTCCATCTTCTCCTTGATTTCTTGAATGAATTTCAACGAGCAACTATTGGGGGCATTATTCGCACCATCGGTATCACCATCATCTCCCCCCGCCGACGTCGTCGCGCTACCGCTGCTATTACTAATAACGACGGCTCGTTGTCGTCGTCTGTGTTGTCGTCTACTCGTATTGGTGATGGTGATGATGTTATTAATGTCGCACGCGTTGCTGATGCAGAGAGGCGTCGTCAATCCAATTCTCGTTGACGACGATGCGTTCGTCGACGAAGACGAGGACGGAGAAAAAGAGCGCGCGCTGTTCCCGATCGTCGCGGCGCGGTGGTAACGGTGCATCCTATTCCTCCTCGAACAGGTAGAGGAGGGGGTAGAGGAAGACGCCACAGCCAGGGATGGAGAGAGCGCGGTCATTTTTTGTGTTGTTCCCGTCCTTCTTCCTTTCCCTACTTCGTGTGACTCAGCAGAAAGAAAAAGATTTGGTCGGGGTCACAAAAATCAAGGCACGGTTTAAACAACGAGATTTCAAAAGTGCGACTCGGCCGCGCGCGCGCGCACAAACGCGGGAGGGTTTCCATTTTTTCTATCAAACGTTAAAAAACTATTTTTACGACTTTAAGCTATTACGTGCACCTCCCGAACGAACCATCGCGCTTCGCTTCTCGTCCGCGCGTCTGCTTTTTCCTTTTCAAAATCAAAACTGACCGCCGACGGGCATGTCGCCTCGTTTACTCGGATTCGTGGCCAACTTTTTGAGCGCTCGTTTCTTTCTCTTTTGACTCTCTTTTTCTCTCTTTTTGCGCTCGCTGGTAACTTTGTCGAGCTTCTTAGCGTTGGAAAAAGCGGTGGAGCCTTTTTTACCGACCAAGGTTGGAGCTTCGCGCAAAGCAAACGCGCCGGCGACATGGCCGAGGTGTAAGCGTTTGACGTGGAAGATGTGCTTGAGCGCAGAGGGGTAAGCGGCGACAGCACGGACGTGGGAGCGGAAGGCATCTTCGGCTCGAGATTTGAGACCAGGATCGGAGTGCATTTTTCTCTCCGCGGCGGAGAGTAACGCTTTGACCGCGATGTGCTCGGTCGGGTTATTGCGCGAATAGTTGGAAGGATTCTTGTTGTCTCCGCAATATTTTTGCATCGTGGTCTGCGCCAGGACGTCCAAAACAGCCCCTAACTTTGCCTTTGAAAACGTGAGATCTTCTATATCTTCTTTCAACGCGTTTTCAAATTCCAATTCTTTCGGACTGAGAAATAGAACGGCTTCGCCGTCGTTGCCTAGACGAGCGGCACGGCCGACTCTGTGCGCATACGTTTTCGAGTCAGCCGGAGGATCAACTTGCACAGTCGCGCCGACATTATCGAAATCTAAACCACGAGCGCCGACATCGGTGCACAAAAGGACGCCTCTCTCTTGCGATTGAAATCTGGAGACGGTCTTTTGACGCTCGGATTGTTTTTGCGCGCCGTGTAAACGAAAGACTTCGTACAGGCCGCTTCCTCTCTTCTTAGTACCACTACTCTTTTTTTTCTTGTTCTTCGAATCGTCGTCGTCTGAATCGCTTTCGCCGCTCGTGCTACCACTGCTGCTGCTGCTACTACTACTGCTAGTGCTACTACTGCTGTTGTCGTTTCTTTCGTCGTCGTCTCCGTTATTCTTCTGCCCAGCTAACCAAGATAATATTTCATAGTGATACTCCACAGACTCTCTGCTCGCGAAGAACACGATGACTTTGTTCAAATCAGACATCGCCCATCCGGCGAGTAAACCAGCGATAGCTGCCATACGACATTTTGGTGGCGTTTCAAATATCGTGTGCGTGAGCTGCGAAGGCACACGTATCTTTTTGTTCTTCCCATCATCATCACCATCAACCGCTCTCCCGGAAGCTCTCGCCATCGCTCTCATCAATCCTTCTTCGTCCTCGTCATTTTCGTTGTCGTCTTCTTCTTGAACAAACTCAATCTCGCGATCGGCTTCCGGGTTTACGTCTACAGTCACCGCGTTTTGCATTTTCATTCGCAAACGGTCCGTGCCTGGTGTCAACGTAGCCGACAATAACGTCATTTGTAAAAAAGGAGGAGACGCCGTCGCCGCCCGTGCCTCCTTTTTCGTTCTCTCTATGATATCTAAAATAGCGTCAATATCCTTCTCAAATCCTAGATCTAGAACGCGATCGGCTTCGTCGAACACGACAAAACCCACGTTCACGTACACAAACGAGGCGGTATTTTGCAAGTGATCCAACAGTCTCCCCGGCGTGGCGGATAAAATGACGCAGCCTTTCCGTAACTTCGCCTTCTCCTTGGCTCTGTTTTCTCCGCCGTGAATCGATCCAGTCGCGATCCAATGGTACGGTTTCGATAATTTCTCGATAAACGAAGAGACTTGCGTGGACAACTCTCTCGTTGGTACGATAATCAAAGCTCTCGTTCCATCCTTCCTATCGATTCTAGGCTTTGCTACTCCTAAACTAATAACTATCGGTAAAGCGTACGCCAACGTCTTTCCGCTCCCGGTCTCCGCTCGAACGTAACAATCCTTCCCGGCCAAAATTGAAGGCACTGCTAACTGCTGCACCAGAGTCGGCATCGTAAACTGCAAATCAACAGACTCGGCCATAATTTTAATCAGCGTCTCTGGAACCCCGAGCTCGGCGAATGATTTCGCAGTTGTCGCGTTGCTATCAAACACCCGATCCCGATGCGGCGCCGCCTCTGTCTTCTTGACCGCGCCGATGTCTGTCTTCTTGTTCTTATTCCCTCCGTTCTTATTTTCTTCTTCATCGTCGTCGTCGGATTCCTCCTTTTTCGTCGCTTTCTTCATCAAATTTGCCCAATCTGCGGGATTAAACGCCTCTTCTTCGCTCTCGTCGTCGTTCTCGTCGTCCTTGTCTTCCTTTCTCTTTTTTTTCTCAATCTCCAACTCGTCGTCTGCCGTTCCGTTCGCCTTCTTCTTCGCCGCTAACAACTTCTCCTTGTGCTCGCGAGAGTTTTTCAAGAACCTCTCTTTCGCCGTCAAGTGTTTATCTTCGTCGTTATCGTCCTTCTTCTTCTCCTCTTCTTCTTCTCCGTCGTCTTCTCCTCGGTTCGTCGTCCTCTTCGTTTTTGGTTTCTTCACCCAAGCGGAGGCGCCCCCAGCGCCGTCGCCGCCGGCGAGAATCGTTTTCGCGAGTCGTTTCCGCCCGTTTCTTCTCGGGGTCTCTTCGCCGCCGCCGCCGTCTCGCGCTGCTGCCGCTGCCGCTGCTAATTTGTAATCATCTTCGTCGCGTTCCGCGGGTGAAGAAGAAATGCGCGGGTGCGTTGGCTCTCTGATTCTCCCCCCGCGCTGCCGCTGCTGCTGCTGCTGCTCTCGGTCGTCGTCTTCTCCTTCTCGTCGTCGTTGGTGGGGAAACGCTTTGCGCTTCTCTTTACCTCCCTGCCACTTTTTCTTCCCTCGAGCGACGGTGCGCTTGCGCGGGTTACCTTTAGGAGCGCGGAAGTCGTCGTTGCGGTTATCGTCGTCGTCGGACGAGGCGCCGGCGATGTTCAGAGTTAAACCTCCGCCGCCGTCGTCGTCGTCGTCGACGACCATTTTTTTTATCGCGGTGGATTTGTTCTGAGGTGAAAACGAAAGAGAGTTTAGAAAGAAAATCTAGGCGGGAAAATCTAGGCACTCTATGAATACAAATTTAATACACCACTCTTTTTAGTACGGGTCGTCGTTTCCGTGAAACGTGTGCAACCATCCTTGCTTACAGACCAAGCATTCGCGTCCAAAAAGGCTCGCTTTTTTACGCACGACGACGTTCGGCGTCAAGCGCGATTGATACGTTTCAACGATCGATGGGTCGCAAAGGTAGACTTTGTTATACGCGATGGCGAACGGAACGACTCGACCGGACGCGTCGAGATATTTCGCGAGCCCTGAGATGACACCTGGCCAATCTGGATTGAAGCAATCGTCGAGTATGACGACGCCGCGCTCGTGTAAACACTCGTCGGCGGCGAGCGTTAAATCTCGGAAAGTCGCTTCTGACGTGTGCGATCCGTCGATGGAGAAGATTCGGACTGGACCGTCTTTGTCTTCGTTAAAATCTGCTTCATTTGTCATTTTCGTGGAATCGGCTTTTACGACTTTGATGAAACTCGGCAACGCGGTGTCGGAGTCGACGATCCCGTCCCACTCGAAGTTCGCATTGGAATCCCCCGCCTTCATCACCTCGCACGCCTTCGTCACGTGTTTTCTAAACTTACTGTAATCACCAACTCCGCTCTCGTCCGCGTTATCCGCTTGATTCTCAAAGCAATCTATCGCTATGCACGTCTCGTCGTTTTTCCGCAAGGATATCAAAGCTAGAAACGACCTTCCGTGATACACGCCAATCTCCGCCAAACTCGTCTTTTGCGTCGTCAACCCAAAAACATCCCTCTGACACGCATCTATCGCTCTGTACATATCTAATCCTCCAAGCTCGTAAAAGCCGCTCACTTTCGAAACGAGCGCTTTCACCGCATCTTTCCTCTCCTTTTTGTTTTCGTCTTTTCCTCCTTCTCTTTTCGCCGACGAAAAGCACGACGACGACGACGCTAACACGTGTTTTCTCTCGTCTTCCTCTTTCCTTCTCGCGGCGGCTTCGCGTAACTGTTTTCCATTCTCCGCTTTTACCGTTCTCCTCCTACTCTTCATCCTCCTCAACGCGCCGTTCTTCTCGCCGTCGTCGTTCGAGAAACGATGAAGACGAGGATGCCACCGCGCCGCCGCCGAGGATAGGCGGCGCGACATCAGTCTTCTCGCGCTGCTGCTGCTACTAAAGCCGCACGCGTTCATTTCTTTTTTTGTGTGTTGTCGCGTTTTCGCGCAAAAAATCGTATCTACACAAAAAATACACGAAAAAACAAATGGGAAACGCGCAATCCTCGTCCTCGTCGTCGTCGTCGTCGTCGTCGTCGTCGTCGTCCGGAGGAAGCAGAGAAGAAGAAGAAGACTTGCCGGTGGTGGCGGTGGAAATGTCCGCGACGACGACGACGACGACGACGACGACGACGCCTCGCGGAACGAGGGCGAGAACGGGAGACCCACCACCCTCGGAGACGAAGAAGGAAAAAGAAGAAGAAGAAAAAAACGAGGAGGCTTTGTCGAGGAAAGACGAAGAAAAAGGGACGGAGGAAAGAGATGGCGGCGACGACGACGAGGACGACGAGGAAGAGTTGGAAAAGGTCGTGGCGTCGTGCAGAGTGTGTTTAGAACCGATACGGAGATGCGACGTGCTCGAAAACAACAGTTCTTTACTCGGATGTTCGTGCGTTGGACAAGGCATCCATCTCAATAAAGAGTGTGGGGTGAAGTATATTAAAAACTTACGTCGACCGAACCAAACGTTGACGACGTGCGAAGTGTGCAAAACGCCGATGTCAGAATTCGCGGAAAAGATTCAACCG
>Ga0255778_10003415_pt1 | contig 13283 bp, 11 predicted proteins | sample 071ome_31_FD_179976 | JGI IMG/M metagenome (GOLD analysis project Ga0255778, IMG submission 179976) | Coastal salt marsh microbial communities from the Groves Creek Marsh, Skidaway Island, Georgia - 071405CT metaG (version 2) | ecosystem: Environmental > Aquatic > Marine > Intertidal zone >...
CCCCGCCCCCCCCGGAGGTGCAGAGCTAGCCGTTCAACGTCAGAGAGTGGTGAGCCGGATACCGTTCTGCCGTACGTCGATCTGCCCGTCCAGCTGCAGCAGCTTGATGGCTTCGTCGACGATGGCGCGGGACACACCGCGGCCGGGCTCGGCGTTGGCGTTGATACCCTTGTAGAGGTCACTGCGGCTCGTGGGCACGGATGCCTTGAGCAGCCCGAGGAGGCTCTGCCCCACCTCGACCAGCTCGTCTCGCTGCGCCTGGCCGTACCCCCCCGTGATGAGGTCCATGTCGATGCGGCCGTACTTGTCCGTGGCGCTCTCCATCAGTGCCGCCTTGACGAGACGCACGGCCTCCTTGACATGCCTGGGCTCCACGTCCGGGCGCAGCTCCATCCTCGCCAGCCCCTCCGACAGCCGCACCAGGGAGTCGAGCTGCCGCGCGGTCGCCGTCACCCGCCTCGACTGCACCCCCTGCTCGTAGCCCGTGCGGCGCATCTCCACGTACGCGGTCACAAGCTCTTTGCACGACTCGTCCGTGAGGACCGGGTGGCACACGGCGCGAGCGTAGGCGATGTAATCCCGGAGCTTGTCCTTGGACAGCGGGGGGGCGAGCTTCTCCGGGGCCGCATCGTAGTGTAGGGACGTGAGGTGCCGCGCCAACCGCCTGTCCTCCCACTCGTCGTTCTTGTCAAGGAGGAGGTAAATGAGGTCGAAGCGGGAGAGGAGGGTGGGGGGGAGCTGCAGGTTCTCCACGATGCTCTTCTTGCGGTCGTACCGAGAGCCGACCGGGTTGGCAGCGGCGAGCACAGAGGTCCGGGCGTTGAGGGTGGAGATGATGCCCGCCTTGGCCACGGAGACGGTCTGCTGCTCCATAACCTCGTGGAGGACCGAACGCGCGGAGTCGCTCATCTTGTCGAACTCGTCGATGCAGCACACGCCCAGGTCTGACAGGACAAGGGCGCCAGACTCAAGCACCATGTCCCTCGTCTCGGGGTCCTTGGTCACGTACGCGGTGAGACCCACAGCCGACGACCCGCGCCCCGACGTGTAAATACCGCGGGGGGCCACCTGGTGCACGTACGACAGGAGCTGCGACTTCGACACCCCGGGGTCGCCGACGAGCAGGCAGTTGATGTCCCCGCGGATGCGCCCCCCCGGCACAGCCTTCGAGCACCCCCCAAAGAGCTGGCACAGGACGCCCTTCTTCACGTCGTCCATCCCGAAGATGGAAGGCGCCAGGGACCTCACCAGGGTCTCGTACAGGTCGTCGTTGTCAGCCACAGCTCTCAGGGCCTCCTCCTTGGCGCGGATCTTCTCCTCCGACAGGTCCGTGCCCTCGCGGCGAAGCGCCTCGATCAGCATAGCCTGGGCGTCCTCGATTCCACCCCCCTTCTCGGCCACCTGCTGCAGCCCCGAGGCGGCCGCCGACTCCTTGCGCACGTGGATAGCATCGACGAAGGTCTTGTAGACGCAGCGGAGGGAGCGCACCCGCTGGTTGACCCGCATCCCGACGGCGCAGAACACGCCCACGACCTCCACGCGGTCCCCTGGCTTGACCGAGTCCACCAGATCGTCGTGTACGTACATGGTGATGGTGTGCGGAGTCTCTCCCTCTGGGATGGCCTCCGGAGCCTCCTGGATCTTGACGAGCTGCTTTGAGGAGAACTGGGAGCGGTTGTGAAGGAGCTCCATCGTGAACTGGTTCTCGCAGTTCCCGCACTGTGTGGGCTCCGCAACGTGGCCGTTGTCGTTGAGCACCGTCTGGGTGTTGCCACAGAGGGTGCACCGGAAGAAGGCTGTTCGGAGGTCGGGGACCACCCCAGAGCACCGTGTGACCATGCCCTTCACGGACACGAGCTTGTCGATGTCCGTTGGGTTGAGGTCGCGCATCGGTCTGTGCACCCGCATCGCAAAGGGTCGGATCTGCAGGTACGGCGTCTGCCCGCGCCCGACCCCGAGCTTTTCCACCATCTCCTGTGCGATCTGGAAGATGACCATGTCGAAGTGTGGGACGATCTCGGTCGGGTAGGCGACAAGCTGGTCGTGGAGCTCAGTGGACCACGCGAACACGTCGTTGCAGTCGATGTGGATGGTGTTATGGCCGTCGCGGAGGGCCTCGAAGATGAGCTCCTCATACTTGCCTCGCTCGTCCCGGGAGATAGCGTCCTGGTCTGTGAAGTGGCGGAGGAACCCGTCAATCTTACGACCGACCTGGTTCATGTCGATGTTGGTGCCCCAAATCGTCAGCTTCTCCCCGGGTTCGTCCTCGGAGATGACGTGTCCGTTGGAGAGGGCGCCGGGAGTCAAAGCGGGGGCCGTGCCCGACGAGGCCGCCGCCCCGTCGTTGTCGGCACGTGCCGACCGCGGAGTACGGGCGGTACGCCACCGCTCGCCGGCGGGAGTCTGGGGCTGGTGGTTGATGAGGTCGTACATCATTCGGTTGGAGGCCTGGCTCCTGGACGGGGCGGGCGTGAGGAGGGACCTGGACGGGGACTGCTGGGAGCGGTTCCCTGGGGTGCGGGCACCCTGCGAGGGGGGAGCCGGTGGAGGGGGAGCGCTGCTCGAGCGCACGTGGCCCTCCCGTTTTGTCATCGGGCTCCCCCGTCAGATGCGGAAATACGCGAGTGGGTGGGCCGTCGTGGCAAAAGGGGCGAGTTCGCGCCTACAGTGGCGCAGGGTTCGAGGGGAGGTCTCTCCTCTGTTCGTGTGTGGGCGGCAGTGTTTGGGGGGCCTGCTCACCATGTCCCTGCTCGTCGCCCTTCCCATGCTCCCGAAGTCGCGGGACACGGAGGGCGCAGGCGTCATCGTGGGCGTCCTGGCATTCGTGAAGGCGTCGTCATCGCCCCCTCTTCCCCGCGACTCGAGTCGAGAGGAGTGGGTTGGGCTCGGGAGGACCAAGGGGGCCGAATCCTCCGGCTCTGCGGGAGATTTGGGGACGGTTATACAACGGTTGGAACGGAATATCATGGAAATCCAGTCAATCAGCAATGCTGCGGCACAGAAATCTTCATATCCTGTGCAGCGCCCATGAATTCCTCCTGCTGGGCCCAGCAGGCGTGTGTGTTGAAACTCACCCGCGCCGCTCTGTGTAGGAGAAACAGTCATAACTCCAATCCGCACCGAAGCACAACACCCCTGTCGCACGTGTACGAGGGAGTTTGAGGGTAGAAGCGCCTCGGGTCAAAAGGAGGAGACCTTCCCGCCAGTGGGAATCGAACTGCACAGACGCCGCGCCGTTTAGAGCCGCCTCTCAATGACGCGCGACCAGGTGCGTGGGCTCGAACGGGTTATACCTTACGGGAGAGGCCCCCAGCGCCAAGAAGCGGCGCTGGTTGGATGGCGTGGCGACGCCCGGGCGGATGCCAGTGAAGTAGTGTCACAGAAGATCACCTTCCGACCTTGATTCAGCCCGGGGGGGCACTTTGTTCCCCTAAGACCAGAGCGGCGCGAAATTTCGTGCCGTCGAGCAAGATCGGTGACCCGGAGAGTCTCGAGGCGCGCAGTATGTCCGGGGGGGAGGACCCCGAGAAGCTCCTGGCAAAGGGGACCAAGCTTGTGTCCCCGAACCCGTTTCTCTTGCGGTTCAAGCCTGATTACACGGCTGCCATTCCCCTATTCGAGCAGGCGGGATCGATGTTTCGCATGCAGCGGCAATGGTGAGTGCGTCGCGGGCGCTTTCGTGATAACGACCTCCAGGAAGGAACACGCCCGGTCTCGTGCGAATCGCGGCGACAACACTGCGTTTTGGTCCACTTCGTGCAGGAGTAAGGCCAAAGAGTCCTTTGAGCGCGCTGCGCACGCCCAGAATGAGGCAGGTTCGCCGTGGCACGCGGGCAAGGCGTACGAGTTGGCCGCGCAGATGGCCAATGAGCTGGGGGATGCCGAGGGGGTCGCCGACATGACCAAGGAGGCCATGGTGCACTTCAGTAAGTCGCGCGATGCAGAGAACCTCCTGCCGGCCCTGTCATCCTCCCATCCCTCCGTGCTGCTCTCCCATACGACGGAGCAGTAACGGCCCCCTACTTCCTGGTGCCTGCAGGCCTATCGCAGCGGGCAAATGCTGCAGCCCAGGCCCTGAGCAAGGGTGCCCAGATGCTGACCTCCCGGAACCCTGACCGTGCAGCGGCGCTGTTCATTGACGCCATTCACGTGGCGGAGGCCGACATGCAGGAGTATCTCGTGATGGACATCTACCGCGAAGCCACGCAGGCTCTGGTGCGCCTTGGCCGGTATGCTGACGCTGGCTATGTCCTCATGAAGTTTGCTGTCGCGTGCGACGCGACGAAGCAGACGAACGCGCAGAACAAGGCCTACCTGTCCACCGTTGTTGTCTACTTGGCGGGTGGGGATGTCGATAGCGCTTGGCGGGCGTATCAAGACTCAATGCCGATCACTACCTTCGCCACTAGTGATGAGGCACATGCCGCCGACGCACTCTTCACCTCGTACGCGACTGGTGAAGCTGGGAAGGTCAAGTCGACGGTCCTGGCCCACCGTCCATTCCAGTATATCGGTGAGCGGCGCAACGTACTGGGTGCATCCGCATTTGCTTCGCGAGATAGAAACGATTGGTGTGTGTCTCAATTGGTACTCTCCTGAGGAGCTTGCCTTCCTTGGTACCATTCCTAGTCCCCCGCTGCTCCTGCAGAAAACGCTGTCGCCCAGGTTGCCAGGGCTTTGCCGATCGGGAGCGACTTTGCCGACCAAGCACAGGTCGCTCACAGGGCGCTCGGGCTGAACGACGAGACGATAAGCGGGGGGGCTGGGGGACGGGGAACGGGCGTGCCACAGCATCGACACTTTGAGGATGACGGGGACCTGACGTGATCCCAGTTCAATGCTTTAGCCAGCGCTCAGCGCTGGATTTCGCTACGAAGCAATGGCGGTCCTCGCAGCTCGCGATGAATTCGCGCCAGACAGGGCTCGCCCTAAGGCTCGCAGCCCGTCCAACCACCCACAAGGCCCTACGGGGCCGAGTGATGGCAACATTCAGCCGACGCACATCCGCTAAGAATCCTATCCCTCCAGGTCCCATCGCCGACCTCACGCACGAAAAAATTACGACATCCGCCTCCCTGCCCTGGAATGAGTCTACCGTGTCCACCAGCACGGGCCCTGCCGCACCTCGAACGCCACTTTCCTGAATGCGTCGCTTGACAAGGGCGACCTGGGCGCGATACGGCGTTATGATGGCGATGGTGTACGGCCGCCCTTTCGCCGCGTTCACGAGCTCCCGGGCCAGTGTAACGCACTTCTTTGCCTCACTCTCGTTGGTGAGGCTCCCCGACGATGTCCGCGCCTCCCCACCTCCAGCAACATCGAAGAACCTCAGCGGCCCCAGACACCCATCTCCAGTTAGCACGTCCTCTGTCCGGCTCTTGACGTTCGGGCCGTCAACCAGCTGACCGTCGTAAAAGTACGCGCTGGGAAAATGCCGGATCATGGGGTGCATCCTGTACTGAACATTCAGGACACGAACTCGCGCACCTGCCGCCATCAGCCGCTCAAACAAAGAGCGACTGAAATTCGTTCCTGAGAGCTCTGTGGCCAGAACTGTTGCCGGCAGCTGCTGAGGGTCGCCGACAAGTACACAGTGCTCGCATCCGTGGATAAGTGGCTGAAGCGTCGCTGGCTCCGTCGCCTGGCACGCCTCGTCAACGAGCACCGAACGGAAGGGCATATGCAATCTCGAGAAGATGTTGCGCCCAGACGAAGACAGCGTGGTGAAGACGATCTCGGCTTCCTTCATAAGCAAGATCTCCAGTGACTCCCTTGCCGACCTGGTGTCGTTCGGCCTCCCCTCAACGACCCGTACGCACTCGAGCATCTCCAGGCGCAGGAGGTACTTCTCCTTGCGATGAAGCTCGCGGGCAAGCTGCCCTGCTGCCGCCTTCCTCGAGGCCCCATTAGTCGCTGCTACTTGGTAACTCAATTGGGCTACGCTTTTGCTCAGACTTGTGAGGAAGTTGGTGAGCTTCGAGAACTCCTCGTCCACTCTCTCGGGGCTGAACGACATGTAGTCATCGATGATCGCGTCAACAAATACTGCTTTTGACTGCTCGGAAATCTTCCTGCTGTCTGCAGCACCAACGCGCACCATGCGGGGTCCGTACTTGGTGCCCTTCAAGTCGACGAAGCTGTCCCGGAGAACCCTCCGGAGAAGCTCATCGACGGCCGAGTTGCTTGGAGCACAAACCAAGATCTTAGGAAGCGGATGGATACCCCCATCGTTCACCTCGAGGATCTCGTTGACTCCTGTGAGATCTAGATCGCTGGTCTGCGCTCCGCTCAGCTTGCGCAAAATGCAGTCCTCGAGCGTGGAGTAGTGGCGCTGGTACTGTAGAAGGTGCCAAGCGTTCAGGATCCCCATGATAGTGTGCGTCTTCCCGGTCCCTGGAGGCCCCTGGACCAGTGTTACTGGCGAAGCCTTCACCCTCCGGTCCATCGACGCGAGAGGCCACAGCGACTGCTCCACAGCCTTCAGCTGCGAGACGTTGAACTTCGATTGCAGGTGACGATGAAACGCCTCAGAGTGGAAGCCTTCAGGCCACTGCCCGTCGCTGAAGTACTTGAGCTGCTGAGGGCGGAGTAGGAGACCTTTGAGGGGCATCCGCTCTACTGACGCCACAGCCTCTAACTCCCTCGCCTGAGGCGTCAGGGCACCAACTTGGGCGAGCCACCAGCGCGATCCCGGCTCCCCGGGGCGGGCGGACAGAGCTTCGAGCACTGCCGTGCAGGTGCGCCCGCAAGCCACCTCATTCCCGCAGCCCGGATGCACTGAAACTTCGAGAAGAGTCGACTCGGTGGCAGCGCCGTCCTCGGTAGTGTCCTTGACAGTCCGACAGTGATGAAGTAGCCCCGCCACGACATGACCCCTCCCCGATTCCATGCGCTTCGTTCCCAGCCCATCTCGCGCACGGTCCTCGCCGTCGATCATCTCCGCGTCCGTAGCCCGCGCCGTTTCGGCCTTATGCCGTTTCGTACTCTTGGCCCGTGGGTCGTCTTCTGGTTCTTCTTCTGGTCCTTCTGGACTCAACCTCCCTACTCCACCTCGTGCTAGCCAGTCCCGCGTTGCCCCAGGTGGCGGCTTGTGCGCCGACAGGACGACAAGGGACCCTTCCCGCAAGCGAGGATGTCTACCCTCCGCCTCGAGAGCGAGGTTATACCACCCATCGTCGGCGGTTGGCGCGAGTGATACAACCCTGAGGTGCAGAACATGACCCTCTAGGCATGCCTCTTCGTACCCCGTGGTGACGGACGCCCGCCCCTCGGCCGCAACAAAGTCGCAAAAGATGTCACTGAATTCTTGCGGCGTGGAAAAAGAGTCCGGCACTGCGCGCGGGGAAACACCGGTTGGTTCACTACCGCGGGCCCACGACCTGTTGGGCAGCTGGACAGCGGTCCAGCAAGTGCAAGCAATGTTGTCGTTGATGCTGGCCACTCATTGGGGGAGGTATCGTCTTCGCCTACCTGCGCTGCGGGCCTTCGTGGAAGACTCTCGGCACCGTTTATGGAGCCAGACTCCGCCCAGGACGTCGGCGTAGAACTGTGCCAAGTGGTCCGTACTGCTGGCCTGACTGGCTCCAAGATAACCCGTGACTGCGTGCTGCCCTCTCGGTGCCTGCGGACCCTGGTCCCAGCCACCTCGCCCCCCGCCACTGCGCCCCCGGCCCCCTCTCCAGGCGCCCCTGACTCCACGCCCTCGCCAGCTGCCCCGACCCCGCGCACCTCGGGCCCCACCCTGGCCATGCCCGCCTCCCGAAGTGGATGGCTGATTCGCCTGCCGCTGGCTTGCTTGGGCAGCCATAAGGGCCGCCGTATACTCATCCATCCCTATGGTTGGCCCGAAGCATGGCCAATTGAGACCTCGACGCGCTCTGCTGCGCAGGAGCGGGAGTTTCCCCTCACGCCTCCTGAGAAGCGTTTTTTCAGAGATACCGTGCGAAGGATGCTTCTGTGAGCAAATTCCGTCTATGCGAGACGAGTATGAATCTTTAACCGTACGACTACTGGTAGATGAGGGGGCTGGATCGCCTATATTAGACCAGGAGCCGCTGCTTCTCCGGGAGACTCCCAGGGTCCCCTGCCAGAGCCTCTCGATCTGAGAGTTCAACCTGGCAAACTGTGCTGCGTTCTCGCTCGTACCAGACTATCGTGCTCACTACGCCCGCCTACGGAAGCGCGTCCCCACGCCTGGCGTCATGGACGGGCTTGGCTCCCCCCGAGTGGAGAACGGGTCACCCACTGACACCTGCCGTGAAGGCGTCGACACTCCCGCGCCCGGTGTTCCGGGGACCCGCGAGACCCGCCCGTGGAGTGCATTAGCGCGCGAAGGCGCCTTGAACACTCTTGGGGCGGGGGTCTCGGGAACGACGGTCCTCAGCCCCCGCGCAGGGGTTGTCCCCACCGACCGGGCCGCGGCGTGTGCCGGCGGACTGGGGGCCCCCGGGCAGTCAAGCGTGCTCGTAGGCGCCATCCTTGTCACGCGAGTCTGGACCGACTTAGCTACGGAGGGCGGCGCCGAGGGCCACCCGGGGGGCGCCGCGGAGGGCACCTCGGAGGCGTCCCGGGCACGCTTCGCTGGGGAGGGGCCCCCCGAGGTGGGCCTGGGGGCGGAGGCGATGCCCTCGTCCTCCTCGTCGCTCGTGTAGATGGCCAGCGAGGATTCCTCCTCGCTGACCCATTCCTCCTCGCTATCCGCCGGCTCCCTGGACTTGCGCTTCCCACTACAGGCGGCACTCCCGGCCGCCCGGCGCTGCCTTCCCTCCCCCCGCACCAGTGCCTGCAGGTTGCCCAGGTCGCGGCGGAAAAGGGCGTCTGAGCCCCACTCGACGGCCGCCTCACTGCACTCGGCGTCGAAGCGTTCCAGGTCCTCTTTCGCCCGGGCTTCCCACAACGCCTTGTCACCCCCGTTCTCCCCCACGACCTGTGTCTGGGGGACAGCAGGCTCCCGCCTGGCCCGCTCCTCCCGCTCTGCGGCCTTCCTCAGCTGCTGTGCAGTGCGCGGGCGGCGGATGGCGCGGACGGCGGGGTGCACGGCGTACTGCGACCAACCCTTCGGGAGGGGACAGCCCGGATGCGCCTCCGTCCATGCAGCGACGCACCGGCACGCCTCCACCCTCTCCCCCATCTCCCGCCGCTCCCACCGTCGGCGCTGGTCCACCCCGAGCTCGGCGAACTCCTTCCTCCCTGCCGCCGTGATCCACTCGCGCACGTCGGACTGCTTGTCGGGGTCCACCTTCCCGCTCTTGATAGCCTGGCGGTAGAGCCGGTCCTCGCTGGCGTCCAGGAAGAGGGCCAGTGCCTTGCGGGGCTTGACGAGGCCGTTCACCACACCGCTCCTGGCAACGCCGCCGAGGCCGCCCTTCTCCTTCTTCGTGGACTTTGCCCAGGTCATCAAGTGGGCGGTCACGGACTTGGGTTTGAAGGGGTCGGCCTTCGAGCTACTGCCGGGCCATCCCGGCTTTGAGTACGTCCGCTCCTGCGGGAGCTTGGGGGGCAGGGTGGGAGTGGGCCACGCGCACAGGGGGCGATGCCGACTCGCGGGAGGCGGTCATGCCACCGTATCCGAGCAATTTTGGCCCGATTTCTCCGGTAGAGCGACTACACGCACCAAGGATCCACCGTAGAAGTCGACCACGCCGATGGCGTGGCCAAAAGCAGGCCGCGGCATGACGGGTCCCACGGAAGCAAGGGGCCTCGTGAAGATTCGCGAGCTCAGTGGAACCCAGCGAGGTTTTAGGTGGGACAATTTTGGCATCCTCCGCACTCTGCGCGGATCTGATGGGCCATCTGGCTCGCCTGCGACCCGCCACGCCGCTCGCGGTAGTCTCCCGCCACTGGCATTTGCCAGGTTTTCGAACGCTCGAAGGCCCCGGCGCGCCATCGCGCAGCTTTCTTGTCGGAAGCGCCCTGAAGCGTGCCACACCTCCCGTGACGCGCGACATCGTCTCGCTACGAATCGCGTGGACCGAACTATTGCGCTGCTGCGAGCCTATCCGAGCGTGGAGTACCGCTTTCCCTCATCAAGTTTGGAACGTGCGCGGAAACCCTCACGCTGCGTGATACTTTCGTGGTCCTGAAATAGTGATTTTCGTCACGTTACGCTCCGGAGAGTCGGTTTGTCTCCGCATTCTGACGGCGGAGTGACCATGGCTTCTGAGGAGGCCGGCCCATCGGGAACCGGCCATGCCCCCCCCCCATCAGGGTCCCCGCGGGGGAACCGCTCAGGCGACGATTCGTCGGAAGGCGCGCAGTGGGATTTCGACAGCAGTGGAGTCCAGTCGTGGGGCCTCGGGGACGAGTCGGACTCAATAATGTCCAGGTGAGTGACGCGCAGAGGTGTCCCCTCTGCGCCCGTCCCCCCCGCTGGCCCCCAACGCTTCTGACGCTGACCACGCTCCCCTTGGCACACCCCCGCGCAGTGACATCTTCGGAGAGTCGGACCTGCCCCTCCTCGACCAGCTGCGCGTGCGCAATAGGGCGCGCCGCAACGCGAGGGGCCGCGAGACGGAGATCGTGGCCCAGCTGGAGCGCACGTACCAGTCCCGCATTGCCCAGCTGGAGGAGCACGTCAACACCCTCAACCACAAGATGCGCATCGAGAAGTCGCACCACGACCAGCAGCTCAAGGCCAAGCAGAAAGAAAACGACAACCTCCGCAAGGTCATGCACCGGGAGATCTCGGAGCTGCAGCGCCGGCAGGAGGCAGTCGAGGCTGCCGGCCCGGCCTTCCACGTGCAGGTGCAGGCGGCGCGGGACCAGATGCGGGACCTCTTCATCTCCGAGGCCACCTACCTGGAGCTGTGCAAGATCCCCGAGCAGGACCGGCTCCTCGCGGACGCGGTGCGCGTCGCCGTGCACGAGGCCCTGGCTGACCTGAAGCGAGAGAACGAGCGCCTCCGCAAAAGCAGCGCAGCCGACCGTGAGAGCTGCCTGCGGCTTGAGGAGGAGGCGCAGCGCGCCCGCCGCGCCGAGTCGATGGCGGAGAACCGTGCGCGGACGAGGGAGAAGGACTGCAACGAGCAGGTGGAGGCCCTCGAGGCCCGGCTGGAGCGGGTGGAGGAGGAGCTGCGGGAGACCTCCCTGCGTGCTGAGGTGCTGTCGGCCAAGGGGGCCGTGTTCGACGAGCTCAAGTCCGAGCACGAGGAGCTCCGGCGCAAGCACGACGCGGCCCTCGCCCATACAGCCTCCCTGGAGCGGGCCAAGGAGGAGTTCGAGGCCCTCCGCGTGGCCCATCGGGACGCCCTCCACCGCGGTGAGCTCCTGGCCCAGGACAAGGCGCACCTGACCAAGCAGGCCGAGTTGCTCCAGGCGCAGGTGGCGCGCCTCGAGGGGGACGTAGCGGAGCGGTCCGCCAAGCTGCTGGCCCTGAGGCAGCAGCGGGATCGGCTGCAGGACAAACTCGTGGAGGGGACGAGCGACAACCGGGCCGAGTACGAGGTGCGGCTGCAGGGAGAGATCGCCCGGCTGCGGGAGGAGAGTGCGCGAGAGGTGGACCGGGTGCGGGCCGAGATGGAGCATGGCTACGACCGGGAGCTCCGCGTCGTCCGGGAGCTCCGTGACAGCGCCGTCGCTGAGGCCCGCCGCAACGAGGAACTGTTGTCGGCCGCCCGGCAGCAGCTAGAGGACGCCGGGCTGCGGAACGCGGCCCGCGCCAAGGAGGCCGAGGTCCTCGAGGCCCGGCTGGCCGGCAAGGTGGAGATACTGCTGCTCGAGAAGCAGCAGCTATCAGCGACGGCCGCCGAGCGCGGCAACCGTGTGCAGGCCCTGCAGGCAGAAGCGGACCGGAACGCCGACCAGGTGCGCACACTGCGGGAGCAGCTCTTCGCCGCGGAGCACGACGCCACCCGGCGGGTGACGGACCTCGAGGCACGGCTGGAAGCGGCGACGGAGAAGTTGCAGCACTACGAGCTCCTCGAGAGCAACCTCGACAACGCTATCCTCACCGCGGGGGCCGCACAGGGGCAGGGGGGAATCGGCGGCTCCGAGGCCGAGGCTGAGGGCCTTGCCTCGGGCCCCGCGGCCGTCGTCCGCGCCCTGGAGGGTGCCGTGCCCATCGCGGTCCGGAGGAGGGTCAAGCAAGCCCTGGTCCTCGCCGCCCGGTGCCACGAGCTGGAGACCACCTCGGCCCGGCAGGAGGCTGCCCTCCGCGAGTCCCGCGAGCGCTGCCGCTCCCTCGAGGCCGACCTGCAGGCTGCCCGGAACCGCGCAGACCGCGTTGGGCAGCCACAGAGCTTCGTCCTGGAAGAGTTGGACCGCATCGAGGCCCGGGCTGTGCGCGCCGAGCGGAGGTGCCGCCAGCTGGCGGAGGACCTCCGCGAGAGTGAGCGGGAGCGGGGCCAAATGCGCCAAGACATCGAGGCCCTCCTGGGCGACCGGGAGAGCCTCGACGCCCTCCGCAGCGCCGTCACGGGCGGCGCGCCCGCGCCCCTGGGCAGACAGCCGTCGGTGCGGGGCTCAAGGGCGGTGGCCCCGGCGGGGCTCGCCAAGCGGGCGTCCTCGGCCGCCATCGCGGCGGACCAGGGCCGAGCCCCCCTCCCCCGGCAGGGCAGCAGGCCGGGGATCCCCCTCGCGCGCGGGGGTAGCGTCAGCAGCATGAGGGCTTGAGGCGGGCCCCCACGCCCGCAGACGACGTGAGCTGAATGAAGTCCGCTGGTCCTGCCACCTCGCGCCTCGGCGAGGCGGGTCGTCTCGAGCCGCTTCGATGGAGCTGCCGTCGTCTGACTCGAAATGCCACGGACTTGTCAGGTGGTGCCACGTGAACTGGGGCACATCTGGGCGCATTGCCGCAAGGTAGTGCGCATTCCCGGGCACGGCACTGCGTAGCGGGCGCCCTTTCAACGCGAGGACGCGCTGCCTGCGCATCGGATATAGAAGGCGAGGGGCACTCGGTGCACGAGAATTCTGGAACCACGCGTTTGATAGTTCTGACCCCAACCTCTCCGCACGCGCCTGGTTTCCCCATGTCTCACGCCGTCAGCGTTTTACTGTGACGACAGTCTCCCCCTTTCGCCCCCTGTCGCAGCGCGTCGCCTTGACACCATGCCGCAGAGCGAGCTGCTCGAAATGGCGGTGAAGAGCCCTGACCTGGTCAACACCAAGACGGGGGGCGCGTACCTCGCCCTGTGCGTGCACTGCCTGATGGTGACGGCGGACTACGGCCTGGTGGAGGGGGACGGCGGGAACGTGCGGTGGGGGCGCATGGACCCTCCCCCTGGGTGGGACACGAACCCCGCCCACGACGACCTGGAGTGGGTTTTCCGCTACCGCCACAGGGACTA
>Ga0255778_10003419_pt1 | contig 13274 bp, 12 predicted proteins | sample 071ome_31_FD_179976 | JGI IMG/M metagenome (GOLD analysis project Ga0255778, IMG submission 179976) | Coastal salt marsh microbial communities from the Groves Creek Marsh, Skidaway Island, Georgia - 071405CT metaG (version 2) | ecosystem: Environmental > Aquatic > Marine > Intertidal zone >...
ACGCAATCCGAATATCAGCATCATGGAAAAGACAGGGACGGCCCACTACACCTTCCCGATGCGCCTCAGCGTTGATCCGTTTGGTGATTATGATTTACGGATGGCTTTGAAATACTCTATCAAACGTCAAGAACTCGTTGACAAAATCCTGCTTGGATATGGGGCTGTGGGCAACGATCACCCGATATCGACGGCAAACCGGTATCATAACTCCGACTTGCCACAGCGAGAGTTTGACGCAGATAAAGCCGCGTTCCATTACAAAAAATCAGGTCATTCCGGCAAAATACAATTGTCGTCCTCTGATGCTGCCTTCGCGGGCGCTGTTGATGCCGCACAGTTGATCGCAAGCTCTGCTGCGGAAGCCGGCATCGAAATCGAAGTCGTGCGCGAACCAAAAGACGGGTACTGGTCCAACGTCTGGAACAACGACGCCAAAGGCTGGTGTGCCTGTTATTGGGGTGGCCGTCCGACCGAAGATTGGATGTTCTCGGCTGCATACACAAACGACACGGAATGGAATGACACAGCGTGGAAAGGTACCGACGGGTCCAAGAAATTCAACGCACTTGTCAAAGCCGCCCGTGCAGAGCTGAATGATGCAAAACGCAGAGAAATGTATTATGAGTGTCAGCGACTGATCAGCGATGACGGAGGATCAATTGTTCCACTGTTCAACAGCTATGTGAGCGCCAATAGCAAGGCAATTGCCATGGATGAAAATGTTGCCGCAAACTGGGATAGCGATGGCGGCAAATGTGTCGAGCGTTGGTGGTTTTCTTAAAAAAGTTGTGCTCGGTCTTGCTGACTGAGCACATTTTTAAGATCCCTATCGTCTCTCGATACTTCAAATGATCTTCTATGGGCACCCACATTTAATGTACGGTGCCCATTTTTATTTACAGCTTGATTGTCAAGTGTTCCGGGACCTTGAGCAGCCTCATCTGACTGCCCGCGCGAGTATCCTTGCATACTTGCATCCGCGCCAGTTACCAGTCTGCTTTGACAACGCCGCATGAAACAAATGGAAAATGACCCAAGACCCTCGCTACGATATTTTGTTTGAACCTGTAAAGATCGGGCCGGTTACTGCAAAAAACAGATTTTATCAGGTCCCTCATTGCACAGGTATGGGGTATTTGCGACCCCGTATGCTCGCTGAAATGCGCGCAACCAAAGCCGCCGGAGGCTGGGGTGTTGTGTGTAGTGAGTATAACTCTATTCACCCCTCATCAGACGATCTGACTCATGTATCGGCGTCCCTTTGGGACGACAGTGATATCCGTGCTCACCGTCTAATGACAGACAAAGTGCATGAGCACGGCGCACTTGCGGGGGCAGAACTTTGGTACAGTGGGCGACGCAGTGCCAATATGATGACGCGTGAAGTGGCGCTGGACCTTGATAGTCTACCCAATGCGGTCGGTCACCCCTTTCAAACGCGCGCTATGGATAAAGAGGACATCCGTAACTTTCGGCGCTGGCACCGCAAAGCGGCGTTGCGGGCGCGAGATGCCGGCTTTGACATTATATATGTCTATGCAACGCATACCTATCTGTTATCAAACTTTCTTAACCCAAAAACCAACACCCGAAACGATGAATACGGTGGAAGCTTGGAAAACCGCGTCCGGCTGGTGCGGGAGTTGATCGAAGAGACCAAGGAGGCCGTCGGTGAGCACTGCGCAGTTGCCGTACGCTTCGCGGCGGACGAAGAAATTGGTGAGGATGGTATTCCGATCCAAGGTGAGCGCCGTGACATGTTCGGGCTTCTTGCCAACTTGCCTGACCTCTGGGATATCAACATCGCCAATTACAGCGTCGAAATGGGCGTCTCACGTTTTACCAAAGAAGCGGCTCTTGAACCCTATATGGATTTTGTAAAAGGCGAAACGTCAAAACCCGTTGTGACAGTGGGGCGGTTCACCTCACCCGATACGATGGTGAGCCAAATCAAACGCGGGGTGACAGATTTTATCGGCGCTGCGCGCCCTTCCATCGCCGATCCCTTTCTTCCGAATAAGATCAAAGAAGGCCGAATTGAAGACATCCGTGAATGCATCGGATGTAATATTTGTTACTCCGGTGACAGCATTGGCGTGCCAATCCGCTGCACACAAAATCCAACCATGGGAGAAGAATGGCGAAAAGGCTGGCACCCTGAAGAAATGAACCCAATGCGTTCGAATGCTACCATTCTTGTGGTCGGCGCGGGCCCCGCAGGCCTTGAGGCTGTATGCGCTTTGGGAAAACGCGGCTACCACGTCACCTTGGCCGAGGCCGGCCATGAACTTGGAGGACGTCTCTGCCGAGAAGCCGCCTTGCCGGGCATGCACGAATATATCCGTGTGCGCGACTATCGCGCGCAGCAATTTTCAAAAATGCCAAATGTTGAGGTCTTTCTTCAAAGCCGCCTTTCAGCAAAGGATATCATCGATTTTGGTGCTGATCACATCGCCATTGCAACTGGCGCATACTGGCGGAAAGAACGATTTGACGGCATGCGTTATCGTTCAGTTACAGCAGAACAAAGCGGTCTAGAGATCTTGACGCCAGACGATATTATGGACGGAAACCTGCCAAAGGGCGCAACGCTTGTTTATGATGAAGACGGTTACTATATGGGTGGCGTCATCGCAGAAAGATTGAAAGCAACCGGTATCGACGTGATGCTTGCGACACCTGACGAAGTGGTTTCATCCTGGGCAGGCAAGACTTCTGAACGCTACAAAGTACGCACACATCTGATGACACTTGGTGTTGATATTTTGCTGTCTCATGAATTGACGCATTTTGACTTAGAAGGTGCAGTGCTGAGTTGCGTGTTCACCGGAAAAACAACGATCCGGAAATTCAGCGCACTTGTGATGGTCACACAACGCCGCCCGAACGACAGTCTGTATCACGAGGTACTGAACCTGGTCAAAAAAGATGGAAATAAACTTCCTTTTACAATGACGCGTATTGGAGATTGTGACGCCCCAGCAATCGTCGCAGCAGCCACTTATGCGGGTCATAAGTTTGCCCGCGAACTGGAAGAAATTACAGATCCGGATCAACCTTTGAGACATGAACGCATTGATGTGGGTCTTGCCATTGCTGCAAACCTTCCAAGTGCTGTCAAATTTTAAAAAGAAGAGTGAATAGATTCTCTGTATTTGACGGCATCGGCATAAATTCTGTTGCGCAAAATCCTTAACAGTGGTTCCATTTGAGAAATCAAAGATGCGCGTGAGATAAGAGCATGTTTTACATATCTTTTAGCACGCCAACACTTTGTAGGCAGGTTTTGACAAACTGCTAATGATAGACCGGCCATCTCTGTGGCTTCCTGAAAATGAAAGAGCCCAAGTCCTGATGCGTAAAACAGCCAAAATAATTCATATTGATCCCAATGGCCCAAACGGCCTGCAGGAATGGGAACAGATGGATTACAAAAACCTTGTCTCAGGAACACCAGTTCAACGCGGCCATCTGTATCACGAAATCCAAGAGCAAGGGTATATGGTTGGCGTTTGGGACTGTACTGCCTTTACAGACCAAATGATGCCCTATTCCGTCGATGAATATATGCTGCTTCTCGCAGGTGATGTGGCGATGGTAATGCCCGATGGGACAGAGGTAAAAATCAATGCCGGCGATGCGTTTGTGATCCCCAAGGGATTGAAGTGCCAATGGAAGCAAAACAGCTTTGTCCACAAAATCTTTATGATCTTGGACAGCCCTATCGGTGACGCTCAAAATGCGTCGCTCAACCGTATTTCAGTTCCAGATTTCGATTTGGGCAAAAGTGGAACCACTTTAGTGAAAACACGGACAGAATTTTTGAACGCCGCGGGCACAATGCAGGTCGATGTTCAACTGTTCGCAGCTATGCAACAGCCCAGAATGAAATGCCGCGCAAATTTACTTATCTCTGTCTTAGGGGGCACCTTGACGCTGAACGATGGCGTAAACGAATACAGATTTAGCAAAGGTCAAACAGCCTATGTTCAGCAAGGAGGGTCGATGGGATGGTCCACAAGTGATGGCACGAAACTCATCTCAGCAAGCTTTCTGAACAATCCGCTCAATCAATTGTAACAAAGAAAAGGTTCACTGTGACAAATTGGAAAGATATCACCTTTGACTCTCAGGCCATCGTTCAAGGTCTGAAGCCTTGGATTGAATGCGAAAGCCCAACCTGGGATGCGAAGGCTGTCGACCGCATGATGGATCTTGCTGCGGTCAAATGTGCGGAGTTGGGCGCCACGATCGAACGTATCCCAGGCGCGATGGGCTTTGGAGGTTCCCTGCGCGCCCGCTTTCCCCATCCCAATATGGGACAGCCCGGAATAATGATAAGCGGGCATTTTGATACCGTACATCCCATTGGCACGCTGCAGCAGAACCCGTTTCGTGAGGAACAGGGAAAGATTTTTGGCCCCGGCATACAAGACATGAAAGGTGGAAATTATATCACACTTGAAGCAATCAAGGGTTTAAGGGACGCCGGAATAGAAACGAAACTGCCGCTCGTCGTATTATTCACACCTGATGAAGAGGTGGGAACGCCTTCGACGCGCACGCTTATTGAAACGGAAGCGCAACGTGCGAAATATGTTCTTTGCCCCGAACCAGCACATCACGACAATGGGGTAACGACAGGACGATACGCCATTGCGCGCTTTAACTTGATCGCGAAAGGCAAACCAAGCCACGCAGGCGCAAGGTTGGAAGATGGGGTATCAGCGGTCAAAGAACTTGCCACGCGCATCCTTGAAATCGAGGAAATGACTTCGGAAAGCTGCACCTTTTCGTGCAACAACCTTACTTCTGGCAAATGGGTAAATTGTGTGCCCTCTTTTGCCAGTGCAGAATGTCTCTCTATGGCTAAAACACAACCTGATTTGGAGCAAGGTATTGACCGCATTCTCAAAATGTCAGGAACGAGAAATGGTGTAACCTTTGAGGTCACCCGCGGGGTCACACGGCCTGTGTGGGAACCCAATTTGCCGGGTACGCTTCATTTATACGAAAAGGCGCGCGCCATCTCCCAAGAAATCGGTCTGGAAATGCCCCATCGCAGTCAAGGTGGGGGCTCTGATGCCAACTTCACCGGTGCGCTTGGCATTCCAAGTCTTTGCTCTTTGGGGGTTAAGGGCGAAGGCCTGCACACGTTGGATGAGTGTATCTATGAAGAAGCTATCATCCCGCGCACCCGTATTTTGGCAGGGCTTTTGTCAACTTTGGAATAAATGACATATGCGTGCCATCACCCCCTTCATCCTCACTAGACTGACAGGTCATGACCAAAATTTTCTAGGCAAGGTGACGTATTTGCTTGGGCCTGAAAGAGGGGAGATTTAATGCTCTATGACTTTATCATCGTCGGTGCTGGTAGTGCCGGTTGTGTTCTCGCAAAGCGATTGTCTGATGCCGGAAATAAAGTACTTCTTCTGGAGGCAGGCGGAAAGGATAATTACCATTGGATTCACATACCCATAGGTTACTTATACTGCATAGATAACCCCCGAACGGACTGGCGATACCGGACAGTGCAAGAGCCAGGTTTGAATGGTCGCTCGCTCTTGTACCCCCGTGGTAAAGTCTTGGGAGGGTGTTCTTCAATTAATGGAATGCTTTATCTTCGTGGGCAGGCTGCGGATTATAATGGATGGCGTCAGTCGGGCCTGACTGGATGGGGCTGGGATGATGTGCTGCCATATTTCCTGAAATCTGAAGATTATGTTGAAGGTGCGTCTGACTTCCACGGGTCAGGAGGAGAATGGCGTGTCGAAAATCAGCGCCTTCATTGGGATGTTTTGGATCATTGGATGGACGCGGCAGAAAAGAGCGGCATTCCCAAAACAACCGACTTCAACACCGGAAACAATGAGGGTGTAGGCTATTTTCGAGTGAACCAACGGGCTGGCTGGCGAATCAATACCGCCAAAGCTTTTTTAAGGACGGTGAAAGGAAATTTCTTGCGCGTGGAAACGAAAGCGATGACGCGTAGGGTGATCTTAGAAAATGGGCGTGCTGTTGGTGTTGAATATGAGCAAAATCGCCAAATCATGGAAGCCCGTGCCAGATCAGAGGTGATTTTATCAGCAGGATCAATAAATTCCGTCCAAATATTACAACTCTCCGGTATTGGTCCCGCTGAACTTTTAAAACAATATGGCATTAAGGTTCACCTAAACCGGAATGAGATCGGTTCAAATCTTCAAGATCATCTTCAACTTCGCTGTGCTTGGAAATTAAAGAACGCAAAAACTCTCAATACTCTTGCAAACTCGATCTTCGGGAAAGCGAAAATTGGTCTTGAGTATTTGTTGAACCGTTCTGGCCCCATGTCTATGGCGCCATCACAATTGGGTGCATTTTCAAAATCAAGGCCGGACCTCGCAACACCGGATTTGGAATATCATGTTCAACCGTTATCTTTGGAAGCCTTTGGTAAACCGCTGCATGATTTCCCCGCAATAACGGCAAGTGTTTGTAATCTTCGACCAGAAAGCCGTGGTAACGTCGCAATAACATCTCCCAACCCTAATGATGCCCCTAAAATCGCCCCAAATTATTTGAGCACACAGGGTGACCGGCAAACCGCAGTCGCAGCAATCCGTCAGGCACGAAAGATTATGGCACAAGATCCCATGAGGAAATATCAACCAGAAGAAATTATGCCCGGTATCTCTTCTGACGAAGATGACGACCTTGTCACAGCCGCAGGAAATATAGGAACAACCATCTTTCATCCCGTTGGCACGATACGCATGGGAATGGACAATGATGCACCATTGGATGCAGAGTTAAAAGTGCGCGGAATACAATCACTGCGCGTTGTTGATGCTTCGGTGATGCCGACAATAACGAGTGGAAACACCAATTCACCGACAATCATGATTGCAGAAAAAGCCGCCGACATGATTTTAAGAAATAATCCGTAGCAGTTGTTAAGGTAATCTTTAACGAATTTGACAAATGCCGTGCGCTGGATATGTCAGACTGATATGGAGCGGGTCGTTAGCGACTAAAGCTCAGGCGCGGCATAGAACACAGACCTTATAAAAAATATAGCCAAAAATTCGACAACCCGAAATCTATTGCCTTTTAAACCGTTACTTCGCTTGCGTGGGCAAGATTTTCTGAAGCATGGATAATTTTGGTTACAGACTATGGAAGTAAAATTGGAAATAAATCCGAAAAATTATCTTTTTGAGTATTTTTATTTCGTGCCTTTCTATATATTGGTAATTTAATTGCGCACAACACCACATTTTGTGGCCAATGTACTGAATTTTCTTGACTAGGCGAAAAATTGCTAAATTAATCACTATTGAGTTGCAAAAAAAATGTGACTCGATAACCGACCGATTCGGTCAAAATGAGGAAAAGAGTATGTATGATAGCATGAAGAAAACGATAAGTTCTCTGACAGAAATTGGCATGGGCCTTCTGGCGCTAGCCATCGTAGCTTCCCTATTGGTAGGTCCGGGCAACATGTCCTTTCTCGGAGACGTGGTTGGCAACATAACTGCTTTGGTGAGAGAATTAGGAAGCGCCGGCTTGGCAGGATTGATTTCCTTGGGAGTTGTTCTCTGGCTGTTCCAAAGATAATCAATAGCCATTCCTAAGATAAAACTGTGCTCTCCCGGATAAGAGTTAGGTAGTAAGTATGGAGAAAATCATCTCCTTCCTGAAGTCATCTAACATTTTGATGCGTCAACTTGTTGAAACGGTCACAATGTTTTTGTGCTTTGTTATTCTTATCTACTTGTTACTGGGAGAGCATTCTGGAACTTTCGTGGTATCTGTAATCGCAAACCTATCAATTCTCATCAATGTGATTACGCCACAAGTGCTTGCCTCATTGGGTCTGGGCATCGCTTTGCTTTATCTCTTTAAGAACCGCTAATAAGATATCTTATTTTGACAGGGACCAGTCAGTTGCCGGAACAGCCTTTATTGAAATATGTAAAATCTCAAAATCCGTTCCGCATATTGTGATCAATGCCCGAAATTCGCAAATAACCTTAATACTGTGGTCGTTACCCATATTTTGATGTGCTCTTAAAACACGGGCAATCTGGGCGCTGCAGCAATCAACTCTTGGCTATACTTATGCTTTGGATTGTCAAAGAGTTCCTTTGTGTCACCATGCTCAACAATCTGTCCGTTGTGCATTACCAAACATCGATCAGTGATGCTGCGCACCACAAAAAGATCATGGCTAATGAAGAGGTAGCTTAACCCGTATTCCTCTGCCAGTTCGGCTATCAGATCAAGTATCTGCGCTCTGACTGAGACATCGAGCGCGGATACCGCTTCATCAAAAATAACCAGCTTTGGGCGAATAATCAGAGCCCGCGCAATCGCAATCCGCTGCCTTTGACCGCCGGAAAACTCATGGATATATTTAAACCGATCCTCAGCGCGCAACCCGACAGATTTGAGAACACTGACCACAGCGTCCTCCTGTTCCTTTCGTGATGGGGGAATTGACAGCAAATGGTAGGGTTCCTTTATCAATTGAGCAACTTTGTGGCGCGGATTGAACGACCCGTAGGGATCTTGAAAAACCACCTGAATATCACGGCGAAGCTCTGCACCTGCGCCCTGCAGGCTGCTACCGTTTAGCCGGATTTCACCGGTATCAATAGGATCCAATCCCAGGATCGCGCGGGTCAATGTGGATTTACCACAACCGGATTCACCCACCAGTCCAAGCCGTTCACCTTGGCGCAAAACGAAACTCACACCACGCACCGCAACTTTTTCTTTTGGCTTTTCCCAAAACGACCGGCGCGCCAATCGATAGCTTCGCGTGACCTGCTTCACCTCGAGCAGAGGTTGGGGATCGGGCGGCAAGTCCGGTAGTGACACTTGATGACCTGATGCTGAAAAAAGAGCTTTTGTATAGGGATGCTGCATTGCGCGAAACAGGATCTCAGGTCGCGCCTGTTCGACGATCCTGCCCGATTGCATGACGGCGATGTCGTCCGCCATATCTGCCACAACAGCCAGATCATGCGTGATCAAAATCATTCCTATCTGGTCTTCTTTCGCAAGCCGTTTGAGCAACTCTAGAATTTTTGCCTGTGTTGTGACGTCCAATGCGGTGGTCGGTTCATCTGCAATCAGCAGTTTTGGGCGAAGCGCAATAGCCATAGCAATCACTACGCGCTGCCGCTGACCCCCTGAGAGCTGATGCGGATAGCTGTTCAATGGGACTTTGGAAGGCGGCAGGCCCACCCGCTCCAGAACCTGCGCGGCTTTATGATAGGCGTCGCCCTTTCGCGCCATGCCATGTTCAAGCAGGGCTTCCATCACTTGATTGCCGATTGTTTTCACCGGATTGAGCGCTGTCATTGGTTCCTGAAACACCATGCTGACCTGTGCCCCCCGCAATGAGCAGAGCGCGCGATCGTCAAGCCCCACGATCTCTTTGCCCTCAAGCCTGATCGATCCGCTACAGGCTGCTGTCTGTGGCAAAAGCTGCATCAAAGCCAGCGCAGTCATGGATTTTCCAGATCCGCTTTCACCAGTGAGAGCGAGAATTTCCCCGGATTTGAGTTCAAAATTAATCTTGTCGAGGACGAAGTTGCCACCGATTTTGACTGATAGGTCCTTTACTGCAAGCAAGCTCATGTGGGCCGTTCCCGCACTTTGGGGTCCAAAAGGTCGCGCAACCCATCCCCCAGCAAATTCAGCCCCAAAACTGTCAGAATAATTGCACTTCCCGGCACAATCGCCAGATGCGGCGCAAAGCTGACCATGGTTTGCGCATCTGCAAGCATTCTGCCCCAACTTGGCGTTGGAGGTTGTGCGCCCAGCCCCACATAACTCAGGCCCGCTTCCGCCAGTATGCCAAGGCTGAACTGAATGGTGCCCTGAACGATCAACAAATTGCTCACATTGGGCAGAATATGTTCAACCGATATTCTCAGCGCTGATTTCCCGCTGACGCGTGCAGACAGGATAAATTCTCGCTGCCAGAGGCTTAATGCCCCGCCGCGCGTGACCCGCGCGAATACAGGAATATTGAAGATCCCAATGGCGATAATCGCGTTCATCGCGCCAGCGCCAAAAAGGGCCGTGATTAAAATCGCTATCACCAATGATGGAAACGCAAAAATCAGGTCATTTGTGCGCATGATGACCTCATCCAGAAACGATCCTTGGCGCGCCGCCGCCGCAAGTCCCAAAGGCACGCCCAGCCCGATTCCGATCCCCACTGCCAAGAGCGCGACAGCAATCGACGTGCGTGCGCCTACCATGATCATAGAAAACAAATCACGGCCAAAATGGTCAGTGCCCAGCCAATGGACAAAGTTAGGGCGCTGCAGTTTATCAGGAATATTCAATTGTGTGACGTCAAATGGAACCCAGACAAAGGACACCATGGCAATCAGCAGTACAAATAGGCTGACCACAGCTCCAAAGGTAAGTGAACGGGTCCAGCTCATGAACGTTCCCTCAGGCGCGGATCCACAGCGGCATAGGCCAGATCAACCAAAAAATTTACCAAGATCACTGCAAAGACCAAAAGCATTACCACGCTTTCTACCACGATCAGATCACGTTGGGTGATCGCCTGAAAAACCAACCGGCCTAGGCCAGGCAGAAAAAAGACCTGTTCGATGATGATCGCTCCGGCCATGAGAAAGGAAAATTGCAGGCCAATTATTGTCAGCACCGGAATCATCGCGTTGCGCAGCGCATGGCGCCAGAGCGTGGCCCGCTTTCCCAGTCCTTTGGCGCGGGCCGTACGGATGTAATCTTCGGACAGTGTTTCAATAAGAGCGCTGCGCATGACCCTCGATAAAATTGCGGCCTGCGGCAACGCCAACGCAATCGCCGGAAGGGTCAGGGATTTCAACCCTTGGAACACTCCCTTGTCCCAACCGGCAAAACCGCCAGCCGAAAACCATCGCAACTTGATCGCAAAAATCACCACCAAAATCATCGCGAACCAGAAATTCGGGATGGCAACGCCCAGTTGGGTAACCCCCATCACCGCCGCATCCCCTGTTTTGCCCCGTCGTGAAGCTGCATAAAGACCGGTCGGAAAGGCAATCGCAGTGGAAATCAAAAGCGCATATAACGCCAATGGCAGCGAAATCCAAAGCCGGTCGGCAATCATATCAGACACAGGGCTGCGATAGGTATAGGACAGGCCGAAATCACCGCTGAACATCCCGCTAACCCATGCAACATAGCGGGCAAACTTACCCTGATCGAGCCCCAGCTCTGTGCGCAGAGCAGCCACGGTATCAGGTTGTGCATTGATCCCCAGCATAAAGGATGCGGGATCACCAGGGGCAACCTCAACCACAGCAAAAATAATCACCGAAGCCAAGCACAGGCTCAGAGCCAAGGACAAAGCACGTTTAAGCGTATAGCGTAGCATAAATACCCACGTCGTCAGAGATCAAAACGGCAGGTTTCGCAATCTGCTCACAAAGGGGCAACGCCGCCCCCTTTGTTCTTTGTTTCAAATCGTTTGGGTTCGCCTTAATTTGCCCAGCTAACGCCGGTCAGATCGTTGGCCTGCGTTGGTGCATTGACCCAAAGCCCGCGCACTTTGGCATCAGCGACAGTGGAATAGGCCAGTTCAAACAGATATCCGTTCACATAATCGTCGGAAATTATCCGCTGCGCCTTTTTCAGCATCTCGCTGCGTTTGGCAGGATCGCTTTCACCGTTCAGCTCCGTCATGAGAGATTGGAAGGCCGGATTGTCGTACTGGAAATAATACTCAGGGCGCGCATAAATGCCGATGTCCATAGGTTCCGTATGGCTTACAATGGTCAGGCCATAATCTTTTCCGCGAAACACCTGCTCAAGCCACTGTGCCCATTCAAGATTGCTAATCTCGGTTTTAATTCCGACAGCGCGCAGCTGTGCCGCAACGATTTCACCACCGCGTCTCGCATAGGAGGGAGGTGGCAATTTCAACGTGGTTTCAAACCCGTCTGGGAACCCCGCCTCTGCCAAGAGTTTTTTGGACAGCTCAGGATCATAGGCTGAGTTGCCCGTCAAATCCACATAATCGGGGTTATGCGGTGCAAAATGGGTACCGATCGGGGTCCCGTAACCAAACATTGCCCCGTCTATAATCGCCTGACGGTCAATAGCATGGGCAATCGCTTTGCGTACTTTCAGATTATCCAAAGGCGGCATTTTATTGTTCGTAGACAGGATCGTTTCGCCTTCGGTTGATCCCGATAAGACCTGAAACCGTGGGTCCGCTTCGAATTGCGGCAGATTTTCCGGTGCTGGAAAGCCGGCAAACACATCCACATCCTGCGCCATCACTGCAGCAAAGGCTGCCGTTGGATCGGAGATAAATTTAAATGTCGCAGCATCCAATGCAGGTGCCGTACCCCAGTAGTCCGTGTTGCGGGTCAATTCGATGCGGTCACCCTGAACCCAGTTTACGAATTTAAACGCCCCGGTGCCAACCGGATTGTTTTTGATCCCCTCGATGCTTTCTGGAGCCACGATGACTGCATCACCCCAAGCCATATTAAAGAGAAAGCTACCATTTGCCTGATCCAAAGTGACCGTTACGGTGGTGCCGTCCACCACGCTGACATCGGTAATGCCGGCAAAGAGCGCCTTTTGCGCATTGGTGCTGTCCTCGCCTCTTGCACGATCGAGCGAAAATTTCACGTCTTCTGCATCCATGGTGGTGCCGTCGTGGAATTTGACATCGCTATGAAGATGAAAAGTATACTGCGTACCATCTGCGGAAATATCCCATGATTTTGCCAAACCAGGAATAATTGATCCATCCGAAGCAAAGCGTGTAAGACCTTCAAAAACATTGGAATAAAGCACACTGTCTATCGCACCCGCAGCCGCGCTTGTCGGGTCAAGATGCGGTGGCTCAAGCTGAATTGCGATTGTTAAATCTGTCTGAGCCGCCAAACCGGAGCCAGTAAACGCAGCAATCGCTACGGCACTGGCGGTTAAAAATTTTGAAGCTAGAGTGGACATGGGCATTTCCTTTTTGTTTTGAACCGGTACAATTTTTTCTATGGCACCTAGGACGTATGGGCGTTTCTGGCATTGCCGAAGTAAGATTTGCGTTCCATCAATAATCAGTATTAGTAACAAATTTTATTCTCTTGCCAACAAAAACTGAAATGAGACCAACTGTAAAGAAGCAGATCTAACATGGAAAAGCCTATGAAAGCTGTCCACCAGACGGGATAGTTTTGTCTGACAAATTGAAGGTCGAGCGGTGAATGGAAAAACGAATGGCTCGGGGATCGATGCAA
>Ga0255778_10003423_pt1 | contig 13264 bp, 10 predicted proteins | sample 071ome_31_FD_179976 | JGI IMG/M metagenome (GOLD analysis project Ga0255778, IMG submission 179976) | Coastal salt marsh microbial communities from the Groves Creek Marsh, Skidaway Island, Georgia - 071405CT metaG (version 2) | ecosystem: Environmental > Aquatic > Marine > Intertidal zone >...
GGTTCCAGTGAAGTCGAATTCATCGGAGCCATAGACGTCGTCAACTTTGACGGTTTGTTTGGTATTCGCTGCAAAGGTGACAATGTTTTCAGTGCGAGGATGACCTTCCTCGGTGAAAAGCGAAATGGGAGGCAAGCTCACCGGCTCGCCCGAGCTCCCGCCCTGATGAATCTCAAGGGATTTCGTTCTCAGAATTTCAAAACTGAGCTGATCTCCCTGGGCTCGATAAAAGGTGCCGCCATCTGCCGAGCAAAGGTCGATCGCCTCGAATAATATCTTTTCCATCAATCGATCCAGATCTCGCTCGGCGTTCAGCGCGATTCCAATATCAATGATCTGAGATGCAGCACGGTTGATGTCCATCAAGCGACCCCTTAAGTGTCGGATTGGGACTTTCATTCTTGATCGCTTGCTCTCAAGGTTCAAGTACAGGTTTTTTGCTATTCTCCTTCCTTTAACTTGAGACTAGCAGCATGAGTGTGACGATTCCGTACGTCTATCAATATGAGTTCGAATACGCAGCGATACAGACGGTGTCGCCTCTAGTCAGACGCGTAACCGCCCGAAACCCCTCTGGCTTCACTTTTCACGGCACCGGAACCTACATCATCGGTCACGGCGACGTTGCGGTCGTCGACCCAGGTCCAATGATTGATGAGCACATTGAGGCACTCAAGGCTGCTCTCGCTGGAGAGAACGTCACGCATATTCTCATTACCCACACACACATGGACCACTCGCCAGCCGCTGCCCCACTAAAAGAAGCCTGGAACACCCGCACTTATGGCTTTGGCCCCCATGGATCGGGCAAAGCCGCCGAGGGCGTTAACGTTGAGGCTGGTGGAGACATGGACTTCACGCCTGACGTTGCTGTCAAAGATGGTGATGTGATTGAAGGCAACGGTTGGACAATTGAATGTGTCTACACCCCTGGGCATACCTCAAACCATATGTGCTTTGCACTTCTCGAGGAGAAAGCCTTATTCACTGGCGACCATGTGATGGGCTGGTCTACGAGTGTTATCGGCCCTCCAGATGGTGATATGACTGCTTATATGAGTAGTTTGGAGACGCTACTCGCTAGAGATGATCAGGTGTACTGGCCGACCCATGGCACCTGTATCACAGACACTAAACCGTTCGTTCAAGCATTCATTGACCACCGGCTTGATCGAGAGCGCCAGATTCTGGAATGCATCGATCAGGGTGTCACGGGCATAGCCGAAATGGTCGAGCGAATGTATACGGAAACCGACCCCAGAATGTATCCCGCTGCGAGGCAATCGGTACTGAGCGCGATGATTAGGCTGGTGGATCTAGGCGTTGTCTTGAGTGACGGCGACATCACGTTAGATGCCAGCTATCAGCGAGCACCCGGGAATTAATAGGTACTCCACGCGCCAGCTAGACATAAGGCGATTCGTTCGCTCAACCCACTGAATGGATCGAACGGCGCTCACAAAGCACCTGGATAAGCCCTCTAACCAGGGAGAAGGGCCTCAAGCCCTCTCTTTATTCGCGCTTTCTTTATTCGTGCTTTCTTTATCTCTTTCCCTTTTTACATAAAGGTCGAGGGTTTGCTTGATTCATTCGCGCTGCGATCAGAGAGGCATCGCGTGCCGAACATCCCTCCACTAATCACATCGCCTGACGTCAAGCCTCAGCTCCCGGGCCGAGCGCTCCAGTTTCACACCAGAGCTAAGCAATTATTCGTGTTAGCGTCTCATTGCAACGCTCGTATTCATCACGAGCAGATCTGCCCCGGTCTAGGATAGATCGGTGATTTGCGTCCACAGATCGACTTGGTTGGCAGACAGGAAGTGGTTGCCAATTTCAGACTGCCAAAAGGTTTCATGGCCGAACTGATCTCGCCACAACCAGAGCCTGCGGGTGAGATAATTGAGGTGGTGCTCGCGTGTGTAGCCCATAGCGCCCATGACTTGATGAGCCGTATCAGTCGATAAACCGACGGCCTCACCCACTCTCGCCTTTGCAATCGCCACGTCAAGATCGCTTGGTACCCCTTCAGTCATTTGCATTTGATCGACTGATCGCGTGGACGCGGCAACCTCAGTTGCCATGACCGCCAGCTGATGTTGAATCGCCTGAAATTTAGCCAAGGGTTGGCCAAACTGCTTTCGCTCAAGCACATAACCGACGGCGATTTGCAACGCTTGTTCCAAAGCCCCAGCCATCATGGCGGAATGCATCGCGGCGCCCCGATGCAGTAATTCGCGCAGGTGTTGTTCGGATACACTACCTAGAACCGTCACCGGCACCGCATCTTCAAAGGAGAGTGTGGCGGTGGGTTCACCCGCGATATTCGTGCCCTGGTCACTGAACTTGCTGACCGGCAGTTCTATCCAGCGAGACGCCCCTTCAAGCTCCGCCTGCACTAAGACACTGGAAAGCATTGCACCCCACGGCACGTCCCGCAGCTCGCCGGATACCGACTCACTGCTGCCTGATAGGACGGTTCCATCAATCACGGCGCTCGGTGTCGTCAGCCCCTGCTGCCCCAACGTTGACCTCAAATGGTTCGCAAGGAGCGTCTGTGAGACGGGCGCGGGCACGGCATGCCGTCCGCATTCTCTGAGCAGTGCTAACTGATCGCCAAACGTTCCTCCATAGCCGCCCGAGGCCTCATCAAGGCCAAGCAGCAAGAGGCCCTGATTGACCAGTTCCGACCAAAGGTCGGCAGCAAAGTCTCCACCCTCGACCGATTCAATCAAGGCAGGTGTTACGTGATCAGAGAGCAGCTTGCCAACGGAATCGATGATGAGTTGTTGAGATTCACTATGCACGGACTACCTCAACCCCAATCCACGAGCAATCATCCCGCGGAGTATTTCTCGTGTGCCGCCTCGAAGCGTGAACGACGGTGCGTGCAAAATGCACTCGTTTAACACCCTTGCATAATCAGCGGTGGGCGTCTTCGGTGGATGCATACGGATCGCTTCTGGAACCAACCGTTCATAAGCATTCCCTAGCTCCTTGATCAGCGCGGCTTCGGTGTTCGGCATAATGCCTTGCTGCAGCAGATTGGCGACCGAGACGGACATTCTGCGAAGCACCATCAGGTGTGCTATCAATCGACCATATAGCGCGGTTTGCTCCGCCGTCGCATTGTCTTTGATACTCCGACCATACTCCAGCAGGACACGAAACGCGCTCAAAAAACGCTCGGGCCCGCTGCGCTCGTAGGCGAGCTCGCTCATCACCTGGGCCCAACCGTTGCCCGGCTCACCCACGACCAATTCGTCAGGAATAAACACGTCATCAAAAAAGATCTGATTGAAGTCACTCTCCCCTGCAAGATTTTCAATTCCTCGAACAGTAACTCCCTCCGCTTGGATAGGAACGATGAATTGACTCATCCCGGCGTGCCGATTCTCTGAAGCAGGCTCGGTTCTTACCAGCGTTACCATGTAGTGATTATGATGCGCACCACTTGTCCAAATCTTGCTGCCATTCAACAACCAGCCACCATCGACTCGAGTCGCCTGCGTCCTAATAGATGCAAGGTCAGACCCTGAATCTGGTTCCGACATGCCAATAGAGAAGAAAATCTCACCGGCAATGATAGCGGGCAGAAACTTTTCTCTCTGTTCCTCGGAGCCAAACTTAAGTAGCAGTGGTCCGCTCTGACGGTCGGCAATCCAATGACACCCGACAGGGGCACCGGCGGCCAACAATTCTTCGGTCACGATATAACGCTCAAGGAAGCTGCGCTCAGCGCCGCCATAGGCTTTCGGCCAAGTCATACCAATCCAGCCCTTCGCCGCTAGCCGGCGACTGAATTCAGGACTTGCGCCTGTATTAAAATCAGAATTAGGCAACCAATCCTTCTCGGTGGCCAAAAATGCTCTAACTTCTTGCCGAAGCTGATCATATTCTTGTGGAAGCGTCGCGGCCTCGAAGTTCATTCCCTGAAACATAAAACCATTCCTATGGCGTTGCTGGTCCCGCCACATTACTTAACAGACATCACAAAATAGCGTTTAAGCGCCATTTTGCTTAACGAACTGACTACCAGACGGAGTCAGTTATTGTTACGCACTCATGCTGGACCGAGATTGCACCCGCTCCAGAATCGCCTGGACGGTTTTGTTGTTTTCATTGATAGGCTGGCCAACCGTCGCACCAAATTCGAGGAAAACACAAAGCAGGATGTCAGCCAGGGAGAATCGCTCCCCGCAAACGAAACTTCGGCCCGCTATCTGCTCATCGAGCCAAGTCAGCTTCTCTTGTGCCAGCGTCTTCAGGTCGTCAGCTGCCTGCGGAAAGGTCCGCATTCGATCTTTAAACATGGGGTATCCCTCTGCCGCCCTGAACCCATTGGTTAGCGGTTCAACAATGTTTAAGTCGATCCTTCTTACCCACATTCTCGTTTCAGCGCGCTCCTCAGGCGTCTCACCGATCAACGATGACCCGCCAGCCTGGTCGGCGAAGTATTCGCAAATGGCGGTGATTTCGGCGATGACCGACCCGTCGTCGAGCGCTAATGCCGGCAACCCTGCACCGGGGTTGACCGCAAGATATGCATCCTGGCGATTGTCTCCTTTTAAGATGTCGATCTCCTCGACATCGCATGAGACCCCTAGTTCCGCCATGAACACGCGTACAACACGGGGGTTAGGGCCAACTGAGTTATAAAGTTTCATATTCATTCCTTTGTAAGCGGCGGACTAACCACAGGGTACGGGATTGATTCCCCTAGCGTTTAAGGCCGACTAATTTAAATTACAGCGATGGTTATACCGAACTTCAGGCGGTGTGGCCAGCCAGGTAGACAGACACACTCGCACCAACACTACGCAGCCGCTGAGCAGCCCACTCCCTTCTTATTCAATCTCGCCATTCATGTCAGAAAGACCTAGTCGCTCATCCTTTGCTTCATTTGCCACTCGTTAATCCGTATAGTCGATCCCGCGATACAACCCACTTTGCCGTGGCTTTGCTAACTCTGCTGGCCAGCGCCGAGTCCGTCGCGATCACTTTATAACACAGCTCAATAAGACACGGTTGATATGAGCCATTGGGAGAAAATACGACCACTGATACCACCGCTTTGGCAACGGTATGGCAATCAAGTGACAATAGCGATTGTCGCAATGGTTGCGAGCTTTCTCTTTCTATTTACCGTTCCCCTCATCTCCAAGTCAGCCTTGGATCGCTTGAGCACCAGCCAGAACGATCCGTTCTTCGCGTTACTCGAGAGGCAATTGACTTCCCTAGGGCTTCCCGATGATCTCCTAATTTATGGCCAATTAGCCTTGTCAGGCGCACTCATCGTCCTCGCGACGGCTGTCGCTGGATACTTCGTTTACTTACGCGGTCGGTCAATTGCGTTAGCTGCAGAGGGTATGTCCCGCCACTTGCGTGACCAGCTCATGGACCACCTCAATCACTTGCCCATGAATTTTCATCAGAAAGCCGACACAGGAGATTTAATCCAGCGCTGTACGTCAGACATCGAGACCTTTCGCGTCTTCATTAGCGGCCAATCTATTGAAATCGCTCGTGCCGTACTAATGCTGATCGTGGTACTGCCTATTTTGTTTGCGCTCGATTCAGATATGGCCTGGATCGCGCTGGTGACCTTCCCGTTTCTCATGGTGAGCGCCATCTTTTTCTTCAACAAAGTAAAGGCGCTATTTCTCAATGTTGATGAGGCGGAGGCGGAATTAACAAGCGTGCTGCAGGAAAACCTCACGGGTATTCGAGTGGTGCGCGCCTTCGCAAGACAACCTTTTGAAATCAATAAGTTCTCAAAGGCGAACCGTGGGTTTCGTGAAGAAAACAAACGACTGCTCAACCTCCTCGGCTGGTATTACGGAATGAGTGATATTGTTTGCTTAGGGCAAATAGGGCTCATCCTTATTGTTGGCGCGGAATGGGTGCTCGCCGATCGCATGTCGGTCGGGACACTGTTCGCCTTTCTCACTTATGAGAGCATGATTATTTGGCCAATCCGTCATATGGGGCGAGTACTGACAGACTCCGGTAAAGCGGTCGTCGCGCTGGGTCGAATTGCAGACATTTTGGGCGAACCCGTCGAGACACTTGGCGAGCAATCGCCGCCAACGCGTCTCCATGGCCGGCTCAAAGCTGAGCAATTAACGTTTAAGCACGATGCGAATGATCCCTTGGCTCCGTTGGCGCTCGATCATATTGACCTAACTATCCAAGCAGGCGAAACCATCGGTATTGTCGGCGCTCCCGGCTCAGGTAAATCCACCTTGATCCAAGTGCTTCTGCGCATTTACGATGCCACAGAAGGCACCATCTGGCTGGACGACTTCGCGCTTCCATCGCTGTCAAGAAAGTACGTTCGGGGGCAGGTCAGCGTTGTCCTGCAGGAATCCTTCTTGTTTGCGGGGACCATCGCTGACAACCTTCGACTTGGAAAGCCCGATGCCACGGCCTCAGAACTGGAACACGTGGCTCGAATCGCCCAAATTCACGAAACAATCGCGGCGTTGCCCAATGGTTACCAATCGATGATCGGTGAGCGAGGGGTGAATCTTTCAGGGGGACAGCGGCAGCGCCTTGCTATTGCCCGCGCGTTGCTGAAAGACCCTGCCATTCTCGTACTCGACGACGCCCTATCCGCCGTTGACACCGATACAGAATCCATGATTTTGGACGCTCTTCGAGATCAGGCGGAGGGCATTGGCGCACGCACAACGCTCATCATTTCGCACCGATTGTCGAGCATTATGCTCGCAGACCGCATTGTTGTTTTAGACAAAGGTCGGATCAATCAAAGCGGCAACCATGCAGCGCTCTTGAATGAACCTGGAATTTATCAAGACCTCTGTCGCGTTCAGGGTGCAGTGCAAGACGAAATCGATGCGCTAGTGAAGCCGCAAGCAAAATCTCAGACCGCATTGGACGGGCAAGCGAATCGTTCCGGTGATGTTTCTGTCGATACGCATCTGCAACCAACGATCCCATCAAAGATTGGACCCTCGGATGAGTGACGCGTTCTACGATGATGAAAACTTCAGCGACGAGTTCGTCGAGGCGGATGGCAGCGTTGACCTCAGTATTTGGCGCCAGCTCTTGGATTACGCGCTTGCCTATCCCCGAGACTTATCTGTGCTCGCGGGGTGCGCGGTTGTGGTTGCGTTATGTGAGATATCCTTTCCGCTGATCACTAAAGAGGTGGTCGATGGCGTGTACGAGCAAGGCCGAGACTATCCTCTTTTCTCCGCTGGGCTCGCTTACTTTGGGCTATGCGTCGCCCTTGGCGTCTCCGTATTGGGGTTCATCTGGTATGGCGGCAAGCTCAGAGCTCACATTAGCCACGATATTCGAGAAGACGGTTTTGCAAATCTGCAGCGTCTGCCCTTTGAGTACTACGACTTCCGGCCTGTTGGCTGGCTCATGGCCCGAATGACCTCTGATTGTGAGCGCTTATCCAACATTCTTGCCTGGGGGATCTTGGATCTGATCTGGTCTTTCACGATCATGGTCGGCGTTGTCATTGCCATGTTGGTCATGGAGTGGCGTTTGGCACTGCTGATACTCACCACCATCCCCGTGTTAGCTATTATTAGTCTTTATTTTCAAAAGCGGATTCTAAAAAGCGCTCGGCTTGTTCGTAAGACCAATTCGCAAATCACCGGTTCTTACAACGAGAACATCATGGGCGTGCTCACGAGCAAGGTCTTCGTGAAGGAAGCGGATAACGTCAGACGCTTTGGAGCCATGACAGAAACCATGCACGGAGCATCGGTTCAAAATGCCGTGCAGGCAGCGATTTACTTACCCATTGTGATCACGCTTGGATCGCTTGCAACTGGCCTCGCACTTGTATTGGGCGGCGTCGAATCACTCTGGGGCATCATCACGACTGGCACACTCATCGCTTTCTTGACCTACACTCGACATTTTTTCGAGCCCGTCGAGCAAATGGCGCATTGGTTTGCCGAACTTCAAATGGCCCAAGCCTCAGCAGAGAGAATTCTTTCTCTGATTAACGAGACGCCAACTATCAGAGACTCTGACTCGGTAAAGGCAAACCTTGCATTACCGCCCGTTTCTGGTCGCGCGGCTGATGGAGGCTCGCCCACCATTAAACGCATCGAATTCAAGAATGTTTCGTTTCAATATGCCACCGGGCGTCCGGTTTTAGACAACATCAACCTGACCTTAGAACGAGGTCAAAGTCTCGCCATTGTGGGCGCAACTGGCGGCGGAAAGACAACCCTAGTCAATCTCCTGGCCCGTTTTTACGAGCCGACGGGTGGTGTCATCGCGCTTGATGGCATCGATTACCGAGAGAGGAGTCTGAACTTCTTGCAGTCGAACCTGGGGGTGGTCCTGCAAACGTCACATATTTTCGCAGGAACCGTCCGAGAGAATATTAGATACGGGCAATTGTCCGCGACCGACGAAGCGATCCATGCTGCGGCCGAGGCAGCTGGCGCTGCGCCAATGATCGGGCAACTCGATCAGGGATACGACACCATGATCGAGGAAGGAGGAGCCAGCTTGTCTTCGGGGCAAAAGCAGCTCATTGCCTTCACACGGGCTCTCTTAAAGGACCCTCAAATCCTCATCATGGATGAAGCCACCTCCTCGGTAGACACATTAACGGAGAAGAGAATAGAGCAAGGATTACGGGCACTGCTCAAAGATAGAATCAGCGTCATTATCGCGCACCGGCTGTCCACCATCCGACACGCAGATCAGATTTGCGTCTTGGATCAGGGTCAGATCATTGAGATGGGTGGTCACGAAGATCTGATTGCCATCGAGGGCAAATATCATGCGTTATTTATGCAGCAAAGTTTAAGTAATTTATGGCAGCATCAGTCCTAATTTAATGGACGACGAGCAAACCAAGCCGAATGACATTCGATTACACACAACCTTACGCCAGTGCCCGATCGCCCGTATTTGCGAAAAACGTGATCGCAACCTCTCAACCCCTTGCGACCCAAGCAGGCATTGATGCACTTCGCAAAGGGGGTAACGCCTGTGATGCGGCGCTGGCCGCAGCCATCACCCTCACGGTCGTAGAGCCCAACAATAACGGCCTCGGTAGCGATGCATTCGCACTGATTTGGGACGGGAAATCCTTGCAGGGCCTTAACGCCTCAGGCCGAACCCCAAGCAAGCTTGATCCCTCCTACTTTGAGGGCAAGACCAGCATGCCTCAGCGGGGTTGGCCATCCACAACGATCCCGGGCGCGGTAAGCGCTTGGGTAGCACTATCCGAACGCTTGGGGCGGCTACCTTTTCAGAGCTTATTCGAACATGCGATTCACTATGCTCAGGAAGGCTTCTTGGTTGGTCCGAAAACGGCACCCTACTGGCATCACGCTGCCCATCAATTTCGTGACTATGCGTCTTTTCAATCGACATTTGTTGGGCCAGAGGGACCTCCAAATCCAGGCGACCTGAAACGATTACCCGACCACGCGACCTCACTCACTGACATTGCTGCGACGAAAGGAGAAAGTTTCTATCGCGGCGCTTTGGCGGAGGCCATGGTGCGCGACGCGGCAGCCCATGACTACCCGCTAACCATGAATGACTTAGCCAATCACCAGCCCGAATGGGTACCCCCTATCAGCGCGACACTCGGCTCATCGGAGCTATTTGAGATCCCCCCTAATTCCCAAGGGCTCATGGCACTGATTGCACTCAGAATTTTGGATCGGCTGGGTATCCTTGATTATCAATTGGACTCGGCTGACAGTATCCACCTGCAAGCCGAAGCTATTCGGCTAGCATACGACACCGTTAGCCGAGAGCTCGCTGATGCTTCATCAATGCGCGTAACTCCGGAGGACCTACTCACCGACCGATTCATTCGAACGCTCAGCGATCAGGTATCGCTCGAGCAAGCAGGTCAACCGTTATCGCCTTTGCCGGCATCGGACACGGTCTATCTGTGCGCTGCAGATGAGCATGGGATGATGGTCTCATTCATCCAGTCCAATTTCCGCGGCTTTGGTTCTGGGATCGTTGTGCCAGGCACAGGCATTGCCATGCAAAATAGAGGCTCGGGCTTTGTGCTGAAAGAGGGTCATCCAAACCGAGTCGCGGGCGGCAAGCGCCCTTTTCACACTATCATCCCGGGATTTGCTCGGAGCGGAGACCATGCACTGGCTTACGGAGTCATGGGAGGCCATATGCAAGCTCAGGGGCACGTCCAGATGTTAATTCGCATATTTGGCTTTGGACAAAACCCTCAGGCCGCATCTGATGCTCCAAGATGGCATGTCACAGAACGAGGCGATCTTGCACTCGAGAATGGGATGCATCCTGAGGTTGTCGCAGCGTTAGAAGCCAAGGGGCATAGCCTTAAACTCGACCAACCCGAGCATCTCTTCGGCGGCGCGCAACTGATTCTCCAGCTCGATCAGGGATACTGTGCAGCCTCTGATCACAGAAAAGAAGGTCATGCGGCCGGGTTTTAACCACGGATCAGCATGAGGGACACAACCATGCAACGAGAAGCCAGGCTGAGTGCATCGCTGACAGCTATTCTGAATGACATGGGCGATTGGGACCCCCCTCCCGATGTATCGCCAGAGCAACCGGTAATTCCTCTGCACATTGGTATTCCAACACCTGATTTACTCCCCCTCGATGCTATGCAGGACATAGCCAACCAGGTCCTCCAAGACCGTGACCCAAGCACTTGGGCATATGGGTTTGGACCCGGCTACCTGCCTCTTCGAACCGCGCTTGCAGCCCACTGGTCCGCGAAATTTGGCACGACCAATGATCCCGACTACTTCCAAATAACCCAAGGCTCATCAGGCGCTCTCGATATGCTCGGTCGTTCACTGCTGAACCCAGGCGATGTGGTTTTCATGGAATACCCTTGCTATATGGGCACTTATCGAAATTTTAGAGCGTTAGGTGCACAGATTGAATTTATCCGAAGCGACAGCAGCGGGATTGACGTTGACCACCTGAGAGAACGAGTGCTTGCCCTGACTAGCGCTGGGCAGGTGTTGAAATTCGTGTACACCATCGCTGAATTTAGCAATCCTACTGGGGCTAGACTGTCTAGTGCTAAGCGTAGAGCGCTCCTTGAACTTAGCTCAGAGTTCGACTTGCTCGTTATCGATGATGCTGCCTACGCAGAGCTCGACTTCGATACCGCTCCCTCATCGCCATCAACCGACTATCCTTTCTTGGGTCGAGATGCCTCTTCGCATCGAGTCATCAGCGTGGGCTCTTTATCCAAAACCCTAGCGACCGGGTTGCGCATTGGCTGGATACACGCATCACCGAAGTGGCAGCAATTATTTGGCCAAATGCGATTTGCCATGGGGCTTAATCAATTCTCGGTTCGGTTAGTCAGCGGATTCTTTGCATCGGGAGCCTATGCGCGGCACGTAGACCAGATGAAACAGCATTACTATGACCGGATGACTCAGTTGCACGACGCCGTACTGAAGCACTGCGGCGACAAAGTCAGGGTCATTGAACCGCTCGGCGGTTTTTACCTATGGGTTCAGGTACCCACTGACCACGTTACCGTTTGGAAAACGGCTTACAAAAAGGGGATTCACGCCATTCCAGGTCGCAATTTCCGCCCAGAATTAGGCGCACCCGAGCCACCGAAAGATTACCTCCGCCTAGCCTACCCTTTTACGCCGATTGCAGACTTCGACGAAGCTGGACGACGACTTAACGCCGCCATTGTCGACGCTATGAAATGAGACCAAGACTCAGCCACGGCACGTAGGTGATGAGTCCAAGCGCGATAAGCAGGACCAGCATAAACGGCAAGGTCGCGCGATAGAGCTCCGTGATGGGCCGGTTAAATCGGTAACTCGCGATAAAAAGGTTCATACCCACTGGCGGTGTGAAATAACCAATTTGCATATTCGCAAGAAATATTATTCAAGGTGCACGGGATGGATGCCAAACTGCATAGCCATGGGCACAATCAAGGGAATCATGATCACGAGAGCCGAGAAGATATCCAGAATCGCACCCAGTGCGAGCAGGATGAGGTTCAACGCCAATAAAAACGTCAAAGGGCTAGAGATGTAATCTTGTACCCAAGCAAACAGCGCCTGAGGTATTTCGGCATCGACGAGATAGTTTGTAAATGCGAGCGATACCGCAAGAATCAGCAGAATCCCACCTACCATGACCATGGCATCGCGAATGATCACCACAAGTCCCTTCAGACTGATTTCTTTTAGCAATATAACTTCAGCAAGCACGACATAAGCCGCCGTGATTGCCGCTGCCTCAGATACTGCAAAAAAACCGCTGTAAATACCGCCCAGAACCACGAACGGCAACGGAAGCTCAAAACGCATGTCCCAAAGCGCTGCCCGAAGACTAACAGACTGACCTCGAGAGGACCGAACGCTGGGCTGCGACCACAGCGTGTACGCCATGAGCAGGACAATCATTAAGCAAGCCGGCAGCAATCCAGCCAGAAACAGATCTTGCAAGGTAAACGAAATGGCAAGGTCCATTTGCTGAACCAAGACTCCGTACAAGATCAATGGTAGTGAGGGAGCAATCAGCAGCCCTAAGCTGCCAGAGGTCGTCACTAAACCAAGACTGAATCGATCGCCATAACCGCCCTCTTTCAGTGCTGGTAGGAGCAGCGCGCCCAGCGCCACGATGGTCACACCTGATGCGCCAGTGAATGCCGTGAAGAGCGCGCAGGTAACGTAGGCAATCAGAGCAAGCCCACCGGGGAGACTTCCCATCAGCGCATCAGTGAGCGTCACCAAACGCTGGGACATGCGCGACTCAGCGAGGACGTAACCAGCAAAGGTAAACAGAGGCAAAGCCATCAGCATAGGCGTCTCGACGAGACGATACATTTCAATCGCGATCACGGTTGAAGGGATATCGGAGACGTAAAAACCGAGGAAGGCGGCAGCGACAATGACGACGAATAGCGGCGTGCCAAATAACGTCAGAATAATCAGGCCTGTCGAGCCAAGACTACCCACTCGCCCCATCCTTAATCGGCAGTCCGGCGTTGATCAAAAAGCGTAGCGCCATGACCCCAAAGCCAATCGGTAGAATCAATTGACACACCCAAATCGGCACATCGGCGAAGGCGGTTAACCCGTCCATACGCTCAAACAAAACAAGCTCTCGACTGGCCAATGCACACATCGCGCAGATCACAGCGGAAAACAGCGCGACCAAACGGCCCACTAGTGCTGCAGCTTGCTCGGGGAGAATTCTGGTTAGCAGATCGATGCGGATGTGCCTGCCTTGACGAGTCCCGATCATCGCGCCTTGTAGGGCT
>Ga0255778_10003432_pt1 | contig 13245 bp, 12 predicted proteins | sample 071ome_31_FD_179976 | JGI IMG/M metagenome (GOLD analysis project Ga0255778, IMG submission 179976) | Coastal salt marsh microbial communities from the Groves Creek Marsh, Skidaway Island, Georgia - 071405CT metaG (version 2) | ecosystem: Environmental > Aquatic > Marine > Intertidal zone >...
GCTGAGATCGCGAGCTCCTAACCGTTTAGGGCGAGTATCAAGACTGTCGTCAAAGATGATGCACCGAGCACCGAGTACGGACTTAGGAGCACGAGGCCAGGCTAGAAAGCGAAAAGCGAAAAGCGAGAAGCCAGAAGCAAGCAGCGAACAGCAAGCAGCAGTCTGCTTGAGTACTGAAAAGCGTTAACGCTTCGTGAGGAAATAGTTAAGCGTGAAATTTCACCCGGTTGAGATTCTGCTGATGAGCGGTGTTCCCGCCCCCGTGCAGGAATACTGCCGCCAGCGGGTTCGGGAACAGCGTCAGGGCGCCAAATGTTGGGAGTGCCTCAGACTGTCGGAGCGCGTGTCGTGTGACTCGTTCGGGCTGAAATGTTGTCGCAATGCCTTCGTTGCGATGGGGTTGGAGCGCGAGTATGCTCGAGAAGGGAGGGGTGTTCGTCGGCGTGAGCGACAGACAGAGCATGAAGACGTGCCAAGACTCGTTGCCGATACCAGTGGAGTGAGCGCTGGTAAACCGGATTGCATCTACTTGGTGTGTCCGGTGGCAGTTTGGCGAGGAATACCATTGAATCCACAAGAATTAGATCTACAAAACAAGCATCAAAGGAGTGAGCCGTGAATAAGGGACTATTAGCACTTGCGGTTGTTGTGATTGGCGCCGTGATTTACCTGTCACAGGGTGGAGAAGAGGTTGCGCACGAATCCAGCACTGCCCCCGTCGCTGTTGAAGTGGAGCGCACCATCGGGCTGATTGATGATGAAAGAATCAAGGCCGCGGACTCGGAACCGGGTAACTGGCTGGCCTTCGGCCGCAATTACGAGGAGCAACGATTTTCTCCGCTCACTCAAATTAACAAGGAAAACGTCGATTCCCTAGGTCTCGCGTGGTTCAAGGACATGAACACGAACCGCGCACTTGAGGCGACCCCCATTGTCGTCGATGGGCGTATGTTCTTCACGACGTCTTGGAGTCGAGTGTATTCGGTTGATGCAAGAACCGGTGAGACCCTTTGGTCCTATGATCCGATGGTCCCAGGAGAATGGGGGCGTCGTGCGTGCTGCGATGTCGTCAACAGAGGCGTTGCGGTCTACAACGGTCGCGTGTATGTCGGAACGCTAGATGGTCGATTACTCGCCCTAGATGCAGAGTCAGGCAAGCTGGATTGGGAGGTCGACACCCTCATTGACCGGGATCGCTTTTATACCATTACTGGCGCACCCCGCGTGGCGAACGGGAAGGTGTTCATCGGTAACGGTGGCGCGGAGTTTGGCGTCAGAGGCTATGTCACGGCGTATGATTCGGAGACGGGTGATGAGGTGTGGCGTTTTTACACCGTTCCTGGCGATCCCAGTCAGCCATTTGAGCATCCTGAAATGGAGCTAGCTGCCGAGACTTGGAAAGGCGGCGAGTGGTGGAAGATTGGTGGCGGCGGCACCGTCTGGAATTCGATTGTTTACGACCCCGATTTTAATCACGTTTACCTGGGCGTTGGCAACGGCTCGCCTTGGACCCGCGTTATTCGCTCGCCAGGCGGTGGCGATAACCTCTTCTTATCGTCCATCGTAGCGCTCGACGCGGATACCGGGGTAATGAAGTGGTACTACCAGACAACCCCAGGCGATAACTGGGACTACACCGCGGTTCAGGATATTGCGTTAGCAGACATGACCATCGACGGTGAGCCCCGCAAAGTATTGCTCCAGGCCCCGAAAAACGGCTTCTTTTATGTCTTAGATCGCTCGGATGGTGAGTTGCTTGCTGCCAATCCTTTCGCGACAGTGACTTGGGCGACCCATGTTGATATGGAGACTGGGCGTCCCGTAGAAAACGAGGCGCTGAATTTTGAAGAGAACGGTAAATGGGTGTTGCCAGGGCCGCTCGGGGCCCACAACTGGCAGGCGATGTCGGTGGATGTGAAGGCTGGCTTGGTTTACCTGCCAGCGCAAGACAACCCGCTCTTCTATGAGATGTCTGAGGAATACAAAAACACCGGTATCTTCAAGCGCAAACCCCAGGGATGGAACACTGGGCTCGAGTTTGGTCGTCTGGCTCAAGTGATCCTCGACAATGTCGCTGATCAGCCGACCCCCAAAGGGTACCTCAAGGCGTTTGATCCATTGACAGGAGAGGAGCGCTGGGTCGTTGAGATACCCAATTACTGGAACGGTGGTGTACTGGGCACAGAGGGTGGTCTCGTGTTCCAGGGCAACGCGCTCGGGTTTTTAAACGCTTACGATAAAGAAACGGGTGAAACGCTGTGGTCGTTTAACACCTATACCTCGATGCTCGCGCCGCCCATCACGTTTGAGTTAGATGGCGAGCAGTATGTGTCAATTTTGACCGGTACGGGCGGAGGTGACTTGTTCGGGGGAGAACCACTTCCCCCGGTCGCAGAACACGCTTCGCTAACGTATAACAATTATGGCCGGTTGTTAGTCTTCAAGCTGGGCGGTGATGCCGAACTGCCCGTTCCCGACCTTCGCGATCGAGAAATTCCTGCTCGGGATGTTGCTGCCATTGAGCATGGCAGCGTTCAGCGAGGGGAGCGCCTGTACAACGAAAATTGCGCTGTCTGCCATGGGTTCCTTGTTCGATCGGGGGGCGCGATTCCTGATCTTCGCCGTATGACGGAAGATAGCGTTGCCGCCTGGGATCAGATAGTCCTAGATGGCATATTGGGTGCGAATGGTATGGCCTCGTTCGCTGACGCGTTAAATCCGGCTCAATCAGGTGACCTGCTCAACTATGTAAAGATGCGAGCAGAGGAAGACCGCTTGGTGAGGGTAGGCGAGAAAGAGGTGCCACGGATGACTTGGTTGGACGGTGCAGAGTAGCTGAATCGTCACAACCGACAGGCTTTGCGTCGCTTCGCTCCTTGAAAAAGCAGGGTGTTACGAACGCTTTGTCATGGGGAAGAGTGTCGTTGTAGAAAGCAGTGTTGTTGCGCAAAGACGCGTAGCGGCGGACGAGAAAAGAGTACGAGTGCGTCAATGCGTGCTTGCCTAGCATGATCCATGCAACCACTTCACTCGCATCGAAAGTGGCGCTCCTAGGTCTCTCGCGTTAGCAGGTAATCGAAATAAGTCCCTCTGCACGATGGGTCATCAGCGTATCGGGATATCTTTTTCGGGAAGGGTCGGCGGCGCCACCTCAAAAAACTCAAAATAGAGCGCGGCGGTATCTTGCGGTGTCCCATCGGTCGCCTGATTCCCTGATGCCTCTTTTTCTTTCTTATCGGAGGAGCTAATCGCTGCCCTGGACTGGCGGCCATTGAGTAACTCACCGTCTTGTAACTTTTGGTTCGCGGCCTCTGCGGCAATTGCTTCGGGAATGGAATAGGGCCGCTCGTAGGCTCGCGGTGGTCCACTTGGCATTCCCGCGCTGTCTAGCGAGCGCAGCCAATAATAAATTCCCCCTTGGTTATCTCCCTCGGGCTCATCGATATGAATCCAAATGACCCTAAATTCGCTCGGTAAAGGTGAGGGAGATGGTTGGCCGAGCAGTTTTTCAATGCCAAACCAGGTCACGAAATAGAAGAGGCAGGTGATGGCTGCCAATCCTAGTTTGACGCTAGGCGGAAGGCCTTGCTGTCGCAGAGCAATGAGCACCAATACAGCGATTAGCACGTAGGCCGCGAGTAATCCGAGCGAGAGAGCCACTTAGGCTTTTTTCCTAACTTTAACGAGCAGTGACTTTTGCAGTTGGTTAGTACTGGTGACAGACCCTTCCGCATCCAGTGTAAAGCGGACGGCTGTTAGTTCATCCCCAACACCATTCAGTTCGTGCTCCCCGTAATAAACCACCGTGACAACAGGATTGAGTTTTTCTACCTTGACCGTGACTGGCAGCGGTTTCGTGTAGTTGGCCTGGTAGTGGAGAAGGTTCACCACATACTCGCCGGCAAGGGTGCCTCGCAGCGTAATGGTCTCTTGGTTAATAGCATGGGTAATGAGCTGTCCATCGACGCTAATTTGGTCTGCAAATACGCCGCGATCGTCACGATCAAGGTGCATCAGGTCCGAGTCACGGTTGTAGTACCAAACGATTTCTCCCATCGGGTCCTCGACGATGGCATCGACATCGTCCGGATGATCATCGGGCCAGCGGATCGTGACTAACATCTCCGCATGACTATCAATCGTGCCTTGTTTGATGGGATTACTGATCAACATAAACGCGATGGCAAACATGAAGACGAAGCCAAGGAGCGCGTTGAAAAGGAGATCCGTGAACGCATTGCTATCAGAGGTTGTCTTGAGCGCAGGATGACGCATTAATCGCGCGCGCCCTGCAAAGTTTGCGTGATTCGAATGACCGCTGAATCCGCGAGGTAGTACTGATATTTCACGAGTGTGCTCGTAATCAATCCCGTTAGCGTGGTGTAAAGGGCAACAGCCATTCCTCCGCTCATACTGCTGAGTAATTGCTGGAGGGTGCTCGGGTCGAATGTTTGAATCTCTGCGATGGGCATCAACATTAAGATGAATCCGATGACCGTGCCCATAAGGCCCAGCTTTAGCAGTAGTTCTGAAACAAAATGGCCTAACGCGTGGTGGTTGAGTTGATCGTCACAGAACCCCTCAATGTTGCCTAGTTTGAGCTCCGAAAAACCCTTTAGCGCATTGGTTTCCAGTAGGTCACTCAGATCCGGGAGAGACCTAAGCAGCGAGGATTCCATGGACGATAGCGCGGTCATCCGGTATGCCCAGTTCAAACTCGTCAGCAGATAGAGCGCTAACATCACAAGGGACAGGTAGCTCCTATCCTGATCAACTAAGCGAGCCAACCAGCCCAAATCAAATGCAAGGTAGAGCCCCAGGAGAATGACGCCTGATACGAGAATCGTGTCATAGAGCGCTCGGTGAATGCGATAGGCGTTGATGAGATCGCTCCCCACTCAGTCAAGTGACCACTAAACCATGTAATGTCGAGCCAGGCAACGCGGTGACAGGGTTCGCGGTTTTGGAGCCCATGAGGAGCTAAGTGCTCGGCGTTTTGAGAAAGTGCGCCCAAAATTCCCGCTATGGCCTCACCTGCAACGGTAGGGCTGCAACCGTGCGTTAGGTGGTGCAATATGCAGGTAGAGCCAACGATCAAAAAATCCCGTGAGCGAGGCTCGGGCGGTAACCGGAACGCGGTCACAAGAGCAGATTCGGCGTTTGATTGCGCAACATGAATAGACAACCAGGAGAGTTGAGATGTCACAACCCATTGTAGAAGTGAGGGACTATACGATTAACGAGGATGATTTCGCTGCCTATTGTGAGTGGGCTGAGACCCTTGCTGCTCCGTGGCTCAAAGAAAACCTCGATCTAGTGGGGTTTTGGCTCGCGACTGATGATCCTGCTGAGGTGACGGGGGTTGACCCCCATGTTTCCAAACACGGGCAGGCAAATGTGCACTGGATGATTCGTTGGGACAGTCGAGAGGCGCGAGAGGAGCGCTGGCAGACTTGGACGAAAGATCCAGGTTGGGAAGCGATCTGGGCAAAGCACCCTAATCCAAGCGCGTATCTGCAAATGAATGTGCGATTTATGACGACCGTCTGAGCACATACTGATGACGGATTCTACGGTCAGATTTGGATTGCTCGGCGCGGCCGCCATCACGCCCCTGGCGATGGTTACGCCCGCTCGGGAGGTTGATGGCGTGAGCCTTGATGTCATTGCTGCAAGGGATACAGCGAGAGCGAAGGAATTTGCCGAAACTCATGGCATCCATCGTGTCAGCGAGCACTATCAAGCGGTGATTGATGATCCTGATATCGATGCTGTTTATATTGCCTTGCCAATTTCGGCACATGCCGAGTGGGCCATCGCAGCGCTGGAAGCAGGAAAGCATGTGCTCTGCGAGAAATCGCTCTGTCAAAACGCAAGGGAAGCAGAACGAATGAAGCGAGCGGCTGAGGCGTCTGGTCGCGTGTTGATGGATGCGTTCCATTATCGCTATCACCCGATGTTTGAGGCGGCAAAGCACTGTGTCGGCTCGGGCGAACTTGGAGCGATCAAGCATATCGACGCACGATTTCATGTGAAGGGTCCTGTCTCACCCCATGACATCCGTAAGATCTACGACCTGGGTGGTGGCGTTACGATGGATATTGGATGTTATCCGCTCAGTTGGCTCAGGCATTTGATGGGAGAGGAACCCGACGTGTTGTCGGTTGAAGCAAAGGAGGATCCGGCTGATGTTGACGTCGCTTTGGCTGCAGACCTGCGGTTTCCCTCTGGGGCAACTGGACGCATCAGTGGAAGAATGGACGAGTGCTCGAGGTTTTGTGCGGCAGTATCAATATCAGGTGAGGCTGGTCAACTCTCGTTGGTTAACCCACTCGTACCGCAACTGGGTCATCGGTACCAATTGCGCAAGGGAGGGGAAGTCATCGATCGAACCTTTGATCAGAAGACTACCTATGCCTGCCAGTTAGAAGCGTTCCTTGCCGCGACACAGGGGAAGGCGTCCAACCTGACTGATGCTGAGGATGGTTTGAAACAAATGCAGTTGATAGACGCGGTATACGCCCGTGGTGGCTTGAGGCTAAGAGGCGAGGGCGAGACTCACATAGGACAAAGCGTATGATTCGGCGCATCGGTGGGGTTTTAATCGCGCGAGATCCAGAGTCTGCGCCCGAGGAATCGAGACAGTTACAACAAGCGGGCTTCGCTGTCCTGCCCGAGGTGCTCGCCCACGACGAGGTGGTGAGCCTCAAAGCTTCAATCCTCGATGTGTTCGAGCGCTATCCGCCTGATCGCAGAGCGCCCAAGCCTGCCCAAGATGAAGCGCATTTCCGGTACGAGTTGCTAAATCGTTCCGAAGCAGCTCGAGCTTGCATCGCCAATCAGCGGGTGCTGAGCGTCATAGAGCCTCTCTTGGGAGAGGATTGCCATATCATCGCTAACACGGCATGGAATAATCCGCCAGCGCCAGGTAGCGAGGGTCAGGCTTGGCACGTTGATGGAGGTCCGCACATTCCATTACCTAAAGGCATGCGCTGGCCAAAGGAACTCCCCCGGCCAGTGTTTGCAATCGGGGTGCACTACCTCTTGAAGGATGTCACGCTAAAAGATGGCCCAACATGGGTGATTCCTGGTAGCCACTGCTCTGGACGGGTTCCGCCCCACAAGCGCCCGTTCGACATGGAATTGACGGACAACGGTGAGGCCCCGGTTCCACTGACCGCGAAGGCTGGCGATGCGCTCCTTTTTGTTTCAGATGTTTGGCACAGGCGCGGCCCGTCTAGCGAATCTGATCAGGGTCGACTCTTTCTTCAGGCACACTACGCAAGGCGAGACATCGCTCAGCGACTGCACACAACAGCGCATGCCCATCAGTTAAGCGAGGAGGCGCTGACTTGGGCGGATGAGGATAGAAAGCGCACCCTGATTGGGCTACACCCGCCCATGTTTTACGACGGGTAAGGCAAGCTGCCTGCGGTGGCCATCGTGACGACTCGCTGCCCTGAAGTGTCTCCCCTGGTGAGCGGGGTATTCAACCCACTAACGATGACCGGTCGCGCTAAGGTCGACGCATATCCTCGGCCCTCAGAAGTGATCCTCCGAGCAAGAACAAACCTGATTAATCGATAGTCTCGTGCTACGCAGTTGCGTTGTTGATGCGCGGTGAGAAGCTGGCGAAATACCGACCAAAGAGCGATATAACGATTCCCAAAGATTGAGAAAAGACCGCGAGAACAGTGGTTGCAAAAACAATAGGTATAAACCGACAGCGATAAAAACGGCGGTCAAAGAAGGCGGTGCTTAGGAGACACGGCGGTCATAACGATGGGGGGGCGCACGGAGCTAGAGCGTTTTACACATCGTGACTGTATAGGACTCGTAACCGAGTCGTGCATAGGTCTCTTGAGCGACTTGGTTCTGCGCCAATGTCGTGATCAAAAGACGACTCAGCCCTGCTTGGCGAACGTGCCTCTCAGCGGCGTCGATGAGACGTCCGGCGACCCCTTGATGCCTAGCCTCTTCGGCAACATAGAGATCAGTGACAACCCCATACTGACGAAATCGCTCGATCAAATGAACATCCCCTTCATCCACTGACTCGATGACAACAATAAGAAAACCGACCAATTGGTCATCCAACTTCGCGACGAGTGCTTGTCCGTTGCTTCGTTGAGCCAGTTCAAGAAGATAATCGATGTGATCAGTTGCCATCTCCGGTCCAGGGGAGCGATCACTTGACCACTCTCTCTCGAGATCCTGAAGGTCACTCATGAATGTACAGAGCGCCGAATGATCGCCGGGAGTGTAGGTAACTATCTGAAGCGGCTTGCTCATGGTTCTAGTGAACCGGTTAGTCCGTCTTCTCCATAGTGCGTGGCAGGACCAGCACCCTCTTGGCCTAGCCTCCCCGAATCGCCAAAGTGCCCCTGCCCAGGCACATGGTTAATTTCTATTCGAATACCCCCGGGATCCTCAAAAAGGATGGAGTAATACCCCGCTGCGTAGTGGTCTTCGACCTTTGGAGCGCGAACGATGTGGGCCTTTAGCTCGTTACTGATGAATGCATAGGCCTGATCAACATCCTCTCGGCTTCGAGCGCGAAAACAAAGGTGGTGCAGTCCCGGTTGGTTCTGATCGAACGTCTGATCCGCATGAGCCTGATCGAGTTCGCGCACTAAAATGCCCGTTCTGCCACCAATGAAATATCGACTATCCTCACCTTGAAGTAGCGTCTCCATTTCTAAAAAGTGACATAAGCGTTCCCAGAACTCGAGCGCTTTTCCGCCGGGGCTGACATTCATTTGAAGGTGGGCGATACCGTTGATTGAAATGCTCATTCTTAGTCCACAGCTTGTAGAAATCACGATTGGAACATCAGGGGCGAGGAAAGTGAACTGCCGAGATAAAGAGATCTGATGGCTTGGGTTTTAACAGTTGGGTTTTATCAGTTGGGTTGATGGCTGAGCCTGATCATAGCCAACGACTTAACGCGATGAAAAAGTCATGTTGTACGAATCCCTTTGTTCGAGCCCAGCCAATCTCCCATAGTTACTTGGCCTCGAATCGGTCTTGGAGGCAAGCTCGAAACCAGTCAAGAACGAGGGTCGAAGGTCGTCTTGTAACGAGTCATGACGCCTGGATCCGACCGCTCTGATGGGTAGGTCTAACGGCGTAACCTAGAGTCGCAGTGAGTGCGAGACCTACTTTGATGAAAGGGACAAAAGAGAAGCAGGCGATCAGCCTGGAAAACAAAGAGAAAGACAAAAAAGAAAACAAACAAAGTAGGATGCCACCTTGCTTGCCGAGTGTGCTTTAGTCCGTGATGTCCAGTGCGGTGGCGAGCGCCTCGATATCCTCCAAAACAGTCTCTTGGGGGTAAAACCCCAGCATTGAGATGAGCCGGTGAACGCCGAGCGCTGCGTAATCCTCCATCATGGCCTTCGTAAGTGGTTTGGGTGGCGTGATGCTGATCTCTATCTCATCACTAAGCCAGGCAGGCCGATCAAATCGGTTTTTAGCTTCATCCAGTCTTTCGAGCACAGCCTTGGTTTGGGCGACGTCTAGCGCGAACCCGTACCATCCCTGTCCTTTTGTAACGGTTCTTCTGAGCGCCGCTTGACTGGTTCCACCAACGACAATGTCCGGGCCAGTCGGTGAGAGCGGTCGTGGGAAGGCGTTTACCCCACTGAATTCAACATGTTTGCCAGCGTAAGTGGGGTGCTCCTCGCCCCACAGGGCGCGCATGGCGTCGATGGCTTCATCGGTCTTCGGTCCTCTGCTGTCGAAATCAACGCCTAAGGCCTCGAACTCTTGATGGAGATAACCCGCACCAATGCCAAAGAGAAAGCGGCCCTCGCACAAGACGTCCAATGTGGCAATTTCTTTGGCTAAGACCACGGGGTTTCGCTGGGCAACGAGGGTAATGCCAGTTCCAAGCTTGATGGTAGATGTCACAGCCGCTAGGTAAGCCAGAAAAGCAGGGGGATGAGCCATCGGGGTCTCGGGAGCTGCGGGGGAGGGGGCTTGTCGTGGCTCAGGTAAGACAACGTGTTCGCCGGTCCATAGTGATTCAAAGCCAAGCGCTTCTGCTCGCTGCGCCACTACTTTGGCGCGCTGAGGTTGAGCAAGATAGTTCATGTTGATTCCGAAGAGCCCAACGGATGGTGACAAGTCTTCCATGATACTGATATCCCCCTATCGGCAAAGTGATGTCCGGAAAGCCCCGTGGCTAATCTGGCGACTATAGCCCTGATGGCACGGGTAGACTAACGAGCAAAGCCCGCTCCTTTGCATGGTAGGCTCTGATGAATCGATTTGGAATAGACCCAGCAACGGGAAGTACTTATGAAAAACACGCATTGGCATAACACTATCGGATGGTTTTGCTTGATGATCATCATCGCGCCATTGGCAAAGGGCGCGATGAATCAAGCGGACATTGATCGATTGACCGATCGGGCCAGCCGGGTCAAGATCTTTCGTGACGGATTTGGTGTGCCGCACATCTACGCGCCTACCGACGCCGACGCCGTATTCGGCATGCTTTACGCTCAGGCGGAGGATGACTTCAAACGGATTGAACAAAACTATCTTTGGGCGACCGGTCAGCTGGCGAGTGTAGAGGGGCCTTCGGCGCTTGCAAGCGATATTCGTGCTCGCCTGTTTATGACCCGAGCGGAAGCGATTAGGGCCTATCAGTCGGCGCCGCCGAAGTTAAGAGCGCTGTGTGACGCGTTTGCTGACGGTCTGAATTACTTCTTGCACACCCATCCAGACATCAAGCCTCGGGGCATCGATCACTTCGAGCCTTGGATGCCCATGTATTTCAGTGAGGGCTCCATTGGTGGCGACATTGAACGTATTGATTTGAAAGGTATTAGCGATTTTTATCTTGGCGAGTCAGCGCCTCAGGTCGGTGCACGCGTTGATTTCGATGTAGCGCCATTTGCAGAACCTAGGGGTTCCAACGGGATTGCTATTGCCCCAGACCAAACGGCGTCGGGCAACACGCTTTTTTTGATCAACCCACATACCTCGTTTTATTTTCGGGGCGAAATTCATGTGGTCAGCGAGGAGGGTCTGAACGCTTACGGCGCCGTGACCTGGGGGCAGTTTTTCGTTTACCAGGGTTTCAATGAAAAGACTGGTTGGATGCATACATCGACTCGTCTTGATTTCATGGACGACTTCATCGAAGACATTACCGAGATCGATGGCGCATTGTGGTACCGATACGGTATTGAGCAGCGCCCCGTCGAATCGCTTACCGAATCCATATGGGTGCTGGAGGCGGGTGAGCTTGTCGAGCGACGCATCACGCTTTACCGAACTCATCACGGTCCTATTACGCGAAGTGAGGGGGAGTATTGGATCGCGACAGCGATGAATTGGGACCCGGTGCCTGCGCTCATTCAATCCTTTGAGCGAACTAAGCAAACCAATCTCAAGGGGTTCCTTGAGATGCTCGAAGTCAAACGTAATTCATCGAACAATACCGTTTATGCCGACGCCAATGGTTCGGTGGCGTACTTTCATGGCAATTTTGTGCCAAGGAGGAATCCTTCGTTTGATTATGACTTGCCCGTCCCCGGCTGGAATCCGCGTACAGACTGGCAAGGGCTTCATGATATTTCGGAGTTGGTTCGAGTGATCGATCCACCCAATGGCTGGGTTCAAAACTGTAACTCTACGCCGTTTACATCTGCTGGAGCTTTTAGTCCTGTGCGAAAGAACTTCCCCACTTACATGGCGCCCGATCCAGAGAATTTTCGGGGGGTTCACGCCGTGCGTCTGCTTGAAGCGGGGAACGACTGGACGCTCGACTCGCTCCTGGATCTAGCTTACGACCCAGCGCTACCCGCATTTGAAGTGTTGTTCCCGCCATTGGTTGACGCGCTCAGCAATCGTGGATCGAGCGACGCCAGACTGAAAGCGGTTTACGAAACGATTCAGTCCTGGCGGTACCTCGCTGGTGCCGATTCAGTGGCGATGACCATCGCTCATTTTTATGGGCTTCAAGTGTTAAGAAACGAGGTAACGGTGGTTGGTCGTGACGAAAAGGGTGCGCTTGAGTCGTTTGCCTCGACTGCCTCGGAGGAGCAGCAAATTCGCGCGCTGAATTCGGTACTCGATGATTTGGTCGAGAGATATGGCCGCTGGAATCTTCCGTGGGGAGAAGTGAACCGCCTTCAGCGGTTGACTGGTGATATCGTGGAACCCCATAGCGATGACCAAGACAGCCTGCCGGTTGGGCTTGCCTCAGGGCGCTGGGGCGCGCTTGCATCTTATGGTTCCAAGCGGTTCGAGGGCACGCAAAAACTCTACGGATACTCTGGAAATAGTTTTGTAGCAGTCGTTGAGTTTGGTGATCGGGTGCGAGCAAAAACCATGTTGGCCGGTGGTCAAGCAAGTGATCCTCAGTCGCCCCATTTTTTCGATCAGTCGACCCGATACATTGAACGCAAGTTCAAAGACGTCGCTTACTATCGTGAAGAGGTAGAGCGTGTCGCGAGGGTTCGCTATCAGCCTGGAGGTCGCTAACGTGGTCCTGAACGGAGCGTGTCAACAGGGCTTTAATCCGCGCGCCGAGCAGGCAGCATGAGTTGGGTAAGGTTCTTATGCGGCCTTGGCTCACAGCGCTTACCCTTGGGGAATGGGGCCTTGCTAAGCCCTGTAACGGAGGTAACGCGAGTACCTCTCTAATCGATGCTGGCACAGACACCAAATCTGCAGCCTTCGCAAAAGGGGGCGGTGGAGAAGGAGTAGTCGTGAACGCTTGGGTGAAAAAAATCTAGAGGCCACATCTCTGGCAGGCAAAAAAAACGCTGCCATCGGCAGCGTTTTTTAGTCAGCATCTGGCCTAGTGTCTGCTTAATTCCACATCCATGTGCGCATAGCCTTTAACGAAAGAAGAGAAAATACGCTCGGGCTCGGCTAGCACTTCCATTTTTGCGAATCGGGGCAGTAACTCCTCCCACAGTACTCGAAGCTGCATTTCCGCGAGTCGATTACCCATGCAACGGTGGATGCCAAAGCCAAAACTAAGATGTTGGCGAACGTTCTTTCTATCGATAATGAGGTCATTGGGCGATTCAAACACACGCTCATCGCGGTTGCCTGATACGTACCACATCAACACCTGATCGTCCTTTTTGATGGTTTTCCCGCCAATTTCTACATCCTCATTGGCGGTTCTTCGCATGTAAGCGAGTGGTGTTTGCCACCGAATAATTTCGGCGACAGCGGTTGGAATCAAGGCAGGATTGGCTCTTAGCTTCTCCAGTTGGT
>Ga0255778_10003471_pt1 | contig 13187 bp, 10 predicted proteins | sample 071ome_31_FD_179976 | JGI IMG/M metagenome (GOLD analysis project Ga0255778, IMG submission 179976) | Coastal salt marsh microbial communities from the Groves Creek Marsh, Skidaway Island, Georgia - 071405CT metaG (version 2) | ecosystem: Environmental > Aquatic > Marine > Intertidal zone >...
TCAAATACTGCAGCATGTGTGTACTTTCCTTCTCTTGGATATAAATCTAGATAAAATAAAGCAATTTTTTCTCCTTTTTGGCTGATTGACCAAAGCTCAACATCAGGATGCCAAGCAGTTGAAGCATTCTCTTTTATAATTTCAATATCAAATACTTCTTCACAAATTGAAAACATTTCTTTTTTAACATCATGTATAAAAAAGAATTTTTTTAGTTCGCTACTGTCAATGTTGCTTAATAGGCTTCTTTTTTTAGAAATAAAATATCTAATATCCCAAGGAGCAATTTCTGAAATCTCAATATCATCTAAAACAATTTCCTCCTTTTCTTTCTCAGCTGCTTTTTGCAATTTTGGAATTAAGTTTTTATACATTTTCTCAACGTTTTCTGGATTCTGAGCCATTCGATGCTGCAAACGATACTGAGCCCAAGTTGAAAAACCAAAAAGCTTGGCTTTATTATTTCTTAACTTAACAGCTTCTTCCAAAACAGGAGAGTTTTCTTTTGAAGCCCTATTATTGAAGGCCTTCCAAACTGCTTCTCTAGTTTCTCTAATAGTACAATTTTCTATAACTGCATTTACATCTGGATAAGCCATAGTAACTGTATATTCTTCACCCTCTTGGTTTAAGTTACTTAATTCACCTTCGCTTAAGCCTTCAAGCTGATGAATTTGAAATTTTAATTTTGTTTTATCATTAGCAATATTTTCAGAAAATTTAATTTCTAGTTCAATTAATTTTTTATCAATTTCTGATAAAAGCACTTTGTCATTTTCACTTAAATTATGACCAACATCAATAAAGTCATTTTGTAAATCTTTATAAAATTCTTTTTCCTCATCATCAAAATCAATCGTTTTTATTTCTTTAAATTTTTGATAAAGATCAGGATCTTTCATTGAATCTAAAATAAAATTTCTGACTTTAGATTCTGCTTGGTGACCAAATTCTCTTATTTCTTCATTAGGATGAACATCAGCCATAAATGGTACTCTTCCAAATAAGTAGTTAATTTCTCTTTCTAGATGGTTAAAATTTTCTAATTTAGGATCAGAATCATTTTTGATATCATTTATTAATTCTGAGCACTTTTTTAGAGTTGACTCCAGGTCAATCTCAAGTTCATTTTTTGTAATATTTGAGTAATCGAACATACATCTCCTTCAATTTTTTTATGATACTATTTAATTATGGAAATCAAACTTGAATTTTGTGTAGTTTGAAACTACACACCTCGTGCAGTTAGCACGATTGAAGACATTCTAGAAAAATATGGAAAGGAAGCTAATCCAATTACATTAATACCGAGTGGTGGCGGTGTATTTGAATTTTACTTAGATGGAAATCTCATATTCTCGAAAAAATCTCTTGGAAGACATGCCGAAGATGGTGAGATATTAAGTTTGATGCAAGAAGCACTTAGTTGAATCTTCCATTTGATTTAAGTTATACACAGATTTTTTTTCTTGCTATTTTATTTTATTTAAGTTCAGCTATACAAGGTGTTTTAGGTTTTGGATTTGCAGTAATATCTTCTCCAATTGTCGTTCAAATTAATGCAGAATTGGTTCCTCAGTTACTATCTTTACTTGCTTTACCGTTAGCAATTCGAGTCTTTATTAGAGAAAAAGAAAAAGTAAATCTAAAACTTGTAAGACCTCTACTGCTTGGAAGATTGGTTGGAGGACCAATTGGTACTTTGTTATTACTAAATTTGAGTACCAAATATTTATCTCTTTCTGTTGGGTTCATAGTTTTGATTGGAGGTGTAGCATCATATTTTGGATGGGTGATAAAAAGAAATAAAACTAATTCATTTTTAGCAGGTACCTTTTCTGGAATTTTTGGTATGACTGCTGCTGTTGGAGGTCCACCCGTTGCTCTACTCTACAGAAATACAAAATCTGAAGAGTTTCGACCATCTTTAAATAGTGTTTTTTCATTTGGAATAATGATCACTCTAACTTTGCTATTATTCACAGGAAAATTAAGCATTGAACATTTTTATCTTTTTCTTATCTTTATTCCGTTTGTGCTTATTGGTTTTGTTACATCAAACAAGTTATTTTCAAGAGTCTCTGATAGTTTTATTTCGTTAGCTGTAACATATTTTTCAATAATTTCAGGTTTGTTTGTAATTTTGAAAAATATTATTTAATTTTAAATCAAGCTATCACTAACTACTATATGAACATATGATTCTTCTTTACTCACTAACAGCAGGAATCCTATATTTTTTAAGTTTTCCACCTTTTAATTTAGAATATTTAATTTTTCCAAGCCTAACTCTCTTTTATTGGACTTTATCTATTAATAGCAAGCCTTTTTATTCAGGTTTTGCCTTTGCTGTAACCTCATACAGCGTAATATTATTTGGAATTCAATCTATTGGATATGAAGCTTGGATACCGCTTCTGATATTGATGGGACTTATTTATGGAACATTTGGTTATATATTTAATAAAGTTTCGACAATTAGTACTGGTAAATTTTTAAATTCTCTTGCAATCATTAGTATGTTTGAGCTAGTTAGATTATATTTTCCTTTCAATGGATTTCCATGGGGTTTACCTGGGTCAGTTTTAGTTAATATTAAAATTCTTAAGCCATTATTTCAAGCTTTTGGAACTCTTGGTGTGTCTCTTTTAATAAGCTCAATTTGCTTAGCTGTTGTCTTAATCTCAGATAAGACCTTTTGGAAAAACTATATTTTTGTTTTTACATCTTTATTAATAATTTCTGTACTTGCTCAGTACCAACTACCAACTTTAAATAATGGTACCCAAATAACTATCGCAATAGTCCAAGGCAATAGCCCATGTCCTGGTGCGAAAAATTTCTGTCAAAACGAGAGACAGCTTATTTATGAAAGTCATTTGCTTCAAACTATGGAAATTAACAAAAATGTTGACTTAGTTGTTTGGCCAGAAAGCTCAACAGGTTTTAACAATGATCCTTTTTTGCATTCGGATGTATTATTAGAAATTAGTAACGAAGCAAATAGGTTGAATTCATATTTTCTTATTGGCGGAGATAGACCAGTAGATAATAATTACTTTGAAAATTATGGTTTGTTTATTGATAACAAAGGTCTCATTGTTGATCAGTATTTAAAACAGCATCCAGTTCCTTTTGGAGAATATATACCATTTAGAAAATACTTAGACTGGATACCTCCACTTGCACTTGTACCAAGAGACATGATTAGGGGAACTGAAGAAAAAATATTTGATCTCAATAATACTAAAATCGCAACAGTAATTTCATTTGAAGGTTCTTTTCAAAGATATATAAGAAATAGTGTTAAAAATGGAGCTGAGATTGTTGTAATTTTAACGAATCAAGCAAGCTATGGAGAAAGTGCAATGTCTGATCAGTTTATATTGATGTCACGAGCAAATGCTATCTCAAATAATCGACCAATAGTTCATGCAGCTATAACTGGAAAATCTGCTTTTATTTCAAATGATGGTGAAGTTTTAAGTGAAACTCAATTGTTTGAAACTATAACAACTATTGAAAAGGTTACTGGAACAACAGGTACAACTTTATTTTCAAAGTTTGGAAATTATTTAAATCTTCTAACTGTATTAATATCATTAATTTTATGGTTTAAAAAAAGAATTAATCTTCAAGCTGATGAAAAGGTAAGTTTTTCATAGCGACAGCTTCTAATAAACCATTTTGATAAGCTCTTAAACCAAATTTTGGAAGAACAGCAAATAATTGATCAAAAATATCTGATTGAATTTTTTCATATGCTACCCATTCTGTTGTATTGGTGAATGTATAAATCTCAATTGGAACACCTTCAGGACTTGAAGGCAGTTGTCTTACTAAGAATGTCATAGTTTCAGTATTTAAATTGTTATTTTGTTTTAAAAGGTTTTCAATATATGCACGATAAGTTCCTATATTTGTGAGCTTTCTTTTTTCAAGATTTGAATCTATCTCCGCAATTTTTTTATTATATTCTTTTAATTCTTCTTTTTTAGAATGTAAATAGTTTTTAAGCGGGGGAAGTAATTCAAGATTTGCTAGCTCGTTATCACTCAAAAACTTAATACTTGATATGTCTATATTTATTGCTCTTTTAATTCTTCTTCCACCATACTCTGACATTGCACGCCAGTTTTTTACAGAAGTATTTACAATTTTAGAAGTCGGTATGGTTGTTATAGTTTTATCCCAATTCTGAACTTTTACAGTATGCAATGCTATATCAACAACATCACCATCAGCTCCATACTCTTTAACCTCAATCCAGTCACCAATTTTAATTATGTCATTTTGTCCAATCTGTACTGAGGCAACAAAAGATAGAATTGTATCTTGAAAAATTAATAGCAGTACAGCAGTTAGTGCACCTAAACCACTAATGTAATAACCTACTGATTGACCAGTTAAAATTGCAAATATAATTATTAAGACAAAGGATGTAATAATTATTTTAATTATTTGAATATATCCCTTGATAGGTTTATCTCTTAGCAGTTCTAATTTTTCAGATAACTTATTAACAACTGTTAACATTTCTAAAATAGTTAAACCAATAGTTAAGGTGAAAAGAGCATTAAAAATTCTCTGAAAGATTAAGTTTGAGAAAAAATTCATTTGATATTCGGAAGAGACGCTAATTACTTTGAAAAGGATAAATACAAACACAAACGAAAATCGATGGACAAATTTTTTATCTAGTAATAAGTCATCAACAAGTGTTGAAGTTTTTTTTGCAAGTTTTTTTAATATAGGAAAGACAAACCATTTCATTGCTAGGTAGAAGGAAATTAGTATTACGCACAGAATTGCGAGATTAGTAAGTTCGTTATTGTTTAATTCAACCATTTAACTATTTTACCTAAAAACCTTGTTGTTGGCTTGTCCATGGTGGTGGAGTATTGTTGTTAAATTCTTCTATGCTTGGTCCAGCAAGTTTTAACAGTTTTTTTTGACCGATTAGATATGTTATAACTAATAACAATAGAGTGGTTTGATTAGAAGAAGCTAATTTTATTAAAACTAATATTTCTGTATTTTCGAAGAAATATAATTGTAAAGTTGCTTTCAGAAATAGATATATTGTCCAAATATAGGCTACCAAAACATATGCAGGCTTGACCTGTGGGTGAAAGTACCAATTATTTGGCCATTTTCTAAGAGCTTTTGATGTGTAGATTGTAAATGGTTTACCAATTAGAATGGAAGAAATTCCAATTATTGAGAAAATACCATCTCTAATTATTCCTGGAATGAAAAACCCTGATGCAGAACCTTGAAACCTTGCAAATGCTAATGCCACTAAGGATCCAACTGCTCCATAAAATACATACTTAGTATTTTGTTTTTGAAAAATTCTTAAAATTAAAAATCCAAAAATAACTATCCCTGTTAAAAGTATCGCGATATTCAAAGTAAAAAGATTTGAAATTAATACAAACAAAACTGGTGCAACAACTGTGTCCAAAATATTTTCATTATTTGGAGATAAAGCTTTCAGCTCTTCTCTAATTTCTTTAATTTTTTGACTTAGTTTCAATATTTATTTAAGTTTTTTTGAAAAACTTTTCTCATCAATGTTTTTTGTGGCTTCCATTTTTAAATCGTATATTTCAGTATTAAATTTTTGTTTTATTATATTTTTTAGTTCTTCAAAACTTACATCTTCAAATAGTGCTTTTTGTATTTCCCTATATGCAGCATCTCTATCTATTCCTTTTGATACTAAAAATGATAAAACCTTTTGACTCATTAATTTATTATTGGCTATTTCTAAATTTGAATTAATTTTTTCATAATTAATGTGTAGATGTTCAATTACATTTTTAAGCTCTTTTGAAATAAAAGCAATGATGTTGAAACTATCAGGAAAGATAATTCTTTCTACAGATGAATTTGATATATCTCTTTCATTCCATAGAACCATATTTTCAAGACCAGAAATGATGTTTCCTCGTAAAATTCTTGCTAAGCCAGAAATTCTTTCACTAGCGATTGGATTTTTTTTATGAGGCATAGCTGAAGAACCTTTTTGACCCTCTTTAAAAGACTCAAACATTTCAGATATTTCAGATCGCTGGTAAGACCTTATATTAGTTGCCACTCTATCAAAAGTACTTCCGAGGATAGCTATTGAGCTAAGAACTTCAGCATATCTATCTCGACTCACTATTTGGCTTGCAAAAACTTCTTGTTGTAAACCTAATTTTTTTAAAGTTTTTTGTTCAACTTCTTCTGAAACTACTGTGTGATTTCCAACGGGACCACTAAGTTTTCCAACACTAATATTTTCTTTAGCTCTAGCTAGTCTCTCCAAACCTCGTTTAATTTCTAGATACCAGTTGCCAAAAATATTTCCTAGAAATGTTTCTTCAGCAAAAACACCGTGGGTCCTTCCAATGATTTTTGTGTCTTTTTCGTCCTTTGCTCGTGATTCTAATATTGATAAAAGATCATTTACTAAAGTTTCAACAACAATTATTGATTCAGTGATGAGCAAACTATTTGCAGTATCAACAATATCTGAACTCGTTAATCCATAATGAATCCAATTAGATCCTTCTCCAACTTTTTCTTGTAATACGTCAACAAAAGAAGCTAAATCATGATTTGTTATAGCTTCACGTTCTTCTACTTCCTTCACTAAAACATTGGCAGATTTAATTTTTTCAGACAGGCCATTTGGGGCAATGCTTTCTTCTTCTAGTGTTTGCACATAGTAAAATTGGATATTTTTCCAAGTATCAATCTTATTTTGGTCTGACCAAATTTTTTCAAGGTCTTTATTTAAATATCTATCTATCATTTGCCAAAACTATATTTTGATTTCTTTCTGGACCAACAGAAATAAATGTTATAGGTACTCCGATAAACTCTTCGATTTTTTTTAAATAGTTTTGAGCGTTTAAAGGTAAATCAAAGAATTCCTTAATATTTGAAATATCTTCATTCCAACCAGGGAGAGTGATATATACAGGTTCTCCTTCATATTGTATTTTTTGTTCATAAGGATATTCATTGAAAATTTTCCCTCCATGTTTATAACTAGTTGCAAGTTTAATTTCTTCAAGACCAGACAGTACATCTAATTTTGTTATAAATAGTTCGCTGAGGGAGTTAATTCTTACAGAGTATTTGAGAGAGACCAAGTCCAGCCATCCGCATCTCCTTCTCCTACCTGTTACAACACCAAATTCTTGTCCTTTTTCAATTAAATAATCACCAATTTCATTTTTTTGCTCAGTTATAAACGGTCCACTACCCACTCGAGATATGTAGGCTTTTGTAACTCCAACTACTCGATTAAAATTTAAAGGTCCAATTCCAGAGCCAATTGCAGCATTACCTGAGGAAGTATTTGAACTTGTAACAAACGGATAAGTTCCATGATCAATATCAAGCAGAGTGCCTTGTGCTCCTTCAAATAAGACATTTTTATTTTCTTTAATTGCGTTACTTATTATCAATGATGTATCTTGAATATGTTTTTCAACAAGATTTTTATAAGTTTTATATTCTTCAATTATTTGATTAGCATCTAGAGGTTCATGGTTATAAATTTTTGTAAGAATTTGGTTTTTTTCACTAACATTTGATGTAACTTTAGTTGAAAAAATTTCATCGTCTAATAAGTCTTGAACCCTAATTCCACGTCTTTGAATTTTGTCAGCATAACATGGGCCAATACCTTTTTTTGTTGTACCAATTTTATTTTCACCTAAGCTTTCTTCAATCAGCTCATCAAGAAGCTTGTGATAAGGCATAACCAAGTGTGCGTTTGATGAAATAGCAAGCTTATTAGTGTTTATATTTTTAGAATTTAGCATTTTTAATTCTTTTTCTAAGAAACCTAAATCAATTACACATCCTGAGCCAATGACAGGAACACAATTAGAATATAAAACTCCTGAAGGCGTTAGAGATAATGCGATTTTGTCTTCACCAACTACAATTGTGTGACCAGCATTATTGCCACCTTGAAAGCGAACAACCATATCTGCTGAAGATGAAAAAAAATCAGTGACTTTTCCCTTACCTTCATCACCCCACTGGGCACCAAGTACAACGGTAGTGGACAAAATATCTCCTTAGCTACAACATAAGATAATAATCAAAATTTTTAGTAATCTGTATATCTTTCTTATTCAATTTCTTAGCTATATTTAATAATTTTGCAATTAGTATTACTTTTTTAAAGTAAAAATTTTGATACAAACCCATATTCATATTAAAGTTAAATCATGTCAGCTTCTATTGAAGCTGTCTACTTTTAATTAAAAGGAGATAAACATTGAATAAAAAAACAATCGTTTCTCTACTTGTACTTGCATTAGTCGCAGTTGCTTGCGCTACTGATACAGGAACAGAAGAAGTAGCTGAAGTTGTTGCTGAGCCAACAACACTTGAAACAGTTCAAGCTAGAGGATTCCTCAAGTGTGGTGTTTCAGGATCTGCAGTTGCTTTCTCTGAAACACAAGCTGATGGTTCTGTAACAGGAATCGATGCTGATTATTGCTATGCTATTGCAGCAGCAGTATTCGGTGATTATAGCAAAGTTGAATTTACAGCACTTACAGCTGCTGAGAGATTCACAGCTTTATCAGCTGGTGAAGTAGATGTTTTAATCAGAAACACAACATGGACTCAAAGCCGTGACACTGAATTAGGTAACGACTTTGGACCAACAACCTATTATGATGGTCAACAATTAATGGGAAGAAACTCTGATGGACTATCTGCATCATCTACTCTTAAGGACATTGATGGACTTAAAGTATGTACTAACGCTGGTACAACAACAGAGAAGAACATTACAGAAGGTGCAAGATTAGCTGGAGCAAGCATTGAGCTTGTAACAGTTGAAGCATTCCCAGAAGCTATGGAGAAATTCAAGTCAGGTGAGTGTGATATTGTAACTACTGACGGTTCTGGTCTTGTTGGTAACAGAGCTAAAGAAGGTGCGTTGAATGACTGGGCAATTTTCCCAGCATCACCAATTTCTAAAGAACCTCTTGGTCCTGTTTATCGTTCAAACGATAGCCAATGGGCAGACATCGTAAACTGGACTGTTTATGCTACATTCATTGCTGATGAATATGGTGTAGGTAGATCTAATGTTGATTCATATGACTATGAAGCTAATCCAGAAATGGGAAGACTCATGGGCAAAAATGATGGAGAACTTCAAACTGTCATGGGCTTAAGTGCCGATGCATTCTATAACGTTATCAGCCAAGTTGGTAACTACGATGAGATTTATTCTAAAAACTTAAATCCAGTCGGACTTTATAGAGAAGGTTCTGCAAACGCTATGTGGACTGATGGTGGGTTAATTTACGCACCTCCAGCAAGATAGTAAAAACAAATTATTGTTTAGAAAGGGGCCAATTGGCCCCTTTCTTTATTCATTCAAATTCGGACTAGAAATCGATTTATTTGAGTGGTATTATCAATTTATTAAAATATGAAATATTTAAAATTAAATACTGCTTTTTGGAGAGATGTTAGATTTCTAAAATGGACAGGTCAGATTTTATTTCTTTTTTTATTAATCAATTTAATTCGTAATTTTTTTGGTCAAGCATTAATCAATCTTAATGAAACAAATCTCCCATTTTCTTGGAGGTTTTTAGGGTCAACACCAGGAATTCAAGTCTCAGAAGGATTTGTTACTTATCCGGAATCAGGATTACAAGCTTTGCAAATTGGAATGGCAAATATGTTACGTATAACAGTTTCTGGTATATTTTTTGCAACAATTCTTGGCACGATTATGGGTATTGCTAGACTTTCAAAAAACTTTATTGTTGAAAGGGCTACAACTGGTTTTGTCGAAACTGTTAGAAATATCCCATTATTAGTGCAAATATTTTTTTGGCAAGCAGTAATACTAGCATTTCCTCGATTAGAAGAAGTAGATAGAGGACAACACATAGTTCATATAAGTGCAAAAGGAATTGCATTTCCTTGGCTTGATCCAGGTGAGGCAAGTTGGTTATTTGGTGTTTGGTTGTTATTATCTATTTCCATCTCAAGAAGGATATTTAAAGCAAGAGTTAATAAGCTGGAAAAAGAAGGTGTTGAAACTTACCCAGGTAGATTTGCATTTATAGCTTTAATAATTTGGAATATTGCAGGATGGTTTGGTGGTTATAAATTAATTGGATTAATAGGTTTAATTGCAAGCTACATTTCTAAAGCATTCGACCTACTTCCTAGAATCGGTCTACAAGCATTGTTCATTTCTATAGCTTCATATTATGTTATTAAATTTATCTCAGGAGAGATTAAACGAACTAGAAGTGAAGAAAACAGAGGAATATTGACCGACGAAGATATTTATAAAATTATAGTTGCATTCTTGCTACTAGTAGTTCTGATTGTTGGGTTGTTTATGCCTTTTGGTGTTTCTGTAATGGATTTTTTATTAGGAAATGAATTGTTTTTTAAATCTGATTGGGGTATTCCTCAATTTTTTCAAGGTGTTCAAAATAAATTAGATTGGTCATATTCCGGTGCGCCTTTTACATTAAGCTATCCAGAAGCAATTCAAGCAGGTACTTCACAATTTACAAGATATTCACCAGATGTAGGAAAAATTATGTCTGTTGGTTACTTTGCCACTTGGGTTGGTGTTATTTTATATACTTCAGTCTTTATTTCTGAAGTTGTCAGGTCAGGAATTATGGCAGTAGCTAAAGGACAAAGTGAAGCCGGATTGTCTTTAGGGTTAAAACGACGTACGCTTCTTCGATTAATTGTATTACCACAGGCACTAAGAATAATGCTGCCACCTATGGGAAATCAATATTTAAATTTAGCAAAAAATACTTCATTAGGAATAGCTGTTGCATATCCAGAAATTGTTGCTGTTGGACAAACTCTCTACAACCAAGAAGGGCAAACTATTGCTGTATTTATTATTTGGATGGCATTCTATTCAACCATTAGCTTAACACTTTCATCGATAGTAAATTACTACAATAGAAAGTTAAAGATTGTTGAGAGATAATGAGTGAAGATATAAAAATACAAGAAGCTCCTCCTGAAATACAATTTGCTGGAGTCAATAGATGGCTTAAAGAAAATTTATTTTCAAGCTTTGGTTCAGGTATTCTAACCATTTTTTCAATAGCAGTAATTATTAGTCTATTTAGGTCTATTATTGGTTTCTTTATTTCTCCAAACAGAGAATGGACAGCTGTTACTTATAACTTAAGGTTATATATGGTGCAGGCATATCCTCAATCAGATTTTAATCGAGTTTGGTATACTGTCGGACTTGTTATTCTTTTACTTGGTCTTACTTGGGGTTATAACAGTGTAAACGAAAAAGTATTAATCAAAACAACTGGCTCAACTTTGTTGAAATTATTTTCTTCCTTGACACTCTTAGCACTAATTGCACCTTCAACAGTTGTAACTGATAAGGTTGAAAGAACTGAAGCTGTAGTTTTAGAACAATCCCAACGAATTAGTTTTTTAATCTTCTCACTAGCTTTTTTAGCTATTTCCTTTGTATTAAGGCAAAAATTTGCTAAAACTTCTATTAATAAAGATTATGTTACATTAACTTATTTTGCAATTATTGTAGCTTCTCTTTGGTTCATAAGAGTTCCAACAGTAACTTTTGATTCTTCCGGTACAAGAATTGATCCAGACCCACTTTTACCTTTAGCTAGTACCACTAAAATACCTTGGACGATATTGTTTTTAACACTTGTTGTTACTTTTTTAATTGGTAAGAAACTTAAAAGTTTAGTAATTTTAAAAAGATTAATTCCGATCTCATGGTTTTTGACACCACTTATAGTTGTTACTTGGATTTACAGAAAACCTGATTTTAGTCTTACACAAATTGCTTCAGTAGATTTACCAATAATTATAGGATTTTCTTTATTGGGATTTTTAATCATTAATTATTTAAACACTGAAAAGTTAAGTAAATTTCAATCATACTTTTTATATGGCACTCTAGTTCTTGCTGTTGTTGGGTTTACCTTACCAGTATTAAGACAAGTTAAAATATTATTATTTTTCTTATGGATATTAGTTTCAGTTTCTCCTTCCATTGCTAATTCAAAAGAAGCGAAAAGAAGCCTATTTATAACATGGACAGTGGCTGTTGCAATCTTAATATTGTTAATGCGTGGAGGATCTTCTGAAAGCTTGATAATTGTTCCAGGTTCTTCTATTTACGGAGGTTTTGCTCTTACTTGGCTACTAGCAATTTTTGGTATTGCAATCTCATTTCCATTTGGTGTATTGCTAGCTTTAGGAAGAACTTCAACTTTACCAATAATTAGAATCATTTGCACCGCAATTATTGAACTAGTACGATCAGTTCCATTTATTACCTGGTTATTTTTTGGAAGTGTAATGTTAACCCTCTTTTTACCGAAAGGTGTTGAATTTGATGAAGTAGTAAGAGCGATAGTTGTAACTTCAATATTTAGTGCTGCTTATTTAGCTGAAAATGTTCGAGGTGGTTTGCAATCGATTGGTAAAGGACAATTTGAGGCTGCTGATGCTGTAGGATTGAGTACTCTTCAGAGAATTACGCTTATTGTATTACCACAAGCTCTTAGAGCTGTGATTCCACCTTTAGTTAGTCAAGTTATAAGCTTATTTAAGGACACAAGTTTAGTTGCAATTGTTGGTTTATTTGATCTTTTATACATAGGATCAAAGGTTATTCCAAATCAATCTCAAGGCGCAAACTTTTTAGGTACTATTCAAGAAAATATATTGTTCTGTGCAATATTTTATTGGATATTTACTTACTCATTCGCAAGAAGAAGCATGAAAATCGAAAAACGATTAGGATTAGGAGAAAGATAATCAGATTATGAGCATAATACAAGCAATAGATGTAAAAAAATGGTACGGGGATTTCCAAGCATTAAAAGGAATTTCTATGGATGTTGCAGAAGGAGAAGTTTTAGTAATTGCTGGTCCTTCCGGTTCTGGTAAGTCTACATTCATTCGTTGCATAAATAGATTAGAACAACACCAAGATGGTCAAATAATCGTTGATGGTATTGAATTAACCAATGATTTAAAAAATATTGAAGCTATTAGATCTGAAGTTGGAATGGTTTTCCAAAGCTTTAATTTGTTTCCTCATTTGACAGTTTTACAAAATATCACACTTGCACCAATTTGGGTAAGAAAAAAAAGCAAAACTG
>Ga0255778_10003473_pt1 | contig 13187 bp, 8 predicted proteins | sample 071ome_31_FD_179976 | JGI IMG/M metagenome (GOLD analysis project Ga0255778, IMG submission 179976) | Coastal salt marsh microbial communities from the Groves Creek Marsh, Skidaway Island, Georgia - 071405CT metaG (version 2) | ecosystem: Environmental > Aquatic > Marine > Intertidal zone > Salt...
TTGCAAACCGAATGTGCGAAATCTATCACCAATCCACTGCTTGGTGTTTCTCCAGCGCTCCGGGCAGCATTGATGAATACATCATTGACCACGACGAATATGTCGGCGTGGGGAGCGGATCATTTGTTTTTTTCAACAACACGCTTCACATCAATACATTCAGCAATAAAACTTACATCCAAAAACTGACTCAACGAGCATTGCCCATTTCACATTTCAAACAATTCACCCGGAGAGAACTTCAGTATTACTGCCTTCTCAGACGATTGTTTGCGATCCAGACTCCGGCCGGACAGTTGATCAAAGAACTTAGTTCGCTCGGTCCGGGGCATCTGGGGTGGTTGCTGAACACCTTGAAATGGGGAGGAGCATTGAAACAGCACGGTGAGTATCTTCAACTTACCCGAAAGGGACAATATGTTTGGATCATGGCGATGCGGGAGTTTTTCATTGCTGTGGACACCTTGCGAGACCAATTTAGAATCCAATCGCCTCCGCACATTTAAACGTGAACCATCCGCAGGGCGGTCACTCCCCTGCAGCCGCCACTTCGGTTTCCACTTTGACTTTCTTGAGATTGGCCATCCTGGCAGCATCCATCACGAAGAAGGTCTTGCCAAAGTGTGACTCCACATCCGACCGAATGATCAGGGCCATATCCGGATCCTGGGTCGCGACAGCTTTGAGTTTGGACTCCAGCTCTTCTTGGGTCAGGGGCTCTTCCCCCCAGAAGAATCGATCCGGATCGTCTTTGAGAATGCTGATTGTCACGGAACTCGCTTCAGCCTGAGTGGACACCTTGGATCGGGATTGCGGTAAACTGACATTGAGGGCCGGTTTGTGTTTAAACGTCGTCGTCACCATCATGAAAATCAACAACACAATCAAAATATCGATCAATGATATGATGATAATCGTCGGGGGTTTGTGACGTTTGCGTTCAAGGAATTTCATGGCAACACAGAGCTCAGGACCTATTTCGTTTCGCGCTTGCGGCGGGCTTTTCTTTTCGGAGCATGCGACTCGCTGGGCACACCATCTGGTTCAGACTGAGCTTCCGATGTGGGAGCTTGGGACACGTTCTGTGTCACGGCAACTGCAGGAGGATAGTAACGTTGCAAAAGATCGTCGCAGAGAGCCTCCAGCTCAATCGCCATGGTTTCGACCTTCTTGTTGTAATAACTCCAGGCAATCAAAGACGGAATGGCGATGAGCAAACCGGTGAGCGTTGTGTTCAGTGCAATGGAAATCCCTTTGGCCAAAGCCGAATGATCAGCCATGCTCGCTGCTCCAAAATCACCAAACAAAGTAATCAAACCGTGCAATGTCCCGACCAATCCCAACAACGGAGCCGCACCCACAATGACTTCAATGACGACCAGTCCGCTTTCCAAGGTGGCAATTTCCTTACGAGCCCTGGTCTGTAGAGCTTCGATATTTTCAGCCTTGGTATAGGCAAATTGATCCATCGCCGCCAGCAGCATCCTGCTGGCTGGAGAAGGCAGTTGCTGACACACCGTCTGCAAGGTGGTCAGGTCGTTCTCATTTTCGCATTGATTCAATGTCGTCGCCACTTGCTCCGGCACGACATTGCGCCATCGCAAAGCCAATCCTCGCTCGATAATATAGGTCAGAGCCACCACCGACATCGTCAGCAGCAACCACATAAACGGTCCACCAGCCTCTAAAAACTCAAACATGGTTCCTCAATTTTGCTCTACTTTTTAGTGTTGTTGATCTCTAAGCCGTAACAAGTCTGATCCAAAACGAAATGGCCAACGAGTCTGCGCGGTTGGCGCCAGGTTTTCAATTGTAATAAAAGGTAAATCGTATATTACGATAATCCGCCCCCACCAAACGTCTCATGTCATTGGGCCATTTTCCGTAGGGAGCCGGATCAGATATCGCACGCTGACATAAAAGCGATTGTATCACGCCGACCGTATCTTCTTCTATATCGATTTCACGAATCTCGCCGGTTGAGGTTAATTGAAATTTCACCACCACTTTTCCCGATGCATTCCTTGCCGAAGGCAATCCCTCCAACAATCCAAACCAACGTTGCTGAATCGCTTGAATCACCGCTGCATCATAAGCGCCGAAAGGTGTCGCCAACAGGTCCGGAGATGACTCAATCCTAAAACGCTTCACGCCCCCTTCCTGTTGCATGGATTCACCAATCAACATGCCGCTCCGCTTCTTGGCCTCGGCCAAAGTCCTGGGCCGATCCTGAGGTGTCGTTGCCGGTCGTTGTTGTGGAGTCACGGGACGCGGTTGAACATTTGTGAGTATTTCCGCTGCATCCGAGAGTTTCGGGTCATCCGACACCACTTCCACCGACTCCTCAGGTTCAGCCTCTGTATGATCCTCTGTAACATCCACTTCATTCACGACCACATCTTCGTTTTCAATATCCATCGGCTCCACGGGCGGGATTTCATCAGCATCCGGGAAATAAGGTTGAAGGGATTCGTAAGGTTGCTCTTCCGTCAATTGCTCGGTAGGCCCTGTATCGGTGGTCTTGTGCACCAAATCCTGTTGCCCTTCCAACTCGGGTTGATCCAAATCTTTTGAGGTGTCAGGGTTCCCCGCCAGCGAATCGATGATGGCGTAATACGGGGTATCATCCGGTTTATCCTCAGTTGCCAACGATGGATCGGCATCGAAAAAGATCGTGGGTTGAGGGTCCTGAACCAAATTGATTTCCAACTCCTGCGTTTCTTTCTCAGCAGTCAGATCCGGCATCTTGGGAGCCAACAACATGGAAACCGGTCCCTTTTCGGTCAGGCCATAGTAATGAGCTAGCTCCATCGACGCAATGACCACGAAATGAAACAAAATGGACCACACATAGGCCTTCAGCAGCAAAGGCTGCAGCCGTCGTGTTCCATGAATGTCAAAACTGATCATGCCCTGATAACTTGATCAATTCACCGCCCCAACGCAACCGATATATGCAATAAACCTGAAAAAGATCCCCAGGATGGGCCCAAACAGGCACCTTCTTGCGAAGGCTCCTACGGCAGGTAGAACGTGTCGTCCCCGACGCGTATCCTTGTGGCTCTCAAACTTATTTTGCATTCCGTTTCGGGAAGCCATGAAGTTCCCGATCCCCAACCGCCTTTTCGCATGCTCCAACTGGGCACCTTCTGGCGAAGGCTCCTACGGCAGCAAAAGAGGCGACCAATAAGGCCGCCTCTTCGTAATTAAAGATGTTTGATCAAATAGATCAGACCACCACAGTCTGTCCGGGAACCGCCGTGGCATACATGCCGTCAGGTCCGGGCAGGGACTTCGGCATGGCATCCCAGGCGAAACGCTCAGGCAGGAGACTGATATTGGAATTGATCGCGTCATTCCAATCTACCACCTTACCGGAATAAGTCGCCATACGTCCGAGAATGGAGGTCATCGAACTCTTGGCCCCATATTCAGCTTCGTTGTAGGCAACGTTGTTGCGGATGGCATGGAACAAGTCGTCGTGTTCCTGCTGATAAGGGTTTTTACCGCGACCTTCGAAGCGCCAGCGATTTTCACCGCGGATGATGTAGCGATTGATTTCTGCACTACCCTTGCTGCCGTGAGCATGTTCGGAAACACTGTTCCAACATCCTACCTGATGGCGGCACTGACTATACATTCTGGAACCATCAGCGTATTCGAATTCGACGGTGTGATGATCGAAAATTTCGCCATAATCAATGCCCACACGCACTTCAGCTCCGCCCATGCCATTGGCACGCACAGGGAAATCGCCCTTGAGCCAGTTGATCACGTCCAGATTATGAATGTGCTGCTCGGTGATATGATCACCACAGATCCAGGCAAAGTAATACCAGTTACGCATCTGGTATTCCATTTCGGTCAATTTGCGACCGTATTGTTTTTCAAGATCGGCACGCTTGCGGACCCAGGGAGTATTGCCGTTCCAATAAGCGCGGGTGGTGATGATGTCACCAATGGCACCGTCCTGCAGGCGTTTGATGGTATCGATGTAGCCAGCCTGGTGATGACGTTGAAGTCCAACGCCCACTTTCAGGTTCTTGCGCTTGGCTTCTTCGGCTGCAGCCAAGACTTTGCGGACACCGGGAGCATCCGTGGCAACCGGTTTTTCCATGAAGACATGTTTGCCCTGCTTGACGGCTTCCTCGAAATGAATGGGACGGAATCCCGGAGGGGTTGCCAGGATGACCACGTCGGCCAGTTCAATGGCCTTCTTGTAGGCGTCAAATCCGATAAAACGACGATCTTCAGGCACGTCCACACGATCACCATGTTTACGGGCCAGGTTGTTCAAGCTGCCTTCCAGGCGATCTCCAAATGCATCGGCCATGGCAATCAACTTGATGGGTCCCTGGTCGTGCGTATTCAGAGCTTGATCTGCCGCCCCCGAGCCGCGACCACCACACCCGATCAGGGCGATTTTGATCTCGTCATTGTGCGCCGCGAAGACGCCGTGATTGAGCGCCATGGATCCCAAAACACTTCCCCCAACAACGGTGGAGGATTGTTTCAGAAAATTCCTGCGCGTCACTGAATCCTGGTTTTGATTCTCTTTTTTCATAGGATTTTGATTTATACTGTGATGCCCTCCGCCTCTGATCGAGCGTCGAGCAATGGTTTTCTGAAAATATGTACTGATACTAAACTTTTCCGCCCCATTGGCGAGCTTAATCTCGTTCCGACAAATTGTTCCAATACAGAGCCATCTCTTCTTTGCTCGGCACCTTCAACGGGCGGACAACCCGCATACCCAACACCTGCGCATCCGTCAGATACCAAATACTTTTCGGAAGCTGAGGATCCTGCATTTTCCAATCGGGATTCGATCCGCGACGGGCCGCGCTTCGCATGGCTTCCTGGTAATCATCCCAGGATCCACCTCGTGCGGTGCGTGGATACAAGGTTTTGGCAACGTTCCAGGGATCGATCTGCATCTGGTCCTTGAACAATTGGTAACCGTCCTCGGTATAAGCGTCCAAGACCCATTCAGCGACGTTGCCATGCATGTCGTAGAGACCCCATGGATTGGGTTTCTTGGTTCCGACTTTCTGATACTTAAAATCAGCATTGTCGGCGTACCACTCATATTTTTCGATTTCATCCGGATTATCCCCCCACCAGAACGCTGTGGTGGTCCCTGCGCGACAGGCATATTCCCACTCTGCTTCGGTGGGCAAGCGATAAAAGTGACCTGTCTTGGCACTCAACCATTGGCAGTATTTATTCGCGGCATGCTGAGTCATGCTGATGGCTGGATACCCGTCCTTACCCATTCCGAAGCTCATTTCCACGTAAGGCTTGGTGGGTTTGGTGACTGCGTCAGCCAAAGGATCGTGGTAATCATCTCCGGCATTCAGCAGGCGAGCCATTTCCTCGGGATACATGAACAACTCATATTGATTCCAGGTAACCTCATGTTTCCCCATCCAGAAGGGTGAAATCTGAACATCCACCTGAGGTCCTTCATCATCACGTCGACCTTCCTCACTGGCAGGACTCCCCATTTTGTAGGTCCCCCCCTTGATCGCCACCATATCGAAGGTGACCTGGGTTCCGGTGATGGTTTCGGTGTAAGCCTCCATCTGGGATTCTTCGGTGATCGTGTTCTTTTCAACAATGCGATCATGAATGGAGGTGACCAATTCCATATTGGCACCTGTCGGTCCGTCATCGGCTTTTCTTGGAACCAAAGTGATACCGTCCGGCCACTGAGCTCCCTGATCAATCCAAAAGCGCAGGATATCGGTCTTGTCTTTGGACATCGGACCATCCTTCTTAACCGGTGGCATCAGGTCACCGTGATCTTCGGGAAGAATCGTGAACGTGTAAAGTGAACTCAGACTCGAACGTCCCGGAACAATGGCTTTGCCGGATTTGCCACCGGCGAATGCCTTCTCGCGGACATCCAACTGCAAGTCTCCATCGGCATGTCCTTCACGATGACAACTGACACAGTTTTGTTCCAACACCAGCTGGACATCTTCCACAAAATCGACACTGCGGGCGGGTTTGAGCACGGCGTCTTCGGGCCACTCGGCTCCCTGCTCGATCCAGACCTTCAAAATGTCCGTCTGGTCCTTCGTCAAAGGATCTCCCTTGGGCGGCATGATGTCTTCGTCATCCGGATCCAGAATGGTCAGTGTGTAAAGCGAACTTTCGTCCGGTTTGCCCGGCTCCAACGCGGAGCCATATTCACCGCCAATGATCACGTTTTCGCGCGTATCCATCAGGAGTTCGCCCTTGACGTTTTCGGGATTGTGGCAACTCAAACAATTGGCTTCCAATATGGGTTTGACCTGCTTGGAGAAATCGATGGTGTCCTGCCCCTGAACCGTAAGGCCCAGGCCCAGCGCCATCCAACTCGAACATGCTATGTGAATTGTCGTTTTCTTCATGGAAAAAAGTTATGAACAATGTGAAGACAGACCTTTCGGTTGTCAATCATCCGCTCCCTGGTAGACTTGATTTAACCGATTTGCATTCATTTCCGGGCAAAAAAGGCACATTCAGCCACAAAAATGACTTACCCGGCAGTTTCTTCGTGCATGGAATGAAACCGTCGACGAAGCAATGGTTCCTTATCGGTAATCATGGACCGCAGGGATTCGACCGGCACGGCGCCGTGCTGGAACCGGCGTTTTTCGAACACCGGCATATCAACCCCCGTCACGGCTTTCACACCCAAGGCCACAATGCGGCCCTTCAGGTCATAAAGTTTTCCATGCTCATAATCGGTCAGATCAATATAAGGTATTCCCTCGGATACTTCGATCACGGAAGGACGTGTGAAAGGACTGAAACCCTCGAATCCATAGTACTTGGCCGGAGCATAAGTTCGTGTGTAGGAGCGACTCAAACCTCCACTGTATGTCAATGAATGCTTGATCTTTCCGACGCCCCACCCTTCGTGATACAGCATCTGGTTATGCAGCACGCTCTTGATGGTTAATTCGGGGTTCTCCTCGATCGGGTAATCCTTGAGATTCTCATCCCCACCGTCACCATCCATCAAAAACTTCCAATCCGGATAACGCTCCCGAATGCCCTTGTGCAAAAGCATCCCCATGGCGGCACACTCCACATCGAGCGGCTTGTAATCTTCGATCGCCCGCAAGGTCTCATCCAAGTTAATATCCTCGGTTTGCCCCCCGATTTCTTCCAGAAAGAGATTGTGCCCGGTTTTTTGAAAAAATTCGCGGGCTTGAGTCATATCCTCTCCTCCTCCAAGATTCAGTGTAAAGGCTTTAAGGCGAGTCAACGGCGTCCCCATCGACTGCATCACATGGTGGGTTGTCAGAAAGACGGCGCCACTGTCGATCCCTCCCGAAAAACAGATCCCGATGGGTTCCTTGGCCGGCACCGTTGAAATCCACTTGGCAATTTCCTCAGCCAGTGCCCCGATATAACGTCGCCCGATCTGTTCGAGATCATTCGGCTGGGTGTTTTTCTGGGGATCAAAATACCGTGTGTAAACAGGATCCGGATCCGGGCAACCGATCAATTGAATTTCCACCACATAGTGAGCGGGCACCATGCGCGTGTAACTCGGATGAAACTGATCACCAAATCCTTCCTTGTTGAGCCAATCCCGGATGGTGTCCATCCGATCCGCCACGATCAGGGCCGGACCTTCTTCCCGTTTTGCCAGGAAATAGCGCATGGGACGGTCCATCGACCGAGCCAGCCGAACTGTCTTACCTTCTTTGGCAAGCAAGGCAAACGAACCGTCGATTTCACGAACCGATTCAGGCTTACCCGACAGCACTCTTTCCCGAGCGTCCTCAACGCTCATATTATATAGCCGCTGCGAATCCTCACTGATGAGGTTCACGACACGTTCCACGTATTGGTTGATCATGGACTTATCAAATTCCCAATACCCCCCGAAAGCAAGTGAAAACCTTCTTCGTGCCATGTGCCTTAGTGTGAGAACAAAAACCCACCACTCATTTTCCCTCGCCATCCCCACCACCATTCTCCATCATCCACACAAAATCATGAACTTTGCTTTTGAAGAAGTCGCAGTGCGACTACATCCGGCCGATCATGTGGCTGTGATGAAGAAAACCGTGAAGGCGGGGAGCGTCCTCACCACGCCCCAGGGCGACATCCAAACCAGCGCCATCATCCCGGCCGGACACAAAATGGCCCTGACCGATATCGCCAAAGGCGCCCCTCTCGTTAAATATGGTCAAACCATCGGATTCGCCACGGCCGACATCAAGGCGGGAGATCACGTGCATGTTCAAAATCTGGGGATGGGCGATTTTGGTCGCGACTACAAGATCGGGGAACATTACCAAGCCATCAAACCTGCTGAAGATGCGGATCAACGGACTTTCATGGGATTCGACAGAGGAGCTGGACGTCCGTCCGGAACGCGCAATTACGTAGCCATTATCTCCAGCGTCAACTGCTCCGCGTCGGTTTCAAAATACATTGCCGAACAATTCAAAGGAGACGATTTCAAACGCGACTTCCCCCACATCGACGGGGTGATGGCTCTGACTCACAAATCCGGTTGCAGCCTGATGCCAGACCAACCACTGGACGTCCTCCAACGCGTTCTTGCGGGCATGGCCACCCATCCCAACATCGCCGGATATATACTTGTGGGGCTCGGATGCGAGGTGAACCAGATTCCCCACCTGATTGACAGGTATTCCCTGACCGACTCGGGCAATCCCGCATCGCAACCCGTTCACATGAACATTCAGACCGTGGGAGGCATACGAAAAACCGTCGAGGCAGGGATCAATGCGGTCAGCGATTTCCTCCCCAAACTCTCCCATCTCAAACGCACCCCCCGCCCTGTCCGCGACCTGATTCTGGCCATGAACTGCGGCGGATCAGACGGCAACAGCGGCATCACCGCCAATCCGGCCCTGGGTGTGGCATCGGACATGTTGGTCCGTTATGGTGCAACATCCGTCCTGGGCGAAACCAGTGAAATCTATGGAGCAGAACATCTCCTGACCCAACGAGCCGCATCCCGGGAAGCTGGGGAAAAGCTGCTGAGCCTCATCCGCTGGTGGGAAGACTACACGGCGAAATTCGGAGCCACCATTGACAACAACCCATCCTACGGCAACAAAGAAGGCGGACTCACCACCATCTATGAAAAAAGCCTGGGAGCAGTCGCCAAAGCAGGTCAAGCGCCTTTGGAAGCGGTCTACGACTATGGCGAAAAAATCACCGCATCAGGACTCTGTTTCATGGACACACCGGGTAATGATCCCGTGAGCATGACCGGACTCGTGGCCGGTGGATGCAATCTCGGTGTGTTTACCACCGGACGAGGCAGCGTCTTCGGATGCAAACCGACCCCCTGCATCAAAGTCGCCACCAACACACCGCTATACAACTGGATGGAAGACGACATGGACATCAACGCCGGCACCATCCTGGACGGCACAGAAACCGTTGAACAAGTGGGACAACGTCTGTTTGATAAAATGGTCAGCGTAGCCAGCGGCGAAAAAACAAAGAGCGAACAATCCGGTATGGGAGATGAAGAATTTGCTCCCTGGATGCTGGGGCCAACGCTCTGATGGACCGGCAAGTGATATCAGGTCATTCTTTACCCAAACATCAGGACCCTTCGTCGGTGTCCTGATGAAACGCACACGGCAGGACTTTGATGATCCAGATGATCACGGCCGCTCCCCAGCAAATCGCTCCGTAGATGTAGTGGGACTTCATGATATTCGGCCAGATATCACCACTGACCCGAGACACCATCCCAATCCAGATCAAGACAACCATCACCAGCACCCAAGCGGATTTTTTTCTCAGCAGATGCATTTTTCCGCTGTGCCCCATCATGACCCGTGTTGCCACCATGAGGGTTAATGCGCTGAGCCCGCCCACCAGCGACCAATGCACCCAGGCTACCCGGTAGGCAGGCAACAATCCCGCAAACAAGTAGGCCAAAGGCAAAGCCCACAGGCAGAAGCTGAGGCATTTGATCAGTTTATCCCCTTTGAAAAAGAGCAAAGGCTTGGGAAGTTCCTTTAAAAGATACCATCCAATAAAGCAGCCGCGCACGATCAATCCCGTTCGACTTAAGCCGCTCGCCTCAAGCACCATGCTCACAAGCACGCCCAAAAACAAAACAACGGCACTGCCGACACACAGAGCCCATTCAAGTGTGGGACTTTGGCTATCGGGAAGATCGTGTTTGCTCGGGCATTGTACGAATTTGGGGAGAAAAAACGGACTCACACCAAGAAAAGGTAACAATGGCCAGGCCTGGAAAAGTAAAAGCGATCTCATCTGGAGCACGAATCCGGAAGCCTCTTCCCCCCAATCAATCAAATAAAGTATACTCCCGACGATCGCACACAAAACGGCTGGAACGAGAAGCACGAAACCCGGAGGCGGTAAACATTCCCGGTGACGGGCATGCATCAAAAGGAGCAACGAAAAAATGATCAATCCCAACAGAAACAAAACATTCCCCCACCAACCCGGACCGTGACTGAGCATGATCTGGGTAACAATGAACACTCCCGCCAAGAGGAAGGTTCCAAATGCGGAACGTTGCGATGAATCCATCATCCTGGGCAAGGCGGTGAGTGCAAATCCGTAGATGAATGCGGCGAAAAACCCCTCGACCATCAAAAAGGCATGGTTCAACCCGGGGTAGGATGCGGATTCAGCCCAGAACATGTAGGGCCACTTCATCACGCCAATCAGTCCGCCGATCACGCCAAAAAGGAAAAAGAACCGAAAGGGTTCGGCGACAAAGAGGTCCAAGGATGGTGTTCGTTTTTTTCTCATTCCACAACTCCTTGAAGCTTAACCGAGTCCAAAACAAGCACAAGAAAATCGAAAATCTTTTGAACATTTCCCACACACACCGAGTCTCAGTGTATGTAGTTGTTGATGTTCTCATACATCGTCAGTTGCTCATATCGTTCAGTGTTTGTGAATATTCGACCAACGGCAGTGAAAAAGTAGTAGACGTTGGAGTTAGTTGTTTGGGTTTGGAAAAGCGCCGGTTTCGACCGGCGCTTTTTTCATGTCATGCCCTCTTCTCATCTCGACGAAACGCGTTCGATCGATGTAAAACAGGGGCATGTCCCAATTGTTTGGCAGGAAACTGATCCGTCGATTCGTCCGCCTTTGGTGGTCCGTTGCTGTTTGTTCCTTAACCACAACGCTTGCTTACTCGGCGGACTGGCAATCTCTTACTGTTCCGGGTAACTGGAACCAGGCTTTCCCCCATGCTTCCTCTGACGTTTCCACAGGCTGGTATCGATGCTGGGTGAAGGTTCCGGACAGTTATTTCAGCCGGCATGAGCGTAATCTCTTTGAAGAATCGGTTGGAATCCATATCAGCGGTTTGGTGGGAAAACATGCCTTGTGGGTCAATGGTTCACAGATTGGCTCGGGAGACGTCATTGCCTCCGATGCCGATCAAATCCCCAACACGACTTTCCGTCATAAGATCCCGGCAGGCACACTTGAAAAGGGTAAATGGAACGAACTGGCCTTGAGCCTGCAGGCTCCGACCACTCAGGGTGGTTTTCTGGACAAAGCGCCGTTCATCATGGATTACTTTCTGGAGTGTGTGTTTGAAGGGAAGTGGGAATTCCTGGCCGATGAGGCATACCGCCCCGGTTCCGCAACAGACCAACGCCCCCCAAAGGCCGCCTTCGACCAATTCCGGGAGTCACAGCGAGTGCTTGCCCGAACCGAACAGGTCCACGGCCCCCGCCTGGAGCCGCATGAGTCTGCCGCCAAAATGAATGCCAGCGATGGACTGGAAACCGAGCTCCTGCTGTACGAGCCAACGGTCACGCAACCATTCCATTTCACATTCGATGAGCGCGGACGGATGTGGGTGGCTCAATCAAGACAGTATCCCTACCCGGCCGGGATCGAGATGTTGAGTCGGGACAAGTATTACCGTTCGCATTACAACGCCATCCCTCCTGCCCCCCCCAATCACACACCGGGAGCGGATCGGATCACGATACATGAGGACACCAACGGCGATGGCACTTATGACACACACAAGACGTTTGTGGATGGTTTGAACATGGCCAATTCGGCCATTCGCGGACGAGGAGGTGTCTGGATCATGCACACACCCCACCTGCTTTTCTATCCGGACGCGAACAACGATGACATCCCCGATGGATCTCCGGAAGTGCATCTGACGGGCTTTGGTTTTGAGGATTCCCATTCCATTTCAAACGGGTTGGTCTGGGGACCGGATGGCTGGCTTTACGGCGGCCAGGGCAGCACCTGTTCCTGCCGGGTCACCCGACCGGGCATCGATCCGGAGGATGCCGACGGTGTTTACTTCGAAGGATGCATGGTGTGGCGTTATCATCCGGAGACCCGGGCGTTCGAGATCTTTGCCGAAGGGGGTGGTAACACTTACGGATTGGAGTTCGATGCCGAAGGACGCTTGTATTCGGGGCACAATGGAGGCAGCACCCGCGGATGGCACTTTGTGCAGGGTGGGTTTTATCAGATGCAAGGGGTAAACCCGGGCAAATTCGGCCCCCCCCGCAATCCTTATGCATTCGGCGAACTTCCCATGATGTCGACACCGGATCGCGTTGTACGCTTCACTCATTTTGGAGCCTTTGCGGAAAGCACGGCGATACCACCAAAACTCCAGGGCATGTTATTCGCGATTGATCCGTTACATAACGAGGTGATTGCATCCGACCGACACCCACGTGGCGCCACTTTTACAACGAAGGATCATGGAGTGGTGGTGAAAAGCTTTGATCCGGCTTTTCGTCCGGTCCATATCGCCAACGCACCGGACGGATCCCTGATGGTTTCCGACATGTATGAATTCTACATCGCCCACGGTCAACACTACCAAAACCAGATCGATCCCACGACAGGTCGCATCTTCCGCATCGCCGGAAAGGATATGCCACGCGAATCGGATCTGAATCTGGCAGTCAAAACCAACACAGAATTAGTCGCTCTGCTGGACCACCCAAACAAATGGCACCGGCACACTGCCGTGCGACTTCTGGGAGAACGCCGACAACCCTCCACCTTCGAGGCCTTGCGTCAAAAGATCAGCGCTTCAACAGGCATGGCCGCCTGGAACGCACTCTGGGCGCTTTATCAAGCGGGCGGATTGGATGCTCCCACCGCGATCCAATCACTTCGACATCCGGATGCACCCGTGCGGACGTGGACGATTC
>Ga0255778_10003481_pt1 | contig 13170 bp, 10 predicted proteins | sample 071ome_31_FD_179976 | JGI IMG/M metagenome (GOLD analysis project Ga0255778, IMG submission 179976) | Coastal salt marsh microbial communities from the Groves Creek Marsh, Skidaway Island, Georgia - 071405CT metaG (version 2) | ecosystem: Environmental > Aquatic > Marine > Intertidal zone >...
CATCTTCAACCAGAACATTGGTCGTAATTTCACGCTCTGCAGTAACAACATCAGCAGTACCCAGCTGTGCAGGCGTAGCCAACAGACTGGATGACTTTTGTTGTATGGTAAGACGCACCAGACTACCCTCACTAACCTGCGGCGTGACAGTTAATTCAATACCGACAGTTTCACGGTCAATCGTCTGGAAAGGATTGTTGGCATTATTGTTGGAAGAAGTAAAACTGCCCGTAATGAAAGGGACTTCAGTACCAACAGCGATATAACCTTCTTCATTGTCCAGTGTCACAATTGAAGGCTGAGACAAAACGCGGGTACTGGCATCTGACTCCAGAGCCTGAATCAACAAACCAAAGCCACGCCCTTCTGCAGCATCAAAATCTCCACCACCAATAACAGCGCCTTGCACACTATTGATAGCACTCGCAGCAGCATCGGAAGTAAACTCAAGTTCACCGCTACCGACGCCGATTATGGTCGCGAGCAGGTTGTCAAACTGTGTTAAATATCCACCGGCCTGCTGATCAGCATAAACTAACTGAGCACTCAGCCTTTGCGCCTGATCTTCAGAAACTTCTGCAATCACCGCTTCTATCAGCACCTGGGGTTTGCGAATATCCAGCTGTGCTATCACCGCTCGTATTTCCCGCAACACACTGGGTGATGCTGCAATAACAAGTGCATTATTGGAGTCATCGACTTCGACACGATAACCTCCCTGACCAGAACCAGAACCAGAACCAGAACCAGTCACCCCACTATTGTCACTTTCTCCAGCAGACATAAGAAAGGTTTCTGACTGCATCATACTGTCCAGAATTGGTTTCAAATTAGATGCCTTGGCGTAATTCAGATTGATGACAGCAACACCAGACTCGCTGAATGCCGCCCACTTGCTGAGTCCCAACCTAACATCAGATTCAATGCATCAGATGCGCCAGCCAGTTCACGGACAGGATTGGTTGGCGCATCGGCATTGGGCCCTGCAACCAGTTCTGAATCAATAAATGTCAGGTTACCCTGTAAAAAGAAGCCTTGCAGGAAGTCAGCAACATCCCATAAGTCCTTATTGAATTCCAACTCAACACCAGTGATCTCGGCACTTTCCGCATTTTGGATTTCTGTCGCTACTGCTTCTTCAAAAGCTGCTGCCTCAAAAAAATCAATCGGATCAGCCATATCCTTATAGAACAAAGATACTGTGAAGTTGTCGCCATTATCAAAGAACCACTCTGCTCGCGCATCATAGTTCTTCACCGTAGCCGGTCGAACATTGGCGTTACCGCTAACGATTGCGCCAGTGATTGGATCCAGATAACTGGAAGGCGTAATCTCACGCAAATCGGGGCGGACCAGTGTTTCACTGTAACCCAGACGGAACTGGAAGGTTTCAGCCCAGAAATAAGGACGCATATAGGTAAATGAAACCGTTGGATAGTAATCATCTTCTGCAAAGAGGGATTGCAGAATTTCATTTGAGTCACAGGAGATTTGACAGCCATTATATTCCAATGGGTCCCACGGAATACCTAGCTGCTTGTAATCTTCCCAACGTAGACCCGCTGTGACTCGATAAGTCTCGTTCCAGTTATAGTCAATTTGTCCATATGCAGCGGCATTATCAACTGCAGCCAGATAGCTTTCACCATTACTGCCAACGACATCGAAGATAAAGCCATTGGCGCTATCCTGAATATTGCTATTGGAAAGGATAGTCGAAGGCAATCCCATTAAACCGGCTGCAATCACTGCATCAGGCGTACCCATGGCAAATTCAAGCTGTCTGTAATCCCTGACTTTTCGGATATATTCATAGCCACCGCTAAGTTCTAGAACGGAATTGCTTAAATAAACCGGTAGAACAGCGTTTACTCCTGAACTTTCCACCTGGTCTTGCAGGTCAGTGAAACGGAAATTTGCCGTATTCGTACCTGGTCGAAGGCTTTGGGTCAGAACAGCTCTTATGCGTTCTACATTTGAGCTAAGTGATGATGCTTCTTTAGGCAGATTCCAAAGAACTTATCACTTTGATCAGAACGCTGATACTGCAAACTTGGAAGAAAACCGGTTCAACTTCATGGAAGTGGCACCGCAAATGGCATCAAACTAATATTTTAATAATTTTAGTTTAATGCATAAAAAAGCCAGGACTTAGTTCCTGGCTTTTTTTTACGTCTAAAAAATATATTACAAATCAATCTTCATCATGTTGTTTTAAAAACTTTCGAATAAAGTGACGAACCTCCCTCGCAGCGCTCGTATCGAGATCATCGCAAAGTTCGATGAACGCATCTTTCTCCTCTTTATTAAGACGAATTATTAACTGACTATTTTTTTTCTTTTTCTCTTTAGCCATAACTGATTCCCAAAAACAATAGAGACAAGAGCGGGCAGTATATACATTCAATATCTCTTAGCCAAGGAGATTTAACTACTAATTGCACGTGGGAATATACAAACAAACTCCGCTCCTTGTCCCAAACTGCTATGTATTTCAAGATTTCCATCATAGCGGTTTATTACATGCTTCACGATGGCCAAACCAAGACCACTACCACCAATTTTAGAATTTCGGCTTCTATCCGTTCGATAAAAACGTTCTGTTAATTTTGGTATCGCATCGGTACTAATGCCAACGCCATCATCTTTTACAGATATCTTTACACTGTTTCCATCTTCTTTAACTTTCACATCAATGCTTGTACCTTCTGGATTATGGTTTACAGCATTAAAAAGCAAGTTACTAATTGCACTATGTAAATCAGATTCTTGAGCCATTAAATAAATATTTTCCGGGCAATCCAAACTAAAGTTATATTTTTCTTCACTGACTATTTTCACTTCATCAATCAACCCCTTCATTAAAGGCAACAGTTTGACTTGTTTTTTCTTTATGGTGTTAGGTTGAGATTCCAGTTTTGATAGAACTATTAAATCATCCGCTAAATCTTGCATGCGGATAACTTGCTCAGACATTTGTTCACAGGCTTTTTGCACTGGTGGATTATTGACAATCATACCATCTGTTAACGTTTCCAAATAACCGCGTAAAACAGTTATTGGCGTGCGTAATTCATGAGATACATTCCCAACGAATTCTTTTCGAAGCCTCTCTGCATCTTTTAAGGGACTGATATCTGATATAACAAGTGCAATTTCACCATGACCATAACGGGAAGCTGTAAACATAAGCCATTTTGAAGGATTTACTCTGGATGGTATTTCGATTTTGCCAGTGATTTTTTTTTGGGAAAGATAGGTATTCAATTCAGGCTCACGAACCAAACTGGTTAATATATGTCCTCTGTCTGACGACCTTAATCCCAACAATTTTTTAGCAGTGGCATTCCACCAGTTCAAACTGAAATCGTCTTTTAGAACAACAATTCCTTCGTCAATAGCATGTGTTAACTGTGAGGTACGCTTAACTGCCTTTCTCATCTGCTTAATCGACTTCACTTGTTTAGCATGTTTTTTCTCTAACGTTTTAAATAACTCATGCCAAAACCCTGTCAGCATAGGTGCCGGATTTTTCATGCCTCGATCAACCCAGAAAAAAAATAAAACAGCAGACCTAAAATGCCAGGCCATATATAAAAGGGCAAAAACTGAAAAGCACAAAGTCGGACGCGCTGATAGCCAAGCGCATAGCAGAACTATCAGCAAACAAACACTAAGAATTTTTAATTCAACCTTAATGCCAGGCAGCAAAATTTAGTCCTATTTTTTGAGTAGTGATTATAAATATAGCTAGAAGATTTGTTCTAAGTATTACTAGACATCGACTATTTGAGTAGAGAAGCGATAACCAGCTCCCCTCACAGTTTGTACATATTGGTCATGACCTTTTTCAGAAATCGCTTTCCTTAAACGCCTAATATGAACATCAACAGTACGCTCATCGATATATACATACCGCCCCAAACATAATTTAAAATCTGATCACGGGTATACACGCGTTCTTGGTGGGTTAGAAAAAACTCTAAAAGCCGATATTCTGTAGGTCCCAGGTTTATGAGCTTATTGTCGATACTGACTCGATGGCCAATAGGGTCAAATATCAGGCCTTCAACTTCTATAAGTTCAGTAGCATCCTGTCTCTCAGTACGTCTTAATACCGCTTTCACCCTGGAGACAAGTTCCCTCGGTGAAAAAGGTTTTGCCAAGTAGTCGTCGGCGCCAGTTTCTAGACCTGTAATTGTGTCATCCTCTTCAGTTTTAGCTGTGAGCATAATAACAGGCAATTTCTCGGTTAATTCATTCTTTTTTAAGCGCCTTAATAGTTCTAAACCAGAAGTGCCAGGCATCATCCAATCCAACAATACGAGATCAGGTTTTCTATCAATAATGATTGTATAGGCTTCCTGTGCATTCTCAGCTTGCATAACAGTATACCCACCTGCTTCCAGCGCCATAGTCAACATGTCACGAATTGGCATTTCGTCGTCGACGATAAGAATGTTCTGATTTGGCAAACTAAATTCCTTCTTTAATAAAGCTGCAATATTACACACAGCAAATACTACAGCAAGATGAAAATTAACCAGAGATATTAGTTACATTAAAGTAGGCAAAAAAAAACCCGCAATACCAAAGGTATGCGGGTTTTTTATATCAGACTAAATTAAGCTTTAGCGATATTGATACGTCCATTACTGTGACCTAACTGGTCAAGATGGATACCATATACATCTAGGATGCTTAAAAGTAAGTTTGTGTTAGGAGTAGAATCACCATTCTCAGCGATCACATCAGTGTGATGTCCGCTACGAAGCTGACCTGCTCCACCACCAATAACAACATTAGACAATGGGTCTTTACTATGTACGTTACCATCACCCATACCAGCACCGAAGAGAACAACAGTGTTATCTAACAGGCTACCATTAACATCTTCAATATTAGCCAGTTTCGCAACTAAATAATCAGAAACCATTTTCGCATGATAAGTGTTGATTAAAGCATGCAATGCTTCCCTTTCAGGATTGTAACCGTGGTGAGATACACCATGATGCTGCTCAGGTACACCAATTTGAGGATAAGTACGCTGGTTCAACTCTCTTGAAAGCATCATAGTAGAGACACGAGTTGTATCAGTCTGGAAGGCCAAAGCCATCAATTCAAACTGAGTGCGAACGTGATCATCATAAAGCTCAGGAATCTCAACAGGAGCAGCAGACAAGTTTGAACCCTGCTCTCTCATGCGACCTTCCAGATTACTAATACGACGCTCAACTTCACGAACATTTTCCAGGAAATCGTTGATTCGTTGTTGGTCACGAATACCCAATCTGCTCTCCATGTTTGCAGCAGCAACCATGATTGAGTCTAATAAGCTCTTATCAGTTTGAGCTCGAACCAAGCGCTCTTCAGTAGTAGAGCCGTAGCCAAACATACGCTCAAAAACAACACGAGGGTTAATTTCCATTGGCTGAGGCTTATTAGCTTCTGCCCAAGAAATTGTATTGATGTAGCCACAGCTACTTGTTCCATCGCAGGCTCCGATCATTGCGCCGGCATCTTCAATAGCCAGTTCCAAAGAAGGCAGAGGGGTATCTTGACCAATTCGATCAGCAATCATCTGGTCGATTGTTTTACCTGCTTCTACGTCAGCACCTGAAGTATCTTTAGCAATCGCACCACTTAACCAAGTACAGCTAGAAGTAGCGTGGCCTGAACCAGTAGTATTAGCAGTATTCAGCTTCATGTTGCTGAAAATCTGCATTTGGTCACGGAAAGGCTCAAGGGGCTTCAGAATCTGAGTCATTTCATAATCTGAACCTTCAGTTGTAGGTACATACTCATCAAGTATCACACCGTGAGGAGTATAAATACCAGCGAACCTAAGCTGTGGTTCAGCCGAATTTTGTGCACTTGCAGCTGGAATCATAGCTTCCAACATTGGCAAGCCCATAGTTACACCGGCGCCTTTTAAAACTGTACGTCTCGGTAGTGATTTCTTGGTGATAAACATTGTCAAACCCCCTAATCGAGTAATCTTTGTTAAGTTTATATTTCTACTTCTTTAACCTGTGTCCGATTATTACCAAACACAAATAGAACTGCAACAAAAATCTACTTTAATTCCAAGAGATTCATGTTATTTACACAATTCTTTAAAGTTCATATACAGGCAATTTAATCCTTACAAATCATATGGTTATTGTTAGGTAAAAACTACCCTCTCAGCCCATGAACACCCCTCCAACCTTGCGGTTTCACTGGCGTTAGGGCTGGTATGCTCAGCCCCTATTATGCGGCCTTTCATAGTCTATATCCGGTCCTTTTGGTACCACCTGAGTTGGATTGATCATATCGTGACTATAATAATAGTGCACTTTAATATGCCTAAAACTGACCGTTTCCTTGATTCCAGGCAACTGATACAGCTCCCTCACATAGTTGGATATATTGGGATAATCCTCAATACGCCTTTTATTGGTTTTGAAATGACCGTAATAAACACAATCAAACCTGATCAGGGTTGTAAAAAGACGCCAATCAGCTTCGGTTATTTGATCCCCCGCTAAATATCTTTGTTGGCCCAAAATACTCTCAACTTTATCCATCGCCGAGAACAGGTTTTCGTAATGTTTTTCATATACATCCTGCTTGGTAGCAAAGCCACATTTATATACGCCATTATTGATATTGTGATAAACCAGTTCATTAATCTCATCAATAGCAGTATGCAAAGACTCTGGATAATAATCAGTCTTGTCATCAGTGAAGTCATTGAATGCCGTATTCAGCATGCGGATAATCTCGGAAGATTCATTGTTAACAATACAATTATTCTTCTTATCCCACAGCACTGGAACTGTTACCCTGCCTGAATAATCTGGTTGATGGCTTGTATAAACTTCATACATGTACTTGATATCCGGAATCGGGCTTGCCTCGAACCCGTATTTGAGACTTTCCTGCTCACTTAAAACCCAGCCGTGCTCGAGCATTTCAGCTTCGACAACTGTCACTCCTATGATGGATTCAAGTTTCTTTATTGTCCTGAATATTAATGTACGATGCGCCCAGGGGCAGGCCAGTGAAACAAACAGGTGATAGCGGCCTGCTTCTGCCGGAAAACTCTCATCTCCAATCTGGTTTCTGAATTGCGCATCAGTACGGATGAATTCTCCGCCCGATGATTTTGTGTCATACCAGTCAGTATTCCACTCTCCTTTTACTAATAAACCCATATTTTTCCCCAATAATAAGCCAGGCCTTAATTTAAAGGCTTGGAAATGAATAAGAACATGATTATCTATACTTTATTGACATTGAAAACTAGCAGCATCACTGCTTTCTGCACCGTCAGTATATACCGCAACCTGCGGATATGTACAAAGTGGTCGGGTGCTCATCACCCCGTTGTTTTCAAAGCGTGCTGCGTTAATGCGTTCTGGCGCTTGTCCCGACTCTCGCCAGGTATCAATTACCTGAAGTTTACTCCATGTATCAAAACCATTCCCACCTCGACAGTGATTGACACCTGGCATCATAAATAGACGAACCGATTCTCTTGTATTTAAACTGACAGCAGCCTGCACCTGGTTATAGTAATTTATTGAATTAAAAGGAGAAATCAGTGGGTCATTCCAGCCATGATAGAGCAGCAACTTACCCCCGTTGTTAATAAATTCACTGATATCCGGATCAATAGCCTGCATACCAAGTGCATCAACTATCTCATCTAAATCAGTCAGGTCTCCTGCATAATCCATATCCATAAAATCCCAGTCAGCATCCTGATTAACAACATAAGCCTGCATCGCATTTGAATAAGCAAAAGGTTGACGATTAACCATGGCGGACCAGCCAAGTTCACTGCCTTTTGCAAAACCTGGATAAATCAAGTCACCATTGTCAGGGTTAACAGGACCTTGATATATCTTTTGTACAGCTTCAACCTCCAGCGCACTCAAGCCTGCAATGGATGCAGGTTCAGCATGACACATAGCAGGGTTTTCTATAATCCCGTCTTCCAAACCATCCAGACCATCACAGGCAGCAAGCATAGCGCCATTAACAAGCATGAAGTCATCTTCAGACAAATCCAGACCAGGGGTGTCATTAACAATACGGCTATTCCAGAGCTGTTGCATTGTCATTCGAATGGTTGAGTTGGCCGGGGCACCAGCAACGATGCCATCAAAATCACCAGGGTAGCGTTGCGCGGCCGTTAAAGCCTGTCGGCCACCGGTTGAACAACCATTGAAATAAGTAAAACGCGGAGCAGTAGAGTAGAAGTTTGTTACCAGAATTTTAGCGGCAACTGTCATTTCATGAATTGATCGATAAGCAAAATCAGCCAGAGTTACCTTATCAAACAGGAAGTCCGGAGTACCCCCTTGATGTCCGGTATCAGTACTCACAGCAGCAAAACCCTCTGCAAGTGCTTCAGCCAGCGCATCATAGCTTATGACACCAGCAAATCCTCCATTGCCGACAGCAACCAGTTTGTTATTCCAGTTTGTCGGCAGCCAAACTTCAATTTCTATAGTTGAGCCAGTAACTGGGGAAAGGACGGCACTGACCCGACAAAAAGCTCCAAGCTGACTATAGATTTCACTATTGTTTGAAGGTGGCTCAAATCTACCAGCTTCAACAAGCTCTGTCGCAGTAATAAAGCCTTCACTTAGCAACTGGGAACCTAGACTCTCACAGGATAACTCCATCTGTTGCGCCGAAGCAGATGCTGCCATGAGCCAACAGAGAAACAAAATACCACTGGTCATAATTTTTTTAAGCATTTCCTCTCCTTTTATTGCCTGATAACCCATCTCATTAAGCGGTTTGCAAATTCATTTATAGCACTATCTATTTATTATTTTAATAACATCACTCAGTTGATTTTTTTTACCTGCTATCGACTTTCTGTTTTTATTCACTTTCTTTAAGCTTCTTAAAGCAGAAAAAAAAGCTTTTATATTTTTCTTATCAACCAGAATTAACTCGCCAAGTAGCTGCAGCAAGGTGAAAGGAAGGGTCGAGCCAAGCAGGCGGGGCACGGAGAAATGCGTCCATTCGAGTAAATAACGATTTCGCCGTTGCGTACTCTTTATCAGGTCAGACTTGAAATGGTCCTCGATGGTGCCTTTATCAGCATGAATGACTTCGGCATTTGGATTAAAGTGGGATGACCATCCCTGATACCAGGCCCTGAGCCCCACATCGAAGTCTTCATAATAAAAAGGCTTATAAAGGTCACTGAAACCACCCAGTGTTTCAAACATGCTCTTGCGCATCATCACGGAGCCACCCGAGCAGTACAGAGTTAAATAGTCTCGCCCTGATTGCTTCATGCTGGAAATTTCTTCTGTGTTCCAGGGAAGCAGCTTCAACCTGCCATGTGAAAATCTAGAACGGGTCCACGAACTCTGGTTGACTTCAGTGTCCTGATTAAGAATTAAGGGATTCACAGCAAAAGTATCATCCTTGCTAAAACTTTTAGCCAGTTCATTCAGGCAGCCTGTTTTAAGCTGAACATCGGAGTTAAGTAAAAATATCAATTCATGACGGGCAGCGTCGACACCTGAATGAATAGCATCCGCAAAACCTTTATTAGACTTATGCTGAACCAGTCTGACAGAGGCGAATTTTTCCTGGAGAATTTTTACACTCTGATCTGTGGAGGCATCATCGACAACAACTACCTCACAGTCACCCTTAAAATTTTCACACTCATTGATAACGGAAGGTAAGTTTTCCTGTAATAGTTTTTCACCATTGTAATTGGGTATGATTACTGAGCAATTCTGCATCATCAAAAATCAGGTATTCGCGTAGTTATCCAGCAACTACACTATTATTCGGCTGTTTGGTCGCTTCATAATGCAGCAATTCCAGTTTCTGTGTGCTTATTGCCACACTGGCAATAATTCAAACCAGACTTTATTCTGAGAGCCCTTCTTTATAAAAATTGTCTGGTAAATCTACTATAAAACCCACTGTAAGGCTTTAATTATCTTTAATATTGTCTGAACCAGGCCTGAATTTTAATAGTTTAAATGTAACTGTTTAATCTGTTTTGAGTAATACCTGGCACACAAAGGAATTGCCACAGGTAAGATAAAGTGCAGGTAAGGAGCACAGAGTTCAAACTATTAAGGAAGAAGTAAAGTAGATAATGCTGAGAATAATCCTGTAAAAAATTGAATAACCAAGATACCAATTCCTAACTTGGTATGAATTTCTTCTAGCTTATTTAAAGCCAGCTTCGGATGATCTGCTTGCCTGCGTCCTGTTAGGTATTATGATCTGCAACAGAGAGCCTAAATTTTGCAGGGTAGGACTGTTATCCATCGCATTCTCTTCTATCCGGTCTGCCTGTAATTGTAAATGAGCAAAAATTTTTCTCCCGGCATATGGCGAGGGCGCAAAATATTCCCCGGCTCTGGTTGCCGCAGGAAAAACCTTAAGCCTCACCGAAGCTCTTACATTACCACCTATAGCTTTGATTTCACCAGCCGTTTCATCTACTGCAACCACAATATCACAATGCGTTCGTGCACCTTCTCCCAAATGCCCCCGACGTTGTTCAAGATTGCTATATTCGGGCATTGACCCTTGACAAAGCAGATCGCCTGGATTTATTTCTGCTTCTCCGACATCAAATGCAACATAAGCTGTATCATTGCTGACACCATCCCGCGCCAAAATTGCCTGATCAATATAACTGTGATGAGCAATGGCTCGTGAGAATTGTTGCATTTCTCCCAAGCCACTCTCGCAGGCCACCCAGGAAATAAAAGCCGCAGACCAAAAATCTCGCCATCGTGCGCCCAATCCATCACGTTGCCAGTTTTGATTCTGCCTGGCTAAAATCCAGCTACTGTCTGGTGCTGCAGACCAGTACCCCGCGATGGAATCCGCTACTCTGGCAGCCTCTTCATAGCTGGGACGATAATAACGCCGTTGACCACTAGCATCCCGGGGGAATAATTCGGACTCACTGATGTTGGCCATATCCAATACGCTCAGACCAAAATAGGCCCATTCCTGAATAGCAATATTCACCATGCGGCGTCTGATTTCAGTTCTGGGAAGGGAACTGCAACTTCGATCGATAATCTGCATTTCACCAGGCTCACCCTCGACTCTTGAAGACGGAGGATTTACCGCCAGCATATCCAATGGCAGGCGCTCATAAGCTGTTATTTGTTGCGCGTAAACCTGCTGACTTAGGGAGAAGAAAAGCACTAGCGCAACGAAGAGGTTAAAACATTTTTTCAATTGTTTTTTCTCATGATTTTTAATTGAAAAGCATAATAGCACTACTCACTAAAATCCAGAGAAAGTACTTACAATAGGGCTTGGATCAAAAGGTATAGCTATGAGATTGCGCTGATGAAGTTATTCATGCGCCTGTAAATCGGTAGCGTTTCAATTCTCAATTCTTAGCTCTGAGGCATAAAGCATTTGCCGATCATTATCCCTAGCAGCCCAGTTAAGCAGGGTTTCCAGGCTAGGTTCCAGCATGCCCTGAAACCTAACAACATTATTAACAGTCACTGTTACAGGCTTTGAAAAATCAATAACTTCAGGTGAAAGCAATAATCGAAACGCGCCAACAGCGTCACTGATGGCCTGAATATTATTACCCTCTCTCACCAGGTCCACCCTTCCTCCTGCATCCATATCCAAAACCGAAGAACCGTCAGCCGGATCAACACCGATTTCAAATAAAGGAATCGGGCTTTCTTTTTCGAAATCCAGCTCTTCAATAACCAGCCAGTATGAACGCATATTCTGTCCCTGCACTGCTTTCCAGGTGATTGATGCCGGATTGGCTTCACGCGGATGTGCAGTAACAAATTCTTCAAATTCATCACGCCAATCTGGCCACCAGTCAGTATTGTGCTCGCCATTTCTCAATGGCTGGTATTCAATATCAACCCCTCGCATTTGCAGGTAGGTAATAAAAGGAGTCACACGCGAAGTCGGATACAAACGATCCCGCCCGCCATTAATGGCATACCACGGCTTACCCAATAAATTGTGGAGAAAGGATGTGCCATCTGATATGGATGGATTAGCCAGCACCATCGTATAACCAATAAATGAATAAAATGCCGCAAAACGTGTGTTTTCATGCATGGCAACATACCAGGCACCAGTACCGCCATCAGAGATGCCTCCCATGACCACCCGGTTTTCATCAACATTATATTCTCGCTTAACCCGATCAAGAATCTGGCGGATATTTTCAACCTGGCTGACATCCCACCAGGGCGAATCTAACCAGGCATAAGGCATAACATAAATCTGCTCTGCTCCCTGTAAGCGGGTTCGGCCACGGCCGCGTCCACCTGGACGATTATCTGTTCTACCCCCTATCCCACCATGTAACTCGAAACGAACCTGGTATTGCTGCGATGGGTCATAATTGTCAGGTACATTTAAATGGTAGAAGTATTCTGTGCCATCTGCTGCTTCATAAGAACGTAGCACCACGCCGGTATCCGCCGTCTGATAATCTTTGCCTGCCTGTAATAACTGGTAAGCATCCATAAAGCTGATGCCGCTTTGCAGAATAGCCGCAACACTTTCCTCCGCTTCCTGAATATCAGCAGCATTCCAAAACTCATCAAACAACGAAACATATTGAGCTGGTTGAGCAAATAACTGAGAACTAAAAACAAAGAATAAAGCGACCAATACTATTTTTTTCATAAACGGGCCTGCGCTGTGTTTCCCAAATCCTATTAATACCTGAACTTTAAACCTTAACTTTATACCTTGCCTACTTGCACCATTTCGTTACCGCCTTTTTGAAATTCATAAGCGACTTGTTTAATGGCTACAGAATAACCGAGTTTTTCAAGCTGCTCTATCACCGACAAAACAAAATCTGATTGTTTCCCTTCCAGAGTCAGTAAGGGAAATATTCTAACTTCATCTGCGACTCTCAGCATTTCCAGAATTGAATTGAGATGAAACTCGCAGGAAAAGAAGTCTGAATATAAAAACAGAAAATGCGAACACAAGGCCAAATCGAACTGTTTATCGCTAAAATTTAATGTGGGTAACTCACCACTCACGTAACGTCCTTCCTGCAAACCTTTTTCAAGGTCAGCAATGAATTTTTTCACAGTATTCATTCTGGTGTTTTTTAAATCTTGAACAGTCTTGTGATAATTCCAGACCCAGTTATCCGAGCCTGCTTCT
>Ga0255778_10003489_pt1 | contig 13161 bp, 25 predicted proteins | sample 071ome_31_FD_179976 | JGI IMG/M metagenome (GOLD analysis project Ga0255778, IMG submission 179976) | Coastal salt marsh microbial communities from the Groves Creek Marsh, Skidaway Island, Georgia - 071405CT metaG (version 2) | ecosystem: Environmental > Aquatic > Marine > Intertidal zone >...
CCCCGCGACGTCGCCCGCACAGGCGGTTCATGCAAGTATCGTGCCAACGATATGGTAGTTACAACCGTCACTTTCAAGGGGTCGCACGCGCAGAAGTTGGCACGACCCTTGCATAGTGCACAGACCGTGCCAGGTGTCCCCTTGCAAGTCCCGTGCCAGGTACGGTTGGCACGACCTTTGCATATGCGCGCGACCGTATGCATATACCGTGCCAGGTACGGTTGGCACGATCTCTGCATTACGTGCAACAGCCGTGCCAGGTACGGTTGGCACGATCCGTGCATCCGTTGCAACGACCATGCCAAGATCGCGAGCCATCCAACACAGTACAGATTCACCGCATCTCCCTGCAGACTGTGTCGAATGTATCCGCGTCGATCTTCCCCTCTGCGTGCAGCCGCTCGGCGGCCTGGCGTCGCAGTAGCCCGAGCACGAGCGCACCGTGAAACGGGTCTGTGTACGTGAGCTGTCTCGCCTGCGGCGTGTCGCCTAGTGGGTTGAGGATGCTCATGACAGCCTCGCCGCCCTCGTTCTCGGCGAACTGCAGCTCCTGGGCGTAGCTGTCGAACCGCTTGTAGGCGCTGACCTGGATAGCCGTCACATAGTCGCCGCTCTCCATCATCCTCGAGGCGGTCGCAAGGTTATGCTTGTGCCCTTGCACCAAGATGTTCGCGCCGGGCCGAAGCATCGCGTCCTTCGTGAGGCCGTGCGTCGGATTCAGCCATGAGTGCCCTTTGAAGTTGTGCCGGATCCGCAGCATCCAGCTCTCACCGCACGGTGCCAGCACCGTTAGCTCGAGCTCCGACGAGCCGAGGTATACGACGGCTTCGCGGCCCAGCTCGGCGGTCGAGGCGCGCAGCACGGCCTTGAGGTAGCTAAGCCCCTCGTTCCACTTGTCATGATTCCCCGCCATGTAGTAGAGCAGCGGCGTCTGCCGAAAGAACCACGCGATCAACTGCCGCTCGTCGCTCTTCGTCGCGTGCTGCTCGGCGTACAAGCGGACCAGGCGCCCCACCCAGTTGTTGGTCAGGTCGCCGACGCAGCCACCGTAGAGGCCGGGCGTGTCGCGTATCAGCGCCAGGTGCGAGCGTAATAGCTCGAGGTCCGCGCCGTCGTCGTCAAGGTGCGGGTCACCGATGTGCAAGATGCCAACCGGCAGGTCGTTAGGCAACCACATCCGGCGAGACATCCGCGCCCGCGCGTCGGCGGCCTTGCGGCGGCGGTACCGCTCGATCTGCGCGTCGACGATCTCCTCGTCGGTATACAGCGGCCCCTCGTCAGTCGGCGGCCTATCGCCGATTGTTGCAACGCGCTCGGGCGGTCCTCCGAGTGCGAGCAGGTGCTGCAGCACGAGCCGGGCCGTGTCGTTGCGGCAGCCGAGCATACGAGCCGCGACCTTGACGGGGATCCCGTACTTCGCCGGCCTGTCCGTCGACTGTATCGCCAGCCATAGTTCCGCGCCGCGCTCCTCGACGAGCCGTGCCACCTGGGCCTGCAGTCGATGCGATGTCATCGTCGCGCCTTCTTATCGGCGAGTTGCACGAGCGAGGCCGCCAGGTCTCGCAGGGCCGCGGGCTCGGCTTCGGCGTGCAGCTTCGCGGTGTAAGCTACGGCCAGCGTGCGCACCCAGCTCTGCCAGTGCTCGAGGCTCACGTGCGGACCCGTGCCGCCCTCCCAGCCGATGACCCAGCCGGCTTCGCTGCCGGTGATCTGCTCTACCTGCTCGGGCGTCAACCCGAGCGCAATCCGAAGCATGGCCAGCGCCACGCGGTGTTCGTCAGCGGTCGTCACGATCAGCACCTCCCGGCTCCTCTGCCGACAACGTAACCCAGCCACGGGAGATCCCCGTCTTTCTACCCGTGCCCGAGCCAGCGTCCGACCCGTGCCCGGCCTCGTGCCCATGCACCGCGCCCGAAGAGGTAGGTCGTCCGCGTTCTTTCGCCCGTGCCCAACCTGCCCAACCTTTCGCGCCACAAAAAGTTCCCGCCTTTCTTTCGCCCTTTCCCCCTTCCCTCTCCTTTACTCCTACCTCTTCTTTCTTAGAAGGTAGGGCAAGGTTGGGCATATAGGCAGAAGCCAGCCAGCACCGACGTCGTCGCGCCCAACTAGCGGCCAACCCTGCCCGTCTATGCCTGGGCACGGAACCACCTCCACTGCCTCGACCCGCCGTGCTGCACGCGCCGCTTCTCCCAGCCGAGCCCGGTCAACACGCCGCCCAGGCGCATCTCGTCGCCGCGCCGCTGCTGATCCTTCGGCTTCTCGAGGCAGTCGGTGAGGATCCGGGCGAGCGTATGCCCGTCGTTCGTCGGGTTGCGCGCCAGCCAGTCAGCCACCGGCTCGGCCCATGGGTCGACGTGCCGATACCGCTCCTGCGCGTGCCGCAACATCTCCGACTCCTCGGCGGTGAGCCACCATGACTCACCGTCGCGGTATGCCTCGACCGCCTCGGCCCAGAGCTGATCCCGGTCTTCGGCCAGCGCGGCCAGGTCGATCTCGTGCACCACAGTCGCCGGCCAGAAGCGCCGCGCCCCGGTAGGGTCGCCGAGAAAGCTCGCCTCATTCGTCGTGCCGACGAAGACCACGGAGCGCGGCTGGTGCACCTCGCAGCGTGCGTATGGCGGGCGGTAACGGTCCACAGTCTTCGTCAGGAACGCCTTGACTGTCTCGTTATCCCTCGACCTCGTGCTGGCGAGCTCCGCCAGCTCGTGTATCCACGTGCCGCGAATCGAGATCACGGCGTCTTTCTGCCGCAGGTCGAGCGCATCGTCGCGGAAGTAGTCGCCGCCGAGCACCCGAAACAACGTAGACTTCCCCGCGCCCTGGGCACCCTGCAGGATCAGCACCGTGTCGAGCTTGCACCCAGGCGACAGGATCCGCGCCACGGCCCCGATCATGAAGCGACGACCGATGGCCCGCACGATCGGCGCGTCCTCCACGCCGGCATAGGTCACGAGCCACTGCTCGAGGCGCGGCGTGCCATCCCAGCGCAGCCCTTCGAGATACTGCCGCACCGGGTGCACGTGCGGAATCCGCTCCCGTGCCACGTAGCGCACGACCTCTGACACAATCTGCAGGCTGACACGCAGCTCGTAGGCCCGCGCAAGTTCGAGCCGGATCCGTGTCAGGTCCTCGTCTCGGAGCGGCTGCCCGTCGATCTGCACCTGGTCGACGAAGGCGTCGTAGCGTATCGCGTACCGATACTGCGGATCGCGCACGAGCACGGCCTCGACATTCTCTGGCCACGGCTTCGGCGCCTTGACCCAGCCGCCGGCGTCCTGATCCCAGGCATGCCGCGGGTGTTTCAGGTCACGCCGCACGGCGTCGATCTGTTGCCGGCGCTCGGTCTCGTCTCGGGTTCGGAATTGTAGGATCTTCACGTCGTCGCATCCTCGAGGCCCACGCGAAGAGCCCGTGTAACTGTGGTTATGTCGCGCCGGTCGGCGCCCGGCATGCCCCGCACGAAGTCGACGAGCGCCCGCTCGACCTCGCCGAGTGGCAGGTGCCCGGCGCGTACAAGCCGCCCGAGCCGACAGCCGGCCCGGTAGATCGCCGGGTTCCTCTGCCCCTTGGGACAACTCTGCAGGTCAGAGAGTATCCCTTTCAGCGTGGCTTCGGCATGCCAGCGTTTCTTTCGGTCTTCACTGTCTCTCCGCATCGCCGAGAGGCCGGCGTTCGTCGGCTCGGGAATCGGGATGTACTCCCGTGGCTTCGGCTCGGGGTAGTCGCAGAGCATGCGACGCCACGGCAGCCGCGCGCCCGACCATCGCCCCGAGCGGAATAACTTACGCCGTTCCTGCGGCGCGCTGGGCAGATAGTAGAGCCGAGACGGGTCTTTGCATGCTTTGTCGACCGCGGCGCCCCACGAGGCCGCCCAGCGGCTACCAGCGCCCCAGACTTCGCGCCATCGTTCCGCCTTGACCGGCTCGACGAACGGGAACACCACCCGCGCCTTCGGCGTCTCCACCGTGTGACTGTACGTCGTGTGGGCATATGCCTCGAGGCCCAGGTCCCCGATCCGGCCCCACAGATCGGCGATGCTGCCCACGTCCTCGTCGAGGTCGCACACGAGCGCCCACACGCTGGCGACGTGCTTTGCTAGGCGGCGCGTCTCGCCGTCTCGCATGCTCACCGGTAACCATCCGGGCGTCGCGCTCTTCTCCGCGACGATCTGACAGCGCGCCAATCTGCCGGCGAGCTCCCCACTGGTCCAGCTCGCGACCTGCCCCGCTCGGGCTCGGGTATGCGGCATAAGCAGCACCGGCCAGCGCTGCGCCCGGAACACGGGCGGTTCCTCGGCGTCGCGCCAACGCAGGATACAGTCGGCGACCTGCTCACAGTAGGGTCGCACGCAGTGATCGCATCTTTTCACTTCGACCAGCCCCGTTCCCGATAGAGCTTCGCACGACGGCGCCAATAGCCCCGCGCGGGCCCGTATGCGTCGACCAGGTCGAGCACGACGGGGCGCGGCTTGCCCTCGCTCGGACGCAACACACGCCCGATCCGCTGCTCGACCCGCGCCACGTTGCCCGAGGGCGTGGCAAGCACGCAGGCGTCGAGGCTCGGCAGGTCGAGCCCTTCGTCAGCCAGCGACGTCGCGACGACACATCGCACCGCCCCGCGCTCGACGTCCTGCAGCACCGCCGCGCGTTGCTTCGGCGTCATCTTGCCCACGAGCGCCCGCGTCTCGGCACCCTCGAGGGTGAGCACGCCCTCCAGCGCCTGCGCATGCTCGACCAGGTCGACGAGCACAATCACCCGGCGACGATCCCGGCACAGTGCCAGCACCTCTTCGCAGAGTAGCCGGTTACGCTCGGTGTCCTCGGCGAGCGCGCGGCGGCGCTTGTGCGGCTCCGTGTGTTCGGACTTCCAGCCGGTGTCAACTACCCGGATCTCGGGCGTGAGCACGTGCCCCTCGGCCTGCAGTGCAGCCCGCTCGACCTCGTGCACCGTCTCGCCCAGGTGCCAGTGTAGAAGCCTAGTCAGCCCGTCGGGCCGCTCGGGCGTGGCGGTGAGCCCGAGCCGATAGTGCGCGGCCTGGGTCAACATGACCCGCGCAAATGTTTCGGCGGGAAGATGGTGGCACTCGTCGACGATGACGAGCCCGCGCGTGCGCCCGTAGGAGACGAGCTCCTGCCACGGCCAGCGGGCGAGGCTCTGCAGCGTCGCGACGACGACATCGGCGTCGCGCTCGTCTCTCCCGTGCCGCACCTCGCCTGTCTCGACGTCGACCATGGCCTCGGAGATGCGCTCGAGCCACTGCCGCGCCAGGTCGCGCGTGTGCACGAGGATCAGCGCCGGCGTCGGGCGAGCAGCGAGCGCCCCGCACCCGATCAGCGTCTTCCCAGCGCCGCATGGCGCCACGATCACGCCGTCATCGACCGCTTGCCAAGCGTCAAGGGCGTCGCGCTGGTAGTCGCGCAGGGTCCAGCGCATCGCACGCGGCGAGGAGGCCGGCAGGGTGCGCCGGTCCTCGAGCTGCGGCAGATAGCCCGGCTCCCATCGGTTGCGAGGCACGAGCACCCATTCAATCATGTCGTGCGAGGCGTTGCCCCACTGCTTCGGCGGCTTGCCCTTCTGGTGGCGCAGCCACGCGCGGAACTCTGGCCGCTCGTAGCGGCACGCCTCGCGGGCCTTGTGGCCACGCACCGCCGCGCCACGCAGCCCTATCGCGCCGGCGAGGATCATGGGGCACCGCCGAAGAGGTCGCACTGCCCGGCCGCCTCAATATCGGCACGTTCCTGCTCGTCGTCCGTGACCCGCGGGCCTGGTCGCGTGTCAAGCCACTGCTCGGGATGTGCGACGGCGTGCGCGATCCTCGCCTCGGCGATCGGCTGGTAGCGCTCGCCAAGCTCGGCGCCGATGTAGTCGACGCCCTCGAGGGTGGCGGCTACGCCGCACGAGCCCGAGCCGGCGAACGGGTCGATCACGGTACCTTGAGGCGGCGTCACGAGCCGCACAAGCCAGCGAAGTCGCCAGGTCACAACAACTCCCGCAGCACGTCGAGGTCGTCGAGGTCGATCAGCACGACCCAGCGATCCCGGTCTCGTCTCGCCAGCACGAGCGGCACGCGGCCCGATGTGTCGCAGTCGTTCCGCGCCTGCTCACGTGCGGCCCAGAGACTCGGGCGCTTGCCCCGCTTGACCTCCACGTGCAGCCGCGGCACGGACTCACAGACGACGTCCGGCACCTCCGCACCGCCGCGGCGAGCTTGCCCGAGCCCGCGGGCGAAGGTGTGCCCGGTCGCCTCGGTGAGCGCTGCGGCAGCTTCTCGCTCGCCGGCTGCGCCCTTACGGCGGCTTCGTTTACCGCTCATTCGTCCTCCTGGTCGACCGCGTCGGCGTATGCCTCGAGCGCGTCGTCAGCGCCGGACCATATGGCCTCGGCCTCAAACAGCGACTCGTCGCCCGTCGCCTCGGTCAGCGCCCGCAGCGCATCGGCCAGGCTGTCGGCGACCGCGCGCCAGCGCTGCGCCTCGATTCGTGCGTCGCTCATTCCTCGCCCTTCTCGTCGGCACGCTCCCGACCCCACTCGGCAAGCGCGTGCAGCGCTTCGTTCCAGGCCTCGTCGGCGTCGCGCCAGTTGGCACCATCCAGCGACGACAGCCGCTGTATTGCGCGCGCTAGTCGGTCGGCGATTCTCTGCCATTTGTCCTGGGTCATGCTTCCCCCCTCTCGATCGGATCCCAAACCGTCAACATGCGGGGCGTACCATGCACCGATGCGACGACCAGCCGCCCTGCCAACACGAGCGCTTCGCGCGCGGCTTCCTGCAAGCTATCCCAGGTCGGGATCCCGCCCCGCGGCGGGCGCTCATAGTGCCGCGCCCAGAGCCTCGGCAGCTCGGCCTCGACGTCGAGCACGAGATCGGCGCGCTGTGTCATGTCTTCGACGCAGAGCATACCGGCCAGCGCGAGCGCACGCTGCGCCGGCTCGACGACGTCGCGCCAGGGAGGCAGGTCATCCTCGAGCATGCGATGCTCCTCCCAGAGCCGCGCGACCAACGCCACGAAGACGCGCATAGTGATCGACGGCTCAACGCTTGGCAAGGTAGGCCTCCCAGACCCGGCGCGCATGCTCGACGGACACCGCCTGTGCGGGCGTGAGATGTTCCGGCGCTTCGGGCGAGCGCTTAGCTTGTGCCAGATCTTCCCGCGTCTGCGCCAGCCGGCGCAGCGTCTCGCCGTGCGCGGCCTGCGACGCCTCGAGGTCGGCGCGGAGCCGTGCCGAGCGGCTGGTGAGCCGGTCGATCCGGTCGCGCAGCACCTCGACCTGACCGAGCACGCGCGCGATCACGTCGTCGGGACTGTCGTCGCCCTTCGCCTGCTCTGACAGCGCCGCCCACGTGCTCGGGGCGAGGCTGATTCTCACTTTTCGAGCCATACCGCCGCCCATGCGAGGAACACCGTCACAGTGCAGACGAGACCGACGATCACGACATCCATCCAGCCAGGATCAGCCATTGGGAGTCAACACGAGCATCGCGTAAAGCAGCGCGCCCCACATCAAAAGAACAGCGACCGAGCCGGCCAGCTCGTAGCGGTCGTCGGTCTCGGGGTCGGCGGGCGTGTAGAATCGTACAGTCGGTCTCGGTGTCGGTGTCATGTCGTCTCCTCCTCGGCGATGCTACCCCGGTCCCTCGTTAGGCGCAAGGGGTAGCCTTTTTATTACTCCTGGGCTATGGTCACACGAAGAACGTAACCCAGGAGGACAGTATGCCGAGACTGGTACACCAGGAAAAGCGGCAAGCACTCGGGCGAATCCACGCCACGGAAGACGAGGCACAGCGCATCCGCTCGGCAGCGCAACGCGCGGGCGTTCCGCTCATGAGATGGTGCCGCGAGATGCTGCTCGCCGTCGCCGATATGCACGAGCTCCGGGAGGCGCGTCGTGGAATGGAGTGAGAAGCGCGACAAGATAGCCGCCGCCCTCGTCAAAGCGCAGGCCCAGATCAGCGGTGCTGACAAGTCGGCCACGAACCCGAGTCTGCGGAACCAGTATGCCGACCTCGACGCCGTCTGGACTGCTATCCGCGGGCCGCTTGGCGGTGCCGAGCTGGCTGTGATTCAAGCGCCGTCGATCCAGGTCATCGAGGGTGCCCGCTTCGCCGTCGTCGTCTCCGAGGTCGTGCACAGCTCGGGGCAGTGGTGCCGGCACGAGTGCAGGTTACCGGTGCCTGGCGGGAACCGTGGCGTGAATGACGCCCAGGCCGCGGGCGTGGCGATCACCTATGCGCGGCGATACTCGCTTCTGGCGCTGCTCGGCGTTGCGGGGGACGACACAGACGGGCACGTGAGCCGGCACGACCCTAGCTGGCGCTCTGACCGGAAGAAGTTCTGTGCAGCGCTCCGAGACCAGCACGGCGTGTCATACGAGGCGCTGGCCGATCACCTCGAGGCGAGCGGACGCATCCGACCCTCGGAGATGACGCGGGGCGAACGGGAGCGGCTATGGCGCAGCCTGCCGGCGCTGGTCGAAGCGATGACCCCAAAGGAGGCCCCGAGTGCCTGACACGTACAAGCCGCCCGCCGACGTAGCCAAGGCCGCCCAGGCCGCGCTCGACATCCGAAAGACGCTACCACCCAGCCGCCGAGCCGGTACCGATGTGGGCGTGCGGCGCGCGGTGCAGCTCGCTCGGCGTGACCCGGTGAGCATCGACACGATCAAGCGCATGGTCTCCTTCTTCGCCCGACACGGTGCCAGCCCTGGCAGCGCCGAGGCGAGGAAGGACCGCACAAGCAAAGCCGCACAAGCGTGGGGACTGTGGGGCGGCACGGCTGGCCGCACGTGGGCGGCGCGCATTCTCCGCGAATACGAGGCCGAGAAAGACTAGTCGACCGCGGCGGTGCGGGTGCTCCTCCATCTCTGCACAGTGTAAGCGTGCACCGTCGCGGTCCTCTATCTTTTCCGGGGGTATTGGTTGCAAGTTACGCGGGGTTCCGTTAACGCTTAAGCATACCCAGGAGAAACCATGAAACGAGGATTCGACCGCTTACACGTCTGCACGCGGGAGCACTATGAGCCGCGCAAGGCCGACGAGGTCATCGTCGAGCACGCCGGAAAGTACCACGTGTACCGCGTCGATTATGACGACTGGGCCGCTTTTACGACCTGGGCGGCTGGCAAGTGGACCGCGCTTGACCCGAAGCAAGGTGAGCGGCTGTTTCACGTCTGCGCCGCGGCCCAGTATCCGTACATCGACATAGACGCCGAGCCCGCGGTCTGCCGATTTTACCAGAACATCGACAATCAGACCGTATACATCAACTGCCACGGCGTCGTAATGCTTCTGAACATGCCGACCGCGTGGCGTGGTTACGAGCGGCTCCCGAGCCTGCCGGAAGGGTACGAGCGGATCAGCATGTCGCACGCCGACGAGCTGTATCGCGAATGGATGGACGAGGTAACGCCGGAGGAGTTGGCATGATCGACATAACGCTCGTGAAAGACGCCGAGGCCGGCACAGACATCGACTGCTACTTTGCTGGCACCTTCGTGGGCTGTGCCCGTATGCATCTCGACCAGGAACCGATCGAGGTCAAGGCCTCGCCCGTGCTGCGTGCATTTCTGGACGAAGAGCCGGGCCGGCTGGCTTGGCTCGTCGACCGTGTGCAGGTGCTCCGTGCGGAGTAACGACGGGCGCCCCCTACGGGGCTGCGACGTGCCGCGGCATCCGTGCGAATGGTTTGACGAGTGGCGAGCTATCGCCGTGCCGTGGTCGTTCGAATGGAACTCCGACTGGGGGCGCGACGTGCGGCGCCGTCTGAAGCGGCTAGGCTGGCGCCCGGTGCGCGTTACGCGGTGGGAGGTCCTATGGCGATAGCGACCATCGACCTCCTGGCCGCGCTGTCGGTGCGGGAATGGCGAAGCACCCGTCGGGTCGCGCTGCTTATTCGTGAGCCGCGCGGCGTGTCGTCTGTGCGGCACGAGCTCCGCAAGCTCGAGGCACGCGGTCTGGTCGAGCGCCGAGGCGTCTTCCCGATGTGGAGAAAGGCACGTGGATAGGCTCAACGCATACCTGACCGGCGCCCGCGCCGCGGCACTCGACCGGCTCTGCTACGTGCGAGAGCAGGCCCGGCTCGACCTGCAGACGGAAGACGAGGCGCTGCTCGACGCTTGGGTGCGAGGCTACCTAGGCGTCATCGCCGAGCTGCTAACGCAGCGTGACGGCGCGCATAGCGCGGCGGCTCTGCAGGTCGGCCCACGTCATGGTGCGCCACTGCGGCCCGCTGGCCATGGCGGTAGTTGTCGACTCGAGGGTCAGGATCTCACCGTGCGGTCGGGTGAGGACTAGCCGCGCGTGCCCGCGGCTCTGCCCCGGCACGCCCTCCCAGGTCTGCACATATGCCCACTCGTCGACAAGCGGCGCCCGCTCGATGCCGAGCCGCTGTGTCACTATCCAGTCGATGTTGCTCCACGGCTTCGCGGCATTGTAGATCTGCAACGCCTCGTAATCTGTTCGCGTGTAGTTGCCCGGATACAGGGCGAAGAGCATCCACGCCGCGAAAGACGAGCAGTCGATGGCGCGCGTGCCCGTGCCGATCAGTGAAGCTGGCCAGCCACTCACGAGGCGCGGTGCTTCCTGCCGCTCGCCCGGCTCGGGGTAGCGCCAGCCAAGCCACTCGGCGGCGAGCTCCTGCACCTCTACAATCCCAGCCACGGCAGTACCCCCGAGACGTCGATGCCGAGCGCAGTCAAGAGCAGCACGGCGAGGATAACGAGCACCGCCACGATCACCCGTTGCCCGACCGTGTCAAGCGTGGTTGCCAGGCTGGCCGCGATCACCTGTATCGCCGAGATCACAGCCTCGGTCAGCCGGTCGAGCCGACCGCGGTTGGCGCGGATCTCGTCGCGGATCTCGAGTAGTAGTGCCTCGACGCGGTCGCTCTGGTCTTCCAGCACCTCGAGCCGTACCTCGTGCACCGTCAGAGTCGCCGCCGCCGAGCGAATCGAATCTTCTACCGCTCCGATTCGCTCGTCGATGACCATTAGAGCTTTTCGGCCAGCTCGGGCGCGATCTCGTCGAGCGCCACGGCACAGCCGGCGAGCAGCGCGTCGGCGATCTCGTCGGGCGTGACCTTGCCGTCGTCCTGCTTTGCGGCTCGTAGTTGCTCGATAATCTCGCGGATCATGGGCACGAGCTTAATAATGACGAGTCCGATCGGGAACTTCTTACGCTTAGGGCGTGTCATGGGATCACCTCCGCGGTCACGATCTCACCCTGCGCGGTTACCGTCCAGGTCGTCGCGCTGGTCTGCCTGACGTGGAAGGTCACGCCTTCGCCCCAGCCGGCGACCGCCGCCGCGGCGACTGCAACGCTATTAATGTCGGCGGGCACAGCCTGATCGGTCTGCGTGCCGTTGTGCTCGAATCGGATCATGGGATCTCCGCGGTGCCGATGTAGATATAGAGCTTGCTGATCGTGTAGTCGCTACTCCCGATCGCTAGGGTGATCCCGCTCGCGCTCTGCGTGGCTGTCGTCGTCTGCGCTGCGCCGGCGTAAACGCTGCACTGCACTTGTGCGATGTCGGTCGTGCCGAAAGGTGAGGCAGTGTCGACCGCGCCGTCCTGCACGACCCAGCTATAAGCGCGGGCATCCTCTGCTACGCGCACCGCGTCGCCCGTGGTCACCGTGCGAACAGTGCCGATGGTTGCGCGCCCCGCGGCGATTAGGCCCAGCCGTTCGGGTTCAAGCGCTGTATAGGTATACAGCGTCTGCGAGATTGTCGCAGCGCCGTCATAGTCCGATGCGGCCTGGAAGTAAGCGCCCGCCGTCGTGTAATAGTACCAGATCATCGCGTTATATCGACCCGTGCTTGCGCCGATCGTGGTGCGACGTGCGACGCCCGCAACAGAGTAGTTTTGCGTCCAGGTGCCGCGGTCGACGTCCGCGACGATCTCGACGCTGTGCTTGCTTCCGTCGTAACTCGCGAGCAGGTCGGCGAGCGGGATGGAGATGAACACGCCCGTCGTCGTGCCGACGCCCGTGATCGTGAAGTCGTATCCGTCGATCGAGATCGTGCCATTTGACAGCGATCCGCCCGTGCCCGACAAATCAAACTCAAACGCCGTAACATCGCCGGTCGCCGGTGTGCCCGGCGCTATCGTGCGGATCGGCATGTCATGCCCTCCGAGCGGTGATCGTCGCAGTCGCCGAGCCCGCGGCCAGCGCAAGATAAACCTTCCCGCCGTCAAGGTTGCGGGTGTTACCATGCGCGCCCGGCACGTTGATCTCGATGATGGCTCCCGCCGACAGGTCCAGTGTCTCGGCGTTCGCGTTGACCGCGCCGCCATCAGTGCCGGTCGGATACCACAGCACATCAGCGCTACACGAGATCGACCACAGCCGGGCGTCGACCGGGAGGTTGACCTCGAGGGTCGTGGTGCCGAGCGTAACGTCGGTCGGCGTGTCCAGAGCTGTAATTGTTGAGGCCATCGCCGTCTCCCTGTGTCCTAATTGTATCCCGTTCTAATCGGGTCTTCGAGTACTGCGAGCTCCACGTCGATCAGCGGCCCGCCGTCGAGCGTGAGCGCGGTTATCGTGCACTCCTGCGCGGTGAGCGATAGCGCGTCGGAGGTTATCGCGACCTTGTCGCCGGCTCGGAGATGGTGCCAGTCGGCGCGGCGCATGGTCCCGGTGAGCAGCCGAGACGCGAAGGCCTGTGCCCGGACCTTCTCGCGGGCGATTAGGTCGGCGGTCGCGGCGTCGTAAACGATGTCGGTCGTGATGACCTCGCCGCGTGCCCCGTAAACCTGCCGAGAGAGCGCGCTGTATGCGTTCGTCGAGCTGTCGGCGGTAACCGAGCGGGCGTGCTTGCGTGTCCAGTCGCTTCGGGCGTAGTTGATCCGCAGCTCGTTAACGACCGGCGCACCGCTGATCCTGATCTCCTCGTCGAGCACGAGATCGATCCCATCCTCGAGCGTCACGAGCGGGTCTCCGTCTGGATGGTACGGCGCCAGATAGATCCCGTCGCGGCCCGTGACGACCGACGCCGAAAGCAGCGGCAGCACGTTATCCGCGACCCATTCATAGGGCGTTACCTCTTCGTCGATCACGCCGGCGAGCTGGTACCGGTCGAGCCAGTCGCGCGCGCCGCGAAGCCGCGGCCAGTCTACCCGCGCCGTCGACTGTGCGAGCACCGCCTCGATCACCTGCCCCGCGCCG
>Ga0255778_10003495_pt1 | contig 13143 bp, 16 predicted proteins | sample 071ome_31_FD_179976 | JGI IMG/M metagenome (GOLD analysis project Ga0255778, IMG submission 179976) | Coastal salt marsh microbial communities from the Groves Creek Marsh, Skidaway Island, Georgia - 071405CT metaG (version 2) | ecosystem: Environmental > Aquatic > Marine > Intertidal zone >...
AAAGTTTATTTCCTTGGTTTTCATATACACCAGGTGCGATGTGGGATTGTATGAAATGGTTAATACAAGACCTTAACGACTACTACCATCGATATGGTAAGAGCGGTCGTGTTGCCCACATAGAAATGAAAATAAACCAGATTTGTTTTCAAATGTGGTACGACATCTTGGTAAAAAACTGTGGCGATAAAGCCCAAACTGTAACCAATTTACTAGGAGAATTTGAAAAGTATGGAATATCAATTCAAGACAACACCATACCAACATCAGAGTGAGGCTCTAAAAAGAGTATTTAATTCGGACAAGGGTCATGCTCTTTTCATGGATCCAGGTACTGGCAAGACTAAAATTGCAGTGGACAGTATCGCGGCCTTTCAGTTATCTGGAAAAGTGAAAAGAGTATTGGTCCTTTGTCCAATAAATGCTCTTACAGTATGGCCAAAAGAATTAAACAATCACTCACCTGTGCCTTTCACCTCGTTTGTGCGGCCAGAAACAGGCACAATCGTAGATAAAGTAGAAGGTTTTAACGAGTGGATTGAAAGTTGTAGCGTACCATTTGAAATGCCATTACAAATAGCGGTGTTTAATTATGAAAGCCTTATTAGTAGAAACAATAAAGCACCATTATTTGATAGGCTAATGAAATGGAAACCCGACATGGTTATATTAGATGAAAGCCAGAAAATAAAATCAGCTACCGCAAAGAGAAGTAAGCAGGCCCACAAGATTTGTGCTACGGCTAAATATACTTTGCTGATGACTGGTACACCAGTCGGTAAAAACTTATTAGATTTATATAGCCAGCTTAAATGTATCAATCCAGAAATATGGGATAACATAAGTTGGACAGATTTTAAATACAAGTATGGTATCTGGGGTGGCAGGTCAGGCTATGAACTTCAAGGTTATCGTATGGTTGATGACTTAGAGAGGCGTTATTCTCCCTATGTTTCTAGCGCCAGAAAAGAGGATTGCTTAGACTTGCCCCCAGTTACCGATGTAAATGTAGATGTACGCTGGGATCCACAATCGTTTGCCAGCTACGAAAGATTTAGCAAAGATGGTATGGTAGTTCATAAACGCCACATGATTTATGCACCTATTGTGTTAACCAAGTTACTTCGGTTACAAGAGATGACTGGTTACCAAGTGCATGATGAAGAAGGTAATCCTGTGGTGTTCAATGAGAATAAACTTATCCATACTGTTGACCTTGTAGATAATTTAAGCGAGGCCGGCGAGCCCGTAATTATCTTTGCAAGGTTTAAAAGTGAAATTGCCGAATTACAAAAGGCATTTGCTACACCTTACTTAATTAAAGGTGGAGTAACTGCTAAACAACGAGGCGAACTCATTGACAAATGGCTAAAGAATAACGGTGATAAACCATTTATAATTCAGATACAAAGTGCTGAGGCTTTAGATGGTTTACAGAGAATATGTTCCAAAGCTATATTCTATTCCACAGATTATAGTTGGATAAATTATTTTCAGGCTAGAGGTCGAATAGATAGAGAAGGACAAACTAAGCCAATTATATTTTACCACATGTGTATGACCGAGTCCATTGATTACTTAGTGCTTGAGGCATTAAAAGAAAAGAAGGACTTAGAGAAAATGGTAAAAGATAACCCGGCTTTGTTAGTTGTTTCACGAGCCAGTTATGATAAAATAAAAAAAGACAAAAAAATAAAAGAGGAGGATAGTATAAATGATAATACTTGAAGGCCCTGATAACTCAGGCAAATCAACTCTTGCTAATGCCATACAAAATTGGCTTGGCGAGGATAGTTGTTATATCATTAAATCCCCTGCCAGCGTTTCAAAAGATTGGAACGAACACTGGTCATCTTGGGCAGTAGACCATTACTACGATGAAGAACAAGATGGTAGATTATATATCCTAGATAGAACTCCAGAAATATCTGAGCCTATCTATGCGTCCATATATAGACAGGGCAAAATAAGAAATCGTGAGGATTTATTGAACTCATGGAAATCGTTATCTGCACACATGGATTATACACAAATCCTATTTTGTATGCAGAACGGTGATGTTAAGAAAGGTGTAGAACTTACACCCGATGGCTCAGACACCGCATTAAAAAATGATATGTTGGTTATGTCCTATGCACTTATGTATAGGTTATTTGAGGCATTTTGTAATGCCAAAGATGATACCCACAATCAATTTAATGTAGCTCCATATAATTATAATGGTAGTAGTGCTGACTTTATCGAGGCGTATGTTAAACATCACCTTAACAGAAATAGAGATAGGTACTTTAGTGTTGGTAAAATCACTATGCCATTTACTTGGCCAGATGATTTATCAATCAAAGGAGAAAAATAAATGGTCAATGTAAATGACTTCTCGGAGTTAGACTTAGAGGCTACGATTAAACACTATAGTGAGGGATCCGGTAATGTTCTCACCGCTATGTTTAATCGCCAAGCAGAACTCATGGCTAAGTACGAGGAAATAGAAAAGAAAAATGGTGCTAATGTAATTGAGCCTAACCAATTTGGTGAACTCAATTTAAGAAATGTGCAAGCCAGATTAAAGGAGTGTGCATACCGTGTAGTCGAGGAATTATCTGAGGCAACTAATTGTTTGAAAAATAAACCCTGGAAACAGGACGCAGTTGCAACTGATGAGGTTCACTACAAGGAAGAGTTAGCAGACACTTTCCATTTCTTTTTGGAATTATTAATTGTATCTGGTTTTGACGCCAAAGAATTTGCCAGTTACTATTTCCGAAAAGCAGAAGTAAATAAATTCAGGCAGAATAGCGGGTACTAAAATGCACATAGGGTCTAACAATAATGCTAAGACCATATATTTAACGGACGCAAGTCAGTTAATGGAAGTCGCAACTATGGCTCATATAGCCAGACCTACTGTTGAACATGATATGTCCATCGGTACAAATCTATATGATGTCCAGTTAATTTGTGATGGTTTACAAAATGAATTTGATATAGGTAGAGATTTGTGGTTCACTCAAGCTAGATGGACAAACTTAATTCGTTCCTATTTAGACCCTGAACTCACCACAAGATTTATCAAAGCCAGTAGAGAAATCTATAATGGCAGAGGTAAAGATGGTGTAGTTACCGAAATGCAATTTAGAGCTAATAAACGGTCGGCTAAGAAACACAAATGGGGTAACTGTCTGTTGTCAGCCTCTTTTAGAGGTCAACCTGGCACACACATTAAACCTACCCTGGTGTTTCATAGCCGCGTTACTTACATGGGTTACATAGCTGGTCTTGATATAGGCGTAGCAAGTGTATTAGCCAAGTATATATCTGGTAGAGAAAGAGTATCAGACATAGGTTTAATCTGGAAAATAGATGTAAGCCAAGTTCATGCTTTTAAAACTCTACCATATCTATATGCCCATAGACAACTGTTGGATTATGTGCTAAGATTAGAAACACCTACTGCACAACGCCTACAAAAATGGCATGAGATGGTGTTGCGATACGAAAAACAAGGCAAGCCAATTGATGATGAATTATATGGCCCACTTCGTAGAGTAAGACAGATTTGGCACAACTCAAACAATGGTATTCTACGACCTAGTAGTCAAATAAATGATTTGGACTTGTCTAAACTTATTGGCTTAGGAGTAGAATATGATATGTAACCAATGTTTAAATTATATAGGCGACTATACATTAGAAGGTATATGCGCCGATTGTAAAAAGGTGGGAAAATATGAGAACGACTTACGAATGGCTAAAGGAAATAGACAAGGTTGATGATTTAGAACAACTAACCGACATCCTAGTTTATACTGAGGCCAGAGTAATTAAATTAAAAAATGAGGAGGATAGATGAGATACTATCACACATTGGAAGAGGCTAAGAACGAGATTAGCCGAGACCTAAAAGAACTGGCAGTAGTCTATCAATCTAAATCCGTGCAAGATAAAGTTGTTGCACAGGATCCTGGGTATATGACCCATGAATTGATGAACTACTCCTACAGTATAAGTAGTAAAACCTTGTATTCAGATACTTGGTTCTGGGGTACGAAAAATCTTAATGCCGATTACTTAAAAGAGGAATTGCATGAGAGAATAAATAGTTCGGCCAACCCTGGCAACGCTTATAAACATGATGAGGAATACTGGTCACAGTTTATTCACAAAGATACTGGACAGTTTTCTTATTCCTACCCTGAGAGATTACATGGTAATCTTGAGGCGGTAGTAAAACATATAATTAAGAACCGTGATAGCAGACAACTCTGGATCCCTATATGGTGGGAGAAAGATTTTGATAATCGAGATAACGGTTATCGAGTACCTTGTTCTCTTGGCTATCACTTTATGGTAAGAGATGATAAACTCCACATGCACTACATTATGAGGTCTTGTGATTTTTACAAGCATTGGGCCAAAGATGTAATATTAGCAGTGGCGTTTGCAGAGCAAGTAAGAAAGGCTTATTTATCTAGCGGTAACTCATTGAAGTTAGAACTAGGTACATTTAGCCACACTATATTTTCTTTACATGGCTTTGCTAAGGATATGAAAGGTGTGTTCTAAAGATGGAAACTATCGTAGTTACCACCACTGCACATGTGATGGAACTAAAGAAAAGTCTGAAGTCAGAGGCGGCTCTCGATGTCGAAACGACAACGGACAACAAAAAAGAACTAGGTAATTTTTCAGACCCATCATTTAAAATTGTAACCGTTCAAGTTACATTTGATGGCAAGAAAGCATTTGTAATTCCTATCCACCACCCTGAACATAATGTTGTTTACCAAACTGGTATATGGCAAATGTGTTACGCAGAGATGGATAGTTATGTAAATTACTGGATAATGCAGAACGGCAAGTTTGATTACAAGGCACTTAAAACTGCTTATGGTTTGAACTGGTTTCCTAGTTATGATACTATGGGTGCCGAATATATTATTGATGAGAACCTAAAGAAAGATTTAGAAACTCTGGCAATAAAATATCTTGGTGTTGAGCAATGGAAATACTTGTTAAAAGAATACAAGGATCCCTACATGACACCGTTCGACCAGCTTGTAGAGTATGGCTCACTTGATGTGCTATACACCTATCAGATATGGGAAAAACAAAGAAAGATTATTGGTGGCAATTTAGGATTAGCACAAAACATTTCTAATCCTATGTTTTATGATGTGCTTATGCCAGCCTATCGAGCCTTAGCTGATATGGAATTACTTGGTATGCCAGTCGATGTAGATAAATTTTATCACCGTCAAGATGAAACGGCTGAGATTTTATCCACGATTGAAACCAAGTTATTCGATTTAGTTGGCTATGAATTTAATCCAAGAAGTGTGCAACAACTTGGCAAAGTATTGTATAAAGAATTAGGCTTGCCTGTATTAGAGGCTACTAAAACTGGTACACCATCTACTGCTGAGTCCGTGTTAATGCGCCTAAGAGATTATGATGAGAGCGGTATTGTCGAGGAGATACTAGACCATAGACAATGGTCAGGCTATATGTCAAGATACTTTAATAACTGGTCTAAGAGATTGGATAGTAACAATAGGTTACACCCTAGTTACAAACCGTTTCATACTGTGACCGGCCGACTATCTTGTGCTGACCCTAACCTACAACAAGTGCCAAGAGATACATTTATTCGTGGTCTTATTGGCGGTGTACCTGGCTACAAAGTTGTAGAGGTTGACTATTCACAAGTTGAACTTAGGTTAGTGGCTCACTATTCAAGAGATGAGGCGTTGTTAAAAGCATACAATGAAGGCCAAGACATACATACTATGACCGCTCAAGCTATGACTGGTAAGACAAACCCCGAGGCGGAAGAGAGAAAGAAAGCTAAAGCCGTAAACTTTGGCTTTGTCTACGGCATGGGTGCAGAGAAGTTCCAATTATATGCAAGAGATAATTTTGGTTTAAAGATTACACTTGATGAGGCTAAAGATACCCGCAAGAAATTCTTTGAAACTTATCCTACATTAATTGATTGGCACGAACAACAAAGACAAATGGTTCGTAGAAAAGGCTGGGTCATGAACCCGCTTGGTAGAGTAAGACATTTGCCTGAAATAAATTCCAGTAATGAATTTTATAGAGGTCAAGCTGAACGCCAAGCAATCAATTCACCAGTTCAATCTTTGGCCAGCGACTTTATGTTGATGTCCTTAAAAGATTTATACCGTGATTTTAAAGATGAGAAAGGTATTGAACTTATCGGCACAGTTCATGACTCCATATTATTTTTAATTGAGGATAATGAATTACTTAACGATAGGTTATCTAAGATTAAAAGAGTTATGGAAAACCCTAACTTAGATTATTACCAGCCGTTTAAATTATTAGTACCACTTGTGGTTGACTTTAAAGTTGGCGAGCATTGGTCTGAAAATGCTACGGACTTAGAAGTTGTATTAAGTTAACCGATGTGATATAATACAGTAGAGGAGGAGTGTAGTGATAACAATATCGCAATCCAAACTCAAGACTTTTAGGCGATGTCCTAAACAGTATGAGTATAAATATATCCAACAACTAGAGGCGGTGCGTAAATCTATACCACTTGCTCTAGGTAATTGGATACACTCTTTGTTAGAAACTCACTATAAAGGCGGTGATTGGTTAGAAACTTACGCTGACCTTACACACAAATTTAATGGTTTACTAGCAGAGGAAAGAGAACACTACGGAGATTTGCCTGGCATTTCATCTCAGCTTATACAAGGCTATATGAATTTCTGGGAAGAGGAAGATAAATACCTTGACATTATCTCTGTAGAGGAAGAGTTTGAAGTGGCAATTGGCTCAGACATGATTTTTAAATTCAAGCCTGACATGATTGTCCGCGACAAACGAAACGGTGTAGTAAGTGTTTGGGACCACAAGTCTAACAAGACTTTACCAGATACTGAGTGGCGAAATACAGATATACAATCCACATTATATTTGTGGGCGTTAAAGAAACTAGGTATAAATGTTGACCAGTTTGTATTTAATTATATCCGTACTAAGCCTCCTACTAAGCCTCGTATGACCAAGTCTGGTCGTATGTCAAAGGTAAAAATAGAAACAGATTATTTAACCTTAAAAGAATTTATTGAGGAAAATAATCTTGATATGACTGAGGAACTATCAGCTTGGTTAGAAGGTCTTAAGACCAGCTCTAACTTTTATAAGAGGATATCTATTGCCAAGCCTCAGTTATTAACAGACACCATGATAGATGAGTTAATGAGTACCGCTAAAGTTATAGACTTTATGGATAACTCAGATGACATAACCTATTATCGTGTGCTTGGCAAAGCATGTGATTGGGATTGTTCGTTTCAGGATTTATGTAATGCTGAATTGTTAGGATCCCCACAAGCAGGACAGATAAGAAAAACAAAATATAAACCGGAGGTAAGAAATGATGGACGAGGCTAGATTAGCCGAAATCATGTCGCAAGTTGCTCCAGTAGATAAGATAGACCAAACCTTACACATGACTGTGTATGGTAGACAAAAGACAGGCAAGACTAGATTTGCTTGTTCTGGCCCAAAGCCTATCTTATTTATGGCTGAGCCTGGCGTCATGACAGTTCGAGATGTGCCTGACCTACAACTGTTTCCAGTTGATAGTAAAGGCAAACCTACAAAAGTCAGTTGGTCAAATGCCTATGACTTTTTATATTACCTTAAGTATGCAGACCATGATAGGAAAACAGTTGTAGTAGATACCATAACTGCTTTGGCTAGAACATGTATGCGGTATATTCTGAAAGATGAGGAAAGCCGAGATACAGAGCGTATGCCAAACAATCCTACCATGCAATCATGGGGCAGATTAGCTCAATCCATGAACGAGTTTATGGAAGAACTATCAGCCGTTTGTAGAACTCAAGGTATGCACTTGATATATCTGGCACAAGAACGATACTTAAAAGAGGATAGCAACGCCGCTGGTCCTGACATCGTTCCAGATGTATCCCCAGCAATTAGGTCTACGCTTTGCGAAATGCCAGACATAATTGCTCGTACCTTTGTAAGAGAAGGTAAACTACCAAACAATGCACCACTAGACCAAGACCCACCATTAGAGTATGGCATGGAGTTTAGAAGTGCAAGTGCTTTGGTAGGCGAGAGAATAACAACAAGTAACAGTGGCGATGAACCCATACTACCAAATTATGCGGTCAATGTTACTGTGGATAAATTGCTTAAAAAACTTGGAGGTAAATAAATGAGTGAAGGCAAAATTAATATCCAAAGTGAAAGTCAAATCAAGGTTGACTTCACAGGAGTTGAAGGAAAATCAAGAAAGCCAGTTGTACCAGAAGGTAATTACCCAGCAAAAGTAGTTGAGGCAAAAGCTGAAACTTCTAAAGCCGGTAACCCAATGGTTGTCTGGACTTTTGAAATAGATGGTGGTGATTATACCGGCGCAAGATTTTGGTATAACACCGTCTTACTACCACAATCTCTATGGAATTTTAGAAATACTTTAGAGGCATGTGGTGTAGAAATAGCAAACTCAGGTGCTATGGATATTCCATTAGATAGGCTCGAAGGTCGAGAGTGTGCGATAGCCATTGTAGACGGCGAGTGGAACGGTTCAAAGAGGTCAGAAGTAAATGATGTTTTTGCCCGTTCACTATTGGCAGTAACCGAAACTAAGGTTGACACTAAACCAAGTATTGAGTTATAATTAGATTGCTACCCTCCTCTCTCGTAGCAACCCGAGAAGGCTTATCAGGCGCCAAGATAAGCCTTCTCTTTTTTATATAGGAGAGATATTCCATGAACATTTTTTATTTAGATAAAGACCCAGTTAAGTGTGCTATGGCTCACAATGATAAGCATGTGGTAAAGATGATACTTGAATATGCCCAGCTTATGAGTACCGCCCATAGAATTTTAGATGATATAGCACCTTACGAAAATGAAGTATTATATAAGGCTTGTTATATCAATCACCCATGTGGTGTTTGGATAAGAAAAACTAGCGGCAATTATGAATACACTTTTAAATTGTGGCGAGCATTATGTGCCGAGTATACATACCGTTATGAAAAAATACACAAATCGGAAACAAGATTACATAAGGCTCTTAGCGATTTGCCTAAAAATATATTACATAAGCCAATGACTAAGCCAGCACTTGCTATGCCTGATGATGTTAAAAATCCTAGAAGTGCTTTGTTATCTTACCGTGATTACTATAATGTCCATAAACAACATTTAATGAAATATACCAAAAGAGAGATACCAAAATGGGTGCAAAAGAAAGCGTAATACATCGGGCCATATTAAAAGAGTTAAGAGAGCATGGTGGCGTGTGGTTAAAGATACACGGTAATGCCCAACAAGGTGCAGGAATATCAGACATCATTGGTTGTATTCATGGCAGATTTGTAGCCTTTGAAGTCAAAAGACTTGATGGCACACATGGTATAAGTCCAAGACAAGAATACTTTTTAGAGAAGGTAGTAAGTGCAGGCGGTCTTGCCGCAGTTATTACTTCACCAGATGAGGCAATAGAGATATTAGAAAATCACGGATTGTGATTATCTTTTTTTCTTTCGGCCTTTCTTTTTCTTTTTGCTTTTATACATATAGGCAGGCATTACTTACCAATTTTCTTTTTGGCAAATTCTTTTACTACAACTAAGGCAGCGGCACCACCCGATAATGCGGCCAGTTGAATTGCATCAGCGTCCACACCAACTAAAGGTGCAACGGTTAATGCAGATATAAAAGCCTCAATAAAAGTCCAAATAGTTTTTTCAGCTAAAATTTTATAATCCAATTATATAACCTCCATATTAGATATTGTATTATTACCTATTACAAATGTCAAGGTTCCGGGATCCGATACTAGAGCATGAGTATTCTCCACCCATCTACTACCGCCATCTATTGATGGTGCTTGTAGGAATAAAGTATTAAACTCTTGGACTATTGATAAATGGTGATAGTGACCGGATAATAATATATCACAACCATCCGCTTTTAATTTAGCAAGTGATTGCATAGCCAACCATTTCTTTTGTTTTTCAAATGAGCCTGTACCACCACTTCTGAATTGATGGCCATGAGCAAAGACACATTTCTTTCCTCTTATGTTTGTGACCATAATAAGTTCATCATCTGGTATATCAAATTTAACATGGCCATAAGCGTCTTTGTTCTCAGAGATTACCGCCTCTAATACTTCAAATACATGAACGTCCCAGTTATCTCCAAAAGTAGTAAAGGCTTTGCCGTTCTTTCTCACTTCCCCGTGATTGCCAGGCACACAAGTTATGGTTACTTTATTAAACAAAGGTGCTAGGTTTTTAACTATCTTGATAAGTAATTGCCAAGCCAATCTTACTTGACTTCTCATATCCAAATCTACATTAAAGGTTTGCATATCATAATGACCATCGCAACCTTCAACTAAATCCCCTAGACCTACAATGTAAAGTTCATCTATATTGTGGCCAACTTTGCGTAAATCTTTTATTTGTTTTTTGGTATCAACAATCATTTGGTTTACTTTGTTAATGATTTCTTTTGTACCGCCACCATCTGATTTACCTAATTGCCAATCAGCCAAAGCCAACACAAAAGTTTCATCTCCTTTTGGTAACTTAGCTTTTGGTTTATCATTTTTAATTAGACCTATTAATTCATCAAACACATCAGGATCCATTGGCGTTCTTTTCATTAACCGAAGTTTATAATAATGTAGGCGCTCAACACGGTCACCCATGTTAGTGTCCCAACTTCTTACTTCAACTGGATCCAATATTTCATAGTCTTTCGGGTCTAACCCTAGACTTTGAATATGGTTATTTATGTCTGGATTTGTACTTGGATTAGTACTTAGGTCTGCTCTCTCATCACTATTAATGCTATACCTCCTGGTCCGTCATATCCACTCGGCGGTGCCCAAGATTTAAATTGTAAATCCTCTATACGAACAGTCACCGATGGTGTGCCGTTAGGTAAATGACTGCCTGGGTCTTGAAATTGTATTATCTTACCACTTCTATAAATGTCCATTAGTTCATTTAACCTCTCTTGGCTATAGCCAGCGTACCCAAATGTCTGGCCACTATTTGCTATCATTGTATCATATAACATTATAGGCACAAAATACCTATACCTTCCTTTTACTTTAGGCTCACCTCTTACTCTCCACTCTAAAACTATTGGTGTTTCTGTGGCGACTAAGGTATTTAATGAAAGTTTTAATTCAAACCTTGATACATCAATATCCAAGTTTTGTTCAATGATACCATAAACTCTATCGGTTACTTCTGTATCGGCCTCCCAACTTGCTACGATATTTTCATACGAACCAGTTACATCTCTTTTAATATCCACATCAAGTAGACCATTACCTTTTAACATGGCGTCAAAGTATCTTAAGGTTTTAACTTCAAATGTACCATATCTTATTTCGCCAGTTTCAAGATAGCCTGTGCCTACATAATCTGTTGAGTGTTCGGCTATTACTCTACTGTGATTGGAACCAGCACAATTATTTACGCTGAATAAAAGGCGGTCACCGAACTGGGCTATGCTAGTTACATCGCCTTGAATTTCATACATAAGATGGCTAGAAAAAGAAGTTGAACCTAAATCTATTTTACCTATACCAGAATATGTATCATCAAATTTAGACCAACCAAAGTAAGCATAGTCGCCATCAAGTTCTATGGCTTTTACTGCGAAATCTATATCTTCCTCACTTGATACAAGTAATGGACCTACATCTAATTGTCCAGTTTCATCTGTAATGACTGCCAACCTTATACCTTTGCTTGTGCCTATAACTAATGCTCTACCCAAGTACCCTTTGATAGTATGCACAATCTCACCCTCAGGCGCTCTAAACACGCTTATTGGCGCTCCTAGAGTGCTTACATCAGCATAAGCTAAGTCTTGTGCAGTTAATCTTGTGGAATAAATTTCAGAAGTTTCACCAGCATATCCAGATAAATAAATTGCTGGGCCAGCCTCAGTTATAGATGTCCATGTCCAGTCTGTAGTTCTATGTGTAAAATATGGGTCTGGTTCATCAGTAGTATCATTAAGGTTTATCTCATAAACTTTATTATCTTTGGTTGCTAACAATCTACCTTTTACATAGCCAAGTAATTCAGCGTCCAAATTATTTTGAAGTGTACCTTCACCTGACCAAGTCGCGGCGTCAATGTCGGCTTTGTAAATATTGTTTGCACCAGTCCAACATACATATATATTTTGGCCATCAGTTGTGATAGATTTTATATCCTCACTACTGCCTGGGCCATTTAAATCATTTTCAGTAAATGTACCATTAATACTTGTGGCACGATAGAGTGAACCGTCTTTAGAATAAAAGATATAACCACCAGCTACAAACCAATTTAAATCATCACCTGTACTATTGTCTATACTTTCGGTATCTTTTAATAAAGAGATTTGACCTTCAGTCCATACATCAATACCTCTACTTTGTTTAAATGAAAATCGATTAGAACCTTCGGCGTCAAATATATCTTGACCCGCACCACCTACCCATGAGTGTTGGGCTCTTGTCCACCATTGTTCAAATGTTTGTTCGCCTGGTTCTGCTGAGGTATCTAATCTTTGTTTTTGAACTGGTATAGATTGAACGGTGTATGCTCGATATTCAAATGGTGCCTCGTCCTCTAATGTAGATAAGAGATAACCAATACCATTAATACCGACTGACCACAATCCGCCAATACCAACTGCTTTTGAAAATTCCTCAAACGATAAGTCATAAGGTATCTTTTGATTGATTTCATTTTTAGCCACTTAGAATCCCCACCACTTAGTATTTATTTTAGGTGCTTTCTTTGGTGGCGTTGTATCATAATCTACATATTCCACAGTTGCACCTTCAGTTAAAATTGCTTTTGACACTATAGGATAAATAAATTTATATGCCGATACACTTGAACCCACAAATCCATCTGGCTTAACTAAATTACTTTCTTGGCTTTGACCTATGATTAAACAACCAGCGGTGTGTTCATCGGTATTGCCAGTATGCCAAAGTATGTATTCAAAATCTGGCACTTCTAAAACATGTATCATACCGTGATGAAAAGAAGATCCGTATTTTTTTAAATACCTATTATGAAAACCACCTTCTTTTCT